>Ga0163161_10000260_pt1 | contig 46554 bp, 38 predicted proteins | sample S45metaG_FD_129847 | JGI IMG/M metagenome (GOLD analysis project Ga0163161, IMG submission 129847) | Switchgrass rhizosphere microbial communities from Kellogg Biological Station, Michigan, USA - S4-5 metaG | ecosystem: Host-associated > Plants > Roots > Rhizosphere > Soil | place: USA... | reverse complement strand
GGAAAACCGAAAGCTGCCGTTTTCCCTGTCCCTGTCTGAGCCAACGCAACCATATCTGTGTCTTTTTCCAATAATAGGGGAATCGCCTTTTCCTGTACCTCTGACGGATTTTCAAATCCTAGATCTAAAATCGCCTTCAGTAACGATTCATTCAATCCTAATTGTTCAAATTTATTCATATGTGTTTTTAAAATAGGGTGCAAAATTACTGTTAATTATTCAGATAAACTAATGCTATTTTAAGAATTATATATTTGTTATGATTTGATTATCAAAAAGTTATGTTTAGTGTAAAATCATTTTCATAACATATTGAAGAAATTTCCGCGAAAAAACGTCGTGAAATATAAAATTAGCACTCTAAAATGTTGTATTTTAAACAATTATTTTGTGGAGTTCAGAAAATCAATCAGTTGCTGAGTTGCTTTTCCACGATGCCCAATTTTATTTTTGATTTCTAAAGGCAATTCGGCAAAAGTTTCTGAATAATTTTCCGGTTGAAAAATGGGATCATATCCAAAACCTTGATTTCCTGTTTTTTCAAAAGTAATATTTCCTTTAACGATTCCGGTAAATAAATGTTGTTCTCCTTTTATATTTAATGTAATAACGGTCTTGAACTGTGCGCTGCGATCTGATTTATCTTTTAAGGCATCCAAAAGTTTATTCATATTATCATCGGCATTGCGTTGTTTGCCTGCATATCTGGCCGAATATACGCCTGGTTCTCCATTCAAAGCGGTAACTTCCAAACCTGAATCATCTGCAAAACAATCGTAACCATATTTTTCAGTTACATAATTGGCTTTCAAAATTGCATTTCCTTCAATTGTATCAGCAGTTTCTTCTATTTCTTCAAAACAACCAATTTCTTCAAGACTTAATAATTGTATAGATCCGTTTAGGATACTTTGAATTTCTTTGATTTTATTTTGATTGTTTGATGCGAAAACGAGTTTCATAAATATTGATTTAAAGGTACGACTATTTTTGAAACACAAATTTAGAATTCTTATATTTGATAGTTGCCCAAAAAATAAAAAATAAATGGAGATATCCGCATTATACAAAAAAATAACCCCATTTGTAAAACCATACCGAAAAATGGTAATTGCAACTTTACTGCTTACTTTTTTGGGTTCGTTTGCCGCACAGGTAAATGCTTTAATAATAAAGTATACCGTTGATAAAATTAGTAATTTAATGGTAGCGCACGAACCGTTGTCAAAGGGTTTTCATTTATTAGGTATAATAAGCATCGTTTTGCTTTCTAAAGAACTGATTTATTCAGTAGTGCAATTTGGACAGAAATTTTATGGAGAAAAACTACGAATCTTTATAACCCGCGATATTTCTCAAACTATTGTAGAGAAAATTTTAAGTTACAGAATGGAGTTTTACACTTCAGGTGAAAATGAAAGCGGAAAACTTCAAACCAGAATAGATTTAGGAATCAGTAGTTTGACAAAATTGGTTCAGAACTTTTTTATTGATATTCTGCCTTTATTTGCTAATTCCCTCGTTGCTTTAGTGCTTATGTTTTACGCTAATATTTATGTTGGATTAGTGAGTTTGTGTATTATTCCGATTTATTTTTATGTAAGTCAATTACAAGCCAGTAAATTAAGTGGTTTTAGAAGAAGAATGCGCAATTATCGCGAAACAAAGAACAACGGAGTCATCAGTTTAATTGAATCTATTACGGTTATTAAGTCTTTTGTTCGGGAACCAATGGAAGCAGATCGGCATCAGAAAATTCAATTTGAAATGACCGAAAATCAACTAGCGACCAGAAAAACGAGTTTCATTTTTGAAAGTATCAAAGGTTTTATTGAACAAATAGGAGTGGTAATTATCATTATTCTTACCGCTTATTTTGTTTTGAATAATAAGATGACTATTGGTGCAATTATGTTCCATATTATGTTGTTTAATAACGTTTCTTCTCCAATCAGGCAATTACACCGAATTTATGATGAAGTAAATGATGCTTTAATTTATTCGGAAGGTTTCTTTGATATTTTAGAATCGGAGAATGAAAAAGAAACTACCGGAGATTATATTCCGGAGAAAATAGTAGGATTGATTGAAGTTAAAGATGTTGATTTCGCCTATCCAAATGGAACCAAAGCACTTTCGGACATTAATTTCACTATAAAACCAAATGAAACAACAGCTTTGGTTGGTTTAAGCGGCGCCGGCAAAAGCACGATTATTAATTTGCTGGATAAATTTTATTTGCCCTCTTCGGGAAAAATTTACTTAGACGGAATTGATTTGAATGATTATGATACAGACTTTCTCCGAAAAAATATTGGATTGGTTTTGCAAAAGAATCACATTTTTAAAGGAACAATTGCGGAGAATATTCTCTACGGAAATCCTGAAGCTACAAAAGACGAAGTTATAGATGCGGCAAAACAAGCTTATATTCACGAGCAAGTCATGCAATTGCCAAAAGGATATGATTCTGATGCGCATTTGCTTTCCGGAGGTCAACAACAGCGAATTGCGATTGCGAGATTGTTTCTGAAAAATCCGCCAATTATCTTTTTAGACGAACCCACAGCAAGTTTGGATGCCATTGCAACAGAGCAAATAAAGAAATCGCTGGATGCTATAAAAAAAGACAGAACAGTAATTATTATTTCGCATAGTATTTCTCAAATCATCGACGCTTCTCATATTATAGTTTTAGAAAAAGGAAGATGTATAGAACAAGGTGAGCATGATGAACTTTATGATAACAGATCTGTCTATTATGAGATATTTACAGCGATGGCAAATAGTTTGAATATTGATAAAATCACGCAGACACTCGATTAGTGTATTTCAAAACAATTCGTTCAATACAAAAAGCACTGGCAATCCCAAAAGTATAGGCAAGAATATCACTCCACAGGAAACCTTGTCCGAGAACATATCTGCCAAAAAGAGTTTTTCTAAGTTCGATCATCCAGTTTCCCTGATAAAGCTGCAAAAATTCTATAGAATAACATATTAATAAGGAGACGACTATAATATATAAGGCTTTTTTATCTGTAAATACAATTCGGACCAATAAGTAAATCATAACGGCATACAGAAAATCGCCAGTAATTAAAGGGATTTGCGAAATTTTCCTTGACAGAATTCCAAGAAAAATTGTCATTAGAAATAAAATGGAATAATAGATTCTGGATTTCTTCAAAATTTAACTTTGGTTGGTATCGTTAGTACTTTTTTGGGTAAACAAAAATACAAAGATTCGGATTGGTTGTTCTTATTTTATAAATTTATCAATTCTATAAACCTCATATTAAAATAACCACATGAATACAAGATTTACCATACTGATTTTAACTTTGTTTCTTTTAGGAAATATTGGTTATTCTCAAAAAGACAATTCATTTAATATTAAAAAGCAGTTCGAATATTGTGCAAATCAGGCTTCTCAGACTTTAAAAGTAATTCCGAATGATGGAACATCTCCAAGAAGTATTGCAACAGGAAGCAAAGAATGGAAATTTGTTGATTACAAAGATTGGACAAGCGGTTTTTGGCCGGGAGAATTATGGTATTTATATGAAGCAACGGGAGATAAAAAATGGGGAAAAGAAGCGGATAAATTCAGTCAATTTTTAAAACCACTATCGATAAGTAAAGCAAACGATCATGATTTAGGTTTTCAGATTTTTAATAGTTTTGGAAACGGATATCGATTGACTAAAAATCCGGCATACAAAGATATTATCCTAAAAACAGCCGATACTTTGGCAACACTTTTTAATCCAAAAGTTGGAACGATTCAGTCTTGGCCACATAATAAAATGGGTGGTCATAATACGATTATTGATAATATGATGAATTTAGAGTTGCTTTTCTGGGCTTCTAAAAACGGAGGAAGTAAGAAGTTGTATGATATTGCAGTAAAACATGCCGAAACTACCATGAATAATCATTTCAGACCTGATTATTCATCCTATCATGTTATAATTTATGATTATGAAACTGGTAAAAAAATAAAAGGGAGAACTGCACAAGGTTACAGCGATGACAGTATGTGGGCGAGAGGTCAGGCTTGGGCGATTTATGGTTTTACAATGGTTTACAGAGAAACAAAAGATTCTAAATTTCTAGATTTTGCTCACAAAGTAGCGCGTGTTTATTTAGATAGATTAACAACTGATGATTTAATTCCGTATTGGGATTTTAATGCGCCGGGAATTCCAAATGAGCCTAGAGATGCTTCTGCAGCTGCAATTGTATCTTCGGCATTAATTGAGCTGAGTTCTTATACAAAAGATAAAACTTTAAAAAACGAATATCTGACTAAATCTAAAAAAATGATTGTTTCGCTTTCAGATCATTATCAAAGTCACGATGTAAACTCTGCTTTTTTACTTCATTCAACAGGACACAAACCTGGCGGAAGTGAAATAGATTGTTCTATAAATTACGCTGATTATTATTATCTTGAAGCACTTTTAAGACTTCAGAAATTAAAATAAAATTATAAAATTATGATCAGGAAAATAAGTCAAATCTCGTTTGCAATTATGGTTGTTTTAATGCTGGTAAGCTGTAAAAATACCAAACAAAAACTTCAGGAATATGTTGTTTCCTATAATGCTGCTGCCAAAAGTTTTAAAGGTGATCACGTAACACTTACAACTGCAAGGGGATATATAAACGATAATAAAATTGAATTGCGTTTTGAAACCAGTTTAGAAAAAAATGTATCGAATGAAGCTTCGGCTAATAAAGACTTTCCAAACTTGTTGAAACAAATGATAAATAAAGATCAGATTCCTAAGCAATTGGTTGAAGAAGGAGTGCAATTTGATGCTTATTATCTGGCGAATGACAATACCGTTCTTATGAAGCAAATAATTAATAAGGAAGAAATAGCCGGATTATTAAAATAACAAGAATGTTGTTTTAAACAGCATTTGATGAAAATATTTCTAATGAAAAGTCTCTTTGTGAATTCAAAGAGACTTTTTGTCATTAATGTGTTTAGCTACATTCGTTAAAATATCCGGAAAATAAGAATCGGATAGGTTTCCAAATTCGTCGCCACGCATAAAGATGTTAATATCAACATCAGCAAAATTTTTCTTGCCGGCTGCAGCCAAAAGTTCATTTGCAGCGTGCAAAGTATTTTTATGGAAATGATAAACACGATCTGATTTATCGGTTACAACAAGACCTTTCATAAGCATTTTGTTTTGAGTTGCAACTCCGGTAGGACATTCGTTATTATGACAACGCAATGCCTGAATACAACCTAAGGAGAACATGAAACCACGAGCACTATTGCACATGTCTGCACCCAAAGCAACGGCATGTAAAATAGAATATCCGGAAATAATTTTTCCGCTGCCAATAATGCGTATTTTATCTCGAATATTCAGTCTGACCAATGTTTTGTTTACAAAGATTAAAGCCGGTTCAAAAGGCATTCCAACGCCATCTGCAAATTCTAACGGAGCAGCTCCGGTACCTCCTTCGGCACCATCAACGGTTATGAAATCAGGAAAAATATCTTCGGCAATCATCTCGTGACAAATAGCTTCAAATTCGTTGGTGTTACCAATACATAATTTAAATCCAATAGGTTTTCCGTTTGATAATTCACGCAATCGCGCAATAAAATGAATAAGTCCTTTGCTGTCTGAAAAAGCATGATGCCCGGGAGGAGAAAGAATCATTGTATGTGGTTCAACGCCTCTTATTTTTGCAATTTGTACGGTGTTTTTAGCCGCAGGAAGTACACCACCATGACCTGGTTTTGCACCTTGCGAAAGCTTAATCTCAATCATTTTTACGTTAGGAAGATTGGCTTTTTCTGAGAATTTTTCAGGATCAAAATTTCCTTCAGCATTTCGGCATCCAAAATATCCTGTTCCAATTTGCCACGTAATATCGCCACCGCCTGCAAGATGAAATTCGGTTAAACCACCTTCTCCGGTATTTTGATAGAAATTTCCTTTTTTAGCACCAATGTTTATGGCGCGAACCGCATTTTCGCTTAGCGAACCAAAACTCATAGCAGAAACATTAAATAAAGAAGCAAGATAGGGTTGTTTACAATCTTTCCCGCCTACTAATACACGAGGTAATTCTTCGTTAACTTTTGCGGGAAAAACAGAATGTTTTATTCCTTCGTAACTATCATGATTTAAGTTTTGTTGTGTTCCAAAAGGTGTGCTTGAATCGATATTTTTGGCTCTTTGGTACACTAAGGAACGCTGATTTCTGGAGAATGGTTTTCCATCAGTCGATCTTTCGATAAAATATTGCTGAATTTCAGGAGCAATCATTTCAAATAAATATCTGAAATAGCCTAAAACCGGGAAATTTCTTAGAATAGCATGTTTAGTTTGAGTTGTATTGTAAACACCAACAATTAATAGTATTGGCAAAAGAATAACGAGTAAAAAACCGCGGTCAGTATAGTAATAAGTTACTGCAACAATTAGAAACAATAAGAATCCGTAGATAAAGAATTTTTTTCTCATGTTTTTAAAATTTTAATATATGATAATTTAATAATTAGTTGAAACGTAATCGAACGTAAACATGTTTAATTCCTTTTTTGTCTGATTCTCTTTCGTCGATTTCAAGAATTTCAGTCAAAGATTTTAACATTGGCGTAAGCTTAGAAAAACCATAGTTTCTTGGGTCAAATTCAGGTTTCTTCTTAACGATTAAGTTTCCTACATCGCCCAAAAATGCCCAGCCATCGTCGTCTTCAATATCTTCAATAGTGGCTTCAATAAGTTCGATGGTTTGCTTGTCAATTTTATGTAAAGCTTTTTCGGCGGGTTTTTCTACAGGTTTTTTTGCATCAGCGGCAGCGGTAACTTTTGGTTTTTTCTTCTGGATTGCTCCATCCAGAACTTCAATATAAATAAATCTGTCACAGGCTACTATAAAGGAGTTTGGCGTTTTCTTTTCGCCAATACCAATAACTTTCATACCAGATTCACGAAGGCGAATTGCCAAACGGGTAAAATCGCTATCGCTCGAAACAATGCAAAATCCATCTAGTTTACCGGAATAAAGCAAATCCATTGCATCGATAATTAAGGCAGAATCTGAGGAATTTTTTCCAACAGTATAACTGTATTGTTGAATAGGAGTGATGGCATGTTCGAGTAAAACACCTTTCCAGCCATTAGAATTTGGTTTGGTCCAGTCTGCATAAATACGTTTTGTAGTTGGTGTTCCAAATTTCGTTATTTCTTCCATCATACCTTTTACGTTGCTGTACGGAACGTTGTCGGCATCAATAAGAACGGCTAATTTTAGATCTTTAGAGTTGCTTAAAGCCATTATTTAGGTATTAAAAAAATTAGATAAATTCAAAGGTAAAACTAAAATTGGTTTTATGGGAATTTGATCTTAAATAAGTCTTTTTCCGGATATTAATTATTTTGATTATAAATAAGATATTTTTTATAAAAATTAATTAAGGATAAATTTGTCTTTTAATGCTTCTTTGAATATATTTGTAATCAATTTAATCCATTTTTTATGTTTTCAAAAGCATGTGAGTACGGCATTCGGGCTTCTATATTTATTGCTACCAAATCGTCAGAAGGAATTCGGGTCGGGATAAAAGATGTGGCAAAAGAAATAGATTCTCCGGAACCTTTTACGGCCAAAATAATGCAGATTCTGACTAAGAATGGTATTATTATTTCGGCAAAAGGAGTTGGAGGCGGTTTTGAGGTTTCAAATGAAGCTGTAAAATCTATAAAACTAATCCAAATTGTAGATGCAATTGATGGCGATGCCATTTATAAAGGCTGCGGTATTGGGCTTAAAGAATGTTCAGAAACGCATCCTTGTCCGGTTCATAATGAGTTTAAAAAAATCCGTGAATTATTACTGGCAATGCTTTCCAATACTACATTAGAACAGTTGGCTTCGGGAGTAAATTCCGGAGATTTTTATTTGAAAACAGGGATTAAAAGCGAATAGAATATTATAATTTAAATACTTAATAATGAATAAAAGAATCAAAATTTCGATGATAATGCTAATGGGATTTTTAGCAGTAACTTCTTGCGGAAAAAAAGAAACAGCACCAACTGATGAGCAAACAGAAGCTAGCGAATCAACAGGTGAGGGAGAAACTCCTGCTGTAAGCAATGTTTTGGTTATTGAAGGAAACGATCAAATGCAGTTTAATGAAACAGAATTGCATGCTGTTGCCGGAAAACCAATTACCTTAACGCTAAAACATGTTGGTCAAACGCCAAAAGAAGCAATGGGACATAATTTAGTGATTTTGCAAGAAGGTACAGATGAAGCTGCTTTTGCAACAAAAGCAATGGCGGCAAAAGACACTGATTATATTCCTGCATCAGAAAAAGCATCAATTGTAGCGCATACTAAATTACTTGGTGGAGGAGAAGAGGATACAATCGAATTTACTATTGATAAAAAAGGAACTTATAACTTTTTATGTACTTTTCCGGGCCATTATGCAATGATGAAAGGTGTTTTAATAGTAGAATAAAGTAAAACTCTAATGCTTTTAAGTGCTGGAGTTTTTTAATACCACAATAAAAGACAGTTTTATCTTTTATTGTGATTTCAATAAATAATAAATTAAATAAAAGTAAAATGGAAAATTTAAAAAATAAAACAATTGGTTCATTTGTAGCACAGGATTTTAGAACAGCTGCGGTATTTACAAAATATCAAATCGATTTTTGCTGTAAAGGCAACAGAACTCTTGCTGAAGTTTGCGAAAAACAAGAAATCGACGCAGATGTTTTACTGCAAAATGTTTATGATGTTCTTCAGTCTGAAAAAGGGAATACAATTGACTTTAATTCTTGGCCTTTAGATTTATTAGTAGACTATATTGAGAAAACGCATCACCGTTATGTAGAAGAGAAAACAACGGTTCTTATTCAGTTTTTGGATAAATTATGCAGTGTTCATGGCGCAGGTCATCCGGAATTGTTTAAAATAAATGAATTGTTTACTGCAGGTGCGGGCGAGCTTTCTCAACATATGAAAAAAGAAGAATTGATGTTATTCCCTTTTATCAAAAGAATGGTTAAAACCAAAGAAGCTAATGGTGTTTTATCTCAACCTTCTTTTGGGACGGTATCAAATCCAATTGCAATGATGATGCAGGAACATGATAATGAAGGAGAACGCTTTAGAGAAATCGCAATTTTAACTAATAATTATACTGCGCCAAGTGATGGCTGTACCACTTATAAAGTAACTTTTGCAATGCTAAAAGAGTTTGAAGAAGATTTGCACAAGCATATCCATCTTGAGAATAATATTTTGTTTCCTAAAGCTGTAATTTTCGAACAAGAGTTCGCTTAGAATAATAAGGTTAGAAAGAAATGCACTAAGCGAATCCTATCAAAATGGATTGTTCTTAGTGCATTTTTATTTAAAAGAAAATAAAACCAGATCTGTAATGAACTCACAAAGAAGTTGGATAATATGTTGCTTTTTTAATTTTCTGATAGCGGCAGTTATGGGATTGTTAATGCGTTTCTCTTTTTTGTTTCCTTTAAAAAGTATAAACTATATTTATATGCTTCATGCGCATTCTCATGTTGCGATGTTGGGCTGGGTTTATTTGATGATTTACGTTTTGGTAGTTCATTTTTTTATTCCAAAAGATAAAAGTCACAAACCAATTTATAATCAATTATTCTGGATCACTGAATTTAGCGTTATCGGAATGATGATTTCATTTCCAATTCAAGGATATGCTTTGTTTTCGATTGTATTTTCGACATTACATATTTTATTGAGTTATGTTTTTTGCTGGCTGGTTTGGAGAGATTGCTCTAATGGCAGAATATGTGATAAAAGACTTTTGCAGACGGCGATTCTGTTTATGGTATCTTCCACTTTTGGAGTTTGGTGTTTAGGGTCAACGATAAATATGATGGGAAAACAAAGTTCTTTTTATCAAATTGCGATTCAGTTTTTTCTGCATTTTCAATTTAATGGCTGGTTTTTATTTGCTGTTTTGGCTTTGTTTCTTAAACAGTTTAAAAATAAAATAGCGGTAAACGAATTTAGAATTTTTTCGACATTACTTATAATAGCTACTTTGCTTACAGTTGCATTTCCTGTAAGCTGGTATATTAAAAATAGTATTTTGAATGCGATCAATACAGTTGGAGTTCTGTTGCAATTGGTTTCTTTTATTTATTTCTACAGAATGCTGAAACCTCAAATAAAACAGTTCAAAACGAATTTGGATGCAACAGCGAAATTGGCTTATAGTTTGGCATTATGGTCTTTATTTCTAAAAATTGGAATACAATTAATGGTTGTTATACCTGATCTTGCTGAAGTTTCACATCAAATTAGAAATTGGGTTATTGGATTTATTCATTTGACAACATTAGGAATCATAACAGGTTTTTTACTGGGAATATTGATTCAGCATAAACTTTTATCATGTCAATCTTATTGGTTTAAAATTGGAATAAAATCTTTTTTTCTGGGATATGTAATGACTGAAATACTGTTGTTTTTGCAAGGAATATTTTTTTATCAAAACAAGGGATTACTTTTTGGGTATTACGAAAGTGTTTTTGGAGCCAGTATTTTTATAATCATCGGTTTGATATTAATGATTGCTTCAATACTAAGAACAAAAAAACAAGAGTCGATTAATTAAAATCGCCTCTTGCTTTCTTCCGAATCAACCTTAAAAATTATATTTTTTGAGCTTCGTTATTTATTGTTTTCACTGTCTCTGCATTATTCACGCCCAAGCCTTCTTGCTGAAATATCAATTCGCCATCAGGATTAAAAACGCTTATAATATTGGAATGTGAAAAATCCATAGGAGAAATTTGTTTGTAATTTACTGCCAGAACAGCGGCAAATTCGCGAGTATTTTCTTCTGTAGAACGAAGAAATATCCAAGGGTTTTGATTCATTTTATTGGCTATTGCAAAAGCTTTTAATTTTTGAGGAGTATCAGTTTTTGGATCAATACTTACCAAAATAAGTTTGACATTTTTTTTGGCTTTTTGATCCAGTTTTTTCTCAATATCTCTCATATCTGCCACTAATCGGGGACATGCGGCTTTGCAGGAAGTATAAATCATAACCATAACAAGGACATTCCCTTTAAGGCTTTTTAGTTCGATGTTTTTCCCATCTTGCGTAGTCCATTGAGAAGGCAAATTATAAATGGACAAATCCGTTATTTCTTTAGTTTCTACTTTTGGTTTGTTTTCTTCTTTCTTAGAATCCTTACAGCTTTGTAAAGTAAAAAGAAGCATAAAAAACACAATTATTGATTTTTTCATTTTTAAAATGATTTTGTAATTATAGTTTTGTTGTATTGGCACATCGAAATCCTAAATTTCGTGTTGAATATTGTGCTTTAAGACTTCCTCTAAAAGCGTATCGCATAAAAGCGGCATAATCCATTAAATCTGTTGCATTGACAGAAGCAGCACCACAAAAGAGATTTTTATCATTGCTTTTGTCTTTTCTGGATTCCCCGGATAAAAAAATGCTGTTAAAATCAGAAGTCCATTCCCATACCAATCCGTGCATGTCGTAAACGCCCCAATAATTTTTGAAGGTTTTGCCAATTGGATTCTCGTATGTTTTTGATTTTTCATACCACGACAAAATGTATTTGTTGAATTCTGCTTTGGTTCTCGCGTCTATCTTTTTTTCATCGGCCATAGCCGCATATTCCCATTCTTCCATTGTTGGTAAACGTTTTCCCTGGCACTCGCAATATTTTTTGGCGGCAAACCAGGAAATATTTGTAACGGGAGATTTAGGATTTACGTTTCCAAAATCAAAATCAGTTTTCCAATATTGTAAATAGCTTTTATCGGCAAAAATCCCTTTTATTTTAGATTTACCGTAATCAGGATTCTTTTTGACAAAACTTAGATATTCACTATTGGTAACGGGATAAACATCGATATAAAATGACTTGACGTTGACAGGTTTTTTTGTTGTAGCTCCGTAAAGAGGGACAAAATTGCCCTCTTTTATCGGAACCATTTTCGATTCTTGTCCACTTATAGATGGAATTTGGACTAAGAAAAGAATAAGAATTAAAATGCTCTTTTGCATATTATTGATGCGATTATCGTTGTGCTTTTACCATTTCTGGAGTAACTTCGGTTTTATTATTTCCCCAACTGTTATAGATATAAGTCATAACATTGGCAATTTCATCATCAGATAAGTTTTGTGCCGGCATAATGCTGTTAAATTTCTTCCCATTTACGGTTACTTCGCCGCTTAAACCATGAAGAATTGTTTTGATGGCACGTTTAGAATCTGCATTTAAATAATCTGATTTTGCAAGAGGAGGGAAAGCATTTGGAATTCCTTGTCCTTCAGATTGATGGCAGGCAAAACAGGTTGTCTCGAAAATTTCTTTTCCAATTTTTATTCTGTCTGCTACAGTTCTTTTTGGCGGAGCTGTTTTTACTACTGTGTTAGCTGGCATATTCTGGATAGTTCCACCTTCGGGCAAATAAATTCCTTCCTGAATTGTTCCGGAATAAATCTTTTTATTTTCGTTGCCTTCAACTTTTAGAATTCCTAAAGCACCTTTATTAAATGCTCTGAAAATAGAGTGATCTACCAAAATGAAATTTCCGGGAGTTTCTACTTTAAAATCAACAATAGCAGATCCACCAGCAGGAATCAAAGTAGTTTGAACATTTTTATTGATAAGAGCGCCACCTTCTACATGAACATTATCGAATATTTCTCCAATTACGTGAAATGACGAAACTAAGTTTGGACCACCGTTTCCAACAAATAATCGGACCGTTTCGCCTACTTTTGCGGTAAGTTCATTTCCGTTTGTCAGCGAACCTACTTTTCCGTTAAAAACGACATAATCCGGAGTTTCTTTAACTGCTTTATTCATGTCAAAAGGCTGAAGTCCTTTGGCTCCATATTCGCCTTGTGTATAAAAATCACCTTGCATAACGTAGTATTCCTTATCAACTGGAGGAAGTCCGCCTTCTGGTTCAACCAAAATCAAACCATACATTCCGTTTGCAATATGCATTCCCACAGGCGCAGTTGCACAATGATACACGTACAAACCTGGATTTATTACTTTAAAACTAAATACTTTTTCATGACCCGGAGCTACTAAAGATGATGATGCGCCTCCACCAGGACCAGTTACAGCGTGTAAGTCAATGTTGTGCGGTAATTTATTGTCAGGATGATTCTTTAAGTGAAACTCAACTTCATCTCCAACACGAGTTCTAATGAAGCTTCCGGGAACGGAACCGCCAAATGTCCAATAAGTATATGTCACGCCATCAGCCATAGTGCCTTCCTGTTCTTTTATTTCCATGTTTACTTTTAGTTTCATGGCGGGACGATTACCAATTGGCTTCGGAACTTTTGGCGGCGCTGTAAGTTCCGCTTCCATTTGTCCGTCAGTACTAATTTTGGTGTAATCGGTTGGAGTTTCGTCTTTTTTGCATGATGATACGACCATTGCCACGCATATTGCATAAAAAAAGATTTTCATTTTACCGGAAGTTAGGTGCTTCTTTCTCATAATTATTTGGTTCTATTTTAGTTTTAAATCTGAAGTAAAAATAAAAGACTGTTTTGTCTTTTATTATGATAAAAGTCATGTATTTCGTACTTTTTGATCGATTATTTCAAATTTTTTGATTTTGTGAAGGATATAATCTTACAAGAAAAGATGTGTAGACTGAAAGCTTTACTGATAAGGACTCGATATGGGCAATATTTTTTAATAAAAATAATTACCAAACTCTATTTTAGAATAATAATCATTATTTTTGCACCCTGTATAAATTAAAATTATTACTTCAAAATATATTTATGGTAAAAGATTTATTCGAAAGAATTCAGAACAACAAAGGGCCATTAGGAAAATGGGCTTCACAAGCTGAGGGTTATTTTGTTTTCCCTAAATTAGAAGGTGAACTTGGTCCAAGAATGCAATTTGGTGGAAAAAATATTTTAAATTGGAGTTTGAATGACTATTTAGGTCTTGCAAATCATCCAGAGGTTCGTCAGGCTGATATTGATGCTGCAACTCAATACGGAGCAGCTTATCCAATGGGAGCTCGTATGATGTCTGGACATACTAAATACCACGAACAATTAGAAAATGAGTTGGCTGAATTTGTAATGAAACCAGCAGCTTATTTATTGAATTTTGGTTATCAGGGAATGGTATCTACTATTGATGCATTGGTTACTAAAAATGATATTATTGTTTATGATGTAGATTCTCATGCTTGTATTATTGATGGTGTTCGTTTGCATATGGGTAAACGTTTTACCTACAAACACAATGATCTTGAGAGTATGGAGAAAAATCTGCAACGTGCTACTAAAATGGCTACAGAAACAGGTGGTGGAATTTTGTTTATTACCGAAGGCGTTTTTGGAATGCGAGGACAACAAGGTAAATTAAAAGAAATTGTTGCTTTAAAAGAGAAATATAATTTCCGTCTATTAGTAGATGATGCACATGGTTTTGGTACACTTGGTAAAACAGGAGCCGGAGCAGGTGAGGAGCAAGGAGTACAGGATGGTATTGATGTTTATTTCTCGACTTTTGCAAAATCAATGGCAAATATTGGAGCTTTTATTGCTGCAGATAAAGACATCATTGATTATTTAAAATATAATTTACGTTCTCAAATGTTTGCAAAAGCATTACCAATGATTCAAACAATTGGTTCTTTGAAGCGTTTAGAGTTATTACGTAATCATCCGGAATTGAAAGATAAACTTTGGGAAAATGTTAATGCATTGCAAAACGGATTACGTTCAAGAAACTTCAATATTGGAGATACAAATACTTGTGTAACACCTGTTTATTTAGAAGGAAGTGTTCCGGAAGCAATGGTTATGGTAAATGATTTAAGAGAAAACTATGGCATTTTCTTATCGATTGTAATTTATCCGGTAATTCCAAAAGGTATTATTCTATTGAGAATGATTCCAACAACTTCACATACTTTAGGTGATATTGATGAAACACTTACTGCATTTGAAGCAATTCGTGAAAAATTAGAAAACGGAACGTACAAAGAAATTGCAAGTAGAACTACTGTTGATCTTGATGCTTAATTTCTAGAAAATAGATTCCTGTAATATGGAAATTATGTAAAAAAATCCATTCGTTATGCGAATGGATTTTTTTTTATTTAGTGTAAATTTATATTTCTAAACAGCAGTAAAAAATAGCATTATGAAAAAAGTATTAGCAATAACAGCAATAATTTTAGTTGTTTTAGTTTCTTGTAAAAAGGCAGAGCCTACACCCGCACCTGAAATTACGCCAGATCCTCCAAAAGAAGCTGAGGTTACAGAACCGGCAGGAGATCAGTGTTTTGCATCAAGACTAAATGGAAATATCGTGGCATTAAGTTTTAATGTAAATTCACATCAGGAAGTAAACGGAAAATTAAGTTACAATTTAACAGGAAAAGATAAAAATGAAGGTACCTTAATAGGAAACATGAAAGGTGATACGCTAATTGCAGATTATACTTTTGTGTCTGAAGGTGTTTCTTCTGTTCGAGAAGTAGTTTTTTTACAAAAAGACGGAACTCTTATCGAAGGATATGGAGATGTGGTAGACGCAAATAATAAAGTAACTTTTAAGGATAAAAAGAAATTAAAATTTGATGCAAAAAATACTTTGACTAAAGTAGATTGTCCTCAGTAGTACAGGAATAAAGAAATAAAAAAAAATGTAAAAAGAAAAAATCCATTCGATTCGTCGAATGGATTTTTGTTTATATTTTATTGAGGAGTATTTTGACCAACAAAAATAAGTTTTCCACTAAAACAATTATTTTCTCCAGTTAAAATCCCCTTGTTTAATAATGCATGTGCATACATTATTAATTCTTTATTGTCCAGATATATAGACCAGTTTTGTTTTTCTTTTATTGCTTTTGCTAGCGAATCAAAATTGACTTTATGTTCTAATTCTTTTAAATCATTTTCGGAATAATCTTTAATGCCTAAATAAGATAATGCACTATCGTTTTTAAATTCGAAATATCTGCTTTTATTCTTTAATGCAATTTTCAGGGCTTTTGCTAGTCCTTTATTATCGTAATCAATTTTATACTCTCTATGAATTGCAATTTGAAGAGAGTTGCCTTGTGCGCATATTTCTCTTATTTCGTTAGTATTTAGGTTTTTTACCTTGATTACAAGATGAAGTTGAAAAGTATCGCCATTGTTGATTACAGCTTTTGCATAATTTTGATACAATAAATCATTTTCATCTTTAGTAAATGAAAATAAAGCTAATGCAGATAGTATAAGCAATACTTTTTTCATGGCACAATTTCCTAATTTCTTGAAAAACAAATAAATTTAATTTACCTCAATTATAGATACTTCAAATATGTTTTTCTCTGACAATGAACTTTTGGATCAAAGTTTTTCCATAATAAATGAATCGCTGTATTGTCTGCTAATTCAGGAGTTCTGATGCAAGTTTGAATTCCTTTTTCAGAGAAAGTTTTAAAATACTCATCAAAGATAATTGCTGTAACGCCTTTGTTTTGGTAGTCCGGATGAACTCCGATAAGGTAAAAAACAACATCTTTACTCTTTCTGCGGGCTCTCAATAAGTGAATGAATCCAAAAGGGAATAGCTTTCCTTTAGCTTTTTGTAAAGCTTCAGAAAAGCTTGGCATTACGATACTAAAAGCAACCAGATTGTCATCTTTGTCAACCACAAATTTGATGTATTCCGGATTGATAAAACTGATGTATTTCTTTTTAAAATATTCTTTCTGAACATCTGTAATTGCCACAAAAGAAGCCAGACTTGCATAAGAATCATTAAACAAATCAAACATTTTGTCGACATGCGGCATAATGTCTTTTGTCTTGGTGAAAGTTAAAGCGCGTAAATTATATCTTTTTTTGATTAGTTCTTGTGCTTTCAGGAAGAATTCAGGTTTAACATTCGAAAATGGAAAAATACTTTCGATATATTCCTTTTCTACCTGAAAACCCAGTTGCTCAAAATGTGTTACATAATAAGGATTGTTATACCAGGTAATCATAGTTCCCATTTGGTCATACCCTTCAGTAAGAACCCCAACTTTATCCAGATTTGAGAATCCCATTGGGCCTTCAACATGCTCCAAACCGTGCTGTCTTCCAAGTTCGTAAACTTTCTCTAATAAAGCTTTTGTAACTTCGATATCATCAATAACATCAAACCAGCCAAAACGAACTTTTCTTTTATGCTGATTGTTAACTTCAGACCAGTTTATGATTGCAGTAATACGACCAACAATTTCATCGTTTTTGTACGCTATATAAAAATAAGCTTCTGCACTATCAAAAGCGGGGTTTTTGGTTTTGTCAAACGATTCTAACTCGTCTGCAATAATAGGCGGAACCCAGTATGGATTGTCTTTGTATAATGAAAACGGAAACTTAATATAGTCAGTTAGTTCTTTTTTGGTTTTGGCTTCTTTTATTGTAATCATTCAGTTGGTATTATAAAAAGTCTCTCTTGGAGAGGTTTAGTTGTTAAATTCTTATTCGTATTTAGACTTACGTTTTCTTTCTTTTTCCTGATAATCTACTTTTTGGTCTAATTCGTTATCCTTGTTCTTTTTTGCTTTTGCGCTGTTTTTTACTTCGATCTGCTTCTCTTTATAGCGTCCGTCATAACGCCATGAAACTCCTACACCGCCATAAAGTATTGACGGAGTGTTTTTGAAGTTCGTACTTATAGAAGCATCAACCTGAAGATTTGGATTGATTAAATAAGCTGCTCCGCCACGAACAATAGCATCGCTGTAGAAATCGCTTTTATAGCCTTGATTTTCGATAAAACCAGACCACTTGTTATTGAATCCATGTGTTAAAGTTAATACGTAACCATAACTAGGATAGTCAGTTCCAATATAATCAGCAATGATATTAGTTACAAAAACCCATTTTCCACCCCCAAAAAGATTTTGAGTAATCAATGCTACTTTTGGAGAAATAGCTGATTGAGGAGAAAAATAATAAGGATTATCAGCACCCACAAAATTAGCTCCTGCAAATATTGAAACCGCAGGGATTAATTCATGCCAGTTAAAGCTATGATTGGCTTTGTAGCTGTATATATTATCTGTTTTGTTATAGTTTTTATAAGGATCGTAAATCAAATATTTAGCTCCCAAAACAGTTTGTCTGAAATTGTTTTTTTTATAAGAGGTAAAAGGAGTATCAAAATTTTCCATTTGATACTGAAGATCAAGAATGAATTCCAGTTTTTCAAGAAATGCACCGTAGCGCAGGGTTAAATCAGTACCAAAACCATTAGAATTATAGCCTAGTAAATCATGTTTTTCTTTAATACCGTAAATCCCTAATTCAGCTTGAAATACAGTTTTTCCAACGGCGTATGCAGACATTGTTTCGCCTGGACGATTGGAGTTGATAATGTCAGTATATTGTGCGAAAAAAACTTGCGGTACAAAAAAAAGAGCTGTAAGAAATAAGTTTTTAGTTTTTAACATAGATGTATTATTTGATTAAAAAGTAATAACGCATTTCAAATGTACTATATTTTATTATTTATTTAAGATTGATATTTTAATTTTAAACAATGGATTTATTAATTTTGGAAAAAATTATACGATTATGCAAGAAGCATCTTTTACAGGTTTAATAAAAGCCATATGCTATATGGTGGCATTTTATTATATTTTTAAGTTTTTGGCTAGAATCTTTTTACCGGTATTGGTAAAAAAGGCAGTTGAAAAAGCAGGCGAGAATTTTCAGAGACAACAACAATATAGTCAGGATAATACATGGCAAAAAACGCGTACAAATAATGATGAAATAATCATTAATACTGCCAATGCAAAAAATCCTCGTGAAACCAAAAAGGTTGGCGATTATGTTGATTACGAAGAAATAGATTAAGTTTGTGTCCTAAAAATAGAGGATTCATCATTTAACCAAATCTGCCAAAATTGAAAATAGTAAATAAGTTCTATCCGCATGCCCTTGTTATATTGGGGTTCATTCTTGTTTCTTTAATTTATTTTTATCCTGTTTTACAAGGAAAACAAATTTTCCAATCGGATATTGCTCAATATACCGGAATGGCAAAAGAGCAAAATGACTTTAGAGCAACAGAACATTCTGAACCATATTGGACAAATTCAGCATTTGGCGGAATGCCAACGTATCAGTTAGGGGCAAATTATCCTAATGATTTCGTGGGGCATTTAGATGATGTTTTACGTTTTTTACCTCGTCCGGCAGATTATTTGTTTTTATATTTCTTAGGTTTTTATGGCTTGTTATTAGTTTTAAAAACAGATCCTTTAAAAGCATTTATTGGAGCCATTGCCTTTGGTTTCTCAACTTATTTAATCATTATTCTTGGGGTTGGTCATAATGCAAAAGCACATGCAATTGCTTATATGCCATTGGTCATCGCCGGATTTATAATGGTTTTTCAGAAAAAATATATTTGGGGAGGTTTACTCACCATGTTTGCCGTTGCACTTGAAGTGAATGCAAATCACTTTCAGATGACTTATTATTTATTGATTTTCTTATTGATACTTTCTGGATACTTTGCTTTTCAATTTATCAAAGAAAAAGAATATAAGCCACTTTTAACGGCTATTGGAGTTTTGGCTGTAGCCGGAATTTTTGCTATTGGTGCCAATGCCACTAATTTAATGGCAACAAGTGAATATGCTAAATTTAGTACACGTAGTAATAGCGAATTGACTTTTAATCCTGATGGATCTAAAAAGACAAATGAAAATGCTTTGAGCCGTGAGTATATCACAGAATACAGTTACGGAATTGCAGAAAGTTTTAACTTGATTGCGCCAAGACTTTTTGGAGGTTCAAATCATGAAAATGTTGGAACTGATAGCCGTATGTATTCCTTTATGATAGAACAAGGGGTTCCAACAGAGCAAGCGCAGGATTTTGTATCCGGAATGCCAACTTATTGGGGAGACCAGCCTATTGTTGCTGCTCCGGCATATATTGGGGTCGTAGTTTTCTTCTTAGGAGTTTTGGCATTATTTATTGATGATCGAAAAATAAAATATGTATTTCTTTCAGGAGCATTATTTTCTTTAGTGCTTTCATGGGGGAAAAACTTTTCATTACTGACAGACTTTTTTATCGATTATGTTCCAATGTATGATAAGTTCAGAGCTGTGTCATCGATTCAGGTTATTCTTGAATTGTGTTTCCCGGTTTTGGCTATTATGGGACTACAATCGTTTTTTAAAGCCAAAGACGAACCTAAATTACAGCAAAAAGCACTTGTTCAAACCGGTGTTTTTGGATTAGGAATTATTTTGATTTTTGTTTTTGCTAAAGGAATGTTCCATTTTACAGGAAGCAGTGATAGTTACTTCATGCAAACTTACGGACCTGCTTTTGTTGATGCATTAAAAGAGGACAGAATGAGTCTGTATTCAGCTGATTTATTGCGTTCAGGCTTTTTTATTGTATTAACTTTTGGAATTTTATGGTTATTTATTAAAAATAAACTGGCCCAAAATACAACCTTAATTATTGTTGGTCTTTTAATGATTTTTGATTTGTTTTTTGTTGACAAAAAATATGTTTCTGCTAAAGATTTTGTGAGTCCGGTAGAAATTGCGGCTCCATTTCAGGAGACACCTTCAGATGCTCAAATTTTAAAAGATACAGGACACTATAGAGTTTTTGAGGTAAACGGAAATCTTTCGAGCGCACGTGCTTCTTATTTCCATCACTCAATAGGAGGATATCATGCTGCAAAACCTAGAAGAATGCAACAGTTATTTGATTATCAGATAGCAAAAAACAATATTGAAGCACTTAATATGTTGAATGTTAAATATATTATTCAGACAGATAAAGAAGGGAAAGAATTTCCTGTTGTAAATCCTGATGCAAACGGAAACGCTTGGTTTGTAAGTACCGTAAAATTGGTAAATAAACCAGATGATGTCATGAAAGCTTTAGATCATCTTAACACTAAACAAGTAGCGGTTTTTAATGTTCACGATCATGAAGGCAAATTTAGAAATGCCCGAATGAAAAAAGATTGGGATACAACCGGAACCATTAAAGTTGTAGAATATAAACCAAACTATATTAAATACGAATCTGATAATGGAAAAGACGGTTTGGCAGTATTCTCTGAAATGTATTATAAAAATGGTTGGAATGCTTATATCGACGGTAAATTGACAGATCATTTCCCAGTTGATTATGTATTAAGAGCGATGGAAGTTCCGGGAGGAAAACATACAATCGAATTCAAATTTGAACCTCAGGTAGTAAAAACCGGTGGAACAATTGTTTTGGCAAGCTCAATTGGAATGTTCTTACTTTTAATAGGTGGAATTTATTTTGAGAGAAAGAAAGTTACAAGTAAGCAGTAATCAGTTTTTAGTCTCAGTTCAATTATGCTTCTGAAAGTTTTAAAAATAATTCTATTTGTCATTTTTGATTTATTAGTATTTATTTTTTGTGGACTTTATATGATGGGCTATGATGATTTTTATGATGAAAGTCAAGGAGAATATTTTAGCCTTTCGAGCATGCAGACCCAATATAAAGTGGTTTGGATTTTCTATAATTTTTGGATTGTTTTAAACTGTTTATTTTTGTTATATGTCTTATTTAGAATATTTAGAAAATCAGCTGTGAAATAACTTTTTAATCATTGTAATAACTTCTAAATTTGCAGCTTTAAAACAATAAACCCAATTTTCTTGGAACAAAAAAAACTCTTAATCATTACGTATTATTTTCCACCGGCTGGCGGACCTGGTGTTCAGCGTTGGTTGAAATTTGTAAAGTATTTGCCTGAATTTAATGTTCAGCCTATTGTTTATGTTCCGGAGAATCCAACTTATCCAATAGTTGATGAAGGTTTGGTTAGTGAAGTTTCTGATCAGGTAATTGTTCTTAAAAACAAAATTTGGGAGCCTTATCAATTGGCTTCTATCTTTTCGAAAAATAAAACAAAGAAGATTAGTTCAGGAATTTTCCCGCATAAAAAGAAACAGACTTTTTTAGATAAAACATTTCTTTGGGTTCGTGGAAATCTTTTTATTCCGGATGCTCGTGTATTTTGGGTAAAACCTTCTGTTTCTTATCTTGAAAAATATATTAAAGAAAACAATATAGATACTATTGTAACTTCGGGACCGCCGCACAGTTTACATTTAATAGGTTTAAAATTAAAAGAAAAACTAAACGTAAAATGGTTTGCGGATTTTCGTGATCCCTGGACTACAATTGGTTATCATAAAGCGTTGCGTTTATCAGCTTACGCCGATAAAAAACACAAACAATTAGAGCATAAAGTACTTAATACTGCTGATACTATTATTGTAACCAGTAAAACTACAAAAGCCGAGTTTCAGGGAATTACCAATAAACCAATTTCGGTAATTACAAATGGCTATGATATCGAAAATGTTGAGAAACAAACTTTAGATGCCAAATTTACTCTGGCACACATCGGATCATTTTTGTCAGAAAGAAACCCAAGGTTTTTATGGGAGTGTCTGGTCGAATTATTACAGGAAATTCCAGATTTTAAATCACATTTAGAGATTAAACTAATTGGAGCTGTTAGTCAGGAAGTTTTGGATGCTATTGCAGAATTTAACCTGAATGATTATTTGAATCTTCTTGGTTATGTTTCACATCATGAAGCAATTGCGCATCAAAAAAAATCACAGGTTTTACTTTTAATCGAAATAAATTCTGAAGATACAAAGAGTATTATTCCGGGTAAATTATTCGAATATATGGTTTCAAATCGCCCAATAATTGCCATAGGACCTCAAGGTTCTGATTTTGCCGATATTATAAAAGAAACTAATACAGGAGTATTTTTTGATTATTCTGAAAAAGCGAAGCTAAAAAGTGTAATTTTGGACTTTTATAATCAGTTTTTGGAAGGAAAATTACAATCTCATGGCGTTGGTTTACAACAATATTCAAGAAAAAATCTAACCAAGCAATTAGTACAATTGATTACTGAATCATAAGATTGCAATAATCTAAAGTCAATAATCTAAAATCTTAAATCCAAAAATGGGTATTGTTTTAAATCAGTCTTTCAAAAATACAATTATTACTTACATAGGTTTCGCTATCGGAGCTATTAATACCCTTTATTTATATCCAATTTATTTAGGTGCAACTTATTATGCATTAACAAATTATATCTTGTCTGCTGCAAATGTAATCATGCCTTTGTTTGCCATCGGGATGCAAAACACATTGGTAAAATTTTATTCGCAATATAAAACGGAAGAGGAGAGAGAACAGTTTTTATCCTTTACCGCATTATTTCCTATTTTGATGTGTATTCCGTTAGGAATCATCGGAATATTCTTTTTTGATGATATTACGGCATTTGTAACAAAGAAAAATCCTGTTGTAAAAGAGTTTATGCTTCTGATTCCGTTTATAGGAATTTGTATGGCTTATTTCGAGATATTTTATGCGTGGGCGAGAGTGCACATGCATTCGGTTTTTGGAAATTTTATTAAAGAAGTTGGATTACGATTATTTTCGACTTTTGCTTTGGTTGGGCTATACTTTAAATGGATGACGCTTATTCAGTTTGTGTATGTAACGGCAGGAATTTATTTTGTAGCATTTATCGTAACCATGTTTTATGCTTTTTATATCAAAAGGCCGAAATTTCAAATTAATATCCCTCAGAATGTAAAAGATGTAATGGAATATACTTTTTTCATTATTCTTTCAGGAAGTGTTGCCAATTTGCTTTTGGATGGTGATAAACTGATGTTGAATCAGTATATGAAAATTGAGAATATTGCCTATTATTCCGTTGCGACTTATATAGCTTTGGTAATTTCAGTTCCAAGTCGTGCGATGCATCAAATTGTATATCCAATTACAGCTAAATTAATGCATGAAAATAAACATGATGAATTGAATTTATTGTACAAAAAGACCTCAATAAATCTTCAAATCGTTGGTGGTTTTGTAATGTTGTGCATTTTTGTAAACATTCGTCAATTGTATGAATTAGTTCCAAAAGAATATAGCGGAGGAATTGAAGTTGTGTTTATGATAGGATTATCGAAGTATTTTGACTTGATTTTAGGAAACAATAATGCCATTATCTTTAATACTAAATACTATCGTATGGTGTTGTATTTAGGATTGTTGTTAGTGTTTTTAACGATCGTTTTAAACATGATTTTTATTCCAATTTTAGGAATTATGGGGTCAGCGATTGCTACTTTGTTGTCTATTACTTTATACAGTTTGGCAAAATTACTTTTTGTAGTCAAGAGACTTGATTTGTATCCTTTTACCAAGCAAACGATACATTCAATATTACTGACTTTTGCTTTGTTTTTATTGTTTTACTTTTGGGAATTTCCTTTTTATCAATTAATTAGTATTGCTTTAAAATCAGTTTTGGTGACAATTTTGTATTTATACCTCAATTATAAATTCAATATTTCTCCGGACATTAATAAAGTGATTGATACAATTTTGAGTAAGATTGGAATTAAAATTTAATACGATTTTATTGAGAAAATAAAAAGTAATTTAAATTATAAGCTATTTTGTTTTTATATTTGTTAGAAAGGAGATCCAACTTATTGCTAACAGAATATGAAAAAGAAACTAATTTGTTTTTTAACGCTTTCTATTGTTTTGTTTTCTTCATTGACTTTTGCTCAAAAAGATAGCTCACAAACTTCAAAAACAACCGTTGTTGAATTAAAACCGAAGGGATACCCTGTTAGTCCTTTTAAAGATACCCTTTTTTATGTTTATAATAAAGTAGGTTCTTTTTCTGCCGAAAGCAGAGCAAATGCAATTACAGAAAAAATCAGAAAACTTTATGAAGATTCTTTTTTCGAGAAAGACTCCATTGTTATTGTTCCTTCGGATATTTCGCAGGACATTATGTATAAGAATGATTTTGTTATCATGTCAGTTCTGGATATTGATGGAAAATCAGAGAATCAAACTGCAGCTTATATTGCCAAAAGGAATTTGAATCTGATAAAAAGAGCCATCATTTACCAAAATGAAAATTATTCGATGCTCCCAAAAAGACTCGGATATACCGCATTACTGGTTTTAATTATTGGATTCATTCTATACTTTGTTGGAAAAATCTTTAACAGATTAAAATTATATATCCTAAAAAATAGCGATCGATACTTTAAAGGATTCACTTATAATAATATCAGTATTCTTTCGCCACAGAAGCAGCAATTTCTATTAATGAAATTGTATGGTTTTATAAAAGGAATTACGCTTATTTTAATCGTTTATCTTTCTTTGCCGGTACTATTTAGTATTTTTCCTGCTACAGAAGCTTATACAACCACATTATTACGCTGGATACTATCTCCTGCAAAACTTGCTGTTATGGGATTTGTAGGTTTCCTGCCAAGTTTAGTAACGATAATTGTTATTGTAATCATATTTAAATATGCGATTAAAGTAATCCGATTCTTTTTTGATGAGATTAAAAAAGAGAATATCAAAATCGATGGTTTTTATAGTGACTGGGCGATGCCAACATTCAATATAATTCGTCTTTTAATGCTGGCTTTTATGGTTGTAATTATTTTTCCGTATTTACCTGGATCAGATTCGCCGATTTTTAAAGGAGTTTCTGTATTCGTTGGGGTTTTATTCTCATTAGGATCTTCAAATGCAATTGCAAATATGGTTGCAGGATTGGTAATTACATATATGCGTCCGTTTAAGATTGGTGATTTTATTAAAATTGGCGATGTAAGTGGAGAAGTTATCGAGAAAACAGCTTTGGTAACACGAATAAGAACACCAAAATTTGAAGATATTACAATCCCAAATGCAACGGTTTTATCAAGTACGTCGACAAATTATTCATCAAATACAAAACATGCGAATAATGGCTTGTTAATTCATACAACTGTTACAATTGGTTATGATGTGCCTTGGGCAGCTATTCATAAAGCCTTGATAGATGCTGCATTAAAGACCGAAATGATTGAGCAGACTCCACCGCCTTTTGTTTTGCAAACGAGTTTGGATGATTTTTATGTTTCTTATCAGGTTAACGTTTATACCAAAGAACCAACAAAACAACCCCGAATTTATTCTTCTTTGCATCAAAATATTCAGGATTCATTTAATGCTGCCGGAATCGAAATTATGTCACCACATTATAATGCACTGCGTGATGGAAATACGACAACTATTCCGGAGAATTATTTGAAAAAAGATTACGAGCCACCAACGTTTAATGTTAAAAGTAAAAGCTAATATGTTGATACTTAGTTAATTTTTTAGCATTTAACAGTGGTTTGTTTTGTAGTTTAAATTTTTAAAATTAAATTTATGTTTCAAAAATAAATACCGCTTTTTAGGCTGCTGATTTTAACACGTTTGTAAAATCACTGAAAGTAGGTATTGTGGTTTCTTTTTAGATTGGATAATTTTGCAGAAAAAATGTAAAATGAAAAATAAATGCAAAGTAGATGTAGTAGAATTTGGAGTAATTTTAGATCAATAATTATGAAGAACAATCAACTCAGTCAGGAGCAAAGTTTACAAGTGTTTTCGAATATGATATCGAATAAAGTTCATAACGGGTTTATTCTGGAAGAAAGAAATGATGAATTTCTTTTTGCTGTTCTTTCAAAAGGTGGAAAAGTTGTCAATCATAGTTTAAACTTTATGATTTTTTGTTTAACGCTCGGGTTATGGTCATTTGCATGGTTGTACCTTACTTTTGAAGCTTCAAAACAAAAAAAGATATTAGTAGCGATTGACGAAGATGGTTTTCCATTTGAAGAAAAATGCTTGGTTGCTTAGTAAATTATTAATTCACAAAAAAATGTAAGCCCTAAATTAAATAACTATGATTTAATTTAGGGCTTTCTTATTTCTCAGAACCGAACTTTTACGTTACGACATACGAATCATGATTAATGTATTGTTTTTTCAATGGTTTAAACCGTTGGTAATGTTTATAATATATTATTTATTATGTAACTCGACATTAAAACCTTTGCGTCTTTGCAACTTAGTACCTTAGAACCTTTTTTTATAATTTATCTTTCAAATAAATTCCTGTAACTGATTTTTTCTCTTTTACAACATCCTCGGGAGTTCCAACAGCGAGTAAATGTCCACCATTTTCTCCACCTTCAGGTCCTAAATCTATAATCCAGTCCGCACATTTTATTAAGTCAAGGTTGTGCTCAATTACAATTATCGAATGTCCTTTATCAATTAAAGCATCAAACGAAGCTAGTAATTTTTTAATATCATGAAAATGCAAACCAGTTGTTGGCTCATCAAAAACAAATAATGCTTTGTCTTTTGTGGCACCTTTTACTAAAAACGACGCTAGTTTAATACGTTGAGCTTCACCGCCGGAAAGAGTAGAAGAAGATTGTCCTAATTGTACATATCCTAAACCTACATCCTGAAGTGGTTGTAATTTTTGAGTGATTTTAGATTGTTTATTTTTCTCGAAAAAAGCAATGGCATCATCAATTGTCATTGTCAGAATATCGTTGATGTTTTTGTCGTCGAAATTAATCTCCAGAATTTCTTTTTTAAATCGTTTTCCGCCACAAGTTTCACATGGAAGCGAAACGTCAGCCATAAATACCATTTCGACATTAATAGAGCCTTCTCCTTTACAGGTTTCACATCGGCCACCATCAACATTAAAAGAAAAATGTTTGGCCTGATAACCTCTTATTTTGGATAGTTTTTCTTTAGCATATAAATCACGAATATCATCATAAGCTTTGATGTATGTTACAGGATTTGATCTTGAGCTTCTGCCAATAGGGTTTTGATCGACATATTCAATATGTTTTATTTGCGAAAAAGAACCTTTTAATTCACTAAACTGACCTGCTTTTTCAGCAGCATTTTCCAGTTTTTTCTGCATTGCGGGAAATAAAATCTTCTTGATCAACGTACTTTTTCCACTTCCTGAAACTCCTGTAATTACAGTCAGAACATCCAGAGGGAAAGTAACATTGATATTCTTTAAGTTATTTTCTCTTGCGCCAACAATATCAATATGATTTTTGAATTTCCTTCTTTTTTTAGGAACAGAAATTTCTAAATCACCATTTAGGTATTTAGCCGTTAAAGAGTCTGATTTTAAGATTTCTTCATACGTTCCCTGAGCTACTAAATGACCTCCAAAAGTTCCTGCTTCGGGACCAATATCAATAATCATATCGGCAGCTTTCATGATATCTTCATCGTGTTCTACCACAATAACCGTATTTCCTAAATCACGAAGCGAAAGTAAAACCTTAATCAATCGCTCAGAATCTTTGGGGTGTAAACCAATACTTGGCTCATCAAGAATATACATAGAACCAACCAAACTGCTTCCTAATGAAGTTGCAAGGTTAATACGTTGGGATTCTCCTCCTGAAAGTGTTGCCGAATTTCTATTTAAAGTCAGATAATCCAAACCAACTTCTGTCAAAAATGATAGACGATTGTTGATCTCGACCATCAAACGTTTTGCGATTTGCTGTTCGTAAACATTCAAATCAATATTTTTGAAAAAAGTAACTAAATGTTTAATTGGCAAATCAACTAAATCAGAAACTGTTTTGCCGTTGATTTTTACGTAAGATGCTTCTTCACGTAGGCGTTTTCCACGACAAGCGTGACATTTGGTTTTTCCGCGGTAACGTGATAACATTACACGGTTTTGAATTTTATAATTTTTTTCTTCAAGTTCTTTAAAGAAACCGTTTAAACCTTGAAAATACTGATTTCCTTTCCAAAGTAAATCTTTTTGTTCATCTGAAAGTTCAAAATAAGGTTTATGAATTGGGAAATCGAATTTATAAGCATGTTTTACCAATTCGTCTTTGTACCAACTCATACTTTCGCCTCTCCAGGGATAAATAGCACTTTCGAAAACGGATAAAGATGTATTTGGAACAACCAAATCAGCATCGATACCAATAATATTTCCGTAACCTTCGCAAACCGGGCAAGCGCCGTAAGGATTATTAAAGCTGAATAAATGAACATTTGGCTCTAGGAATGTAATTCCGTCAAGCTCAAAATTATTAGAATACGTGAATCTTTTATCCGAGTTTAATTCCTGTAAGTAACAAATTCCTTTCCCTTCAAAAAAAGCAGTTTGAACCGCATCGGCAAGACGATTGTAGAATTCTTCTTCGTCTTTGACAACAATTCGGTCTATAATTAACAGAATATCTTTATTGTCTAATTTATGAAGTTCTGTAGGTGTAAATTCATCTAAACGAACCATTTCGTTATCAACCAAAATACGTGCAAAACCTTGCTGTAAAAGTACTTTTAGTTTGTCTTCTAATTGTCGTCCTTTTTCAAGGTGAATAGGAGAAAGAAGCAGCCATTTACTGTCTAATTCCAAACTTTTTACATCAGAAACGACATCGGTAACGGTGTTTTTTTTAACCTCTAATCCTGAAATTGGTGAGTAAGTGCGACCAATTCTGGCAAATAAAAGTTTGATATAATCGTAGATTTCAGTTGAAGTTCCTACGGTCGAACGGGCATTGGTTGTGTTTACCTTTTGCTCAATAGCAATTGCCGGTGCAATACCTTTTATATATTCAACTTTTGGTTTGTCTAAACGTCCCAAAAACTGACGCGCGTATGAGGATAAACTTTCTACGTAACGACGTTGTCCTTCGGCATATAAAGTGTCAAATGCTAAACTTGATTTCCCTGATCCTGAAAGTCCTGTGATGACAACAAGTTTGTTTCGGGGAATCACCACATCTACATTTTTTAAATTATGTACTTGTGCTCCTTTAATTATAATATTATGTTTTGGGTCGAGTGTAGAAAGGTCGATTTGCATAAAAAAAGTCAATTTCTACAAAAGTAATCAATTTTGATTGGAGTTTTGTTAATCAGATTGTTCCAAATTTTAACTAATTCTCTCGCTACAGATTGTTGAAATTTGCTTTGGTTCTTTTTTGCCACAGATTTCACAGATTAAAAAGATTTTTTTTTGCCACGAATTTCACGAATTTTCTCTAATTTTTTGCCGAGAATTTATATCACCTATTCGTTATAATTCAAGTCACGAATTATCACGAATTGAATTAGTGTTAATTCGTGAAATTCGTGGCAAAAAGACAACTACGATATCAAATCAATTTAATCTGTGAAATCTGTGGCAAGTTTGTTTCAAATGTTAAAAATATCTGCGCGGAACTTGTCATTTCAATATAAAATAAGCTATTTTAGGACTGTTTTTATATTAAATTAATACAATATATCGATTTGAAAACTAAACTTTCTATACTGCTTTTTTTGATGGGTTTCTTACTGTTTTCACAGGAGTTTCCGCCAATTATTAAATATTCATCTTCTGTTTATGGCGCCGGAAATCAGAGCTGGATGATTTCGCAGGACGATCAAAACTATTTATATTTTGCCAATAACGACGGTCTTTTGGAATATAACGGAACAACCTGGCAATTGTATCCTGCTCCAGATGAAACGATTATTCGATCTGTAAAAGTAATCGGAAATAAGATTTATACAGGTTGTTATATGAATTTTGGCTATTGGACAAGACAAACCAATGGCAAACTAAAATACACATCGCTTAGCGATACCATCAAAAATAAAATACTGGACGACGAGCAGTTTTGGAATATTTTGAAGTACGATCAATGGATTTTGTTTCAATCCCTGAATCGAATTTATATTTATGATACGAAAACCGGAAAATTTAAAATCATTGCTCCAAAAAATGGTGTTGTAAAATCATTTGCTCCAAAAAATGCAATTTATTTCCAGACAATAAAAGAAGGTCTTTTTGAAATTGAAAGCGGAAAAGCGAAATTGGTTTCAGATAATCCGATTCTGAAAAAATTCACGATTGTTAATGTTTTTACAATAGATGATGGTTTACTGATTCAGACGCAATTGGATGGTATTTATAAATTGATTGGAAATAGCCTGACACGTTTTTCTACTGATGTTGATGCGCAATTAAAATCGAGTTTTGTTTATAGCAGTCAGCGTCTTAAAGATGGAAGTTTTGCTTTGGGAACGGTTTCCAACGGAATTTTTATTTTATCGGATACGGGAAAACTTAAATATCATATTTCGCAAAGTAAAGGTTTGAGTAATAATACGGCTTTATCACTTTTTGAAGATAAAGACCAGAATTTATGGGCTGGACTCGATAACGGAATTAATTGTATCAATATTCAGTCGCCTGTGCACAGTTTTACTGATGATACAGGAGTATTAGGAACCGTTTATGCATCGGCGACTTTTAACGGTTTGCTTTATGTAGGTACAAACCAGGGATTGTTTTGTAAGAATATCCAAAGCAATTCAGAGTTCAAATTTATAAATGGAACAAAAGGTCAGGTTTGGTCGCTTTTTGTATGTGATAACACGCTTTTTTGCGGTCATGATTCCGGTACTTTTATTGTTACGAATGATTCTGCGAGAAGTATATTTTCGGCATCTGGAACATGGAAATTTGAAACAGTTCCAAATTCTAAAAATCAATTGCTTCAGGGGAATTATTACGGAATTTCGGTTTTGGAGAAAGTAAACAATCAATGGGTTTTTAGGAATAAAGTTCAGGGGTTTGATTATTCTTCAAGATATTTTGAGGTTTCAAATAATCTGGATGTTTATGTAAGTCATGAATACAAAGGAATTTTTAGGCTTAAACTGGATAAAACGCTCTTAAAAACCAATGGGTTTTATACTTATAAATCTCCCGGGAAAGGAAAAAATGCAAGTTTGACCAAATTCAATAATCAAATTTATTATGCTTACAAAGGCGGAATTTTTAAACTTAATCCTGCGACAAAAAGGTTTGAAAAAGATAATTTACTAAGTTCTATTTTTGAAAAAGACGAATATACTTCGGGTAAATTAATTGTCGATAATTCGAATAAAATCTGGTTGTTTTCTAAAAATTACATTCATTATTTCTCAGCCAGTAAACTCAGTAATCAATTAAAACAGAATGTTATCCCGATTCCGTCATCGCTAACGAATTCGATGCTGGGTTACGAGAATATCACACAGATTTCAAAATCTACCTATTTAATTGGTACAACTGACGGGTATTATACGTTGAATATTGATGATTTAAGTTTTAAAAACTATACGGTTTTCATAACTGATATTACGATAAACAAACAAAATGAAACCTTAAAAAATGTAGCAATTCAGGATGAGGGGAACTTTCGCTCAAGCGAAAATAATATCACCTTAAATTATACAGTTCCGGAATACAACAAATACATCAATTCAGAATATCAGTATTTATTAGAAGGTTTCCAGAATGATTGGAGCGAATGGAGTACGAAAGCGACTGTGAATTTCAAAAATCTTTCGCCGGGAAAATATACGTTTAAAGTAAGAGCCAAATATGCTAATACAATTTTAGAAAATACTGCAACCTATACATTTGTGGTTTTAAAACCTTGGTATTCGACAAATCTGGCTTGGTTTATTTATTTTCTTTTAATGTTTGTGTTGGCTTATTTTATCAATAAAGCGTACACCAATTATTATAGAAAGCAGGAAGCAAAATTAATTGAAGAGAATAATCTTTTATTAGAAATAAAAGAATTAGAAAACGAACAGCAATTAATGAAACTCAGAAACGAACAATTGTCGCAGGATGTTGATAATAAAAATCGGGAATTGGCAGTTTCAACCATGAGTTTGAATAGTAAAAATGAATTGCTTGCTTTTATCAAAGATGATTTGAAAAAGACGACTCAGAATGACAGCAATAATATTAAATCAGTAATTAGTACCATTAATAAAAACATAACCGAAGAAGATTCGTGGAATGTCTTTAAAGAAGCGTTTGATAATGCCGATAAAGATTTCCTGAAAAGAATCAAATTACTACATCCGTTATTGACTCCAAATGATTTACGATTGTGTGCGTATCTTCGATTAAATCTTTCCTCAAAAGAAATTGCTCCTTTATTTAATATTTCTGTTCGAAGTGTTGAAATTAAAAGATATCGTTTGCGTAAAAAAATGGATTTACAGCATGAAGTTGGTTTAGTCGAATATATTCTTGCTGTATAGGAACTCAAAAAACGCCGATAAAAAACTATACATTACCTCAACATTTGACATTTATGGTGTTTTTGTTAAGGTAATGTTAATAAAATTTTCATTCCGAGATTATATATAAATCGGTGTATTTTTTGTGATATACGGAATTTTAGGTTTATTTTTTTGTTATGTATGTTTTTTGTTGAGGTTAATTTTAACGTATTCTTAAGAGGATAGGATAATTTTAGCTTTCAATAAAAACTAACTAATTATGAAATCTAAATTATTACTAACCGTACTATTACTGTTTACATCGTATGCGTTTTCGCAGTCTTTTGATGTAAGCGGAACAGTACTAGATGGCTCAGGTTTATCATTGCCTGGTGTGAATGTAAAGGTTAAAAGTTCATCACAAAGTACAACCACAGACTTTGACGGATCTTTTAAATTATTAGGAGTTCCAAAAGGAACAACAATTGTCTTCAGTTATATAGGTTTTAAAACACAAGAAGTTGTGGTTTCTGCACCAAAAATCACAGTGAAAATGAGTGATGATGCCAGATCACTTGAAGAAGTTGTTGTAATTGGATATGGAAGTCAAAAGAAAAGAGAAGTAACCGGAGCTGTTTCTGTAATTGACAGTAAAACACTTGACATCTTAAAACCAATTAAGGTTGAACAAGCATTGCAAGGAACCGTTTCAGGAGTAAATGTTACAACACAATCCGGAGCACCGGGAGCAAAGCTAGATGTTAGAATTCGTGGTATCGCAACCAATGGCGAGAATGGACCACAGGCTATTATTGATGGTTATGTAGGAGATTTGAGTTTGCTTAATCCAAACGATATTGAAACAATTACGGTATTAAAGGATGCTCAGGCAGCTATTTACGGAACAATTGCAGCAAACGGAATCATCTTAATTACCACTAAAATGGGTAAAAAGAATTCCAAAACAAAAGTCTCTTTCAACAGTTATACAGGATTTCAGGAAGCTTCAAGAAAATTACCAATGCTTAATGCTACTGAATATGCTTTATTATTAAATGAAAGTTATGCTAATGGAGGAAAAGCACTTCCTTATCCAAACGCAAGTGGTTTAGGAAGTGGAACTGATTGGCAAAAACAGGTTCTTGGTAAAAGTGTTCCTATATTAAATAGTGACATAACAATTTCCGGAGGTTCTGATAAAATTACGTATTCTATTAGTGGTTCACATTTGGATCAGGAAGGAATCGTTGGATCAGATAAATCAGGATTTTTAAGAAATACGGCAAGATTAGCCTTAGGAGCTGATTTGAGTAGTAAATTCAAAGTAAAAACAAACGTAATCTATACGTATTTTGATAGAAAAACCATTAACGAAAACGGATTAGGTTCTGTATTGTTTAATGCACTTAACGTTCCAGCGACTTTTGCTCCGTACGATGCAAATGGTGATTATACTTTAGTACCAAGTACAACAGGGTTAGGAACAGAAATTATAAATCCGCTGGCACAAATTGCCAATACCTATAATGATTACAATTATAAAAAACTGAATGGAAATTTTGGTTTGGAGTATAAAATTTTCAAAGGATTCACGCTTTCGAGTTCAATAGGATTTAATACTTCAAATAGTGAAGGTAAAACATTTGGAAAAAAAATAAGTTATGGCGGAAAAGTCTTCGATGTTCAAAGAAGTTCTGTAACACAAACTACAACAAACGATAATGATTATTCATTTGATATCTATGGAACGTATGTTACAAAAATCGGTGAAAACCATAATATCACGGCAACATTAGGAAATACCATTTATAAACAATGGGGAAATTCTGCAAATGCAACAGGTTTTGATGTTCCTAACAATTCATGGAATTATGCAGATCTTTCTTTGACCAAAGGAGTTCCAACGGCTGTGAATACCGGAGGTTATGTTTACGACCAAAGAAGGCTTTCTTATTTTGGAAGAGCACAATACGATTATAAAGGAAAATATCTTTTTTCTGCAATGATCAGACGTGACGCATCGACAAAATTTGGTCCGGATAATAAAGTTGGATATTTTCCATCATTTACAGGAGGTTGGGTAATTTCGGACGAAGGTTTCTTTGGAGAATCAAAAACATTTAATTTCCTGAAATTAAGAGCCAGTTATGGTACATTAGGAAACGATCAAATTCCGAATAATGGTTTCTTAAGCCTTTTAAACGGAGAAGCTACATATGTGTTTGATGGCAAATTAGTAAGCGGAGTAGCAACTGGACAAATCCCTAATCCAAATTTGAAATGGGAAGAAGCTAAAAAATTTGATGTTGGTTTAGATCTTAGATTATTCCACGATAAAGTTTCTGTTGTAGCAGATTATTTTATTGATACCAGAAAAGATTTATTGATACCGGATATTCCAGTTTCGGGAATTACAGGAGTTGGTGCTCCGGGGGCAAATCCTCCAACTTTGAATGCAGGTACTGTTAGAAATTCGGGAGTTGAATTTGCGATAGATTACAAAGAGAAATTTTCGAATGATTTAAGCTTGAGCATCGGTTATAACGTAACTTTTATCAAGAATGAAGTATTGGAAGTAAATAATGGAACCGGAATTATCGAGCAAGGAAATTTTGGTGTAGGTCAGCCAGCAGCATCACGCATGCAAGCAGGACAGCCAATAGGATATTTCTACGGTTATAAAACAGATGGATTGTTTCAAAATCAGGCAGAAGTTGATGCACATCCGTCACAACTGGCTTTAGGGGCAAATGCTTCTCCGGGAGATATTCGTTATGTAGATGTAAATGGTGATGGAATAATTGATTCTAAGGATAAAACCAATATTGGAGATCCAATTCCGGATGCTACAATGGGTTTCAATATACAGTTAAATTACAAAAACATTGATTTTGCACTTTATAGTTTTGCTTCAATTGGTAATGATATGGTTCGTAACTACGAGCGTGTACTTTCTGATGCTAATAGATTGGATTATGTTTTGGACAGATGGACAGGTCCGGGAACAAGTAATTCTGTACCTAGAGTAACTACGGGAGCAACGGCAAATAATGTACTTTCTGATTATTTTGTTGAAGATGCTTCTTATTTCAGAATTCAAAATATACAATTAGGATATACAATTGATCCAAAAGTAACTCAAAAAGCAGGAATTACTAAACTAAGACTTTATACAGGAGTAAATAACCTTTACACTTTTACTAAATATAAAGGTTTTGATCCAGGCGCTTCATTTGGACCAACAAATAAAGACGGAGTTTCTCAATCACCAATTGGTTCCGGAATTGATTATGGATTTTACCCAGTTCCAAGAACCTATTTATTGGGTTTAAACATTAATTTTTAATTTCAATAAAAATGAAAAAGTATTTAATTACCACCATCATAACACTTACACTGTTCTCGACAATAAGTATTTCTTGTTCAGACGAATTTGTAAGTCCAAAACCGCAGTATTCTATAGATTCTGAAAATTATTTCAATTCAAAAGAAGACTATAATGATGCCCTTGTTGCTGCTTATGATTTGTTGCAATCTACTTATGCAAATGCTTTATTGGGAGAAATTGCTTCAGATAATACATTAGCCGGAGGAGAAAGCCCAACAGATGTAATTGGCTGGCAGCAAGTAGACGACATGATTCATACACCGGTAAACAGTAATTTAAGAGACATCTGGAATTGGATGTTTGCAGGAGTTCAAAGAGCCAATTATATTCTTGAATTTCAAAATAAAACCGATTTTGAGGGAAAAACCCAACTACTCGCAGAAACACATTTTCTAAGAGCGTATTACCAGTTTGAGTTAGTTAAATGGTTTGGTGGAATCCCGATGAAAGGGGATGCTAGATTTAAAGTTGGAGATGAAAAAACAGTACCACGTTCATCAGTTCAGGAAGTTTATGCTTCTATAGAAGCTGATTTGATTTTTGCTGCTGCTAATTTATCTCCAAAAGCATCTCAAACAGGACGTGTAACTAAAGGTGCTGCTCAGGCATTATTAGGAAAAGCCTATTTATATCAAAATAAATATGCACAGGCTACTACCGCTTTTAATGCTGTAATAACTTCAGGAGAATACAGTCTACAAACGAATTATGATGCAATGTTTGAGATGGACGGAGAAAACGGAACCGAATCTGTTTTTGAAGTACAATATACAGATGTTGAAGGAGCAGGATTTACTTGTTTGCAATGTAGTGAAGGAAACGTTGCAGTTGGTTTTAGCGGAGTAAGAAATTATTCAGGACCACTTTTTTCTTCAGGGTTTAGTTTTAATGTACCTACTGCCGAAGCTGCAAATTCTTTTGAAGTAGGTGATAAACGTAAAAATACTGCCATACTTGATATCGCAGCCTGGGCTGCCGCAAACAAATCTTATGATAATGGTAAAGGAGTTACGTTTGGAAAAGGAAATGAGGACACAGGTTACTTTAACCGAAAATACTTGCCAAGAAAAAGAAGTAATAATGCTCAGGGAGATTTGAATTTGACCAATCCAAATAATTACAGAGCAATTCGTTATGCAGATGTTTTATTAATGGCAGCAGAAGCCTATAACCGTGGCGGAATTGATGATGCAAAAGCAAGAACATACCTGAATCAGGTAAGAAGACGTGCTTTTGGAGATAATAATCATGATATATCAGTTTCAGGAGCAGCGCTTACTGATTTTATTTGGGCAGAAAGAAGAGCAGAGCTTTTTGGAGAAGGACATCGTTTCTTCGATTTAGTAAGAACTGGAAAAGCAGTTGGAAAAATACCAGGTTTTACAGCAAACAAAAATGAATTATTCCCACTGCCAATCGAAGAAATTCAGTTCGCAAATGGAAATTGGAAACAAAACCCTGGATATTAAAAAAACATTATTATGAAAAAATTACATTTTATTATAAGTCTTTTCGTTTTGACAATACTACTGGGTTGTTCAAATGACGATAATAGCAATATTGATTTAGACAGCATAGGTGCACCGTCTAATGTATCTGCTTTGACTACTGTAACGCAGGATAACACAGGTAAAGTTACTTTTTTACCTAAAGGCGAAGGTGTTACACAATACAAAGTGAATTATGGCGACGGAAGTCCTGAGTCTGATTATTTTGGATCTGGAGGAACTGTAATACATACTTATAAAGAAGGGGTTTACCATGCTAAAATTAAAGCAATGGGAATCAACGGAAAAGTAACCGAAGTAGATCAGGAAGTAACCGTTTCGTTTTTGGCTCCAACGAACCTACAAGTGACTTTGGCACATGTTGCAGGAGATAATTTGTCAGCATCAGTTACAGCAAAAGCAAACTTAGAAACTTTTTTTCAGGTATATTTTGGTGAAACCCCAAACGAAGTTCCTGTAGATTTTATGGAAGGTCAAACTATTAAGCATACTTATGCTAATGTAGGAGAGTACAAAGTAAAAGTAGTAGCGTTGAGCGGAGGTATTGCAACTACAACTTACGAAGAAACAATTGCAATATCGAATCCGGTTTTATTACCGGTAGATTTCGAATCTGCAACGCTTAATTATGCCTTTAATAATTTTGGAGGAGCAAATACAACTGTAGCGAATAATCCAAGTGTAAACGAAGATAATCCGAGCGCAAAAGTAGCTAAGCTAAACAAAAGTGCAGGTTCTGAAGTTTGGGCTGGTTCATTTATAGAATTAGGTGTACCGATTGATTTCTCAACATTGAAAAAAATTAAACTAAAAGCATGGTCGCCAAAAGCTGGAATTGTAGTTAAAATGAAATTAGAAAACTTAGCAGATTCTAATATTAATATAGAAGTTGATGTAACCAATACAATAGCTAACGGTTGGGAAGAATTAACTTTTGATTTCTCAGCAGTCGATAATATTAAGAATTATCAAAGAGTAGTAGTTTTCTTTGATTTCGGAAATAACGGAACAGGAGCTGATTATTATTTTGATGATATTGAATTGACTGCAGGTGTTGAAACTGTAAAATTGCCATTGACTTTTGAGTCTTCGGTATTGACTTATGAGTTCACCAGTTTTGGAGGAGCAAATTCGGTATTGGCAGATAATCCGGATAAAACAGGAATTAATACATCGGCAAAAGTTGGCGCATTAACAAAAGGAAGCGGTTCTGAAGTTTGGGCGGGATCTTTCATTGAATTGGCAAGCCCGCTTAACTTTTCTACTTTCAAGAAGTTGAAAATGAAAGTATGGTCACCTCAGGCAGGAATAGTTGTTAAAATGAAGTTTGAAAACATGTCTGATAGTACAATCAATAAAGAAGTAGATGCTACTACAACTGTCGCAAACGGATGGGAAGAGCTCACTTTTGATTTCACCGGAGCCACAACAGCCAACCAATTTCAACGAGTAGTAGTGTTCTTTGACTTTGGAGCCAGTGGCACAGGGAAAACCTATTATTTTGATGATATTAAACAATCCAACTAAAAAAACGAAATCATGAGTAAAAGAATAATTATAAATATAATAGCATTACTGTCAATATTTTTGACCGTAAGTTGCCAGAAAGATGATTATGCATTTGGCGATTTGTCAGCACCATCAAATCTTAAAGTAACAGATCAAGTTATCGGAAAAACTGCCGATGCCCCGAACGGAGACGGCTCAGGAATGGTGAAATTAATAGCAACGGCAGATAATGCGGTGTCTTATAAATATATATTTAGCGACGGAACCTCACAAAATTCTCCAAGCGGTGTATATACCAAACGTTTTACCAAAACCGGCGTAAATACCTATACCGTTACAATAATTGCAACCGGAAAAGGAGGTGTTGCTACAAATAGTACAGTAGACGTTACCGTGCTAAGTAATTTTAGCGATGACGAAGCTGTTCAGTTCCTGACCAACGGAAGTTCACAAAAATGGTATTGGTCAGCATCAGAACCTGGACATCTGGGAGTAGGACAAAATGATAGTGATGCTGCTAAAAACTTTTTCCCAAACTACTATTCTGCAACACCTTTTGAAAAAGCAGGATCGCCAACAAGCAGTTGTTTATACGAAAACGTATTGACGTTCTCGCTAGTTGGAGGACAATTGAAATTCGAATTAGACAATGGAGGAGCAACATTCTTTAATGCATCATTCAAAAATGTAGCAGGAGGAAGTGGATCCGGAGATGCTTGTTTAACGTATGATGCTACGGGAGTTAAAACCGTTTCATTAAGCCCGTCAGAATCTGTTGTAACAAAAAATCCTGATCATCAAACACAAACAAGAGGTACAATGTTAAACTTCTCTGATGGTGGATTTATGGGGTATTACATTGGTCAAAGTTCTTATGAGATATTGTCAATTACAGCAAACAGAATGGTTGTTAGAGCTATTATGGGCGGAGATTCTTCTTTGGCTTGGTACCATATTTTTACCACAACACCACCTACTCAGACTCCGGATACTGATTTTACAAATCTGGTTTGGTCTGATGAATTCAATACAGATGGAGCACCAGACGCTGCAAAGTGGGTTTATGATTTAGGAAAAGGAACAAACGGTTGGGGAAATAATGAAAAACAAAACTATACCAACTCAGCAACAAATGTGATCGTTCAAGGTGGAAATCTTAAAATAACCGCTAAAAAAGAAGCTTCAGGCGGAGCAGATTATTCTTCGGCACGACTAAAAACCGATGGTAAATTTTCATTCACTTATGGAAAACTCGAAATAAAAGCCAAGCTTCCAACAGGAGCAGGAACATGGCCGGCATTATGGATGTTAGGACAAAATTATACCACCAAACCATGGCCTGCCTGTGGAGAAATTGATATGATGGAACATGTGGGCAATAACCAGAATGTTATTTTGAGCACACTTCATTATCCCGGACATTCAGGAGGAGAAGGCAATACAGGCTCGAAAACAATACCAAATGTCTCAACAGAATTTCATGTTTATAAAACAATCTGGACAGCATCATCAGTCAAAACTTATGTAGATGACACAATGATTCATTCAGTTCCTAATGACGGTACTCTTCCCTTTAATAGTGACTTTTTCTTAATTTTAAATGTTGCAATGGGAGGTAATCTGGGCGGTAATATTGATCCCGCTTTTACACAATCTTCTATGGAGGTCGATTATGTACGAGTATATCAATAGAATACAAATTAATTAGTAAGAATGAAGCAAGAAGGTCAGTTTAAGGCTGACCTTCTTAATTTTTAGCAATTTTAAAAATGAAATTATGCAAAAAGTAATTGTGTTATTATTGATTACCAGCTTTGGTTTTGCCCAGCAAGTAAAACGAAAACTAGTCTGGGAAGAAAATTTTAATAAAAAGGAAGTAAACGAATCTGTTTGGAATTTTGAAATTGGAGATGGTTGTCCTGATCTTTGCGGTTTTGGAAACAATGAAAGACAGATTTATACTAAAACAAATCACGAATTAAAAGACGGGAATTTAGTTATTGAAGCCCGAAAGGAAGGAGGTAAATACACCTCTACAAAAATAACCACAAAAGGAAAGAAAGAATTTTTATATGGCAGAATAGAAGCCAGAGCAAAATTGCCAGGTGGTCACGGTTTATGGCCTGCTTTCTGGATGTTGGGCGCCAATATCGATGCCGTAAAATGGCCTAAAACCGGAGAAATTGATATTCTGGAATATATTGGCAGAGATCCGCATATGGTATATACAACCTTGCACACACAAGACAGTCACGGAAATACAATTAACACCAAAAGAACTGCTTTTCCAAATATCGAAGAGGGGTATCATGTATATGCAATTGAGTGGACAAAAGAAAAAATTGACTTTTTTGTAGATAAAATTTTAGTTTATACTTTTAATCCGCAAGTAAAAAACGAAGACATCTGGCCATTTGACAAACCGTTCTATATTATCCTAAATTTGGCCATAGGGGGAAATTTTGGAGGTCCTGAAGTCGATGATAAAGTGCTGCCACAGAAATATTATGTCGATTATGTACGTGTTTATCAGTAAAAAAACAATAGTTTAAAAACATGCAGTTTAAAACAGATGTAAAGCGCTTAACTATTTAATTGTAAGTTAATTACGTCTGTTTTTAATTGTTAAAAATACGTTTAAATTTGAGCATTTTTAGCCTTTTTCAAGCAAAGTTTAAGTTTATTTTACAAAACTTAATGTTTTGTTGTTAATTATTGTTTCTTTTATTTGCTTTTTAAAACATTTATTTGTTAAATTTGGTCACAATATTAACATAACTCAAAAAAAGATACGCCTATACAATAAAATTACTTTTTAGAAAAAATTACTTAAAATTTTATACAAAAACTAAAAAGGTAGTATTATGGCTGATCTGCATATTCCAGACGCTCTATTGGTAAAAAATTATGTCGAAGGCAACGAATCTGCACTTGGAACATTAATAAAGAGACACGAATCTAAAATATATGGTTTCATATATTCTAAGATCGCTGATAGAGATATTTCAAACGATATTTTTCAAGATACTTTCATTAAGGTAATCAAAACCTTAAAAAGTAACTCCTATAATGAAGAGGGTAAATTTTTACCTTGGGTTATGCGTATTTCTCACAATTTAATTGTAGACCACTTTCGCAAGACTAAAAAAATGCCAATGTACAGAGAAACAGAAGAGTTTTCTATCTTTTCTGTAATGTCAGATGATTCTTTAACCATAGAAGGCAAAATGATTGTTGATCAGGTCGAAGTCGACTTAAAAAAGCTAATCGAAGAGCTGCCAGAAGATCAAAAAGAGGTTTTAGTGATGCGTATGTATCAGGATATGAGCTTCAAAGAAATCTCAGAATTAACAGATGTTAGCATTAATACAGCATTGGGCAGAATGCGTTATGCATTGATGAATTTGAGAAAAATAATCGACAAACATCAAATTATTTTGACCAACTAATACTATTTTGAGTATTAGCCCGTTATACTATTATAAAACATTTTCATAGTATGGCGAAAATTTACTCGAAAAAGGCATTAGCTTCTAAAAATTTAAAACCGAAAAAAGAAGTTGTTTCTTTTTTACTTAGTTACTCACAAGCATTAACAATTGTGAAAATTGAAGATAAAAGTTTTGAAATTATAGCTAATTAAACAGCCCACTACTTTGGTCGGATGTTTATTTCGAAAGAAAAACCAAATGGTCGTTTTGGTTGAAAGCTCACTATTTGTATGCAAATACAGGTAGTGAGTTTTTTTATGCGGTAATCTTAAGTTTTTTATTTTTGCTTATGCGAAAAATAATACGTTAGTGCTTTGATTATTTGGTAGTTGTGTGTTGTTGTGGTAATGTGTATGTTAAAATTTAATAATTTGTTAATATTTTGTTTATTTATTCAGTAATTAGTTTTATTTTGGTTAAAAAATAATTTTTTATTCAAGCGAATTGCTTAATTATGAAGTTTTTCGTATTAAAAAATTAAGATATGTGAAAAAATACTAATATTGTGACCAAAAAATAAAAGTTTAACCAAAATAACCAGATTATCTATGAAGAAAAATTACACTACTTTATTTTGTTTTGTTTGTTGAACGCGATAGTGTTGCGTAAAAAAGTATAAAGATCAAAAGTGTCTTTGTGCTAAATATTTAGTATGGGCAAAAGAATAACTTTTGCGCTATATTTTAAGTATCATTTGTTCCAATCTATTTAACAACTAACAAAACCAAAAAAAATGAAAAAGAACCTTAAGATACTATCATTTCTACTATTGGTGAGTATCGGAGTATTTGCTCAAAAAGACCAGATTAAAGAGGCGCAAACTTTATTTGATAAAGGAAAAAGTGAGGAATCTTTAACGATTTTAAACAAAACAGAATACCTTATTCTTAATGCACCTGATGAAGACAAATCGGATTTTTACTTTTTAAAAGGAAATGTATTAAAAGATTTAGCAGTAAAAAACATAGATGCAGCCAATAATTTTACATTGGCATCGCAATCTTATCAGGATGTATTTTTGTACGAGAATGAATCGGGTAAATTTAAATTTACGGCCAAAGCAAATATAGCTTTGAAAGAAATGAAATCTAGTTTAGTTAATGGCGCCATGACAGATTTTAATGCAGGTAAATTCAAAGAAAGTGCCGAGAAAAGTTATAAAGTTTATTTGTTTGATAAAAAAGACACATTAAACCTGTATAATGCCGCAGCATCTTCTGTAAATGCTAAGGATTATGACTCAGCAATTAAATTTTATGAAGCCCTAAAAAAGATTAATTTTTCAGGAAAAGGAGTTCTGTATCTTGCTACAAACAAGAAAACAAAAGAAGAAGATATTTTTATTTCTCCAAAAGCCAGAGAAGCTGCAGTTCTGGGAGGATTATACGAAAAACCAAGAACAGAATCAGTTCCTTCAAAAAAAATTGAAGTTAATAATAATTTAGCATATTCTTATATGGAAAAAAAGGATTATGCTAAAGCAGAGTCAACTTATAATTATGTTCTGGAATTAGATCCTAACTACGTTGATGCTTATATTAATATGGCTTATTTGAAGTTACAGATGAAAAAAGATTTAGCCGAAGAAATATCATTATTAGGAACTTCGGCTGCTGAAATGCAAAAATACGACAAGTTAAATGCCAGAAAAGACGATGTTGCCCGCAGTGCCATTCCGTATCTTAAAAAAGTGCTGACAATCGAGCCTAAAAACACAGATGCTACAAAAACACTCTTAGGCGTTTACAGATCTTTAGACATGACAAATGAATACAATGCACTAAAGAGCAGCATGTAAAAAAACAAAGAATAAATAAAGAGGCTGTTAAAATATTACTTTTTAAGAGCCTCTTCTATTATAGATTTTTTCCCGATAGTTCTCGTGATAATATCTTTCTCCAGACTCCAGCCCCTCGCAGGCGAATATTCACGTCCGTACCAAATAATCTGAAGATGCAGGTCGTTCCATATTTCTCTGGGAAATAATCGTTTAGCGTCTTTTTCAGTTTGTACAACATTTTTCCCGTTCGAAAGATTCCATCTGTACATTAATCTGTGAATATGAGTATCAACAGGAAAAGCAGGAACGCCAAAAGCCTGTGACATCACCACACTTGCTGTTTTATGTCCCACTGCGGGTAGTTCTTCAAGTGCCTCAAAACTCTGCGGAACTTCTCCGTTATGTTTATCAATCAAAATATGTGACAAACCATGAATTCCTTTCGATTTCATAGGAGACAAACCACAAGGTCGAATAATCTCTTTAATTTCCTCTACCGACATTTTAATCATATCATACGGATTATCAGCCTTTGCAAAAAGCAAAGGTGTAATCTGATTCACGCGAACATCTGTACATTGCGCCGAAAGTAAAACAGCAATCAAAAGTGTATAAGGATCTTTATGGTCTAATGGAACAGGTATAGTAGGGTAGAGTTCTTTTAACGTATTTATAACAAATTGTACGCGAGCTTCTTTATTCATTTCCGTATTTTTAATCCTGTAAAAATAGCATAATTTTAATGATGAGCCTAATCCAGCTTTCCGTTGCAACTCCTCATCGAGTTAGTAACATTTTTAAGTATTTACAAGAGCTTCCTCCGGTCGCTTTCTAAATACAAAAAATGTAAACTACCTCAATTCCGGGGTTTTCACTGCAAACATTTATGTTCATCGTACACCAATTAAAATAAATATTAATTGAGATAATCTGGGGCAAAATAATTGTTAATTAGGAATTATTTTTAAGTTATAATCTATAGTCTTTACTTTAAAATCTAAAATCTAAAATAAAAAATATGATAACATTAAAAGCCGGTGATAAAGCACCAAATTTTTCAGGAGTAGATCAAGATGGTAAAACACATAAATTGGCAGATTATGCCGGAAAAAAACTAGTAGTTTTCTTTTATCCAAAAGCAAGTACACCAGGTTGTACGGCAGAAGCGTGTGATCTAAGAGATAATTTTGAGCGATTTAAAGCCAATAATTATGAACTTCTGGGAGTAAGTGCCGATAGTCAAAAAGCACAGTCAAAATTCAAAGACAAATACGAATTTCCTTTCCCATTATTAGCAGACGAAGACAAATCTGTAATCAACGCATTCGGAGTTTGGGGACCTAAAAAATTCATGGGAAGAGAATACGACGGAATTCACAGAACCACATTTGTAATCAATGAAAATGGAATCATCGATGAGGTAATCGAAAAAGTAAAAACAAAAGAACACGCAGCACAGATCTTGAAATAGTTTTTTGTTTCAGGTTTCAGGTTTTCTTTGTTTCAGGTTTTAATTTCTGAACTCAAAGTAGATTTTACCGCAAAGCACGCTAAGTTTTTTGTTCTGGATTCTGGTTAGTAAACACAAAGTTTGCAAAGCTTAATCAATAGAAAGCTTTGCGAACTTTGCGATTTTATAAAATCACGTATAGAAAAAAACTTTGTGTGCTTTGCGGTAAAATTTTTATTCAAATCGTAACCTGCAATCTAAATTGCTTAAATAAAAAAAACCGTGTAAATCTGCGTTTTCGCAAGGCGAATCCGTATAATCCGCGTACTATTTACCACGCT
>Ga0163161_10000258_pt1 | contig 46621 bp, 36 predicted proteins | sample S45metaG_FD_129847 | JGI IMG/M metagenome (GOLD analysis project Ga0163161, IMG submission 129847) | Switchgrass rhizosphere microbial communities from Kellogg Biological Station, Michigan, USA - S4-5 metaG | ecosystem: Host-associated > Plants > Roots > Rhizosphere > Soil | place: USA... | reverse complement strand
CTTTCGCAGATCCCCGGGTTGTCGGTAAAGGCTCGTTCATCCGTTTTTCGTTATAAGGGGCGGGACTCCGATCCGCGAACGATCGCAAAGGAGTTGGGTGTTGACGCAATATTGAACGGGCGTCTCGTCGAGAGGGGCGATCAGTTGACCTTGAACGTTGAACTGATCGACGCGGGGACCGAAAATGTTCTCTGGGGCAACCGGTACGAAAGAAAACTTTCCGAGCTGATCAAACTGCAGAGCGATGTCGCACGTGACGTTTCCGGACATCTAAAATCGAAACTTTCAGGAGCGGAAGAGGCCAAGGTTACAAAAAGTTATACGACAGACCCAAAAGCGTTAGAGCTTTATCTCAAGGGCCGATACTTTAGCAGGCAATTCACGCTGGACGGGTTCAATAGAGGCGTTAATGCTTTCAATCAGGCTTTAGATATCGATCCGAACTATGCTCTCGCATACGCGGGTCTGTCGGATGCGTATTTCAACGCATCGACCATCCACCTGCCGCCTGCCGAAGCCTTGCCGAAGGTGGGTGAGTATGCCCGAAGGGCGCTCGAGATCGACGATTCGCTGGCTGCCGCACATCACTCGATAGCCAATTATAAGGCCAATTACGAACGAGATAATGCTGGAGCGGAACGCGAGTTCGAGCGTGCTCTAGAGCTTGATGACAACGACGCATCTATCTACGTCGACTACAGTCAGCTCTTAGCTAACACAGGCGAGGGCGATAGATCCATCGCGGTGGCGAGACGGGGCAAGCTCGTCGATCCGCAGGACACGTATGTTTCGTACAGTCTCGCCCAGGCGCTCGTTTTGGCGGGCCGTTATGACGAGGGTCTCGAGGAAACCCAGACCACTATCAGGCTCGACGAGCGAAATTGGTGGGGCTATTATTGGCGCGGCTTGGCATACAGTCAGAAAGGCCTGGGCGAAGACGCCGTCTCGGCCATCCAAACCGCCGCAAAGCTCGATGACTCACCACTGATCCAGGGAGTGTTGGCCTCCGCCCTCGCCCGAGCCGGACGTCGTGCGGAAGCCCGCCAAGTGGTCGACGGCCTGATACTCGCCTCAGATAAGAAATTTGTCTCGCAGACAAGTATCGCAATGGGCTATGCCGGATTAGGCGAGACCGACAAGGCCTTTGAGTGGCTCGACAAGTCCCTGGGGTCTCACGATGAACAGATCGTCTGGATCTATAAACACCCCATGTTCGCACCGCTGCGCACCGATCCGCGATACCCGGCGTTGCTCAAAAAACTCAACCTTACACCCCAATGAAACGCTGCCCCGAATGCCGACGAGATTACTACGACGACAGTTTGCTCTACTGTCTCGACGACGGCAGTGCGCTTCTTGAGGGTCCGGTGGGAATACATTCGACCGGGGCTCCGTCTAGTATCCACGAAACGGACACGCCGAGGGCTGAGCCTGCGACAAAGATCCTTGGTGCCATCGGCGGCCACCAGGCCGGGAACACTAACGCCATCGCTGTTCTTCCATTCGCCAACATGAGCCGCGACGAGGATGCCGAGTATTTCTCGGACGGTCTCGCCGAGGAGCTGCTCAATGTGTTGTCAAAGATAAATGGACTCCGAGTCGCCGGCCGTACGTCTTCATTTTCCTTTAAGGGAAAGCAGACCAACTTTGCCGAGATAGGGCGGACGTTGAATGTCTCATCGGTGCTCGAGGGCAGTGTCCGGATGTCGGGTAAGCATGTCCGCATCGCGGTACAACTCGTCAATGTGGCTGACGGTTATCATCTCTGGTCCGAGAGTTACGACCGGACGATGGACGATATATTTGAGATACAGGACGACATTGCACATTCAGTCGTCGAGGAACTGCGTTCGAAGCTCGTTGGCGCCCGGCCCGACGCAAACATGAGCAAAGAGATCGCCGCCGAGTTGGCAGATGCTGCAAAAGGCCGCACCGAGGACCCTGAAGCCCATCGGCTAATGCTTCTAGGCAGGCACTATGCGTCCATGGTTAATCGGGAAGCGATGCTGCAAGCCATCAAATATTTTCGTCAGGCACTCGAGCTTGCTCCCGACAATGCTATCTGCTGGGTGGAGCTTGGTAATGCTGAATCCGTATCCGCCAGCTTCGGCTGGTCTGAATTCTCGGAGGGCTATGAAAAAGCCGGTGAGGCGGCCCGGAAAGCGTTATCCATACAACCGGACCTGGCGGCGGCGCATGCATTGACAGGCAGGGTGCAGCTAAACCAAAACCTGGACTTTCGGGGGGCCGACGCATCGATAAGGCGTGCGATCGAGCTTGAGCCCGATAACCTATTCGTTCTGGGGTCGGCGGCTTTTGTGTTGGGCCGATTCGTACACAGGTTAGAAGAAACACTTGATATCTGCCGGAGAGCTCTGCTTCTCGACCCATTGAACATGAGGATCTTGAATGCTTTCGCTTTGGCGGCATATTTTGCTGGCCACCTGGACGAGGCAGAAGCAGCATCTCGCCGGTCGATCGAGATCGCACCGCAAGGGGTCGCCAAAAGGGCGGATTTGGGGTTAGTGCTTCTGGACAAGGGACGTGTGGACGAGGCTCGTACGGCAGCCGCAGCTGAACCGGGGGAACCCTGGCGGCTTTGGTCCCTTGCGATCATTGAAAATGCTGCCGGCCGGGAAAATGAGGCTCGCTTCGCCCTCGATGATTTGATTGCCAGCCACGGCGTAACTGCGGCATTTCAGATCGCCGAGGTTTACTCTTCTCTTGGGGAACCCGATAAGGCGTTCGAGTGGCTGGAACGTGCGGTCGCGGGACACGACCCCGGAACGTCGGCGATCGCGGTGAGCCCTCTTCTGAAACCGCTTCACGACGATCAGCGCTGGCCGGCGCTGTTAGAGAAGATAGGTTATCCGACGGGGGAAGGAGATCGAGGCACTAACGTATAGTGATCATGAAACGATGCCCCGAATGCAGGCGTGACTATCACGACGACAGTTTGCTCTACTGTCTCGACGACGGGAGAGCGCTGCTCGATGGGCCGGCGGGCAGGGATGAAGCCGCTACCGCTATCTTTCACTCGACTGACGTCAAAACCAGAAAGCAACCTGGCGAATTGCAACACGATGTTACTGGTCAGTTCAAACAGTACAAGGCGTTCGCCGCGGCTGCGTTGACTGTTCTGCTCATCGGCCTACTCGGTTTTTGGTTTTTCGCCGATCGTTCGTCGAATACAAAAGAAATAAAATCAATCGCCGTTTTGCCACTCGAAAATCTTTCGGGCGATGCTTCGCAAGAGTACTTCGCCGACGGAATGACCGAGGCTCTAATCGCCAATCTTTCAAAGATCGGCTCGCTGAAGGTGATCTCGCGAACATCTGCAATGCGGTACAAAAAGTCAGGGAAATCGGTCCCGGAAATCGCGAAAGAACTCGGTGTGGATGGAATAGTCGAAGGCTCCGTCCAGCGTTCGGGCGACCGGGTCCGCGTAACTACGCAGCTGATCCATGCGACGACCGATTCTGCTATCTGGACGAAGAATTACGAACGCTCACTGTCCGACATTTTGAACCTTCAAAGTGAGATTGCGCAGGCCGTCGCAAGCGAGATCCGTATACAGCTTACCCCGGATGAACAGCGGCGGTTCGCAAAAACCAAGTCGATCGACGCACGCGCGACCGAAGCGTTCCTGCTCGGGCGACACTATTTCAACAAGTGGACCAGGGAAAGCGAGAGGCAAGCTGTCGAGCAATTTCAGAAAGCCGTGGGCATTGAACCCGAGTATGCAGACGCGTGGGCAGGCCTTGCGGACGCCTGGACGGTTCGCGCCATGGTCGGGGATATATCTATTCCTGAAGCGGAGACACCGACTAGAGAGGCGGCGATAAGGGCGCTCGAGATCGATCCTCAGAACTCCGCCGCTCATATATCAATGTGCTTCATTCACAATAACTATGACTTCGACTGGTCGAGAAGCGAAACCTCGTGCAAGCGCGGTCTTGAGCTCGATCCAAATAATGCGAAGGGGCATTTTGCCTATGCTTATATGCTTGCACGGGTCGAAAGATGGGACGATATGGCCGAGCAGATGGAAACGGCTATGAGCCTCGATCCGGCTGAGCCTTGGTGGGCTGAGGTGTACGGAGCATTTTTGATCCAGGCACGTCGGTTTGAAGAAGCCGAAAATCAGTTGAAACGAGCGATCTTGATTGATCCGAACTGGCGGATTGCGTACTGGGATCTATCCAAACTCTATGTCGAGCTTGGTAGATTTGACGAAGCTCTGAAGCTTGCTGAGAAATGGAGCAACAACCCTCTGTCAATGGCATATATCTATGCTCGGATGGGCGATCGCCAAAAGGCATTGGACTTTCTGAATCGGTCATCCGATCAAGACCCGTTTGAGTTGGCACTGGTCTACGCCGCATTGGACGACTTTGACAGGGCCTTTGAGGTTATAAATCAAAGCCTCGACAAACGCGAAGGTTTTATGTTCGGATACGGTAATTACCTTGTGCTCAACAAACTCAAGTCCGATCCGCGCTGGATGGACGTCTCGCGACGGATAAACCTTCCCCCGAGACCTTAGTTCGGTAGCGATCGGCGCGGACGAACCCGCGACGAAAAAAAAGTTGTAATGTTTCCGCGACAAACCAGCAAGAAACAGCGATCATCATGGGTTTTAGATAAATGAAACGATGCCCTGAATGCAGGCGGGATTATTACGACGACAGTTTGCTTTACTGTCTAGATGACGGCAGTGCGCTACTCGAGGGGCCGGCATCGACCGAGGAAAGGACGGTTTTGTTGCCGGCAGACAAGTTTGCCGGAACGCCTTCCTATGGGTCCATTCCGATCATTGCCCAATTGCCCAAGCTCTCGCAGGTGACTTTTTCCGAAACTATCGAGCAGTATCCTGCGTGGTCCCCAACCGCGGACGAGTTTGCTTTCAGCCGGGAACTGGCTGGCATACGAAGTATCTTTATAAAGAATATCGCCTCGGGTGAGGAGCGGCAGATAACAACAGGACCTGATGACGATATTCAGCCGGCGTGGTCGCCCGACGGAACGACGATACTTTTCGTGCGGTCCCGGCAAACAGGCATCAAACTTGAGCCCGGTGACGTTTTCGGATTGTTTATAGACGGTGATGTTTGGTCGATCGACGTTGAAACGCGGAAAGAGACGCGGCTCATCGAAAAAGCATTTAATCCGGATCATTCGCCTGACGGGAGTCGCATCGCAGTCGATGCATCCTGGGCCGGGCCGCGGCGCATTTGGGCGGTTGACAGGCTGGGTCACAACCCACAACAACTTACGTCCGACAGCTCGGAAGGCATCAGCCATGTTCGCCCTCGCTGGTCCCCCGACGGCAAGAAATTGGCGTTTCAGAATATCGAACGAACAAAGTTTGATATCAAAGTGGTCGACCTGGCGAGCGGCAAGACCTACTGGGTGACTAACGATGCCGTGCAGGACCTAAATCCGGCCTGGTCGCCCTCGGGCAGATTCATTTATTTTTCATCGTATCGCGGAGGCGGCATCAATATTTGGCGCTCATCTATGCTGCAGGATGGAAGCGTTGCCGGCCCCCCGCAGCAAATGACCATTGGCGCCGGACAGGACGTTGAGATCGCGGTCTCGCCAGATGGCCGGCAGTTGGCCTTCTCGATACTGAGGCAGAACGCAGATATATGGAGATTGCCGGTTTCACCTGAAACGGGTCACTCGGCCGGGAAGCCACTGGAAGTGATCACTACTACCCGCGAGGACAGCCGCGGCGCATGGTCGCCGGACGGCAAGGCGATCGCTTTCAATTCGGACCGTACGGGCGAGATGAATATTTGGCTCTGTTCCCTCGGCACTCGTCAATCGCGCCAGTTAACAAAGGGCCCAGGCGGCGACTTTCAGGCCAACTGGTCACCTGACGGCAGGCGAATAGCTTTCTTTTCCTCACGCGCGGGCACGGCCGATATATGGTCGGTCGATATCGATTCGCTTGAACTCGTTCAGCTTACATCGACTGATTCGGTCAACGTAAACCCGTTTTATTCGCCGGACAGGAAACTGATCGCATTCAATTCGGACCAGACCGGCCGGCCCGAGGTCTGGGTGATGAATGCCGATGGCAGCGATTCGCGCCAGCTTAGCGATTCGGGTGTAATGGGCCATTTTATGCGTTGGACCGCGGCCGGCGATGCCGTCATCTTTCGCTCGCCGGGAGCTGGCAATGCTGTAACGGTCAAGGTCCCATTGAGCGGCGGAGACGCCGAGCCGCTTGGCAACGTCGTCGGCGGTGCACACATGTCGTTATCTCCCGACCATTCGCGGATCATGGATGTTGTCGGGCACAAGGTCCTTTGGGTCTCGCCGCTGAACGGCGGCAGCCCGGAAAAGGTCTTCGAATTCGACGACCCCGACGTTCGCATCGACTATCCCGTCTGGTCGCCCGACGGAGGTTGGATACTCTTCGATCGATTTCGGCCTCAAGGCGGCGATATCTGGATAATGGAGAATTTCGAGTAGGTTCGAAAGCCCGGTCTTATGAAACGATGCCCTGAGTGTAGACGTGATTATTACGACGAGACACTGCTCTACTGTCTCGACGACGGCAGTGCGCTGCTCGAAGGCCCGGCAAGCGGCAACGAGCCGGCGACGGCGATCTTGTCAGAACCGCCTGTGTCAGCGGGCGGCCAGTTCGGTAGTGAGGCCGCGACTCGCGCGCAGATCGATACGACTAACGAGACAGCGGCTTCGCCGACCGGCACGAGCGATATGGTTCCAGCACCGCCCGGATTCGATAAGCGGCTGCTGGCTGTGCCGCTATTGCTCGCGATCATCGCACTCGGGAGCTTTTTCGGCTATCGATATCTCAAACCCGCGGGCGGTGGGCCGATCAGTTCCATCGCAGTTTTGCCGTTCCAGAATAAGAGCGGTGATCCTAATTCGGAATACCTCTCAGCCGGCTTGGCCGAGTCGTTGATCTATCGTTTGACGCAGTTGCCGAATTTGAAAGTTAGTCCGACGAGTGCGGTTATTCGTTACAAGGGAAACGATATCGAAGTCGCAAAGATCGCAAGCGAGCTTGGTGTCGATGCGGTGATGACCGGGCGGCTTGCCCAGATTGGGGACAACCTGACCATTAGTGTCGAGCTTGTAGATGTGCGAAACAATACACTGCTTTGGGGCGAGCAATACGAACGTAAGATGTCAGACCTGTTGGCGACTCAACGAGAGATCGCGGCGACGATCGCCCAAAAGCTGCAATTAAAGCTGTCAGGCGATGATGCTAAGGGGATCACGAAAAAGTACACCGACAACAGCGCGGCGTATCAACTGTTTCTGAAAGGGCGGTTCTACGGCAGTAAACGCACGGCAAAAGATGCTCAGAAGGCAATCGAATCCTATCAACAGGCGGTCGCACTTGATCCGAAATACGCAATGGCATATGCCGGTCTTGCCGAGGCAAATTGGTTTCTTGCACTCTACAGTTACCCGCAACTAAATGAACTGGTCCCCAAAGCACGGGAGCTTGCATTGAAGGCCATAGAATTGGACGGCAGCCTGGCCGAGCCGCATTCGGTCTTAGGTGCCATTTGTTTTAGCTATGACCGTGATTTTGCTTGCGGGCTGCGCGAACAAAAACTTGCCACTGAACTCAACCCAAATTATATGGAAGGTCATCGCCGTTACGGTCTGGACCTTATGAACTTGGGTAGATTCGACGAAGCCCGGGTCGCTACAAAGCGAGCATTGGAGATCGATCCTTTGGCTCCAGTAACTAATCAGCAATATGCGTGGTTGTTATTCTTTGAAAAAAAATACGACGAAAGCGAAACGCTGAGCAAAAGGAACATCGATCTTGATCCAAATTACTGGTATGCGCATTGGCAGCTCTTTTTGGTTTACCGCCAGAGGCGCGACTATGTCGCGGCGGTCGAAGAACTTGCCAAAGTTCAGGATTCGAGGGGTGAGCCTGATGCGGCGACGTTTATCCGGGAGAGTTTTACGGGCGGCGATTGGCAGGGATTCCTGAAGAAGGTCACCGCGAACCGAACGCGGCTAAAGCTCTATCCATATTTTGTGGCAACTTTCTTTGCGGAGTTGGGAGAAAAAGACAAAGCCTTTGCCGTCCTGAACGAAGCGATCGAGACGAAAGACCAACATACGGCGCAGATGAAAGTAGACCCAATTATGGATCCATTGCGGGACGACCCTCGCTTTAAGGAGGTGTTGAAAAAAGCCGGTTTCCCCGACTAGTTTCACTTATGAAACGCTGCCCCGAATGCCGACGCGATTATTACGACGACAGTTTGCTTTACTGTCTCGACGACGGCAGTGCGCTGCTCGAAGGGCCGGCAAGTCTGCCGAATGACGATGAACCTCGCACGGCGATCTTGAACCAGGTTTCAGATACGGGTGCAGCTCAAACTGCGGTTCTGAGTGGAGGGGGCACCGCGGGAACTGTTGCCTTGCCTCGAAAGTTGAATCGCACGTTGATGTTGTGCGCCGGGGTGGGGCTCTTAGTCATTCTGGTCCTGGGGGGCTATTTCGGATACAGAGGCTATCGACCTAGCGGCAGTGGTGAGTTAAAGTCGATCGCCGTTTTGCCTTTTGAGAACAAGAGCGTCGATACCGATACCGACTACCTTTCGGACGGTTTGGGTGAATCGCTGATCTTCCGCTTGTCACAGCTTCCAGGCCTGAAGGTCAGTCCTCTCAGCTCGGTAAGTCACTACAAAGACCCGCAGGTCGACATCGCAAAGGTAGCTAAGGATCTCGGCGTCGATTCGGTCATGACCGGAAAAATGGTCAAGCGTGGCGACAACCTCAGCATCACCGTCGAGCTTGTGGACGTACGTAACAACGCCTCCATCTGGGGTGAGCGCTACGAGCGCAAGATGTCCGACCTTTTGGCTACGCAGCGCGAGATCGCATCGACGATCGCGGAAAAACTGCAGCTAAAGCTTTCCGGCAGTGACACGAAGGGTATTACCAAGAAATATACCGATAACAACGAGGCATATCAGCTTTACCTAAAGGGCCGTTTTCATTTTGTGAAGCGCACAAAGGAAGATCTTTATAAAAGCATCGCCATCTTTGAAGACGCAGTAAAACTCGATCCGAAGTTTGCATTGGCCTATGTAGGTATCGCCGAGTCGTACACAGTCATTCCCTCGTTCCCTTACGGCGCGCCGAGCGAGACTATGCCCAAGGCTAAAGCCGCGGTGGCAAAGGCCCTTGAGATCGATCCCGATCTCGCTGAAGCACATACGGTTTCCGCCATGATCGCTGCCACTTACGACTGGGATTGGGCCAAGGCCGAGAGTGAATTCAGACGCGCTTTTGAGATCGATCCGACCCTTTCCATTACGCACTATCGTTATGCATGGGTGTATCTAAGCCCGCTGGGACGTCATGATGAGGCCGTTGCGGAAATGAAAATAGCGATGGATAAGGAACCGTTGTATCTCATACAGGGGGCGAACTATGCGGGCGTGCTGATGTACGCGCGCAGGTTCGACGAGGCGGCGGAGCAGGCAAAAAAGACCTATGATCTCGACCCGAACTTCGTGGGCGGTAAGAGTTGGTTGTGTCACACCTACAATATGAAAGGTCTCTATGCCGAGTCTCTCGCAGTAGCAGCTACAACGCTGGACTCGGAGATGCCTTTCCTCGTAGACGCCGCATTTGCTTATGCAAAAACAGGTGCGCGCGACAAGGCCATTGCGATGATCCAGCGGTGGAAAGAGATCGAGAAAAGCAAATATATGACGAATTACTGGGTCGCGGCGGCATACGCCGCCGTGGGCGACAAGGACGCAGCCTTTGTCGAACTGCAAAAAGCCTATGAGAATCACGACTGGTTCCTGCAGCGAATAAAGGTCGATCCATTCATGGACCCACTCCGCGATGACCCGCGATTCGACGCAATAGTCAGGCGGCTGAATTTTCCTCAATAGACGATGAAACGCTGCCCCGAATGCCGACGCGATTATTACGACGACAGTTTGCTTTACTGTCTCGACGACGGCAGTGCGCTTCTCGAAGGGCCGGCTTCGGGCGATGAGCCGACGACGGCGGTAATGCAGGTGAACAACGCGCCGGGCGAAGCTCCGACGCTGGAACAGATCCCCACAACAGATAAAACCACTTTACCGGAGACGGCGGGCCCTCACCGATCGAATACAAAACGGCTCATTATTGTGGCGGTGATGCTCGTCGTCCTTGCCCTGGGCGGATACTTCGGATATGGCTATTTGAAAGGCGGCGGTTCGGATCGGATCAACTCTATCGCAGTTCTTCCGTTTGAAAATCGCAGCGGCAATCCGGATACAGATTACTTGTCCGACGGATTGACCGATTCGCTGATATTCAGGTTCTCCCAGCTTCCGAACGTCAAAGTGAGTCCGACAAGCTCGGTAATGCGATACAAAGGAGTCGCGACCGACGTGTCACAGATCGCAAAGGACCTCGACGTTGATGCAGTTCTTTCCGGTAGGCTGACACAAATAGGCGATGACCTGAGCATCAGCGTCCAGCTCATCGACGCACGCACCAAGAAGCTCGTTTGGGCCGAGCAATACGATCGCAAGATGGCTGATCTGCTCGCGACCCAACGCGAGATCGCAACGACACTAACGCAAAAGATGCAGCTTCATCTCGCCGCTGATGAGAAAGGCATTACGAAAAAATATACAAACAGCAACGAGGCGTATCAGCTCTATCTAAAGGGACGATACCACTGGTCAAAGCGCACCAAGGACGATCTCGACAAGTCTGTGGAAAGTTTCAAGCAGGCGATATATCTCGATCCGAACTTTGCACTCGCCTATGTCGGCATGGCCGAAGCGTACAATTCCATGGCCAAGGATCCCGACGTCGCGCCAAAGGAAGCTGTTCCGTTTGCCAAGTCGGCGGCGATACGGGCCCTGGAACTCGATTCCACGCTCGCCGAGGGGCATTCCGCTCTCGCTGATGCCTTGGCGATCTACGACTGGAACTGGATCGACTCCGAGCGCGGATTCAAGCAGGCCATCGAACTTGACCCCAACATAGGTTACATTCACATAGCATATTCGGGTTCATTTCTGAGTGCGGCGAATCGCTCTGATGAAGCCATCAGAGAAGCCGAACGAGGGGTCGAACTCGAGCCTCTGTCGTTGATAAACAACTCGATTCTTGCGAGCGCTTATGTTCTGGGACGCCGCTATGACAAAGCTCTCGTCCAGGCACAAAGGACGGTCGATCTCGATCCGAATTTTCCACTAGGCAAGTTCTGGGTCGGCCTTTCCTACATTGCGAATGGAAAGTACGACGACGCAATTGCGATCGGCCGCGACGTTCCAGAGTCCGCGGCGGGCGGCAACATTTTGTTCGTGACTGCCCTTGCGTACGCGCGTTCAGGGCGACGGGCCGAGGCAGAACAAACGATCGCAAAGATAAAAGAACTCGGCAAGACGCGCTACGTCAGGACATATTGCATCGCCTGGGTCTATGCAGCTCTCGGGGACAAGGACAAGGCCTTCGCCGAGCTCGAAAAGTCATTTGAAGACCGGGACTCCTATCTCGGTCGGGCCCGGATCGACCCATTTATGGATCCGCTTCGCGACGATCCGCGGTTCAAAGACCTCATGAAAAGGATGAACCTGACTCAATAGCTCTTATGAAACGATGCCCCGAATGCCGCCGCGATTATTACGACGAGACATTACTGTACTGTCTCGACGACGGAACCGCGCTTTTGGATGGGCCGGCGACGGGCGAATCCCCGACGGCACTACTTTCTGCTGACCCTATCTCTAATGAACCCCGCACAATGCCACTGGCCGACCTAACGGGCAAAACGGCTGCACATGTGACCGTGGCCCCGGGCTTTGTAAGCCGGCATAAGGCAGGCGTGGCAATGGCCACTATCGTTCTCGTGGTGATCGCAGCGGGAATCGGTTTTACCTTGTATCAATACCGGCACGCACCGGACGTGCCCCGATCGATAAGACTCGACAAGCTAACCACCGACGGCAAGACAGTTAATGCAGCCATTTCGCCCGACGGCCGGCAAGCTGTGTATAGCGTGGATGACGGTGGCACTCAGAGCATGTGGACGAAACAGGTCGCCACGTCCAGCAGTGTTCAGATCGTCCCGTCGGCGGAAGGAGTTGAATATGGGGGCATCCGATTTACGCCGGATGGCAATTTCGTTACTTTCCTCAAACGAGACAAGACTTCCTCGCTTTATACGCTTTACCAAATGTCGACTTTCGGCGGAACCCAGAAAAAACTCGTCACAGACGTTGACGGCGGGATCTCCTATTCGCCTGACGGCAAACAGTTCTCGTTCATCCGGGGAAATTCTCCGGAAATGGGAGAGAGCAGCTTGATGGTGGCGAACGCCGACGGGACCGCTGAGCGCATCCTCGCGAAACGCCAAAGGCCGGAGACATTCCCGTGGTGGCGTGTTATAGGGAATGTTGCATGGGCTCCTGACGGTAAAGCGATCGCGGCTGTTATTGGCGGTTCCACGACCGGGAGCGGCCTAATGGATGTGGTGGAAGTAGGTGTTGACGATGGCTCGATGAAGCCTGTTACAAAAAAAGGCTGGTATGAGATCAGGCAGATCGCATGGCTGCCGGATAAGAGCGGGTTACTGCTCATGGGTGCCGAGAAGTCTTCGGATTACTTCAGGCAGCAAATATGGTATCTCTCGTATCCCGGTGGAGAAGCGAGAAGGATAACGACCGATTTCAATAACTATATCGGGATCAGCCTCACCGCGGACGGAAGATCTCTGGTGGCGATCCAGAACAATCGCATCTCGAATATCTGGATCGTGCCGAACGGCGACTCGAGCCGCGCCGTGCAGGTCAAGGCTGGTGGAACCAACCAGGAAGGAACTGACGGCCTTGGCTGGGCCCCCGACGGCCGCATCATCTTTTATTCGACGGCGAGTGGCGGGGACGACATCTGGTCGATGAACGGAGACGGGACCGGCGTAAAACAGTTAACCGTGGACGCCGGCACGAATTATGATACGACGCCTACACGGGACGGCCGATACATCGTCTTCATCTCCGAACGCAGCGGACAGCCGAACATTTGGCGTATGGATCTGGATGGCAGCAACGCTAAACAGTTGACGAACGGCAAAAACGAATCCAACATCGCCGTCGCACCCGACTCGAAATGGATATATTTTGACTCGAACGCTCCCGGGTACCCGAGCATTTGGAAGATACCCGTCGAAGGAGGCGAGCCCATTCAAGTTACGCAAAGATATACGCAAAACGCCGAGATATCGCCCGACGGGAAATTTTTCGCATCTCAATTTCGCGAGAACGCAACCGCGTCGTGGAGGTACGCGCTTTTCAGTGCCGATGGGGGTGAACCGCTAAGGGTTTTTGATCTGCCTGATTCAGGTTTTCGCTGGTCCGCCGATGGGCGCTTCTTAACCTACGCACTGACCAATAAAGGCGTTACGAATATATGGGGCCACCCGCTCGACGGAGATGGACCCAAGCGGTTGACAGACTTCAAGAATGACCTGATCTTCAATTTCAGATCGTCGCCCGATGGGAAAAGCCTGGTCATAGCCCGCGGAACCGTCATGGCCGACGCGGTGATGATCCGGGATTTTAGGTGAGAGTTATCTAATGAAACGCTGCCCCGAATGCCGACGCGATTACTACGACGACAGTTTGCTGTACTGTCTCGATGATGGCACTGCGCTCCTCGAAGGGCCGGCGAGCGGCAACGAGCCGGCGACGGCGATCCTCCATTCGACTGCCGCGCCGAGTGAAGGAGTGACGCGCGCTCAGATCCAAACAACCGAACAAACGCCGGTTTTGCCGACCGGCACGGATAAGGTGATCCCAAAGTCTCGAAGCTTTGACAAACGGCTGTTGGCCGCTGGGCTCCTGATCGCGATCGTTGTACTTGGCGGTTTCTTCGGATATCGCTACTTCAAGCCTGCGACATCTGAGCAAATCAATTCGATCGCGGTGCTTCCTTTTGAGAATCGCAGCGGCAGTCCCGACACAGACTATCTTTCCGACGGCCTCGCAGAATCACTTATCTATCGCCTTTCGCAGCTCCCCGGGCTGAAGGTAAGTCCCACAAATTCGGTTCTTCGTTATAAGGGCACGCAGACGGACGTTGCGGCTATCGCCAAAGAGCTTGAGGTCGATGCGGTCATGTCGGGAAGGCTCGCTCAACGCGGCGACGATCTGACGATAAGCGTCGAGCTCACCGACGCTCGTACAAGAAAGCTGATCTGGGCCGAACAATATGCACGCAAAATGTCCGATCTGCTCGCTACTCAGCGTGAGATCGCCGGAGTCGTGACACAAAAACTGCAGCTAAAACTCTCAGGCAACGAGACCGGCCTGACAAAACAATACACCAATGACAACGAGGCGTATCAACTGTATTTGAAAGGACGCTTTTATTGGAACAAACGCACGCCCGAGAGTATTAAGACGGCGATCGACCAGTTCAAGGCCGCGTCGGAAAAGGACCCGAACTTTGCGCTGGCGTATGTCGGTCTGGCGGATTCGTATTTAGTTGGGATTTATTCAACGCGTGGCAAAGAAAAGGAAGCCATCCCGCTGGGAAAAAGCTATGCCGCACGAGCGCTGGATATCGACCCGTCACTCGCCGAGGCCCATGCAACTATGGGGCTGGCAAGCACACTTTTGTGGGACTGGGCCGAGGCTGAAGGTCATTTCAAACGGGCGATCGAGCTAAACCCAAAGTACCCGACAGCGCGGCATTGGTATTCGCGGCTGCTGCGGCCGCTGGGACGGTTTGACGAAGCCCTTGAACAGATAAAGCAGGCCCAAAAGGACGATGAGCTGTCGGCTGTGATCAGCAACAATGTTGCCGAATGTCTATTCGAGAAGGGAGATATTCCGGGTGCTATCGAAGAAAGCAGACGCGGCACGGAGATCGCCCCGATGTGGGTCCAATATCGTACCCTGGCATACTGCTACCTACGTTTGGGCCAGAAAGAAGAAGCCTTGGCGAATGCCAAAAAGACGGCTGAATTTCTGAACGGTTCGCCGGTAACGCTTAAGGTCCTCGGTTATGTCCATGCAGCAATTGGCAACAGGAGCGAGGCGCTCGCGATCGCTAAGAAACTCGAAGGTGGATTTGCCAAGGGTGAGGCCGACGGACGCGATGTAGCGATCGTCTATGCGGGGCTGGGCGATGACGACAAGGTTTTCGCATGGCTTGAAAAGGACTTTCAAAGCCGAAATTCGTCGCTCAATGAATTGCGAAGCGAGGTCCCATTCATGCCGCTTCGCAGCGACCCACGATTCAAGGATCTGCTGAAGCGAACGGGCCTGCCGGAATAGAATCGATGAAGAAATGTCCGCGCTGCGGCCGCGAGTATGACAACACGATGAGCTTCTGTCTCGACGACGGAGCTGAGCTGCTCTACGGGCCAGCGTCGATGGATGAACCCGCTACTTCGATATTGCCTTCTCTTGAAGCAAAGACGGCGATCCTCAAAGCCGACTTGCCGGCTAGCACGCCAAATTCGATCGCCGTCCTGCCGTTCGCACATATGAGCTCGGGCGAGGACAACGAGTATTTCTGCGATGGCCTCGCCGAAGAGTTGATAAATGCGCTCTCAAAGATCGACGAGCTAAAGGTGGCCGCGCGGACCTCGGCTTTCTCGTTCAAGGGAAAGGACACCGACATTTCCGAGATCGCGCGGAAGCTCAGCGTAAAAACCATCCTCGAGGGCAGCGTCAGAAAGTCGGGCGACCGCATGCGTATCACGGTGCAGCTTATCAACGCTGCGGACGGCTATCATCTCTGGTCCGAACGCTACGATCGCGAGATGAACGACATCTTCGCCGTTCAGGACGAGATCACGCTTGCCGTTGTCGAGGCCCTGAAGGTGAAGCTGCTCCAGGGTGAACGCTCCGCGATGTTAAAAAAGGCTACAGACAATGCCGAGGCCTATCAGCTCTATTTGCGAGGCAGAGCGCTTTGGAACCGCCGGACTCCGGCCGATTTCGAAAAAGCCATCGGATATTTCGAACAGGCCATCGCTATCGATCCTGATTATTCGCTGGCGTTTTCAGGCATCACCGATTGCTACACGCTGCTGGCCTATTTTGAGGAGTTCGCTCCCCATGAGTTACGCGAAAAAGCGAAGGCAAGTGCACTTACGGCGGTCGAGTTGGACGATACGAGCGCCGAGGCACATACCGCAATGGCGATGTACAGCCTTATCTTCGAATTCGATCTGGCCGCAGCTGAGTACCATTTCAAAAAGGCGTTGGCACTTAACCCCAGGTTGGTCACTGCACGATATCTATACGGGACGCATCTTGCGACACAGAAGCGTTTCGAGGAGGCGTTTCATCACGGACGCATCGCGCTCGAACTCGATCCCCTGTCGCAGCCGTTGAACGGTAATGTCGCAAGGGCGTTATACATCGCGGGCAGGTATGATGAGGCGATCGAGCTCGGCCTTAAGAATCTTGAGCTCGCGCCGAATTTCTTCTTTACGCATTGGGCGTTGGGCGTTAGTTACCGACAGATCGGCAACATCGAAAAGGCTTTATATCATCTGCGCAAGACGGTCGCGCTGAGCGGGATATTTGCATTGAAGGGCGATCTCGGCGTGGCTCTGGTGATGGCCGGACGCGAAGCGGAAGCCCGCGAATTGCTCGCGGAGCTCGAGACCGAGGCGAAAAGTCGATATGTATCGCCGCAGTGGCCGGCGGTGATCTATGCCGCTCTGGGCGAGACGGAAACCGCTCTTGAGTATCTCGAGAAAGCGTGGGAAGTCAGGGCAATACAACTCCTGTGGATGAGGGTGGAGCCCAATTTTGACCCACTGCGTTCCGAGCCGAAATTCATCGAGATATTAACTAACAGCGGCATAGGTGGATGAAGTTGGAGGGAAGACGATGAGCAATGATCTCAACATGGGGTTGATCGTGGGCTTTGTGCTTGCGGTCTTCACAACAGCCGCCTATGCGCAGCAGCCGTGTGTAACGGCGTCGAAGTTCGGGCCGAGTGATCAGGTCGGAAACCTGAACTACATCACGCCGGAAAAGACGCTGGTCTCAAGTAAACTCGTCACAACGGGAAAGGCATACCGGCTCGGCATCGAGACCAACAAGGACATACCGGCATTCCCGCCGCGTACTTTTTCCGTCATCGTCTTGCAGCCTAACCATCAAGCCGGTGCGTCGTTCGGCCCGACGAAAACCACCTACAATGACGACATCATTATGGGCTGGGTCGGCGTCGGGTCGGGCATCGACGGGCTGGGCCATGTCGGAATCGACGACCTCTACTTCAACTGCAACAAGGCCGCTGATTTTGTCGCGCCGAGTGGTTTGAAGAAGCTTGGTGTAGAGAACATCCCGGCAATCGCAACGCGTGCGATCCTGCTCGATATGGCGGGTTACTTCAACACGGACATGCTCAAGGAAGGCACGGCCTTCAACCGCCCCGAGATCGAAGGCGCGATGAAACGCCAGGGCATCAAGTCGATAGAAAAGGGCGATGTCGTCCTTTTCTACACCGGCTGGCTAAAGCTCATCGGCAAGGATGACAAACGCTACGAGGCCGCCAATCCGGGCCTCGGCCGCGAAGGTGCACGCTATCTCGCGTCCCGCGGCGTCGCCATCGTCGCCGCGGACAATGAGAATGTCGAGGTCGTGCCCTTCGAGGGCGGCGCCGGAGTTTTTGAGGTGCACCAGATCCTTCTGGCCCAAAACGGTATTTACATCATCGAAAACCTAAACCTTGAAGAAATGGTCAAGGACAAAGCCTGGGAAACATTTTTTACACTCGGCCCGCCACGCGTCACCGGCGGCGTCCAGTCGATCGTCAACCCGATCGCGATCCGCTAGCAGCATCAACCGAACCGGAATAGTACGCTTTCAATTCCTCGGCCGAAATAGGGGGAGAGAAGTAAAAGCCTTGCGCCATCGGGACTCCTGCCGCTCGGAGCGCCTCGGCCTGTACTGCGGTTTCAACGCCCTCAGCGATGACCGCGACTTGGATTGACTGGAGCAACGCCGACAATCCGCTCAGCCAAACCGGGCACGGGTCTTCGGACGTGATCTGGGCAACGAGCGACCGGTCGGGCTTGATCACATCCAGACTGCAGCGTGACAAGATAGCCAGGTGGGTTCCGGTCAGCGTTACATCGTCGAGCGCGATCCGAACGCCGGACCGGGATGCTTCTGCGAGAGCGGTAACGCCCAGGTGATCGGGAATACCCCGTTCCGTTACCTCGAGGAGTATCTGGTCCCTTATTTCGGATAATCCGGTCTTTATCGCCGCGTATTCCAGCCCGCCGCGACCAAGAAGTTCCGCCGGGACATTGACCGCTATGTAAGCTTCGCTATGGATCCGGAGCCAGTCGCCCAGGTCTTTTGCTACGGTTTCTAACACCCAATAAGTGAGCATTCCCGAGAGCGGAGTGCCCTCGACAAAGGGAATGAACTCGTCCGGCGGCACCACCCTATCCGGCTTGCGCCACCGGGCAAGCGCTTCCGCCCCGACGCACCGGCCGTCGGCAAGTGAGACAGTGGGCAGGTACTCGAGGAAAAATTCTCCCTTGTCCAAACCATCACGTATCGCATCAAAGCCGATCATGTTGCTTTACCGTATCACAAAAAGCCTGCCGCCAGGGCTTCTGCAAACGCGGCTCGCAGCCAGACAATCTTGCCTCGCGAAGCCATTGAGAATAAACTCTCGAATAGATGAAATTCTACAACGACATTCTCGGCCTGATCGGCAATACGCCGCTGGTCCGCATTAATAACATTACAAAACAGCAGAAGATAAAGGCCCCCGTTTACGCGAAAATGGAGAGCCTCAATCCGGGCTATTCGGTCAAGGACCGCATCGGCATCTCGATGATCGACTGGGCGGAAAAGGAAGGCGTGCTCAAGAAAGGCGGCACGATAATCGAGGCGACGAGCGGCAACACGGGCATTGGATTGGCGTTGACGGCGGCCGTGCGCGGCTACAAGTGCATCTTCGTTTTGACCGATAAAGTTTCTGTCGAGAAGGTCCGCTATCTCAAGAGTATGGGCGCCGACGTCATCGTCGTTCCGGCCACGGCCAAGCCCGGAACGCCCGAACATTATCACGAGACCGCGAGCCGTATCGCCCGCGAGACGCCAAATTCGTTCTATCCCGACCAATACCAGCATCCCGCCAACCCGGCAGCGCATTACGCGACAACCGGGCCTGAGGTATGGAACGACACCGAGGGAAAGATCACGCACTTTGTGTCGGGCGTCGGCACCGGCGGCACGATCAGCGGCACCGGCCGTTATTTGAAAGAGATGAACCCAAAGATCAAGATCATCGGCGCCGACCCGTATGGCTCGATATTCAAGACCTACAAGGAATCGGGCCGTGTCCCCGAGGCGACGCCGTATCTTGTCGAGGGCATCGGACAGGCCTTGCCGGTCGCGAACGCCGACATGAGCGTGATCGACGAGATCATTAACGTTACCGACCGCGAATCGTTTGATGCCGCACGGCAATTGTCGCGACGCGAGGGCATCTTTTGCGGTGGTTCGACCGGGACGAATTTTGCCGCGGCATTGAAAATCGCGAAGGACCTCGACGAATCAGCAGTTGTCGTGTTTATCGTTGCCGACACCGGCGAGCATTACCTGTCGAAATTCCACTCGGACGAATGGATGAAGGAAAAACTGCTTCTCGAGCCGCAGCGCATCACCGCCGGCCTGATCGCCGAGACCAAGAATTCCGGCTCGCCCACGCAGTTGATCTTCGTCGCGCCGGACGAGACAGTCGGCGATGCCCTTGAGCGGATGAATGCAAATAGCGTCACGCAGCTGCCTGTGCTTGAGAACAATCTCTCGGTTGGCTCGGTCAGCGAGAGCGGCCTGCTTACCAGGCTGCTCGCTGACCGCGAGCTAATGATCGCCAAGGTTTCAGAGGTAATGGATAAGGGTTTCCCGGTCGTTGATGTCGACACGAGCATCGTCGAGATCAAGCAAAAGCTGCAGCGTTCGCCGGCCGTGCTGCTCGAGGATTTCAAGCGGATTACTGCTATAATTACACGTTCCGACGTTTTAGATCTGCCGCACTGAACCTTTCGTAAGGAGAGGCCGATGAGTGAAGGAAACGACGACAATTGGGAAATGCCAAAACCGGTGTTTCGGTCGACGACCGGTGGGCTGCCAAAGAGCTTCGAGGATACGATCAATCAGTCGTTCTCGCCCGACAGCGATACCGTCGAGATCGATGAGGACGACGATATCCTGGGAGTAATGGAAAAGCCGCCCGCCGAATCGGAAGAGGTCATCATACAGGACGTCGAGCCGCCCGATCCTGAGGCTGCCGCCAAAGCCGAGAAGGACGCCGTCATCGAAGCCGTGCCCAAAGGGGCCGCCTATTGGACCTTCGCCCGCATATTCCTGCTCCTCGCCCTGCTCGCCGCCGCTTTTGCGGTCCTGTTGTTCTACTATTTCACCCGAAAGGTAGGAACGGACGGAACTTTCTGAACGGCAGTTATCGGTTATTACGGATGCGTCATATCTTCCGCTATGACAAGCTCATCAAATTTCTCGGGAGTGAGCAAACCGAGTTGAACCGCGGACTCTTTTAGTGAGATTCCTTTCTTGTGCGCGTTCTTGGCGATCTTGGCGGCGTTGTCGTATCCGATGTGCTGGTTGAGCGCAGTAACGAGCATCAGCGAGTTACGCAGGTAATGGTCGATGTTCACGCGGTCGAGCTCGATGCCAGTGATGCAATAATCGACAAATCCGTGGCACGCATCGTGGATGAGCCGCACGGAGTGAAGGAAGTTGTGGATCATCACCGGCTTGAAAACATTCAGTTCGAAATTTCCCTGAGAGCCCGCAAACCCAATAGCTGCATCGTTTCCAAATACCTGAACGCAGACCATCGTCATCGCCTCGGACTGCGTTGGGTTGACTTTGCCGGGCATTATGGACGAGCCGGGCTCATTTTCGGGAAGGCGGATCTCGCCAATGCCGCAACGCGGGCCAGAGGCGAGCCAGCGAATGTCGTTGGCGATCTTCATCAGGCTCGCGGCAAGAGTTTTGAGCGCGCCTGATGCAAAAACAAGCTCGTCGTGAGCGGACAGGGCAGCAAATTTGTTCGGGTGCGACGTGAATGGCAAGCCGGTTAATTCGGCGATCTTCGCGGCCGCTCGATCGGCAAATTCCGGATGGGCATTGAGGCCGGTGCCGACCGCCGTACCGCCGATCGCAAGCTCGTACAACCCGGGCAGCACCACCTTTAATCTTTCAACATCCCGCTCGACGAGCGAAGCCCAGCCGCCAAACTCCTGCCCAACCGTCACCGGCGTTGCATCCTGCAGATGCGTGCGGCCGATCTTGACAACATCCTTGTATTCTTCAGCCTTAGCTCTAATGGCGCCGGCGACGCGCTGCACTTCGGGTATCAGCGCGTTCAACCGCTCGGCCGCAGCGATATACATCGCCGTCGGGAACGTATCATTTGAGGACTGCGATTTGTTGACGTCATCGTTGGGATGTACCGGCGTTTTCGAACCCATCTCGCCGCCCGCGATCTCGATCGCGCGGTTCGAGATGACCTCGTTGGCGTTCATGTTGGTCTGCGTGCCCGAACCGGTCTGCCAGATGCGGAGCGGAAAATGATTGTCCAACTTCCCGTCGATGACCTCGTCAGCGGCCTGGACGATGAGCTTCATCTTGTCCTTGGGCAGCTTGCCGAGATCGAAATTGACGATCGCCGCCGCCTTCTTCAAGATACCTAGCGCGCGTATGACCTCGCGCGGCATCACGTCAAAGCCGATATTGAAATACTTCAACGACCGCTGCGTCTGGGCTCCCCAATACGCCCACGTCGGCACCTCGATCTCGCCCATAGAATCCGACTCGACGCGTGTTTTGACAGCTTTTTCTGTTGCTTCTGACATTCAAACGTATCCCCGCGGGAAAACACTATTGGTCCATGACGATTTTACTTGAATTTCTGAAATAAACGAATCTTGACACCAATTCTTGAAGACCTTTACGATAGATGGACTCGCTTCAAAACTTCGTATGGAAAATCTGAAACTGTTTTTCCGTATCTATCTCGGTCCGGGCGCCGCGATGAGTGACGTCATAGACAGGGGCAGTTGGCTATTTGCCGCTGTCGCGGTGCTGGTTGTGGCAGGTGCCTTCTATGCAACGATCAACGTAAAACTCACCGAGGCTTACCAGATAAGAAGTTTTCAGGAGTTCTACCAACCTGGTCCCGACGACGAAAAAGATGAGGCAGAAAGGCAAGGTTCGACCAAGCCCAGTCGGCCTACGACGCCGAAATGGCGCGACGCCCTCGGATCCCGGTAGTCGGAGACCGGTTCTACTTACTTTTCGCGATCGATCCGGCCCGCTTTTATTATCCGTTGATGCTGCTTTCGATCTTTTATGTGCCCGCAACCATATTACTCGCGGGTATGTTCGGCGCGGTCGGCAGTTTCGGGCTTGTGCTCAGGCGTGATTACGGCACGCTCGCGGTCTGCACGCTCTATGCATGGGCGGCGGCACATTTACCCTTTGCAGTCGTGGGACTTGCGCTGAGCACTGCGGCAGTGGCTGCTTCCGTATATCTGGCTCTTTGGGTTGCGAGCGGTCTATTGTTCGGAGTATTCGCGGTGTTCGCACTCAGGACGGTTTTCGGTTCTAACTACGGCGTCGCCATGCTTGTTGTTTCACTCGCTTGGCTCTCAATGAGCCTGGGCATCTTTGTATTTCAGCATGTGTCGCCGCTGTTGTTTTCACCCTTTCTGCTTTTCTACGCGCTCATGTATCTGGGCGGTTCGATTGGTGGTGAAGTTCGAGGTTTTGGCAATGCCCTTCGCCAGAAGCAAAACCTCAAACGTTTTCTTCACAACGCCACCGTCAACCCAAGAGACGCTGACGCCCATGTCCAGCTCGGCCTTATCTACCTTCAGCGCCGTCAGGAAGCGAAGGCGCTCGAACATTTAAAAAAGGCCCTCGAGATCGACGAGCGCGAGATCGATGCAAATTATGAAATGGGCAAGCTTGCGCGAACGAAGGGAGAGTTACAAGCGGCACTCGATCATCTAGCGGTTGTTGTAGACCAGGACGACAAACATTCGCTCAGTGAGATCTGGCGTGAGATCGGAGCGACTTACCTGGCGGCTGGAATGAATGATGAAGCCAAAGATGCCTTGGAAAAATTCGTCCAGCGTCGGGCCGGGGACCCTGAGGGCCTTTATTATCTCGGAAAGGCTCTAAAAGCCCGCGGCGAGATCGACCGCGCCCAAGAGATGTTCATTGCGTGTGTGGATTATGCCAAAACTTCGCCCGATTTTCGCCGTTCGGCGATCAGACAGTGGAGCAAGCTGGCACAAAAAGAACTGTAAATTTGATCTTACTTTTCGACCGGAAGGTCGGCATTGATCCACGCGGCAGTTCCACCAGTCACATTATAAAGCTCATTAAAACCGGCTTGTTCGAGAATGCTCGTCGCGGTACTCGAGCGATAGCCGCCCTGGCAGATGACATAGGTTGGCATGGCTGGGTCGAGGCCGGCAACATTGGACGACAGCGTGTCGAGTGGCCGCGATTCGGCACCTGCGGCGTGGCCGGCATCATACTCGCCCTTACGGCGAACGTCTACGAATTGCGCACGGCGGCCAGATCGAACATATTCATTCGCATCGCCGACGCCCACCTGCTCGACAGCCGTTTGATCGCCCTTGTAGTTTCCGAACAAGATAAAGCCAGTGACGCTCTCGTGCCCGACCCGTGCGAGCCGCATCACGGCCTCATCGATCTGCTCTTGTGTGTGAGCAACGATGGCGATCGGCGTGCCGATCGGAACGAGCGTGCCGGCCCACGACGCGAATTGGCCTCCGAGGCCGATGTTCATCGAGTTTGGAACGTGACCGCTTCCGTATTCGGCGTTTGTACGAACGTCGATCACGACTCCGTCAAAGGCGAGTATATCGTCGGTTGATAATTCCGTCGGTTTGGGCAGCTCGTCTAGCGAGGTCGAGCCTTCAAGATTCTTTGCAGCACTTTTCGGGAAATACAGCGGGACCGTCGGTTGGTCAGCGGCCACGATCTTGACGAACTCGTCCTTGCTCATCGGCTGCAGCGCATAGTTTGCCTGTCGCTGCTCACCGAGCGTCGACCAAGTTTCTTTTGAAAGCGATTTGCCGCATAGTGAGCCGGCACCGTGAGCGGGATATATCTCGGCCGAGTCGGGCAGCGGCAAGATCTTTTCATGCAGCGAATCGTAAAGCATCGCCGCCATCTCTTCGCTCGTAAACCCTTCAGACCCGACCAGATCAGGCCGGCCGACATCTCCGATGAAAAGCGTGTCGCCGGTAAAGACCTTTGCAGGCGAACCAGCCTCTTCGGCAATGATCGTTATGCCCTCGGGCGTGTGTCCCGGCGTTTCGCGAAAGGTTAGCTTGATCGAGCCCACCTGCAATTCTTCTCCGTCTTTTACTTTCAACGCCACGAATTTCGTTTCCGCCTTTTGTCCGTACACGATATGTGCACCCGTCCGGAGTGCCAGCTCGACATGTCCGCTGACGAAATCGGCATGCGAATGCGTCTCGATCACGTACTTGATCTTTTGCCCGTGTGCCTCAGCCTCGGCGATGTATTGATCGACATCACGCTGCGGGTCGATTATCGCAGCCTCGCCATCCGAGCCGAGATAATACGACGCGTGCGAAAGACATCCGAGATAGAATTGTCTGAAGTCCATAGATCCATTATACCAGCGAGCAGTCACCATTTCTTATTGCCCCAAAAAGGTTGCCAATCGAGCCAATAGGAGTATACTTCACGCATCCCGACGAAAAGATAATACGGATCTTGCCGGGCGTCCGAGCCGAAAGACGCGGTCCCGGCGGAGCAGGGCGAAGTGTCGACTCTGGTGCAATGTGTGAGAACGCACAGACGCCGGCAACACGAGATACTAGTATGTCTTTGATAAATGAAAATTCTGACGATCGGGTTGGGCAAATTGTCGGTCAACGGCGAGTACAGCGTCCCGGTTTACGACGTAAGCGTGGTCGATGAAGGTCCGTCTGGCGCGGGGTACGCGATCACGATCAAGCTTCGTTAACGAGGCTTGGAGTCTGGCTCTCGGGCGGTTGCCGACAAACCTCAGACCCCGTTTAGCAGTGACTTCAAACACGAAGAGGATCTTATGAAATCAAGAATTATTTTGGGTTCGATCATTGCCCTTGTATTGGCCGTCTCAAGCGGTTCCGCGCAGGAATTCACCTTTACCACCACCACCGCCAATACTATGTCGTCCAAATCGACAATTGATATGGCCGGACTTAACAATAACCCGCAGGCAATTATTGTGGCGACGCCGCTAGACGATCCGGCAACATTCAATGCGCACGCTATCGGCGTCTGGTATTACAGCGGCAAATGGAACATCTTTAATACCGATCACGCCGTCATGCCGGTGGGCTTACATTTTAAGTTGCAGGTTTTTCTGAGCCCCGCCGTAAATCAGTTTTTGCATATCGTAAGCGGAGCAAGCTTTGGAAGCGTCAGGTCATACATTGATAATCCGGCACTCTCTAATAATCCGAACGCAATAGTTAAGATCTTACAAAATCACGCACCCGACAATCGTTCCCCCTTTAAACTTAACCCCAATGAAGCTCATGTCGAATACGATTCGGCTGCCGGAAAATGGTTTATCCAGAATGTCAACGGCAATCCTCTGTTTCCAAATACTGCCTACAATATAGCTGTCAATAACAGCGGGGCATTCGGGACGAATACAAATACAAAGGTCGGAAGTGTAACCCCCAAAGACCCAACCGCGATTTTGCCGGACCCGAACATCGCGGGTGGTGATCTGAGCGGAACTTATCCAAATCCAACGGTTAAAGGACTTCAGGGGAAGCCAATATCAAATACCACCCCTCAGATCGGGCAAATTCTCAAATGGACCGGGACGGAATGGGCACCGGCGAACAACGACAATGGGATCGGCGAAGCTCCGAGATATCACGCGGGTGCCGGGCTTTCGCTCAACGGTACTACTTTCAGCGCGCAAAATGCCGCACCGATGTGGAATGCGAATCAAATTGCGAGCCGGAATATTGCGACTACGGCGCCGGCAACAGGACAAGTTCTAGTATGGAATGGGACTGAATGGGCTCCTTCGCCAACACCGCCAGCTGCCCTGATACAAACACTTTTCAAGAACGGAAACGGTCAAATGTCTGGGCAGGTTGGCTTTGGGAATACTCATATCATCACAGAACTGTCGCATTCAGTTGTTCTCACAAAAAAGTCACGGTTGGTTATTAGCGGATCAATCGATGTCCATACTATGACCTGTGAATTATGGTGTACTGCCTCCGAAGGACTTTTTGTGATCAAAATTAATGGAAATCCTGTAATGAGTTTAAGGGCTTCCGCAGAAATGAATACCAAAAGGTCCCTTACAATCAGTAATTTCATGATTGACCTTAATCCCGGAACTCATGAGATTGAATTTTGCATTATTCATTCTCCGGCTACTTCAACCATTAAGGTACAGGCAGAACAATCTTCGATAATGGTGATCCCGCTCGAATAACAGATGCGATTTATTCAAAGGTGAACATACGTGATGACATTACCTAAGGAGTTGAGTCAATTCCATCTTGAAGGTAAATCCAGGGAGAACTTATTGTGATGAGAGTTGGATCAAGTTTAGTTTTGGTTGTCGTTCTGACATTGACTACCGTTAATTTCTTTGCCCAAGAAATCAGTTTGACCGCCAGCGCGGGCGATACCGTTTTTTCTTCAGGCGATTCAACAGGCTCGAATTCAAGTACAAATGTAAAAGTCAATACCGTAAAAAGCCCAACACAAGTTTTGCCTACTCCGACACCCACGCTATTGCCTTTTCCTGGAAATGCCGGAGGCGATCTGAAAGGATCATATCCCGATCCGACGGTTGAAAAATTTGCCGGAAGACCATTGTCAAGCGTCGCTCCTGCGGTTGGTGACATTCTCAAATGGAACGGAACAGTTTGGGAACCAAAAACTTCTAGTAAGGCCAGCGCGGACTTGACCGCGGGAGCCGGACTCTCAGTCGAACGCGTTACTTTAAGTGCGCAAAATGCGGCTGCAATGTGGAATGCGAAGCAAATTGCCGGTCGGAATATTGCGAATACGGCACCGACAACGGGACAAGTCCTAAAATGGAATGGCACCGACTGGGTTCCTTCCCCAATGCCGCAAGCCATCCCGATACAAACATTTTTTCAGAATGGAAGTAGTCAAAAGTCCCCGGAAATTACTGCCGTAAATATACTTAATCAGTTTATATTGACTGAACTATCCCACACAATTATTCTCACAAAAAAATCACGGTTGGTTATTAGCGGAATGATAAATATTTTCGGTCCAAACTGTGATTTATGTAGGACCGCCGAAGGATACTTTTATTGCAACATTATCGACAATCTGTTTGATGTTAATAACCCCGATAGCCAAAACAAAGGCGGAGCGGGTTCATCTTTTACCGTAAATAAGAATACGTCGGATTCAGCGACCATCAGTAATTACATGGTTGACCTAAATCCCGGAAACTATTCAGTTAAATTTAAGGTTAGCCTTTATCGAAAAAGCAATTCCATTATGGTAGAGCAAAAACAGTCTTCTATGATGATCATCCCGCTCGAATAACCGATGTCGGTTCGTTCAAATGATACTTATCTCAATAAATGTTATCCGTCTGAAATTTATTAATTGGAGTAAAAGTTATGAAAAACAGCAAAATCAGTCACAGAATCATATTCGCTCTGTTCGCGACGGTAATTTTAGGTTTATTCATTCCGCAGACAGTTTTTTGCCAAGTTGAAAAGCTCGGCATTGTTAAGTACACCGCGCCCGCAGGCATGACTAAAACGCCAAAGGAAAACGTCGTGGCTTTTGGCCAGTTTGACCAGGCGACCGGAAAGTTCTGCATCATTACGCTTTATGGAGCCACGCCAGGCACGGGAAATGCCAAGAGCGATTTTGCTCGTGAATGGAATAATCTCGTGGTCAAGACGTTTACCACAGCGGAAGCGAACCCTTCGACTGAGACCTCGTCAGAAGACGGTTGGACGGCGATCGGGGGCGGTTCTGAGGTCGAAGGCGGCGTTGGCAAAGCCGTTGCCTTCTTGACTGTTATCAGCGGTTTTGGACAAACCGTCAGCATTCTTGGCGTTTTTAACGATCAGGCCCACGCCGCCAAGCTGGATTCTTTTATCAGCGCGGTAGAGATGGATAAGGTGCAGGCACCCCCGGCAAATAACACGGCGGCGCCGGCTGGCTCTGCCTCTGTGTCGGGAACTGCGACGTTCGATGCCGGGGGCGACCTGATCATCCCGCAGCCCTCGCGTCAGCTCACCACGGCCGATATGGCTGGGGCGTGGATCGATGGCCCCAATCGCATGACGACGGAGTATGTTTACAGCGGAAGTGGTAAGAGCGCCGGCAGAGACACGACCGCCTATGAGGTCAAGACGACGTTCAAGACCGATGGAACATACAGTAGCTTTTTCAACTCGGTACGTAAAAAATACGAAACCGAAAGTGATACCAAAACCGGCCCATACTCGATCAACGGCCGCCTTCTCTCGATCCAGGGAACGGGCTACTCGGGAAAAGGTATAGTAATAACAAAATGGGTCATTCGCGGCTGGCTGGAACTGCCCACGATGACCGTTCTGCAGCTGGCCGGCCCGTGGTATGACGACGCGCCGATCCCCGAGGTCCACTTTACCGACTTCGGCCCCGACAGCAAATACAGAGGTGTTACAAAATGGATCCGAATGAAATAAGGAATCAGTTCAACGTTCCTGAGCCACCGGGCCATTAGCGTTTCCAATCGCGGCTGGTCGGAGCACCCGAGTCCTTCCACGCCTTCCAGCCGCCGTCCATTGACGTGACGTTCGTGTATCCCATCTTTTGCAGCATATCGGCGGCGAGCGCCGATCGGTAGCCGCCGCCGCAATACAGTATCAATTCCGTATCTTTCTCGGGAAAGGTTTGCACAACGTCGCGCTCGATGACGCCGCGGCCCATGTGATGCGCACCCTCGGCGTGGTCGCGTTCGAACTCATTGTCCTCGCGGACGTCGATCAGGACGGCACCCTTGGTGACGCGTTCACGCGCATCGTCAATATCGCATTCCTTGATACGCGATTTGGCGTCATTTACGACAGCCAGGAACTCTTCTGAATGGATCATATCGATCACAGTTTACGCCCCTTTGCCGTGTTTGCGAACCTTGCCTGAAATGGTTTTCTCGCTTGAGTAGCTACCCGCGAGTGAAACTTCTATAATGTGAGTTTCGCAGATACTAGGCTTTTACGAGGGAAAATAGCTGTGGCAGAACAATTTGACGTTGTAATTATTGGCTCGGGCCCGGGCGGCTATGTCGCCGCGGTGCGGGCGGGCCAACTCGGCCTCAAAACGGCCATTATCGAGAAGGAAAAGGATGCTCGATTAGGCGGGACGTGCGGTTTGCGTGGCTGTATTCCGACCAAGGCCCTGCTCAACGCCGCGCATCTTTATCAAAAAGCCGGCGAATTCGAGCATTTCGGGCTAAAGGTCAAAGAGCTTGGCTACGACTGGCCCGGCGTGCAGAAGTACAAATCCGATGTCGTCGCCAAGAACGCGGCCGGCGTGACCTATCTGATGAAAAAGAACAAGGTCACGGTCTATAACGGCTTCGCCAAGATCCTCGGGCCCGGCAAGGTCGAAGTCGCCCTCGCGGAGGGGAAGAAAGAAGCCCTCTCGACAAAGAACATCATCATCGCGACCGGCTCGGTCGTGCGGCCGATCAAGGGTTTTGAGACGGACGGCAAGACGGTGGTGAACTCGGACCACATTCTCGAACTGAACAAGGTCCCGAAGTCGCTGGTCGTGATGGGGTCTGGCGCCGTGGGCGTCGAGTTTGCGAGCGTCTACGCCCGATTTGGTGCCGAGACGACTGTCGTCGAACTCCTTGACCGCATTGTCCCGCTTGAGGACGCCGAGGTTTCGAAGGAACTGTTGCGCAGTTTCAAAAAACAGGGCATCCGCTGCGAGACTGGCCTCAAGCTCGACAAGATGGAAAAGACAAAGTCCGGCGTCAAGGTATCGGGCAAAAATGCAAAAGGCGAGACCGTCACGCTCGAAGCCGAGATGCTGCTCGTCGCCGTCGGCCGTATGCCGTATCTCGAAGGTCTGGGCCTGGAGAATACCAAGGTCAAGGTCTCGGACCGCGGCATGGTCGAGGCCAATGAATACTGCGAGACGGCCGAGCCAGGCATTTATGCTATCGGCGACGTCCTGCCCACCGCGCAGCTTGCTCACCTGGCTTCCGATGAGGGGATTCTCGTCGTCGAAAAGATCGCGGGCAAAAAGGTCGAGCCGATCAAGCACAACCTCGTCCCGAACTGCACCTACTGCGACCCGGAAGTCGCCAGCGTCGGCCTGACCGAAGAAAAGGCAAAGGCCGCGGGTTATGACGTGAAGGTCGGTAAATTCCCGTTCTCAGCCTCGGGCAAGGCACGCATACTCGGTGAGACCGACGGCTTTGTAAAGATTGTCGCCGAGAAAAAATACGATGAGGTCCTCGGCGTTCACATCATCGGCCCGCACGCCACCGAGCTCCTCGCCGAGGCCTGCGTCGGCATGTCCCTCGAGACCACCGCCGCCGAGCTCGGCCGCGTAATGCACGCCCACCCGACCGTCAGCGAAGCCGTCCGCGAAGCCGCTGAAGGCGTGCATGATCAGACGATTCATATGTAGTGGTTTTGACGAAGCTATCGCAGACAAGCTTTCTATCATCCAAGGCGTGTGACGAAAACATTCCTTCCCTTGGCACTTCTGCTTCTCGCGCTCGCTGATTCGTCGATCGCACAGGAACCCGACTTGTTCCCGGTCGATAAGAACGGTAAAACTGGCTACATCGATCACAACGGAAAGCTAATAATCCCATTCAAATTTGACGAAGCACGGGGCTTTTCCGAAGGTCTAGCCCCGGTCCGAATAGGTGAAGACTGGGGTTATATCGACGCTTCCGGCAAGATCGTCGTCAAGCCCCGATTCTTTCAGGCATCAGCGTTCAGCGAGGGCTTTGCAGCGGTTGGTGTTTATTTCCCACGGAAGAAATCAATTGACAGCAAAGTGGGTTATTACAACTATATCGACCGTAACGGCAACCTTTTGAGTAACGAGCATCTTGCCGTTGCATTCGACTTTTCCGAAGGACTTGCCGATGTGATGAACGACGATGACAACCGGCACTTCTTCATCGACAAAACGGGTCGTCACGTCTTTGAGTTTTTTGCATACGAAAAGGAGTTCAAGAACGGAAGGGTTCTATTCAAAACTGAAGGAAACATGCCGGAGTCGAGGACGGGATACATCGATAATACTGGCAAAATAGTAATTTCGGCTCAGTTCCATGGCGGTGAGAATTTTTCCGAAGGCCTCGCCTGCGTCTACAACGAAAAGGGCGCTGGTTATATTGACACCAACGGCAATATTGCGATTGATTTCAAATTTGATAATTGTTCTAGTTTTTCGGAAGGCCTTGCGTCGATTCTCGTAAATGGACTGGTAGGCTTTATCGATAAGTCTGGCAAGATCGTTATCCAGCCCCAGTTCGCATGGAATCCTGGGAAGGAAACCCGTTTCTCGGACGGCATTGCGGTGGTTAAGGTCGGAGAATCGGAAAAACCAACTGAAGACGGTTTGCGGGACGTCACAATATCGTCCCAAGGAAATATATATGCTGCCAAGAGTGGCTTGTTTGGCGTGATCGATACCTCCGGAAAGTTCATCATCCCGCCCAAATATGTGCAGATTGGTGATTTCCACTATGGCCTAGCATGGGTGAATCTAAGCGACTCCTACATCATTCACGGAGACACAGACCGCTGGGGCTACATCAATAAGCAAGGTAAGATCGTATGGAAGTCTTTCTGAAAGATTCTCTGTATAATCGCCCTTAATGGCGAGCACAACGTATCCCCGAAATAAGATAAAAATCCTGCTGCTCGAAAATATTTCGGACGCGGCGGTGGACGAGCTGCGCGCTGGTGGCTATGCGAATGTTCAGAAGGTCAATGGTGCGTTGAGCGACGCTGAGCTGGCAAAGGCCGTCAAGGGCGCTCATCTGCTCGGGATAAGGTCCAAAACGCAGATCACAAAGCGCGTTATCGACGCGGCCGACAAGCTGATCGCGATCGGGGCGTTTTGTATCGGGGTGAATCAGGTCGAACTGGACGCGGCTACAAAGAAAGGTGTCGCTGTCTTTAACGCACCGCATGCGAATACGCGTTCGGTGGCAGAGCTGATAATTGGGCTGTGCGTGATGCTGATACGCAAAATACCGGACAAGAACGCGGCGGCACACGCGGGCAAATGGGTAAAAGAGGCGCAAGGCAGCTTCGAGCTTCGCGGCAAGACGCTGGGCATCATTGGCTATGGCAACATTGGGTCGCAGGTTTCGATCATGGCCGAGGCGTTGGGGCTGCGGGTCGTATACTTTGATGTCGCGACGAAATTGCCCCACGGAAATGCGAGACAGGTTCGCGATCTAAAGGAACTATTGAAACAGTCGGACATCGTCACGCTGCACGTTCCTTCGGACGTGACGACGCGGAATATGATCGATGGTGCCGCGCTTCGTAATTTCAAAAAAGGCTCGATATTCATCAACTACAGCCGCGGTGATGTGGTCGATCTTGACGCGTTGAAAAAGGCGCTCGACTCAGGCCAGTTGAGCGGTGCGGCGGTCGATGTGTTTCCGCAGGAACCCGAAAAAAACGGTGACGCCTTTTCATCCGTTCTGCAAAACGCACGAAACGTCATCCTTACCCCGCACATCGGCGGCTCGACCGAGGAGGCACAGGCGAACATCGGCCTCGACGTGACCGCAAAGCTCATCAAATATCTCGAGTTAGGCATTTCGGAAGGCTCGCACACCGTTCCACCGGTTTCGCTGCCGCCGCAGGCCGGCACGCACCGAATACTGCACATTCACCGCAATATTCCCGGGGTCCTCGGGCAAATAAACTCACGCCTCTCAAAACGCGGAATGAATATCGTCGGCCAGCACCTCAACACAAACCCGGAGATCGGCTACGTCATCCTTGACGTCGACTCTAAAATATCCAAAGAGGCGTTCGAGATCGTGCGCGGTGTGAAAGGAACAATACGCGCGCGGATGGTTTACTGAGATGGCAGAAGTCAGAATCCAGAATTCAGAAGTCAGCACTTTGCGTTTCTTTGCGTCTCTGGGTCTTTGCGTGACACTCCTTTTCTTTTCAGCTGCGGTGTCGGCTCAGTGGATCAAGCAAAATGTCGATACGACCGCGAGCCTTCGCGGGTTGTCGGTCGTCAATGAAAAAGTTGTCTGGGCGAGCGGCAGCGGCGGCACGGTATTGCGTACGGTCGACGGCGGCAAGACGTGGAAGGTAATGATTGTCCCCGGCGCCGAGAAGCTCGACTTTCGCGACGTCGAGGCATTCGACGCTAACACCGCCTACATCCTCAGCATCGGCAACGGCGAATCGTCACGGATTTACAAAACGACCGACGGCGGGAAGACGTGGATGCTGCAGTTTAAGAATACGGACGAAAAGGCTTTCTTTGACGCTTTGGCATGTTCGGACAGGCATTGGTGCTATGCGGTTTCAGATCCGGTCAAAGCGTTATTTTTGGTGATAGGCACATTCGACGCCGGCGCTCACTGGGACATTCAGCGGTGGAACGGTTTGTACGCAGTACCGGGTGAGGCCGCATTTGCGGCGAGTGGGACATGCTTCATTTCAAACGGCCACCGCTTGTTCCTGGTGAGTGGTGGCGCAAGAGCGAGCATCTATCAGGCCATGCTTCTAGAGTCTTCGGGAAGCTTCAGCCGCTCGGATGGACCGATAGTCAGTGGCTCGAACGGTAGCGGAATATTCTCCATAGCAATGTTCGACTACAACCACGGGGTGATAGTTGGTGGCAACTATGAGCAGCCCGACGATCACGAAAAGAACCTTGCCTTTACCTCCGATGGCGGCGAGACCTGGAAACTCGGCACAGGCCTGACCGGCTATCGCTCTGGCGTGACATACATCGACAAGAAAACGATCATCGCCGTAGGCACGAACGGCTCGGACATCACGCGTGACGGCGGCAAGACGTGGACGATGCTCGGCAAAGAAAACCTCAACGCCGTTCAGGCAAAAGGCCGACGGGCTGTGTGGGCGGTCGGCCCTAAAGGCTTGGTCGTCAAGATGAGGTGACCCTACTGCGTCCGCGGATCGGGTTTTGACACGATCTCGTATTCCTTTGGCGGTTCGGCTCCCAGCAGATTCTTCACAAAATAATCCCAACGCCGGCGCATCATGTACAAGCTCGCCGGGCCGTAGCCGTGGCGGGCGTTGGGGATGAGCAGCAGGTCAAAGTCCTTGTTGGCTTTGATCAGGGCGTCGACGACGAGCAGCGTGTTCACAGGCGGGACGTTGTCGTCCATGGTGCCGTGGGCGAGCAGCAGCTTGCCTTTGAAATTTTTGGCGTAGGTCTGATTGGCCTGCGGTCCGTAGTTGTCCTTGCCGTCCTCGCCCTTGACCAGCAAGCCGATGTATCGTTCGCCCCAATCGTCCTCGTAGTTGCGGTTATCGTGATTGCCCGATTCCGAGATGCCGACCTTAAAGAAATCGGGATAGCGGAACATCGCTGCCGCAGTCGCAAAACCGCCGCCCGAGTGGCCCCAGATGCCGACGCGGTCGAGGTCCATAAAAGAATTCTTTGCCGCAAGCTGTCGGAGCCCCGAGATCTGGTCCTCGAGCGTATTGTCCGCCATATTGCCGTAGCACGAATCGTGAAAGGCTTTGGACCTGAGCGGGTTGCACATGCCGTCGATCTGCACGACGACAAAGCCCAATTCCGCCAACGCCTGACCGTCGCCCCGAGACGGCGCGAACGACCGCGGGCCGACCGAGCCGCCCTGCGGCCCTGGATAGATGTAGTCGATGACGGGATACTTCTGTCCGGCGACCATCGTCGTGGGTTTGTACATCAGGCCGTAAAGGTCGGTGACGCCGTCGCGCGCCTTGACGACGATCGGTGTCGCCGGCTTCCAACCCGCGGCCGTGAGACGCGAGATGTCAGTCTTTTCGAGGTTAGCGATCAGCTTGCCATTGGCGTCGCGAAGCACGGACACCGTCGGCGTATCGAGCGTCGAGTAATTGTCGATAAAATACTTGTTGTCGGGCGTCGGAGTGACATCATGGTTCGCATTTTCAGGCGTCAGCAGCTTCAAGTTCTTGCCGTCGAATCCGACGCGATAGAAATGCGTAAAGTACGGATCGCGCGCCTTGTCCATAGGCCCGCCTTCGAAATAGATCAGCCGTCTTAGTTCATCGACGTTAGTTATGTGCCACACCGCCCAATTGCCGCTCGTGATCTGGTTCTTCAATTTACCGGTCGCTACATCGTAGAGATAAAGGCGCGCCCATCCGTCACGCTCCGAGAACCAGATGAATTCATTCGTCGCGGCCAGGTATCGCCAATTCGCTCCGCCGCCGCCCATTGGGCTCGATTCATACTGCGTCGGGCTGACCTCTTCGTAGATGTCGCGAACCGCACCGGTCGCGGCATCCGCAACGCGAAGGTTCTCTTTCTTGTGGTCGCGAGAGGTCGAGACGAATGCCAGCGTCTTGCTGTCGTCCGCCCAGTAAACGTCGTCCCAGCCGCCGTCGCACGAAATGTCGTCGCAGAGCGTCGAACGGTGGGCATCGGCCGCCATCTGGAGCCGAGTCACCTTGGCTGCATCGACGTCAATAATGACGCGTTCGATCATCGCTATGTTCTTATCGCCAGGTAGCGCCGACTTCCAAGCCTGCAATTTCTGCGCTCCGACGCCGACCGGAACGAGATATGCGTCGCTCACATTCCGTTCGTCCTGCTGAAAGGTCGCTATCTTTTTCGAATCCGGTGACCAAACGAGTATCGCCCGCGGGCTCTTTTTCCAGCCCGCGTTGTCGGTCGCGTAGCCGTAATCCTTTACGCCGTCGGTCGTCAGCTGTCTGTCCTGGCCCGTGGCGAAATCCTTGACCCAAAGATTGAAATCCCTGATATAAGCCTCTTTGGTCCCGTCAGGCGATGCAACGGCAAACGGGTTGCTTCCGCGGCCGCTTACGGGTGCCGAGACACCGAGATCGGTGAACTTCGCAGCTGTCTTTTTTGTCCCGATGGCGGGGTCTACCAAGACAAACTCGCTGCCCGTAGGCGTCAGGACGCGGTACCAAAACCGGCCGTCCGGCAAAAACGTCGGACGAACGCCGCCGCGATCGACGAGCGGGTTGGTATTAAAATTCAACATCTTGACCGCTCGGTCGTAATCGGCCGCGGTATAAGCCTTCGGCTGTGCGAAGCCGGCTGTTGAGAAGGCGAAGAAAGCAAGCGTGACGACAAAGATTTTTTTCATTGCGTTTTAACGGTCCGTTGAATTAAAAGCCGCACTTATTTTAGCCAATACCGCGGCATTGTCATATTCGGAACGAAGATTTGGTATCATCGGGAATATTCAAGCACTTACATACGAAACGGGAGAAAAAAAGTATGCCTAAATACGTGATCGAGCGAGAAATTCCCGGCGTCGGTGACTGGTCGGCCGAGCAGTTGAAAGGAGCATCTCAAACATCTTGCAATGTGTTGAACGAAATGGGCCCCGAGATCGAGTGGCTCCACAGCTATGTCACCGGCAACAAGATCTATTGCGTCTATAACGCGGCCAATGAGGACATGGTTCGCGAGCATGCCACGCGCGGCGGCTTTCCGGCCAACAGCATCGCCGAGGTCAGAACGATGATCGACCCGACCACAGCCGAGGGTTAGTGGCGGCAACACAAAATAACGGCAGCGATCTGCCCCCGGCGGCTCGAGTGCAGCGGGCGGTTTTCATCGCCGTGCTCTCCTTCCTTTTCTTCCTGGCGATGATGAGCGCCTTTTACGTTCGTCAGTCGATCCTCTATTTTCTGCTGGCGACGGCGTTCTTGATCGTGTATATCATCACGATGATTTCGTTCGTCCGGTTGCGACGGTCGGACGGGGGCTGAAAATAAATCGGCAAAATCCGCAAAATAGCATTCCATTTTGACGTCTTAGGATGTATTATCCCTGCGACCGTGGGGAGCCGGAAATGTTTTTTGTAAAATGTCGATTTTTGAGGTCGAAAATGGCGGTAACTAGTTGAACGGGAACGGTTTGTTTGTCCCAACCGGCCCGTGGGACAGCGTGGGACATGGGACAGCAGAATCTTCGGATGGATGATCGTGAAAGCGTGGAAAATCAAACGTTTATCAGGTCTCGGATCAAGGTTGAAGACCGGCGGCCACACTTTGTTACAGGCCGCGAATTGGGTATCCTAGCAAGTTATGAGCGTTGACGTCGTAATGCCTCAGATGGGCGAATCGATCACCGAGGGCACCGTTTCAAAGTGGCTGAAAAAGGTCGGCGATCGCATCGAAAAGGACGAACCGATCCTGGAGATCTCGACCGACAAGGTTGACGCCGAGGTTCCTTCACCCGGCGCGGGAGTGCTTCTCGCGATCAACACGCAAGAAGGCGAAACCGTCGAGGTCGGCACCGTCGTGGCCGTCATCGGCGCTGAAGGAGAAAGTCCGGCGAGCTCTCCGAGTCAACCGAGTGCGGCGAGTTCCGCAGCACCGGTGGCGACGCCAATCGAGTCAGCGCCTGCCGCCGACGAGCCGGAACCGAAACCTGAAGCGGCGGCAACAACAAACTCTGTCAACTCGATAAACTCTGCCAACTCAGAAAACTCCACCGAGGTCGTAATGCCCCAAATGGGCGAGTCGATCACTGAGGGCACCGTTTCGAAATGGCTCAAGAATGTTGGCGACGCGATCGCCAAGGACGAGCCGCTCCTTGAGATCTCAACCGACAAAGTAGATGCCGAAGTGCCTTCGCCTGCGGCCGGAACGCTACTATCGATCAATGTTCAGGAAGGCGAAACGGTCGAGGTCGGCTCGGTCCTTGCACTAGTCGGCGCGGAAGGCCCTGTGGCAAGACAAGAGAAGCAAAGCGAGAGTCAGAAGGCTGCGGCTGCAAAGCCGGCATCGACAATCGAGCCAGCGAAGGGTTCACCGCAGCCCGCGGCCCAGCCGGTTGCCAAAGCCGCAACCGCGGCGAATGGCGGCGGAAATGGAGATCGATCGATCGAGGAGCTTCGTAGGACGAAATCGAGTCCACTTGTCCGTAACATCGCAAAGGAACACGGCATCGATATCACGCGAATTCCCGGCTCGGGCCTCAGTGGGCGCGTGACAAAGTACGACATATTGAACTTCATCGAAACGGGCGCAGCTCTCCGGCCTCAAGACCTTCTGGTCAAGGGCGCTCCGGCGATGCCGCAAACAGCTTCGGCAAAACCTGCATTTATCGCCCCGCCGCCTGCCGCCGTTACGATGGAGGACCGCGTAGAAAAAATGTCGGTGATGCGCAAAAAGATCGCCGAGCACATGACGTTCTCAAAGCAGACGTCCGCCCATGTCACGAGCGTTTACGAGATCGACATGACAAACGTCGCGAAATTCCGTGCGGCGCATCAGGAAGAATTTCAGGCAAAATATGGCACAAAGTTCACTTTTATGCCGTTCATCTTCCAGGGTGTGACGGCCGCGATCCGAGAGCATCGCATCGTCAATTCACAGGTCGATGGTGATCAGATCATTTACAAGGGTAATATCAACCTTGGGATGGCCGTGGCGCTCGATTGGGGGCTGATCGTTCCGGTCATAAAGAACGCCGATACCCTTTCATTGCCGCAATTAGCCGTAGCGGCCAACGACCTTGCCGACCGGGCACGCGGCAAGAAACTCAACCCTGACGAAGTGCAGGGCGGAACGTTCACGATCACTAATCCCGGCGTTTTTGGCGGTTTATTCGGCACTCCGATCATTAACCAGCCGCAGGTCGCCATACTTTGCGTCGGCACGATCGAAAAACGGACCAAAGTGATGGCATCTGCCGAAGGTGACGACTACATCGCGATCCGCCAAATGGCTTATTTTGCACTGACATACGATCATCGCGTCGTGGATGGTGCCGATGCCGAGAAATTCCTGGCTTATTTGAAAAAGTATCTTGAGCATGCTCCATTCAGCATCTAACTCGATTTTTGTTGCCACGGACTCGTTTCGTCCGATACAATGGCCGCAGTGTGTAACGCCGTTTAAATTTCCCGACAACCCCACTCGTCTTTCAGAGCGTCTATTAAAGAGTAAGTTACAACTGAGCCAAACTTTATTTAGGGGGAGATAATAATGCATAAGAGAATATCAGTCATCCTTTTAGCGATAGCCGTTTCCGCGGCCAGCGTCTTCGCACAGAACGCCCAGGTGCGTTCGGCTGTTAGCGGCCAGAAATACAAGATCAAAGGCGTTGTCGTCGCTAAGGACGACTCGAACACGTTTGTTATTCGCGATTCGGTGGGCGTCGACACGCGCGTCGTTGTTGCACCCAATGCGAGCGTCAGGACCAATGGTGGTTTCTTTGGCGGCGGCGATAAGTACCCGACAACGGCGATCGTTCGCGGATTGAACATGTCGGTCGAGGGCATCGGCGATGGCAGCGGCAACGTGGCGGCCACGAAGGTTCGCTTTGACAAGAGCAATTTGGCGGTCGCTCAATCGATCGACGCACGCGTTTCGCCTGCTGAGGAGCGGCTGACAGCTGCCGAGCAGAATGCCGAACGCATCTCGGGCCAGATCGATGAACTGATGGCCATTTCGAACGCCGCCAAGGGCGGTGCCAAGGCGGCCCAGGAAACCGCCGATGCAGCGGTCGCCGGTGTCAATGCGACGAACAAGCGCATCACCGACCTCGACGATTATGTCGTGCAGTCCACCGCGACCGTGAACTTCAAGGTCGGCAGTGCTGTCCTTTCGTCTGAAGCCAAGGCCTCGCTCGACCAGATTGCAGCGACCGCCGGCACGCTTAAGGGTTACATGATCGAGGTCACCGGCTACGCGTCGTCTGAGGGCAGCACTAAGATGAACAAATCCCTTAGTGAGCGTCGTGAAAAAGCCGTTCGCGAGTATTTGATCGATAATCACAACGTCTCGCTCCGTCGCTTTACGCCGTCATACGGCTTTGGCGAGCTGCAGGCCGTCGCCGACAATACGACCCGCGAAGGTCGTGAGCAAAATCGCCGCGTGGAGATCAAGCTTCTCGTAAGCCGCGGTCTTAACCAGAACGTTGAGGTCAAATCGGCCGCGACTACCGACCATTAATTGGTATGAGCTTAAGGGCATCTGAGAGGCGGACAGCAAACAAACGTCCGCCTCTCATGCCCTTCTCTATTTCTGCACGGTTTCCTTTCAAGGCGGACATAATATGCGTGGCATTCGATCGGTATTTCCTGCAATCATTCTCTTCGCAGCCGTGGGTGCCGGCCTCGCCCAAACACCGACGCCAAAACCGACTCCAAAGATCGACGATGAGATAATCAAGGTCGAGTCGCGCCTCGTTGTAGTCCCTGTCTCGGTCTTCGACGCCAACGGTGAGCCTGTGACCGGATTGAAAACCGTCGACTTTCAGGTTTTGGAAGAGGGCCGCAAACAGGAGATCGATCAGGTCTCAGACGCCGAAAAGACGCCGCTCGAGATCGCGTTGCTCGTGGATGTTTCCGGTAGCATCAATCCGCTGTTTGATTTTGAGATAAAGGCAGCCGCCCAATTCCTCGAAACGGTGATGAAGCCGGAGGACCGGGCGACCATCTTCCTTATCGGCGATAAGCCCATAGCGCTGCTTACTCGCGAGACTTCGTCACAGGCAGCGGCACGCGTCCGGACGATCGTTCTGTCTGGTAAATTCACCGCCTTTTACGACACGGTCTCAGCCGCCGCAAAGTACCTGCAGACCAATTCACCGGTAAGAAGTCGTCGCGTGATCGTTGCGCTCACGGACGGCGAAGACAACTGGAGTGAGATGACGCGGCAGGCCGAAATCGCGACTTATCGCGACATCGACGTTAACGGGCTGACACAGGAGAAACGCAACCAGCTGGCGGCCCGCACTGACAATGCGCATCAAGCGGCACAGGCCAGAATTTCCCGCGATCTGCAAAATGCCGATACCGTTTTTTATGCGCTGAACCCGGCTGGTGCGTCTTATAAATTGAACAAGATCAGCCTGCGTGCGCAGACCGGTATGGACAAGTTCGCCGTTGAAACAGGGGGCACGTCTTTTTTGCCGAGCTTCGCCTCGACAAGCTTGAAAGACCCGCTTCAAAACGCCGGCAACGCAAAAAAGAACGAGGAGACGCTTGCACGCATCTTTCGGCAACTCGCCGCCGAATTGCGGGCCCAGTACCTGATCCAGTATTACTCAGAGGCCAACTTTCCGCTCGACCGCTTTGTAAAGCTCGACGTCTCGCTCACCAGCAAGGGCGGAAATCGGCTTCGAGCTCGGCAAGGTTATTACGTTAAGAAATAGATCTAGCTATCGCGATGGTCCTATCCGATGCGAGAGCCTTCAACTTTCCGTTCTCGATTTCTTTTGTTGCTCAGTGTTGGGAACTGTCACATTACCCATCGTTGGCTTGCCTTGGATCGGCCGGATGGCGACCGCACCCATAGTGTGCTCCGGTGTAGGTGACGGTGACATGAACGGTATCCGCAGCTCGCCGACCAGCGGCTTTTGCTTAGAGAACAGCGAAACAAAAAGTACACCAGTAAACAGGGCCACCAGCAGCGATGCGGCCGCCGTCATGTAAAGGCGTGTTCGCTGCTTGACCCTCGCCCACCCGACCGGGCAATCCTGGGTGATCATCGTTCCGTCACGCCGCTGGTAGAATCGGACGCAAAGCCGGCCCTCGGCATTCATGATGAGCGCTTCTACCTCATCACGGGTCATTCCCGAAAGATTGTAAACATTGAGCTTACACTCGCCGCAAAACCGCTTGCGTCCATCGCCGTACATCTGGTCCCAATCGGCAGGGCACGGAGACGCAACGCGGATGTTGTTAAGAGGACTGTCGAATTTAGACATAAAAAAACTCCGTATCTGATGAGTTCAGCAAATCGCTGATGCCTCAAGAACGGAATGGCCCGATCTGTCTTGCAAAATGCTTTAGCTCGAGGTTGTTCGACGATATTTGTGAGTAATAGGGCGGCGGCGACCGATGCCGATGGCGTTCTTTGAGATTATCAACGTCGGCGGCAGCTGGCGGCGTTTGAATTCATTCGCGGGGTGCTCGATCTTGTTGAGAAGGTTGTAGACAAGCTCTGCCTCATGCCCCGCAGCAATCATCTCTGCTGGCGACGCTTTCTGCTCGAAATACATCTTTATTATCGGGTCCATCACCTCATACGGCGGCAGGCTGTCCTGATCGAACTGGTTCGGCGCCAATTCGGCGGAAGGTTTCTTATCGATGATAGCGTTTGGTATGATCTCGTGTCCCGCAGATTCGTTGATGTGGCGCGCGACCTGCCACACTTCCGTCTTTAAGACATCACCGAGCACCGCAAGGCCGCCGTTGGTGTCACCGTAAAGCGTGCAGTAGCCGACCGCAAGCTCACTCTTGTTCCCCGTCGAGAGCAGGAGTCGTCCCTCAGCGTTGGATATGGCCATCAGGATCACGCCTCGTATGCGGGACTGCATATTCTCTGCCGCAATGCTCTCACCGCCATGTGTCGGCTTGTGGAGATGCATCTGCTTGAGGAGGACATCGAATGAGTCCGAGATCGGTTCGATCCGGCTCTCACAGCCTAGATTTGCAACAAGTTCCTCACTGTCCTTTAGGCTGCCCTCTGAAGAGAAGGACGATGGCATCATTACGCACAGCAGATTTTCCGGACCGATAGCCTCGGCAGCGAGCGCCGCGACCAGAGCAGAGTCGATGCCGCCTGATAAGCCCAGCACGGCCCTTTCGAAGCCGTTCTTGGCCCTATAATCTCGTATTCCGAGCACCAGCGCCTGTCTGATCGACTCGCATTCGCTCCCGGTAATGCCGCGGGCGTCCGGTTTGTGAACGTCGAGCTCGACTGTTTCGACGAACTCTTCGAAGGCGGTCGCTTGCAGTATGATATCGCCTTCCTCATCGGCGATGAGACTTGCCCCGTCAAAGATGATTCCGTCGTTGCCCCCGACAAGATTGACGAATACGATCGGTTTCTTTTGAAGCTTTGAACGATGTGCGACCATGTCGCACCGCAGCTTGATCTTGCCCTTATTATAGGGCGAAGCGTTGATCGCCACGATTACCTGGGCGCCCATCGCGATGACCTCGTCGGTCGGGTCATATTCGTAAAGCCGCTTGCGCCAAAACGTCTTGTCATTCCAGAAATCTTCACAGACAACGACGCCAAGCTTGATGCCGCCGATGTCAAAGATTCGCCGATGGTCTGACGGCTCAAACCAACGCGGGTCGTCAAAAACGTCATACTCAGGTAGCAGCGTCTTGTCCTCAAACCCGATCAACTCACCGTCGTGAATAACAGCAGCACAGTTATACAAGCGCCTCCCGTCCCTGTCCTCATTCCGGCGGATAGTGCCGATAACGGCTGTTATTCCTTTTGTCGCGGGGATGATGCTCTCTAGCGGCTCTAACGCGTGCTCGATTATATCGGCGTCCTGGAACCAGTCCTGCGATGTGTAGCCGTGCGTCGCCACCTCGGGAAACACTACTAGATCCGAACCGTCAGCACGGGCCTTTTCGATCGCCTCAATTATTTTCCTGGTGTTACCGGCCAGGTCGCCGTTGGTGGTGTTGATCTGGGCGATGGTGACTTTCATCTGCCCCTATTCTATCGCATCAGGACGTCTGCTTTTTATCGACCGGGGCCTTCTTGACCATCGTCAGGCGGTTGCCGCGTTCGTTATAGGCGACCTCGTCCATAATGTTATAGATGAACAATACGCCGCGGCCTGAGGGCTTGAAGAGGTTTTCGGGGTCTAGCGGGTCGGGAATGCTGTTGACGTCAAAGCCTTCGCCTTCGTCTTCAATTGTGAATTTTGCTTCGGCATTTGAAATGTCGGCACTTATCCGGACGAGTTTATGAGCATCGAATTTGTTGCCATGCTTGACCGCGTTGACGAACGCCTCGTCGAGGGCCACAAAGAGGTTCGATTGCTCGGGCTTGCAGACGCCCAACTTTTCGACCCGCCTTATGAGGTATTCGAGCACAATGTGCATCAGCGAGATCGCACTCGGCAACTCAAAAGCAATATGTTCATGAAGGCCCGTAACCAATTCGGCCTTGTCGATAAAACGTAGCTTATAATCGAGCACGGTCGCAATGAGGTTCTTCAGCTCTTCCTCGTCAAAGTGATCGCGGCGGAAATTCGCAGCTCCGAGTTTGAATGCCTTGATATGCTCAGCTGCCGGGGCGCCCGGCATGATCTCCGGACAGAATGCTGCCGAACCGTTCGTGCAGACCGGATCGTTTGGCAACAAGTCAAGGTCGGTGATCAAAAGGTCGAAATTGCTGAGGTCTCTGATGGCGAGCGCTTCGTTGCGATTGTCAACGACTTTCACCGAGTGGCCAGTATGTGAAAAGACCTCATCGAGGGCGCTGGCGAGGTCGTCGTGGTCGTCGATGATCAGAATGTGCCGCTGCATAGAAGCGCAAGAAGAGATTAACCGGGAATACGATATCCTCGTTGCTGTTGTTGCAAATAATAACCCAGCTTGGTACTTATTTCTAACTGTGAGCCGCGATGACAAAGTATATCGTTTTGCGAGCCTGGCTCAATATTCGCTGCGGAAACGAATTACGATCCGTCTGATCGACATTGCATCCTACGTCGTCATGCTATTGATCGGCGTGACAATTCGGTTCGAAGTTGAGGGTTGGGATAATTATGAAGCAGTAATTGCAGGCGGTAGGTTGCCGATCTGGCCTTTTTGGCACGACCGCATTTTCCTCTCGGCAATATACTTCAAACACCGTGATATCGTCGTTATCACCTCAAAGAGCGCCGATGGCGAGTATATCGCCAGGTTCATTCAGCGGCTCGGCTTTGGGGCTATACGGGGTTCGTCGTCGCGGGGTGGCGCCCGCGCACTTGTTGAGATGGATCGGTCGATGCGAAAAGGCCGCGAGATAGCGTTCACCGTCGACGGGCCGAGGGGGCCGCGTTACCAGGCAAAACCGGGACCGGTCTATCTCGCGAAACTCACTGGCAACCCGATCCTACCCTTTCTGACCCAGCCGAAGAAATACTGGACGCTCAGGAGCTGGGACCGTCTTCAGATCCCGAAACCGTTCAGCAAGGCGCTGCTGCTCATCGACAAGCCCTTTTTTGTCGATCCGGATGCCAGTGACAGCGAAATCGAGATCTGTGTCGAGCGCATGCAGCGATCACTCGACAACCTCGTCGAACGCGGGCGTCAATGGACCAGTGGGGAGGGGTAATGTTTCGAGCGAAAGAAAACTCGCCGCCGTGAGGATATAGCTAATCCAGACCAGGTCAGCCAGCAGCAAATGACCAAGCTGCATAACGATCGGAGCGAGCATTAGCAGCGTCGCGGCACCAAATGCGATCTGGGCAAGCACAAGCACCGACACGATATTTGACCAGCGTTTGACGGCCGCTTCGTTGCCCGATTCCTTTGCGAGCCAGCCCGTTAGGAAGATCAAAAATACGCTGGTGAAGATGGCCGTGATCGGGTGGAGCAGCCGCAATCGAAGCAACATGTTGGAGCTTTCGGAAAAATCCCTTGCCATACCCTCCGTAAGGGTCCCCGAAGGAAAGAGCATGCTCGCAAGTGCTGCGATCGAGCCTGAGATGCCGACGATGAATATCGCACCCACGCCGAGTGAGATCGCAAATTGATATTTGGCGGGAGCTTTCGCAACTATCGGGCTGCCACCAGTCGCAAAACGCGCCGTCAGTGTAACGAACGCGAGCAAAACGAACGTATTGAGCAGGTGGCCCGCCATCCAAAACGGTCTCGCCGCAGTCAGCGTCTCCGCGGTATTGCCGGTGAGTACAAGGCCCGCACCGACCAACGCTTCCGTTACCACGAAGATAAACGAGAGGAAGGCCGTCCGTCGGATCGGACTTCGCTTTTCAAATTTTCGGAAGGTCCAAACAAGCAATGCCAGCACCGACACGAATGCTAGGAAACTGGTGATGCGATGCGAGTATTCGATAACTGTTTTCAGCTCGGGTGCCGATGGGATCACTTCGCCCTGACACGTGAACCAATGCTGGCCGCAGCCATCGCCCGATTTCGATGCACGCAAGAACACACCCCATAGAATGACGACAATGTTCCATACAAGGACGAACCATGCGAATTTGGCGAAGGCGTCGAGCTTTGTCCGGCTGGCCATTTTGCTTAGAATAACATTTCGCCGGATGTAAAAAGAATGAGTACCCGCGAACGTATCGACAAGCTCCTGGTAGATCATGGCCTCGCCGATTCGCGGACCAGGGCGCAGGCACTCGTTATGGCGGGCGTCGTCCTTGTCGACGAGAAACGCGTCGAAAAACCGTCTGAAAAATTTGAGAAAAACGCAACCATTCGGCTCAAGGGCACGTCTACAGAACTAAGATATGTCGGACGCGGCGGGTCAAAGTTAGAGGCCGCGTTGCGGCATTTTCGTATTGATCCGACCGGAATGACATGCCTGGAT
>Ga0163161_10000257_pt1 | contig 46790 bp, 38 predicted proteins | sample S45metaG_FD_129847 | JGI IMG/M metagenome (GOLD analysis project Ga0163161, IMG submission 129847) | Switchgrass rhizosphere microbial communities from Kellogg Biological Station, Michigan, USA - S4-5 metaG | ecosystem: Host-associated > Plants > Roots > Rhizosphere > Soil | place: USA... | reverse complement strand
GCCTGGAACTACATCGCCATGGAGCAGGCGATCCGCGATGCAGACCTTGAGAAGGATGACATCTCGAACGAGAGAACCGGTCTCATCATGGGTTCTGGCGGACCCTCGACGCGGGCCATCGTGCAGGCCGCCGATACCGCGCGCGAGAAGGGCCCCAAAAAGGTCGGGCCATTCGAAGTGCCAAAGGCGATGTGCTCCACAAACTCTGCCACGCTCGCCACGCCCTATCACATCAAAGGGGTGAGCTACTCGATCTCGTCGGCTTGCTCGACCTCAGCGCATTGCATCGGCAACGGCGCCGAGTTGATCCAGCTCGGCAAGCAGGACATCGTATTTGCGGGCGGCGGCGAGGAGCTCGACTGGACACTATCGGTCCTGTTCGACGCCATGAACGCCATGTCGTCGGACTTCAACGACCAGCCGGAGCACGCAAGCCGTCCCTATGACGCCGCCCGCGACGGCTTCGTCATCGCTGGCGGTGCCGGCGTGGTCGTGCTCGAGGAGCTCGAGCACGCAAAAGCCCGTGGCGCGCGTCTCTATGGCGAGCTGGTCGGCTATGGTGCGACCTCAGACGGTTACGACATGGTACAGCCCTCCGGCGAGGGCGCGGTACGCTGCATGCGTATGGCCATGCAGAACGGTAATGGCGAGATCGACTACATCAATCCCCACGCCACCTCGACGCCAATCGGCGATATCAAGGAGATCGAATCAATCCGGGAGGTATTCGGCAATAAGTGCCCTCCAATCAGTGCCACCAAGGCGCTCACCGGCCATTCGCTCGGCGCCGCCGGCGTGCATGAGGCGATCTACTCGCTGCTCATGATGAACAACGGCTTCATTTGTGAGTCTGCCAATATAGAGACCATCGATCCTGCCGTTGCCGACATGCCGATTGCGCGCAAACGCCAGGATAACGTGGCCATTAACACAGTGATGTCGAACAGCTTCGGTTTCGGCGGGACTAACGCCACACTGGTGTTCCGCCGGGTGGATGGGTGAAGCAGGGGAGCTGACGGAGACGTCAATCCGTAACCAGAGTAGGCGCCATGGCAACAACAAGAGATATCGCTGAGCCTCGGCCATTGATGGCGGGGAAAAGAGGGCTGGTGATGGGAGTCGCCAACGACCGGTCGATCGCCTGGGGAATCGCCCGGGTGCTGCATGGCCAAGGGGCGGAGCTCGCCTTCTCCTATCAGGGTGGCGCGTTCGGCCGCCGCGCCGTGCCGCTTGCGCAATCGATCGGCGCCAAGGTCATCGAGGAGGCCGACGTCGAGGATCTAAAGAGCGTCGAGCGTGTGTTCGAGGTGATCCGCAAAAAATGGGGTTCGCTCGATTTCGTCGTACACGCGCTTGCCTTTTCCGATCGGAACGAGCTCAAGGGTCGCTACTGCGACACCACGCGGGCGAATTTCGAGCACACAATGGTGATCTCCTGCTTCTCCTTCACCGAGGTCTCGAAGCTCGCCGCCGAACTCATGCCCAATGGCGGCTCCCTGCTCACGCTGACCTATGGCGGATCGACGCGCGTGGTGCCCTGCTACAATGTGATGGGCGTGGCCAAGGCTGCGCTTGAGGCGTCCGTGCGTTACCTCGCCTCCGATCTCGGACCGCAAAACATCAGGGTGAATGCGCTGTCGGCAGGGCCGATGCGGACGCTTGCCGGTGCCGGCATCTCGGACGCGCGCACGCTGTTCCACTTCCAACAGCGTCACGCGCCGATGCGCCGCTCGCCCACGCTCGACGAGGTCGGCGGTGCCGCGCTCTATCTCTTGTCCGACTTGTCTGGCGCTGTTACGGGGGAGGTGCATTTCGTCGATTGCGGCTACTCGACCATCGCCATGCCGAGCATCGGCGCACTCAAGGTCATCGAGCAAATCGAGGAGGCCGAGGCACCGGTTGAGAAGGCGCCCCGCGAAGCCGCCCAATAACCACGCCGGCCGAGTGCGGCATATTGAGCTAAGCCTTGGATTTGATTGAGGGAACCGAGGCGCGCAACTAGGATTGCGCGCTTGAAAGAGTAATGGAGGAAACAGGCCATGGCCGCCCATCTCATTATTGTTGCTTGTCTCGTGGCGGAGCCGCACACCTGTTCGGAGATACCTGTGCCGGACGTGACCTTGGAGGACGTGATAAGTTGTAACCATCAGGCGCGGGAGCTGTCTGAGAAGTGGCAGACCGATCACAAAGACCAGTATCTCGTCATTGCCACGAAATGCGTGAAGGCTGAGGAGAACGCGGCCGGCGGCGGCGATTCTGGAAAGACCGGGGAGCCGAGTGTCGCGCCTAACAGAGGCGATACGAACAAGCCGGCCGAGCCTGGCAAAAGCGAGACGCCTCAACAATAAGGGGGCCGAAGGGCCCCCTTAATAAATCACGATCTGTGACCGATCTTAGCTCGCGGCGGCTTCCGCCTTCTCGCGCTCCTTGCCGGTCGCTTGGTCGACGACCTTCATGGACAGCCTGACCTTGCCCCGATCGTCGAAACCGAGCAGCTTGACCCAGACAATGTCACCCTCCTTGACCACGTCGGTGACCGCCTTGGGGCGGCCGTCGGCGAGTTGCGATATATGCACGAGGCCATCCTTGGCGCCGAAGAAGTTCACGAAGGCGCCGAACTCCATCACCTTGACGACCTTGCCCTTGTAAATCTCGCCGACCTCAGGCTCCGAGGCGATCGACTTGATGCGGTTGATGGCGGCGCGGATCGATTCGGCGTTGGCCGAGGCGATCTTCACCGTGCCGTCATCGGAGATGTCGATCTTCGCGCCGGACTCGGCCACGATCTCGCGGATCACCGACCCGCCGGAACCGATCACCTCTCTGATCTTGTCGACCGGGATATGAATGGTCTCGATGCGCGGGGCGTATTCGCCGAGCTCGGGCCGGGCAGTGTTGATGGCCTTGTTCATCTCGGCGAGGATGTGCATGCGGCCGTCGCGCGCCTGGTTGAGCGCGACCTTCATGATCTCCTCGGTGATGCCGGTGATCTTGATGTCCATCTGGAGCGAGGTCACGCCCTCGGAGGTGCCAGCTACCTTGAAGTCCATGTCGCCGAGATGGTCCTCGTCGCCGAGGATGTCAGAGAGCACGGCGAAGCGCTCGGCTTCCTTGATGAGGCCCATGGCGATGCCGGCGACCGGACGCTTGATCGGGATACCCGCATCCATCATGGCGAGAGAGCAGCTGCACACCGTGGCCATCGAAGAGGAGCCATTGGACTCGGTGATCTCCGAGACGAGGCGGATGGTGTAGGGGAAGCTCTCGCGGTCAGGCAGGACCGGATGGATTGCGCGCCAGGCAAGCTTGCCGTGACCGATCTCGCGCCGGCCAGGCGAGCCAAGGCGCCCGACTTCGCCGACCGAATAGGGCGGGAAGTTGTAGTGGAGCATAAAGGTCTCTTTGTAGGTGCCCTGGAGCGCATCGACATATTGCTCGTCCTCGCCGGTGCCGAGCGTGGCGACGGCAAGCGCCTGCGTCTCTCCGCGGGTAAACAGCGCGCTGCCATGGGTGCGGGGCAGAATGCCGACCTCGCATTCGATACGCCGCACGGTCTTGAGATCGCGGCCATCGATGCGCCTTGAGGTCTCAAGGATGTTTCCGCGCACGACTTCTTTTTCCGCTTCTTTGAAGGCGCCAGAGACTTTGGGGGCCATCGTGCCATCGTCATCGGAGGGAACAACTGCGGCAACCACCTTCTCCTTGATGGCGGCAACGCGGTCGCGGCGTTCGTGCTTGGCGGCGATGGCATAGGCCTCACGCAGCTCCGCCTCGGCCATCGTCCGCACGCGGCCAATTAACCCTGCATCTTCCTCGGCCTTCAGCTCCCAAGGCTCCTTCGCGGCGCGCTCGGCAAGGCTGACAATCGCGTCGATGACCGGCTTGAAGTGCTTCTGGCCGTACATCACGGCCCCGAGCATGACGTCTTCGGGCAGTTCCTTGGCTTCCGATTCCACCATCAGCACGGCGTCGCCGGTGCCAGCCACGACGAGGTCGAGCGAGCTTTCGCTCATCTCATCGATCATCGGATTCAGCACATATTTGCCGTCGATATAACCAACGCGTGCGGCGCCGATCGGGCCGAGGAAGGGAACACCGGAAAGAGTCAACGCGGCAGAGGTTGCCACCATCGCCACGATGTCGGGATCATTCTCGAGATCGTGCGAGAGCACTGTGGCGACGATCTGGGTCTCGTTCTTGAAGCCCGGAGCGAAAAGGGGCCTGATCGGCCGGTCGATCAGGCGCGAGGTGAGGGTCTCCTTCTCGGTCGGGCGCCCCTCGCGCTTGAAATAGCCGCCTGGAATCTTGCCCGCGGCGAAGGTCTTCTCCTGGTAGTTCACGGTGAGTGGAAAGAAGTCGATGCCGGGTTTCTCTTCCTTGGCGGCAACGACAGTGGCGAGAACGGAGGTCTCGCCGTAAGTGGCGAGCACGGCGCCATCAGCCTGACGGGCGATGCGGCCGGTCTCTAGCCTGAGCGGGCGTCCCGCCCATTCGATTTCTACGGTTTGTTTATTCAACATGTGGATGTGTCCCAATGTGTGGGGAGAGATAGGGCCGCATCGTCAGCCTCATGGCTGACGCGCCGCCACGTTCAATCGTCGCAAGCCGAACCGCGGGAGGAGACGCCATGACGGAATGGCTGTCACCGGCGGATGCCCAACCGGTTGATGAGCTTCTGGTACCGGTCCTCGTCGGTCGACTTGACGTAGTCGAGCAGCCGGCGCCGCTGGCTCACGAGCTTGAGCAGCCCGCGCCGCGAATGGTTATCCTTGGTATGCGTCTTGAAGTGATCGGTGAGATTGGTGATGCGCTCGGTCAGGATTGCGACCTGAACTTCTGGAGAACCGGTATCGCCGGATTTGGTCGCATACTCCTTGATAAGCTCTTGCTTGCGCTCAGCGCTAATCGACATCGGATTGATCCTTGCTGTTCGAGGGTTTGTCAGGGCCGAGCCGGGATGTCGTCCAGCACGGTCGGTTCACATGCGCGGGCGAGCTGTCGATGGCGCCCATGCAATCGCTGCAATATAGGGATTATCTGCTCTGAGGCCAGAGGAATTTGCGCAAATTTCCTGAGCTTCAGCACGGCAAATTGAAGATGCGCCGGGGTTTGAGTTCCCCCTCGCTTACCTCGCCGACGGCGACGAGTGTACCCCGCGCCATCGCGTAGATCGTGCCGGCGAGGATGGGCGCATCGCGGCCGCGCAACAACACGGGCTGGCCGCGGCGGAGCCGGGCGGCATCGGCGGCACTGACGGCGAGCGCCGGAATACCGCGGAGCGCGATCTCGACTGGCTCCAGCGCTGCGACAAGGTCATCGCGGTCCGAAGCAAGCGCCTCGAGCCTTTCGACCGAAACGGCCCTGTCTTCCCCGAAAGGGCCGACACGAGTGCGGCGCAGTGCCGCGACATGGCCATGCGAGCCGAGTGCCCTGCCGAGGTCACGGGCGAGCGCCCGCACATAGGTGCCCTTGCCGCATTCTGTCTCGAGAATGCAATGGTCCTTGTCGGGGTGAGCAACGAGGGTCAGGCGGGCGATCGAAACGGGCCGCGGCTCGAGCTCGAACTGCTCCTCGTCGCGCGCGAGTTCGTAAGCGCGGGCACCCTCCACTTTGAGCGCGGAAAAGCGCGGCGGCACCTGGATTATCTCGCCGGTGAAGCGTGGAAGCGTGGCCTCGATCTCAGGGCTCGACGGCCTTCTATCGCTGCTCGCCGTTACCTTACCCTCCGCATCGTCGGTATCGGTCTCAATCCCGAAGCGGACGGTGAAGCGATAGACTTTGCTGCCTTCCACGACGAAGGGAACGGTCTTTGTCGCTTCGCCGAGAGCGATGGGGAGAACGCCGGTCGCAAGCGGGTCCAGCGTCCCTGCATGGCCCGCCTTTGCGGCATCGTAGAGACTCTTTACGAGGCCCACGGCGCGCGTCGAATTCATGCCCTTTGGCTTGTCGAAGATGAGCCAGCCATGAACAGGCGAACCTTTGCGCCGGCGGGCCATAAGTCTCGTGCTAGCCGTCCAAATCGCGCGCGACTTTGGGCGAAGCGAGCAGCTCGTCGATCCGGGCGGACGCCTCGAACGACGTATCGACCTTGAATCGGAGCTCCGGCATGAATTTCATGCTCACCTTCTTTGCCAACAGCCCGCGCAAGAATCGCTTGTGCTTCTCGAGGTGAGCGGCCGCCTCCTCGGCCTCACCCCCGCCAAGCGGGAGAACATAGACGGTAGCGAGCTTGAGGTCTGGCGACATGCGCACCTCCGGCACCGTGAGCGAGTGCCGGCTCAGTACGTCGTCCACGATTTCGCCGCGATGAAAAATCTCGGCGAGCGCATGCCGGATCATTTCGCCCACCTTGAGCTGGCGCTGGGAGGGGGGCTTGCTCTTGCTGCTCATTCTCAATCCCGTTGGACGTCATGCCCGGACTTGATCCGGGCATCCATACCGTTAGGCCCAAGCGAGCTGAAGCACCAGTGGAATGGATTGCTAGGTCCAGCCCGGCAATGACGAATCGGTGGTTTGACAGTCCTAAAGCGTGCGCTGGACGTGCTCGACCTGGAAGCACTCGATGACGTCGCCGACCCGCATGTCCTGATAGTTCTCGAAGGCCATGCCGCATTCCTGGCCAGCAACCACCTCGCGCACTTCGTCCTTGAAACGCTTCAAGGTGGAAAGCTTGCCTTCGTGCACCACGACGTTGTCGCGGATCAGCCGCACCTGGGCGCCGCGCTCGACCTTGCCCTCGGTGACGCGGCAGCCAGCCACCTTGCCCACCTTGGAGATGGTGAACAATTCGAGGATTTCGGCATTGCCGAGGAAATTCTCGCGCACCGTCGGCGCAAGGAGGCCTGACATGGCCTGGCGCATTTCGTCGACGAGGTCGTAGATGACCGCATAGTAGCGGATCTCGACGCCGTCACGCTCAGCGACCTCACGGGCCTGCGCGTTGGCGCGCACATTGAAGCCAAGCACGACCGCACCCGACGTTGCCGCGAGCGAGACATCGGATTCGGTGATGCCGCCAACGCCGGCGTGAATGATGCGGGCTCTTACCTCGTCAGTACCAAGCTTGCCGAGTGCCGTGGTGATGGCCTCGACAGAGCCCTGCACGTCGCCTTTAACGAGGAGCGGGAACTCTTTGACGCCCGCCTCCTTCAACTGATTCATCATCTGCTCGAGGCTGCCCCGGGCGCCCGCTACGGCGAGCCGCTTGCGCCGCTCGCGGGCGCGATAGTCGGTAATCTCCCGCGCACGGGCCTCGTTCTCGACGACGGCGAACTGGTCGCCAGCCTCGGGCGCGGAATCGAAGCCGAGTACCTCGACCGGAACCGAAGGCCCTGCCTGCTTCACGTGATCCCCGACATCGTTGATCAGCGCACGCACCCGGCCCCAGGCTTGCCCCGCGACAATGAGATCGCCGAGCTTGAGAGTGCCACGCTGAATAAGCGCGGTGCCCACAGGCCCGCGTCCGCGCTCGAGCTTGGCCTCGACAATCACGCCATCGGCTGGCCGGTCGGGATTGGCGGTGAGCTCGAGCACCTCGGCCTGCAAGAGGATAGCCTCGAGTAGCTTGTCGAGACCGGTCTTCTTCAGCGCCGAGACCTCGATCTCGAGCGTGTCGCCGCCCAAGCTTTCCACCACGATCTCGTGGCTCAGAAGTTCGGTGCGCACGCGCTGAGGGTCGGCGCCCGGCTTGTCCATTTTGTTGATGGCGACGATCATGGGAACGCCCGCGGCCTTGGCATGATTGATAGCCTCGACCGTCTGCGGCTTCACCCCATCATCGGCCGCGACCACGAGCACCACGATGTCAGTCACCTTGGCGCCCCGGGCGCGCATGGCGGTGAAAGCTTCGTGGCCCGGCGTGTCGATGAAGGTGATCTTCTGGCCTGACGGCGTCTCCACTTGATAGGCGCCGATATGCTGGGTGATGCCGCCAGCCTCTTGGCTCACAACATTGGTCGCTCGGATGGCATCGAGCAGCGAAGTCTTGCCGTGATCGACGTGGCCCATGATGGTAACCACCGGCGCACGGGGGACGAGATCCTCGACGTGATCCTCTGCGCCGATGAAGCCTTCCTCGACATCGGCCTCCGACACGCGTCTGACCGTATGTCCGAATTCCTCGGCCACGAGCTGGGCGGTATCGGCGTCGATCACGTCGGTGATCTTGTGCATGGCGCCGTCCTTCATCAGGTACTTGATGACATCGACGCCACGCTCGGCCATGCGATTGGCGAGCTCCTGGATTGTGATTACTTCAGGGACGACCACCTCGCGCTGAATCTTCTGTTGCGCCTGCGGTCCGATCGTTTGCTTCTTCTGGCGCTCCTGGCGGCGCTTGAGCGAAGCGAGGCTCCGCTGCCGCTGCTCCTCGTCGAGCGCGTTGGTGATGGTCAGACGGCCGCGGACTCTGCGCTCCTCGCCGCGCCGGGGTGCCACAGGGCTCTTCTTGTGGCGGGCGTCGGGTGTGCGCGTCGGCTCTTCCACCTCTTCTTTCAAGAGATGCTTGCGCGCGGTCTCCTCGCCCTTCTGGCGCGCTTTGGCCTCGGCCTGATGGCGCTCATCCTCCTTAAGCTTGCGCTCCTCGGCTTCTTGACGCTCTTTCGCACGCTGCTCCTGCGTCACCGCCTGGACGGCGGCAATCTGCTCGGCTCGTGCGCGCTCGGCGGCCTCGCGCTGACGCGCGTCGGCGAGCGCACGCGTGCGCGCGTCCTTCTCCTCCTCGGAGAGTTGCGGCAGCACGACACGGGCACGATTGGCCTGAGCTTCGTCTTGAACGGGCTTGGGAGCAGGCGTCTCTGCCGTGCGCGGTGCGGGCTTTGCCTTGGGCTCCTCGACCGGTTGCGGGGAAGGCCCCGCGCCGAGCGACCGACGCTTCTTCTTCTCGACTAGAACGGACTTCGAGCGTCCATGGCTGAAGCTCTGACGCACATGGCCGGATTCAACGGTACGGCGCACGTTAAGCGTCATCTTGCGCCCGCTGCGTGCGGTCTTGCCTTCGGTCTCGTTCGTCTCACTCATTCGTTGTTCGTATCCAATCATTCGGGTTTCTGAATGCGGCGCTGCCCTTGCGGTAGCGCTCAAGCCGCGAGGCCGCCGCAAGAACCTTTAGAGCCGCTCCACCCTGGATTAGGGCAGCATGTATCACATTTGTCCGGCCCGATGCCAAACCCAATTCATCCACAGTGAAGACGCGGACGGCGGGAAGGCTCGTTCCGCCTTTCTTTCCGCGGAGTTTGGCGTCGAGCTTGCGGCAGCCGTCGTCGGCCGCCTCCCGCGCATGAACAAGGGCGATAATCCGGCCTTTGGCGATCGCTTCTTCAACCTTGGTATAGCCGAAAATCACTTCGCCAGCCTTGTTGGCGAGCGAAAGCGCAGAAATCGCCGCCTCGGCGAGAAGCTTGTCGACCTGGGCATCCAGCCCTTGAGGCGCTCTGGCCTCTTGCTTGAAGGCCCGAGCGAAGGCGTTGCGCCTTAACGCTTCGGCAACCGTATCGCGCGCCGCAGTAAGCCACACGCCGCGTCCCGGCAGCTTTTCCTTGAGGTCGGGGACCACAGCCCCATCTGGGCCGAGCACGAAGCGGATCAGCTCGTCCTTGGGCCTAAGCGCGCGGGTAACGGCGCAGCGGCGGACGGTGTCCGCCGTTTCGCGATCTTGGTCTCGCTCCGGCGCCACTTGCCGCAAAGGCCTGGTCTCCTTGCCTGATCATTAGTGGCCTGCGCTCTGGCTCGGCCCACCGGCCGACGAGTCGCCTTCGACCGGAGTTGCGGCCTCGCCCTCAGCCTCAGAAGGCTCGGGCTCAGGCTGTGCTTCCTCGATCCAGCCGGCCTTCACGCGCGCCGCGATGATCACCTCCTCGATCTGCTCCCGCGTGAGGCGGAACGAATCGAGGATGCCTTCATGCCGGACGGCCTCTTTATCCTTACCGCGCTCGGTCCAGCCCGCGAGGTCGTCGGTCGCACAATCGGCGAGGTCCTCGACGGTCTTGATGTTGCTCTCGCCGAGTGCGACCAGCATCGCAGTGGTGACGCCGGGCACTTCCCCGACTTCGTCGGCGACGCCGAGCGTCTTGCGCTTGGCGTCAAGCGCCGCCTCGATCTTCTCGAGATGCTCGCGGGCCCGGGTCTGAATCTCGGCCGCGGTGTTCTCGTCGAAGCCCTCGATCGATGCGATCTCCGACGGCTCGACGAAAGCCACCTCCTCGACCGAGCTGAAGCCCTCCGAAGCGAGCAGCTGCGCGATGACCTCGTCGACGTCGAGCGCCTCCATGAAGGTCTGCGAGCGCTCCGCGAACTCGGCCTGGCGCCGCTCGGACTCAGAGGCCTCGGTCATGATGTCGATGTCCCAGCCGGTGAGCTGGGAAGCGAGCCTGACATTCTGCCCCTTGCGTCCGATGGCAAGCGAGAGCTGCGGATCGGGCACCACGACCTCGATACGCTCGGCATCCTCATCGAGCACGACCTTGACTACCTCGGCAGGGGCGAGCGCGTTCACAATGAACGTCGCGGCATCTGACGACCATTGGATGATGTCGATCTTCTCGCCCTGCAGCTCATTCACCACCGCCTGCACGCGGCTTCCACGCATGCCGACGCAGGCGCCGACCGGGTCGATAGAGGCGTCGCGCGACACCACCGCAATCTTGGCGCGGCTGCCAGGATCGCGCGCCACTGACTTGATGGTGACGATGCCCTCATAGACCTCCGGCACCTCTTGCGCGAACAGCTTCGCCATGAATTCGGGATGGGTGCGGGATAGGAAGATCTGCGGCCCGCGCGGCTCGCGCCGTACGTCATAGACATACGCGCGGATGCGGTCGCCGTAGCGGAAATTCTCGCGCGGCAGCGTCTCGTCGCGGCGCACGATGGCCTCGGCGCGACCGAGGTCGACGATGACGTTGCCATACTCGGCGCGCTTGACGATGCCGTTCACGATCTCGCCGACGCGATCCTTGTATTCCTCATATTGGCGCTCGCGCTCGGCCTCGCGCACCTTCTGCACGATGACCTGCTTTGCATTCTGCGCGGCGACCCGGCCAAAATCGAGCGGGGGCAGGGGTTCGGCAATGAAGTCGCCGACCTGCGCCGCCGGATTGCGCCGGCGCGCCTCCTCGACTGAAACCTGCGTCGCTTCCATGGTGACCTGCTCGACAACCTCGAGGAGCCGCGCGAGCCTGATCTCTCCGGTCTTTGGGTCGACCTCGGCCTTGATCTCGTTCTCGCTGCCGTAGCGGGACTTCGCCGCCTTCTGGATCGCGTCCTCCATGGCGGTGATCACCACTTGGCGATCGATCGCCTTCTCGCGCGCGACCGCGTCGGCGATCTGCAGCAGCTCCAGCCTATTGGCGCTTACGCCTGCCTGAGCCATGTCTTTTGCCTCCGATCTCTATTCGTCGGGCTTCGCGACTTCTCGCGGCCCGGGTTGAATCTCAATGTTTCTTGCCCAGCAAGGTCGGCCCTGAAGCTGTCCATGTCGACGACGAGCTTCGCCTCGCTGATGAGCGAGAAGGGAAGGCCGATCGTCACCAATTCGGCCTTGCCCTCTAGCTCAATTCTGAGGCGCGCCTCGTCATCCTCCACGCCCTCGATCACGCCCCTGAAACGTTTGCGCCCGTCTACCAGCTCTTTCAGCTCCACCTTGGCTTCGTGACCCGCCCACCACGCAAAGTCGCTCGGTCGCACCAATGGCCGGTCGATACCGGGAGAGGAAACCTCGAGCCGATATTGGCCGGGCATCGGATCGTAGGCGTCGAGCACCGGGGACAGCCTGCAGCTGATCGTGGCGCAATCCTCGACAGTCATCTCTCCCGTTGGCCTCTCGGCCATGATCTGCACCGTGCCTCCGTCCCGCCCCGAAACCTTGACCCTCACCAGCCGGAAGCCCAGTTCCTCGAGCACGGGCTCGGCGAGATCGGCGATCACCCGGGCCGGCCCCGTCTCGCGGGCGAATCTTCGGTCAGTGGCGGCAGGGCTCGACATCGGGCCACACTCCTCAGGAAGCCGAGGAGACTAGGAGCCTAACAAAAAGGAGCGGGCGGCAAGCCCACTCCTGATCAAAACCAATCATGAGTTCGGACTCAATATACGAGCTTTTTCCGCGGTTTCAAGCGCCTTCGCGGGCCGGGAGGCGCCGCTTAGGGGGAACCCATCACCGCCTTCTCGATGCGCTCGAAGTCATTGATGCGCTCATAGGAGAGAGCGCAGAGACATGACGAATAATTGCCGCCAATCGAGGTGCCGCCGAAGGCGAGGCTGTCCTCGAACGTGCAGCTCGCATCGCGATAGGCGATCTATTGCTTCTGCGCGTCCTTGAGATAGCCGAGCTGAACCTCGGGGCTTTGGCCCATGTCCTTGGCGTCGGCACGGACCGCATCCTGCAGCTTCTTATAGCTGTCGTTCAGGAGTTGATCCGCCCTGTCCGCGGCGCGCACGACGCAGGCTTTATATTCGGGATTGGAATGTGTGCTGTCGGCGCAAGTCTGATAGCAAGTCGCGACGATGTCGGTCCCCGCCATGGCTGCAACGGGCATCAGCACGATCGTCATAACCATCCAAGCGACGCGCATCAGCCCCTCCGGATTAGACCCGCTTGAATCTCAAATAGACAGGCTTCCGGCCCTCGCTCAAGGCCTTCCGCTCGTAGCGGGTCTCAGGCCAATCAGCGGGCCGCATGCGCCAGTCCGATGGCCGTTCGGCGAGCCAAGTGAAGTCACGACTCCGGCCGATGGCAGCAAGCGCATGTGCTGCGTAATCGCCGCTGTCGCTCGCAAATCTAAGCTCGCCGCCGGGCGCCAGTACGCGAGCGAAGTGCTCTATGGTCTCCGGCGAGATGAGCCTGCGCTTGAGGTGCCGCTTTTTCGGCCAAGGATCAGGAAACAGAATAATGAGCCGAGAAACTCCGCTCTCGGGAAGCCAGCCAAGCACCTCGCGCGCGTCGCCGTCATGGACCCTAATCGTCTTGACCCTACTCGTCTCGATCGCACCGAGCAGGCTCGCCACCCCGTTGACGAACGGCTCGCAGCCGATGAATCCGATATCTATGTGGTGCCCTGCCTGAAAAAGGAGATGCTCGCCAGAGCCGAATCCTATTTCGAGCCAAACCTCTCTGACTAGCACCGGGAAGAGGTCTTGCAGACACTTCGGAGCAGGGGCCTTGAGGTCGAGTTTAAGCTTCGGCAGGAGGTCGGCAATGAGGCGCTCTTTCCGAGCGCTCAGGGGCTTGGCCTTGCGCCGGCCATAGGACCTGAGCGGCTTAACCTCGGCGGTCGGACGTGTCTGCGGCGCCAATTCACGCACCATTGTCATGCCCGCGCAGGCGGGCATCCAGTAACAACTGGCCTTCGTTGCCGATAGCTCTGTGATTACTGGATCGCCCGGTCAAGCCGGGCGATGACAATAAGGCTAAGGATGAAGCGGTTAGGTCAGCTCGGCGCGGATCGGCTCGACGAGATCGAGTCGCTCCCACGAAAAGCCGCCATCATTGTCGGGCTGGCGTCCAAAATGGCCATAGGCAGCCGTGCGCTCGTAGATCGGGCGGGAGAGCTTGAGATGCTCCCTGATGCCGCGCGGGCTCAAATCCATGACTTGGTGCAAAGCCTGCTCAAGCTTGCCCTCGGCGACGCTGCCAGTGCCATGCAGGTCCACATAGAGCGAGAGAGGCTGGGATACGCCGATCGCGTAGGAGACCTGCAGTGTGCATTTATCGGCGAGCCCGGCGGCGACCACATTCTTAGCGAGATAACGCGCGGCATAAGCGGCTGAGCGGTCGACCTTGGTCGGATCCTTGCCTGAGAAGGCGCCCCCGCCATGGGGCGCCGCGCCGCCATAGGTGTCCACGATGATCTTGCGGCCAGTGACGCCGCAATCGCCGTCTGGACCGCCGATTACGAACCGCCCTGTGGGATTGACGTAGAACTTCGTGTGACCGTTCACCCAGCCCTTCGGCATCACCTCATCGACGAAGCCGCGCACGATCTCCTTGACGCGTTCCTGGCTTACGTCCTCGCCATGCTGGGTCGAGACCACGATGGAATCGGCGCGCACCGGCTTTCCGTTCTCGTAGGCGAGTGTCACCTGGCTCTTCGCGTCAGGCCCTAGCTCAGGCATGCGACCCGTATGCCGCGCCTTGGCCATCTCATGCAGGATCCGGTGGGCGTAGAAGATCGGCGCCGGCATGAGCGGCTCGGTCTCGCGGCAGGCAAAGCCGAACATGATGCCCTGATCGCCCGCGCCCTCGTCCTTCTTGGTCCCGGCATCGGCGTCGACGCCGCGGGCAATGTCGGCAGACTGCTCGTGCACATAATATTCGAACTCGGCCAGGTCCCAGTGGAATCCCTTCTGCTCATAGCCGATCTCGCGCACCGCACGGCGCGCCGCCTGCTCGATCAGCTCGGGGGTCATCGTCTCGGGCCCGCGCACCTCGCCGGCCATCACGATGCGGTTGGTGGTCACGAGCGTTTCGATAGCGACCCGCGAATGGGGATCGGCAGCAAGATAGAGATCGACCACCGCGTCGGATATGCGGTCGCACACTTTGTCGGGGTGACCCTCCGACACGGATTCGCTGGTAAAGACGTAATTTGTCCGGGACACTTGACCCACCCTGTTTCGAGTGAAGACAGGCGGCCGGATGACCGCCTTCGTTTCTCGCAAACCACAGGGCGCGTGGCGGGTCAAGCCCGCCGTCCAGCTCGAGACTGAGGCCAATCAGACTTAGGAGGTGCTGCCAGATCCCCTCAGGGCGCGCACCAGATCGACGACGCTCTTGCGAACCTTGGGATCGCCGATCTTCACGAAGGCGCGGTTGAGCTCGAGCCCTTCGCGACTATTCAGAAACTCGAGGATGAAGGCTTCGGAGTCCGGCTCGGCCATCCCGCGCACTGCGTTACCGTCGCCCGTGTAAGGCGCTTCTTCGAAGAAGAATTGAACGGGGACGTCGAGGATTTTCGAGATTTGAAACAGCCGGCTAGCGCCGATGCGGTTCACGCCCTTCTCGTATTTCTGCACCTGCTGAAATGTAAGGCCCATGCTCTCGCCGAGGCGCTCCTGACTCATGCCAAGCAGCATGCGTCGCAATCGAACTCGGCTGCCGACGTGTGCGTCAACGGGATTAGGCTTCTTGCCTGCCATTAGCTTTCTCGCAATCAACATTGAGTTTGAAAATTCGAAGCTGACTCATATTCTTGATGAAACTGCCATACTGGTCGTTCTTAAGCGGTGCGGTTTGCCTCCGTCAAGCACGCAGGAGCCGCACCCCGTATTTGTCCGGGATGCGTTACTTCGTCCAATGAGACGATTGCACGCGACAGGCGAGCCATGCGGCAAAAGCCAACACAATGGTAGAAATTTCCAGAACAAATCCGAATTGAGCGAAGAAAGTCGATGAACCCACTTTGGGCAGGTCGACATCAATGACGCCTTTCTCGCCAAGACTAATCTTGGCGAGAATTCTGCCGTAAGGATCGATCAGTGCCGAGATACCCGTATTGGCGGCCCGGGCGAGAGGTAATCCTTGCTCGACGGCGCGGACTTGGGCCTGATGGAAGTGCTGATAAGGACCGGAGCTCGATCCAAACCACGCGTCGTTGGTGACGTTGAGCAGCCAGCCCGGTCTCGCCGAGCTCTTGGTCACGTCATCAGGAAAAATGATCTCGTAGCAGATGAGCGGGCTTGCCGGCGGCGCTCCGGGGATGGAGAGAAGCCGCGGGCCGGCACCTGAGCTGAAGCCGCCGCGCACACCGGTAAGCTGCATGATGCCGAGGCTTTCCATGAAGTCCTGGAAAGGAAGGTACTCACCAAAGGGAACGAGATGCATCTTGTCGTAGCTCGAGACGACGCGGCCCCGATCGTCGATTGTGAGCAGACTGTTATAGATGCGTGTCTGGCCAAGCGTGCCTTTTGCATCGCGCTCTTCGGTGAGCCTGGCAGAGCCTACGACGAGAGACGTTCCTTCGGGCAGCGCCGCTCCGATCGCTTCGAGAGCGTCGGGAGAGTCGGCGAGAAGGAACGGAACGGCTGTCTCTGGCCAAATCACGATATTGATACCGGCAAGCCCGTCGCTGCCCGACTTGGTGAGGTCGAGATAGTCTGTAAAGATCTCGGCACTATTCTCTGGCCGCCACTTGTCTGCCTGATCGACATCGGCCTGCACGATACGAAGCCGGATGCCGGTGCTGTCTTGCGCCGCCTCGGCAAGCCTGTGCTCACCCCACACGTAGCCCAACCCGAGCAGAAGCAAGAGGACAGCAGCGAGCCCCAAGCCGGCTCTGCCCGCCTGAAGATTTGAGCCCTCCGGCGCCGTAATGGCGGCGGGACTGGCGAAAAGGAGGACGGCGAGCAGGCTAAGGGCGTAAACCCCGAACACCGAGGCGAGCTGCATCATCGGCAGCGCGCCGAGAAGAGCATAACCAACGAGGTTCCACGGCAGCCCGGTCAGCACGTGCCCGCGCGCGTACTCAGCAAGGCCGAAGGCAAAAGCAAGGGCAAAGACCCGGCCGATGCCAGGGAGCCAAAGCAGCATGGCAAACGCTGCGGCCGCCGCTGAGAACAGGGCCATCCCCGAGGGCATCGCCGTCATGACGAACGGGATCAGCCAGGCGTGGCGCCAAGGCTCTACCAGGAAGGCCTCGGCGATCCAGTAAAGCCCCGCGAGGAAATATCCGAAGCCGAACCAGAACCCCACCAAGCTTGCGCATTTCAACCTGCCGGCACGCTGGGGATGGACGGCGTGGCAGCCGTCAAGCAGCCAAACCAGTCCACCAAAGCTTATAAAGAGGATCGGCCAAGCATGAACCGGTGCGAAGGCGAGCACCGAGATTGCGCCGAGGAACGCCGCAAAAAAGGCGCGGCGGACGCCTTGCAGGCTCGCGACCAAGGTCGCAATGCGTAATCCACCGACATGATCTGCATGCGGCACGTCTTGCTTCGACACACCCCCGTTGAGCGAACTCACGCGCTTTCGGCCTGTCCGGTCTCGGCTGCGGGCGGGAGGTGGATTCGGAGCTTCTTGATCCGGCGTGGGTCGGCGTCAAGCACCTCGAACTCGATGCCGCTCGGATGCTGGACGAGCTCGCCACGCGCCGGGATCCGTCCCGCAATCGCAAAGACGAGGCCGCCAAGCGTATCGACCTCTTCCTCCTGCTCTTCGGAAGCGAGTTCGAGCCCGAGATGCTTCTCGAGGTCAGAGATCGGCGTGCGCGCGTCGGCGACAAGCCCAAGTCGCGGGTCTGACTTGATCAAAGGCTCGTCCTCGACGTCGTGCTCGTCGGCAATGTCGCCGACTACCTCCTCGACCAGATCCTCGATCGAGACGAGACCGTCGGTGCCGCCATATTCGTCGACCACCAACGCAAGATGGAGGCGCGTTGTTTGCATCTTGAGCAGGAGATCGAGCACCGACATCGAGCCCGGCACGTATAGAATCTCGCGCAGGATATTGATCGAGGCGATGTTGCGTCCGAGATCGACCTTGCCGAGATTGAGGCTTCCCTCTTTGCACGCTTCCGCTTCCGATGTGATCCACGACATCAGGTCGCGGATGTGAACCATGCCACGCGGATCGTCGAGGGTCTCGTGATAGACTGGCACCCGCGAATGCTCGGCTTGGCGGAAGACGCCCATGAGGTCGGCGACGCTGATTGTGTCATCCACCGCAATGATATCTGCGCGCGGCACCATGACGTCCTCGATCGTGAGCGTGCCGAGACGGAGGATGCGGCGGAGCATGCTGCGCTCTTGTGAGCTCAGCGTGTCGCTCTTGCTGCGGGCGAGCGCATCCTCGATCAGCTCACGGAGATCGGGCTCTTCACCGAGGCCGAAGGTCTGAAGCAGGCGCTCGAACCACGATGCCTCCTCGTCGGTCGGGCGAGCCTCCTCGGGTTTAAGATCGTTGTCGATGCTCGGGGCATTGCTCATGGTGAGACCTCCGCAGGCGTATCCTGCTGCTCCGCGTAGGGATCCGTGATTCCAAGCGTGGCGAGCGCCGTCCTTTCGAGGGCTTCCATCTGTTCGGCCTCATCGTCATCCATGTGATCGCGGCCAAGCAGGTGGAGCAGGCCATGGATGACGAGGTGAGAAACGTGATCGGCGAGTGAGATGCGGGCCTTGTGCGCTTCGTCGCATATCGTCTCATAAGCGAGCACGACATCACCGAGCGGACCAGGCTCTGCCAGTTGATCGCTGGCGGGGAAGGACAGAACGTTGGTCGGCGCGTCCTTGCCGCGCCATGCGCGGTTAAGCTCCCTCATTTCCGCATCGTCGGTGAGAAGGATCGTAACCTCGTAGATTCCGTGCCCGGGCGGGGGAGCGGTCAAGAACGCCGCCCGCGCCGCGCGCTTGAGCAGGGCGTCGTTCAGCGCGGGACGCCAAGCCTCAGCGTGGCGGAGAACATCGACCTCGAGCTTTGGGCTCGAAGAGGGCGCCGGCCTTTTGCGACTAGGGCCGCCGTCAGCCATCGCGCTCACCACGGAGCGGGGCCTGCTCGTAGGCATCGACGATCTTGCCGACGAGCTCGCGGCGCACGACATCGGCCCTGGCGAAGGCGATATGGTCGATTTCCTCGATGCGCTGCAACAATGCGATCGCCTCGAGCAGACCTGAGTCTTTGCCTGGCGGAAGATCGACCTGGGTCGGGTCGCCGGTGACGATCATCTTGCTTTCTTCGCCAAGCCGCGTGAGGAACATCTTGAGCTGCACCGGGGTGCAGTTCTGCGCCTCATCGAGAATAATAATGGCGTGCGAAAGAGTGCGGCCGCGCATGAAGGCGAGCGGTGCAATCTCGATGACGCCAGTGGCAATACCGCGCTCCACACGCTCAGGCGGAAGCACGTCGTAAAGCGCGTCGTAGAGTGGGCGCAGATAAGGATCGACCTTCTCGCGCATGTCGCCAGGTAGGAAGCCCAGTCGCTCGCCGGCCTCGACCGCGGGGCGCGAGAGGATGAGCCGGTCGCATCTGCCGCTTTCGAGGTAAGCCGCCGCGAAGGCCACGGCAAGATAGGTCTTGCCGGTGCCGGCCGGACCGGTTGCAAAGACGAGGTCGTTACGTTGCAACGATGCGAGATACGCGCTTTGCGCCGGCGTACGCGCCGTGATGAGGCGCTTCCGTGTGCGGATCTGCCGCGCCTCTGGACGATCATCGCCGGGCTCCGGACTTTCGGCCGGTTCGTAGGTGCGCGCGTGCCGGATGGCGCCGACCACCTCGCCCACCCCGATCATCTCGCCTTGCGCCAGCCGGCCGTATAGCTGCTCCAGCACCGACTTCGCCGTGGCAGTCGAGGCCTCCGGACCCCGCAGGCTGACCGCATTGCCGTTAACTACCGCCTCGATGCCAAGTCGATCCTCGAGCACGGCGAGATTGGCGTCGTAATCGCCAAGGAGATCGCGTACCAGTCTGATGTCGTCGAAAAATACGACCGTCGGCTCGCCGCCGCCATTGACTTGCGCGGCGGCAGAGCGCTTCAGCGCCGCTCCGCGTCCGCGTGCCAAGGATGATTTTCTGATGCTGGCCTTGTTGCTCACACGGCCGCCTGAGCTGGCTCGCGCCATTCAAACCCCGATTTTATGACACCGGTGAGACTGTTCGGGCTCGCCGCCACGATGTCAACTGCGGCAATCCCGCCGATCAGCTCGTCGGGTCCCTCCACGTGAACCGCCTGTAGGTAAGGAGAACGCCCAGCGATCTGCCCTGGTTTCCTGCCCCTTCCTTCGAACAGGATTTCAAGGCTGCGGCCGATGGTTTTCCGGTCAAATTCATGCCGGTCCTTATCGAGCAGGGTCTGCAAAACATGGAGGCGCTCGCGCTTAGCCTCTTCGGGCACTTGATCTTCGACCTTCGCCGCAGGCGTTCCCGGCCGGGCGCTATATTTGAATGAGAAGGCCTGGGCGAAGCGGGCGCGGGCGGCAAGCGCGAGCGTGGCCTCGAAATCCTGGTCGGTCTCGCCAGGAAAGCCCACGATGATGTCGGTCGATAGTGCGATGTCCGGCCGCGCGCGCCGCACCTTGCCGATCAGATCCTCGTATTCGGCGGCTGTATGCCGCCGGTTCATCGCCTTGAGGATGCGGTCAGAGCCGGCCTGGAAAGGCAGGTGGAGATAGGGCATCAGCTTCGGCTCTTCGGCGAAGAGTGCGATTAGCTCATCATCCATGTCGAGGGGATGGCTAGTCGTGTAGCGCAATCGATCGATGGCCGGATTCTCTGCAAGCCACCTCAGCAGTTTCGCAAGAGACCACGGCCTGCCGTCAGGATCGGCGCCGTGATAGGCATTGACGTTCTGCCCAAGCAACGTGATCTCGCGCACGCCAGTCGCAGCAAGGCTTTCAGCCTCGGCGATAATCTCGGCGGGAGCGCGAGAGAATTCGGCGCCGCGCGTATAGGGCACGACGCAGAAAGTGCAGAATTTATCGCAGCCTTCCTGCACGGTGAGGAAGGCCGTGGCCCGCGGTTTCGCCTTGGAGCGCTGCGGCAGATGGGCAAACTTGTCCTCGGCGGGGAACTCTGTCGCCACGATGTCAGCATCGGCGCCGCGCGCCTTGCCGACGAGATCGGCAAGACGATGATAGCTCTGGGGCCCGACCACGATGTCGACCACGGAAGCGCGAGCGATGATTTCGTGGCCCTCGGCCTGAGCCACACAACCTGCAACCGCAATCAAGGTGTCGAGGCCTTCAGCCTTGCGCCGCTCTTTTTCGATCCGCACTCGACCGAGCTCTGAATAGACCTTCTCGGCAGCCTTCTCTCTGATATGGCAGGTATTGAGGATGACGAGATCCGCCTCTGCGAGATCCCGCGTCAACGCATAGCCTTGCGGCTCGAGCGCCTCGGCCATGCGCTCGGAATCGTAGGCATTCATCTGACAGCCGAAAGTCTTGATATGCAGCTTTTTGAACAATTTTTTCTCACGCGGCTTCCGCCGTCTCTCGTTTGATGGGCAACGCGCCCGTTTTCGTCAAGGGCTCCGACTGGCGCTCGGGTACGACGCCGCATTGATTTGCCAGGGCGAAGCAGTTATCTACCCGACATATCAGATCGGGTTTCCGGCCTTCTTAGGTGATTTCGCAAAAAGCAAAATATGCCCTCCGGGCCCTCGTCGCCCTAGCCCGCGCGGGCGACTCTATGATGATCGGCGAGATTGCAGGGAAGGAGAGGATCCCGCGCAAGTTCCTCGAGCAGATCCTTCTTGAGTTGAAGCGCCATGGCATCGTGATGAGCCGAAGGGGCAAGCTCGGCGGCTATGCGCTGCTGATGCCCGCAGACCAGATTACGTTCGGCCAGGTCCTACGCATTCTCGATGGCCCGCTCGCCCCGCTTCCTTGCTTGAGCCGCATAGCGTATCGGCGCTGCCCCGACTGTCGTACCGAGGAGGATTGCGAGATCAGGCATGTCTTTGCCGGCGTTGCGAATTCTGCCCGAACGGTGCTCGACCGCACGACCATTGCCGACGCTATTACCAGCCCTGGGGATGCTAAATCCGCAGCCGTCGAGCCGGTCTCTTAAAGCGCTTTCCTTCTAAAAATCGAACCTCGGGACCGTTTTCCGGAAACAATTTTCGCTGCGCCACCGTTCTTTAGCGAAGCCGATTGCCCGGGGAGGAAAATATGGTATGGTCCCCCCTTGATAAACACTACCAAGCAGATAGAGTTTCGGGTGTTATCACAGAGGAGATACTTCCATGAGAGTTCGAAGCACCCTTGCCGCCAGCGCGGCGCTTATTCTGGGTACGCTGACGGCGAGCGCTGTGCTCGGTGCCGACACTACCCTTCTCAACGTCTCCTACGATCCGACCCGCGAGCTCTACAAGGCGGTCAACCAGGCCTTCATCAAAGACTACAAGGCAAAGACTGGAGAGAATATCTCGATCGAGCAGTCGCATGGCGGCTCAGGCAAGCAGGCCCGAGCCGTGATTGACGGCCTCCAGGCCGACGTCGTGACCCTCGCTCTCCAGGGAGACATCGATCAAATCGCCAAGGCGGGAACGATCAAAGCAGACTGGCAGAAGCGCCTCCCGGACAATTCAGCTCCTTACACCTCGACCATCGTTTTCCTTGTCCGAAAGGGCAACCCCAAGAACATCAAGGACTGGGATGATCTCATCAAGGACGGGGTCCAGGTCATCACGCCGAATCCCAAGACCTCGGGCGGAGCCCGCTGGAACTACCTCGCAGCGTGGGCTTATGCGGACAACAAGTTCGGTCATAGCGAAGATCAGAATAAGGAGTTCATCAAGAAGCTCTACACCAACGTGCCTGTACTCGACACCGGCGCACGCGGCTCGACCACGACCTTCGCCCAGCGGGGTATTGGCGATGTGCTTCTCGCTTGGGAGAACGAGGCCTTCCTCGCCCTCGACGAGCTTGGCGCCGACAAGTTCGAGATCGTCGTCCCGTCGCTCTCGATCAAGGCCGAACCGCCAGTCGCCGTGGTCGACGAGGTGGTGGATGCCAAGGGCACGCGGAAGGCGGCTGAGGCCTATCTGAACTTCCTCTATACGCCGGAAGCGCAGAAGATCATCGCCCACAACTACTATCGTCCCGCCGATCCCAAATCTGCTGATCCGAAAGACCTCGCGCGCTTCCCCGAGGTGAAGCTCGTGTCGATCGACGACCCGCTATTCGGCGGCTGGGCTAAAGCGCAGCCGAAGCATTTCGACGAGGGCGGCATCTTCGATCAGGTCTATCAGCCGAAATCGACGAACTGAGTCGACGCCAATGGCCGGCGCCCGCGGCCTAGCGTTGAAGCGACCGAGCGCCATCCCAGGTTTCGGGTTGGCGCTCGGTTTCACTTTGACGTATCTCAGCCTGATCGTTCTCATCCCGCTCGCCGGTCTGGTGCTGAAGTCGGCGACGCTCGGTTTTAGCGGCTTCTGGGATGTCGTGACCGGTCCCCGGACGCTTGCCGCGCTAGAGTTGAGCTTCTTTACGTCCTTGGCGGCGGCGACCGTCAATGCTGTCTTTGGCGTCATCATCGCCTGGGTTCTGATCCGCTATCGGTTTCCCGGCAGGCGGCTGCTCGACGCCTTCGTGGACCTTCCCTTCGCCCTGCCGACCGCCGTAGCTGGCATCGCTCTCACGGCGATCTACGCGCCCAATGGCTGGATCGGTAGCCTGCTTGACCCGTTTGGCATCAAAGTCGCGTACACCCGCTTTGGCATTGCCATTGCGCTTATCTTCATAGGTCTGCCCTTCGTCGTACGCACTGTGCAGCCGGTTCTGGAGGAGTTCGATCGCGAGCTCGAGGAGGCATCGGCGACGCTAGGCGCCAATCGCAGGCAGACCGTATTCCGCGTGATGCTTCCAAGCTTGATGCCTGCCATCCTTACCGGCTTTGCCCTCGCGCTTGCCCGCGCTGTGGGCGAATACGGATCGGTGATCTTCATCGCCGGCAACATGCCCTTCTATTCCGAGATCGCCCCTCTCCTCATAATCATCAGGCTCGAAGAGTTCGGCTACGCGCAGGCCGCCGCGATTGGCACGGCGATGCTTTTGATCTCGTTCGGTCTCCTCCTGTTCGTGCACTTGGTGCAAGCCTGGCAGCGCCGGAGGTTCGGCAATGGCTGATGTCGCCGTGAGCCCGAGCGTTGTGCTATCACTGCGAGGGCCGAGCGTCACCACGGAGAAGCCTGCGGTCCGTGTCACGCTGATCGTGATCTCCGTGATCTTCCTCGGCGTTTTTCTGCTGTTGCCGCTTGCCGCTGTGTTCGTCGAGGCGTTCAGGGCGGGAGTTGGCGCTTATTTCGCCGCCATCACCGAGCCCGACGCCCTTTCCGCAATCAAGCTCACGCTGCTGGTTGCAGCGATCGCGGTGCCATCCAACGTCATCTTCGGTTTGGCGGCATCATGGGCGATCGCGAAATTCGAATTTCGCGGCAAGAGCGTGCTGAACTCGCTGATCGACCTGCCCTTCTCGGTCTCGCCGGTTATTTCTGGCCTCATCTACGTGCTCCTCTTTGGAGCGCAAGGCTATTTCGGCCCGTTCCTCAGGAGCGAAGGCATCCAAATTATTTTCGCCCTTCCGGGCATCGTGCTTGCCACAATCTTCGTCACCTTTCCTTTCGTCGCCCGCGAGCTCGTGCCGCTGATGCAGGAGCAAGGAACCCAGGACGAGGAGGCCGCATTGTCGCTCGGGGCAAGCGGCTGGAAGACCTTCTTCAAGGTGACGTTGCCCAATATCCGCTGGGCGTTGCTCTATGGCGTGGTGCTGTGCAACGCCCGAGCGATGGGCGAATTTGGCGCTGTGTCGGTCGTCTCGGGCCACATCAGGGGCAAGACCAACACCATGCCGCTGCACGTCGAGATTCTCTACAACGAGTACAATTTCGCTGCGGCGTTCGCCGTCGCCTCGTTGCTGGCGCTGCTCGCCCTCGTGACCCTCGTGATCAAGATCACGCTCGAGTGGCGCTACGCCGACCAAATTGTCGCCTCCCGCCGCCACTAGCGAGAAAACCATGGACGCTCGGGTCACAAATGAGGTGAATTATCCAGCCGCGGGGTTGGATCGCGGAATAGGGGCGGCGCCACGGGACAAGATCGTGGACGTATCGGTCGAAAACGTCGTCAGGCTTTTCGGCGCAACGGCGGCGCTGCATGGGGTTTCGCTCGACATCACCGCGGGCGAGCTGGTGGCGCTGCTCGGGCCGTCGGGCTCGGGCAAGACCACTCTGCTTCGCATTCTCGCCGGACTCGACGTGCCAACCGCTGGTCGAGTGCTGTTCGACGGGGAGGACGCGCTGAAGCTCACGGTGCAGGAGCGCAATGTCGGCCTCGTGTTCCAGAACTACGCTCTGTTCCGCCACATGACGGTACTCGAGAATATCGGCTTCGGCCTGCGCGTGCGGCCCCATGAGCGGCGGCCGAGCCGGAAGGAGATCAAGCGCCGCGCGCTCGAGCTGCTCGACTTCGTCCAGCTCTCTGGTCTCGAGAAGCGTTACCCGTCGCAACTGTCGGGAGGTCAACGTCAACGCGTGGCTTTTGCCCGGGCACTTGCCATCGAGCCACGCCTGCTTCTCCTCGATGAGCCGTTCGGCGCGCTCGATGCCAAGGTGCGCCGTGACCTTCGCCGTTGGCTGCGCGAGATCCACGACAAGACCGGACACACCACGGTGTTCGTCACGCACGACCAGGAGGAGGCGCTCGAGCTCGCCGACCGGGTGGTGGTGATGAGCGAAGGCAAGATCGAGCAGATCGGCACGCCGGATCAGATTTACGATGATCCGAATTCGCCGTTCGTGTTTTCCTTCATCGGGGAATCGAGCGTGCTTCCGGTTAATATCGAGCAGGGCAAGATCTGGCTCGACGGGCACGCTCTCGATCTTCCGGCGGACGACGTGCCGTCCGGTGAGGCGCGACTCTATTTCCGTCCGCATGATGTTGTAGTCAGCGATGAGCTCGCGGGCGCCATCCCCGGTGAGATTCTGGCGTTCAGGCGTCACGGCGGAACGCGGCGCGTCGATCTTGAGGTGAGCGGGCGTGATCGTATCGAGATCGAGCTACCAGCCGATTTCAGTCACGGGCTGTCGGGATGGCTCGGGATACGCCCGCGTCGCTACCGCCTCTTCCCGGCCAGCGAAGCGTCTGCGAGTTAACGGGCATTCTTGGACCAGACGCTCGGTTTATGCCGGGCCTCCGCGTCCGGGGGTTCATTTCAGGCTTAGGCCCTACATTCGGCCATGCCCTTGAGCGCGCTTTCCGCGGCGGACTTCGTCTTGAAGCCCTCGGTGCCGAGCATGATCAGGGTCTTGCCGTCTGGCTTCTTCGAGACGATCGAGCATTTGTGGGTCGAGTTGTTCTGCGCCACGTAATACTCGGCGGCGAAGGCTGGCGTTGCGAAGCCGGCGACCAGCAGTCCGGCAACCACATATTTCTTCATCACGGTTCTCCTGGCGGGTTAACCCTGGTTGGCGCCATCCAACCCCTTCCAATCCGGCGCGGTTTTGACTCTGCTCCGCGCAAGAGTGTCGCGGCTTCGTCCCGTGCGCCGCATTTCGCTTGTGCAAAGACTGCGTGCAGCCCTTAGCGGTCTTGCGGCAACGTCTTGAGCGGGCTTGAAAGTTGCTGAGCGGCGGCACCAGGTTAATTTTTGTTAAACCCAGCGCGCGTTTCGACCGCGTCAACGAGACGCGGTCGCAAAAAGCGACGGACGCCTAGGAGGAGGCCAGGCGTCCGCTTGGAAATCCGAGTCTAGCTCTTGCACTCCGTCAGGCTCTGAATGGCCTGCTCAACTTCCGCTTCGGTATTGTACGCGCCGCTGCCGACCATCTTCTGAGTCGTGCCGTCGGGCCGCGTATCCATCACGTGGCATTCTCTCGTCGAGGTATCGAGCGCCACATAGAACTGGCCAGCAGCCAGTGCCGGAGCGGCAAGCGCAAAGACGAAAGCAGCCGTCAAAAGAGACTTCTTCATGGGTGGTCTCCCTAATGGTTGACCGCCCCTCCCTGATCCGGAGCGGCGCCTTGCAATCGGGCTTAGGCTTGGCGAGACCGTGCTCTTACTTGAGCAAAAGATTGAAATTTTCGGGGAGTGTCTCGGGCTTGAGCTGCTCGAATGTGCATTGCCGCGGCGCCTTGTCGGGGCGGAAGCGGACAAGCTTGGTGCCGTGACGGAAGCGATTGCCGGTCACGTGATCGTAACGCACTTCGACTACGAGCTTTGGCTTGACTGGCTCCCATTCGCCCGAGCGCTCGGTGCTCCACCGGCTCGGCCCTCCCGGTGCCTTGCCGGTGAAACCTGGGAGGCCGGCGAGTGCTTCAAGCTTCTTGGTCAGTGCCGGGCGCTCTGCGTTTGAGATGGTTGACGTGAAGCCGACGTGGTCGAGCTTGCCGTCGTCGTTGTAAAGGCCGAGCAAGAGAGATCCGACCTCACGGCTTCCGGTGGCGTAGCGAAAGCCGCCAACCACACAATCGGCGGTGCGTAGACGCTTCACTTTCAGCATGGCGCGCTCGCCAGGGAGGTATGGACCGTCGGCGCGTTTGGCGACAACGCCGTCAAGTGAGCCCTGGCGCTCATCAAGCCATCGCCCCGCCTTGTCGCGATCGATTGTATAAGGCGAAAGCTTCAATCCATCGGCGTTACCGTCGGCGTCGTAGAAAGCTTCAAGCGCCGCACGGCGTTTGGTGAGCGGCATCTCGATCAGACTCTTGCCTTTGGTATCGAGCAACATGTCGAATAGGATGAGCGCGGCCGGCGTTTCGATCGCGAGCTTCTTGATGCGGCTTTCGGCGGGATGAATGCGCATCTGCAGCGCATCGAAGGAAAGCGTGTCGCCGATGGGAATGGCGAGTTCACCGTCGACCACGAATCTCGTCGGGCGAAGGCGCTTGAGCATCGCCACGACCTCGGGGAAGTACCGCGCGAGCGGCTTGCCTGACTTCGCCCTGAGATCGACCTCTCCGCTGGCACGGAAGGCGAGGCAACGGAAACCATCCCATTTCGGCTCGAACTGCCAGCCGAGATCCGTCGGCAGCTCGGTGACGAGCTTCGCCTCCATCGGCTCTATGTTGAGCGGCACGGCGAGAGACTTGAGTGAGGACGAAGCCATCCCGCTATTCCAGACGCACAACGACGCTGTCAGCGGCGCCGGTCGCATCGGTCACGGTCAGCCGCACGAAGCCAGGTCCGTCCGGCTCGAAGAACAATGTCCTCGCCGACTTCTTGGCGGGAATCGGCATCCCATTCATCAGCACGTTGAGAGGCGGGGTGCCGCCGGCGATCTTGACGGCAATAGGATCGGGGGGAGCGCCTTTCGCGGCTGACAATTCGAGGCTCGCACCGTCAGGCGGGAATACGATGTGCACCTTGGGCGCCATGGCTTCGCCCGCCGCCTCGTGCGATGCGAAGCGCTGTAGCGGGGGTGGAAGCTTGGTGGTGTTAGCGATCAGCACGCCCTTGGGCGCTGACGGCAGCGGCTCTAGCGGCTCGGACAATCTCGCAAAGGCATCGAACAGAATGGGCGCGGCGGTAACGCGTCCGGCAAGACCGGGAACCGGCGCGCCGTCGGGGCGCCCGGCCCATACCCCGATGGTGCGCTTGCCATCGAAACCGACGGCCCAGGCGTCACGATAGCCGTAGCTCGTGCCGGTCTTGAAGGCGATGCGCCCGCCTGCTGCATTTTCAGGCGGCGGCGTGCCAATCAGTACGCTTCCCACATACCAGGCCGCCACCGGCTCGATCAGACGCTTGGTTGGAAGGGGCGGCGCGCTGAGGCGCTCTACCAGAGGCGCAACGGTTCCCTGCCGCGCAAGCCCGGCATAAAGCATCGTCAAATCCATGAGCCGCACGCCCACACCGCCGAGGCCGAGTGCAAGGCCAGGCGTTGTTTCGAGCTTGGGCAGGACAAGGCTAGCGCCGGCCTCTGACAGCCGGGCGATCAGGCGGCTCGGGCCGACCTCATTGAGGACAGCCACCGCCGGTACGTTGAGCGACTGCTGCAACGCACGCCGCACGGTGACCGTGCCCTGGAAGGTCATGTCGAAATTCTCAGGGTGATAGCCGCCGTAACGGACCGGCCTGTCCTCGATCAACGTCTCGGGATGGATCAGCCCGTCCTCGAAGCCGAGTCCATAGATGAACGGCTTGAGCGCGGAGCCCGGCGAGCGCACTGCTTCGGTCAAATCCACCTGGCCCGCACGCTGCTCGTCGAAATAGTTGGGGGAGGCGACTCGCGCCAAAACCTCGCCGGTTGCATTGTCGACCACCACGATCGCCACCGACATGGCGGGCCCGAGTGCGATGGCGCGATCGTGCGCAAGGCTCTCTAATGTTCTCTGCAAGCAAGCATCGATAGTCAGTTGCAGCACACGGTCGTTCGGCGAATTTGCTGCCGCTTGATCCGCAGCATGCGGCGCGAGCAGCGGCATGGGTTTGCGCGCATCTGGCACCGGCTCGTCTTTGGCGCGCTCGATTTCGGCAGCGCTGAACAATCCGTGGCTAGCGATGCGGTCGAGCACACGATCGCGCGCGCGCTTCGCTGCTTCAGAGAAGCGGTCGGGGCGGCGCAACTCCGGCGATTGTGGCAGCGCGACGAGGAGGGCCGCCTCGCCGAGCGTCAACCGGCGCGGCTCCTTGCCGAAATAGGCGAGCGAAGCCGCCCTGATCCCTTCGAGATTGCCGCCATAAGGTGCGAGCGTGACGTAAAGGCTCAGGATCTCGTCTTTGCTCAGCGCCTGTTCGAGCTGAACCGCCCTGACCGCCTGCCTGATCTTGGCGTCGAGCGAACGCTCAGTTCGGGGCTCGAGCAAACGAGCAACCTGCATGGTGATGGTCGAGCCGCCTGAAACGATCCGGCCATGGGTGGCGAGCTGGAGCGCCGCGCGCGCCATCGCTAACGGATCGATGCCTCTGTGCTGATAGAAGCGCTTGTCCTCGTAGGCGAGCAGGGCGTCGAGATAACGCGGATCGACTTGGCTCTTCGTCGCAGGCAGCCGCCAGCGGCCTTCGCTGGTCAAATAGGCGCGGAGCAGCTTGCCATTGCGATCCAGCACGAGCGTCGAGACTTCGAGATCGCGCCCGAGCGGCGGAGGACCGAAAGCCTGGAACAGTCCTGTCAGGCCACCTGCGATCATCGCCGCGATCCACACCAGCCCAATAGCGGCGTAGGTAGCACGTCGTCTCCAACCTGGCGCAGCAGTCGCTTTGTCGGAGAAGTCGGTCTCTAGTGTGGCTGTACTCATTTTGCTGGTGCGACCGTGATTTCCCCTGTGTCAGTGCGCCCGAAGCGGTCGGGCTGATACATGTCCTCCACCACCGCTTGCGGCAGCACATATTTCCCAGGCGAGACGGCGCGCACGACATAGGCGACCGTATAGGTGGTCGGGTCTCCGCTTCTCCGCTCGAAGGCCGCTGTGAAGCGGTCGTCGCGAAACTCGGTATAGACCGGCGAGCCGGCATTCTCGATCCACCTGAGCGTGCCAGTGTCACCCGAGGATACGAGATGCGGATTGTCGATCTCGAACCCGGCCGGCACATAGTCGGTCAGCGCCACGCGGGCAAATCGCGGCTGCGGCTCGGTCACCGTAAGGACAACGACGAAACGGTCGTTCTGCTTCGCCTTGGTCGGATCGGCATCGGCGCCATCGAGCGTGTGGAAGCTGCGCTCGATCTGGAAGCCATGCTCTGAAGCTGGCTCCGGCGAGGTCGGCGCGCCGCTCACCGAGACGACGGCATCAAGCGAAGCGTCGCTGGTGTTGGTCACTGTCAGTGGATTGGTCTCGAGCTGCTCCTCAGTCAGCGTGCGGTAGAGGGGGCCTTGCTGCCCGCCCCCATTCACGTCGAGGCTGACGTTCTGCTTGCCGAGCGCGCGGGCCGCAAGCACAAGCCATGCATTCTCCTGCGTCGAGGTGTAGGTGACGCGATTGCGCGCAGAACCGATGCCCTGCGTGCCGCTGACGAGGACCACCTTCGGCGCATCGCCTTCAGCGGCAAGTGTCACGAGGGCCGCGGCATCGCGCAAAGGTGAGCCGTAATCGGCGCGGCCGCTGTCGGCCTTCGGATCCTGGGGCAGGGCGCCCAACGCCGCATTGAACGCTTTTTCCGACCTGACCCTGTCGCCCAGCATGGCGAGGGCCGCGGCGATCTGCGCCTTGGCCGCTGTGGTCGAAAGGTCGTTGAGCTTGACGTCGGCGATGTAGCGGACGTCGCCGACCGGCGCCATTCCGTTGCGGGCGAGGACGTAGAGCGCATAAGCAAGCGGAGCCCCTCCGTCGGTCGAGACGTCGGGCGCCGTGCTCACATAGTTGCGCAACCGGTCGAGCGCGAGCTTGAACTGATCGTCCGAGACCGAGAAGCCGCGGGCCCGCGCTCTTGTCAGAAAGTCCGTCACATAGGCATCGAGCCACGCGTCCTCGCCACCCGGCGCCCACAGACCGAAGGCGCCTTCCGAGCCTTGCCGCGACAGCACCGTCTCGATGGCCTTGGCAATCCGCTCGTCGACACTGGTATCGACCGCAAGCTGAGCGTCGAGCGAGAGCTCGTTGACGTAGAGCAGCGGCAGCGCGCGGCTCACGATCTGCTCGGTGCAGCCGAGCGGGTAGCGATCGAGAGCCGCGAGCAGCGTCGCGACGTCGAGCGCGGCAGAGGGTGTTACCGACAGCGAGACCTTGCCGGTTCCCGGCACGAGGTCCGCGAACACGTCACCAGACAGGCTGAGGCTCTGGCCTGGTCCAAGCGGCTTCACCGTGCGGCGCGCGAGCACTTGCGTCGACGGCTTGACCATAAGCTCATATTGGCGCGCGAGCGTGAAGCCTTCGGGCCCGGTCACGGCGAGCCCGATGGTGCCAGTGCCGAACCCAACCGCCGAGACTGGCACGGTGACGGAGCCACGCTTCTTCGCCTCGAGGTTCAAAGTCTGGTCGCCGTTCTCGATACTCAGCGGATTATCGGTAGTGACCGTGACTTTGTAGCTGCCGGTCGCGCCTTCCACATTGTCGAGGTCGAGCCTCAAGGTGGACTCATCGCCAAGCAGCAGGAAGCGCGGCAGGCTGGCGGTGACCACCACGGGATCGCGCACCACCACGTCGCCGGAGCTGTGACCTACTTTGTCCTTGCTCCACGCGACCGTCATCACGCGCACGGTGCCGGTGAAGGCAGGAATGGAGAAGTTGACCTCGGCGGTGCCGTCGGCACCCGCGCTCACGATGCCGGAATAAAGCGCAAGCGGCGGCTGGGTCGGCGGACTTCCCTGCAGCTCGCCCCCGCCACCATCGCCGCCTGTGCGGATGGCGCCCTTGGTGCCCTGCATGCCGTCGATCAACTGGCCGTACAGGTCACGGACCTCGGCGGAGAGCTTGCGCTGGCCGAGATAATACTCCTCGGGGTCGGGCACTTTGTAATTGGTGAGGTTGAGGATGCCGACATCGACGGCAGAGACCACAATACGCGCATCCTCGTTTGGCGAGAGGCCGGACAGCTTGACCGGCACTCGGAGCGTCGTCTCAGGCCTGATCAGAGCCGGCAGGTCCATGGCGACGCCGATGGTGTGCGCCTGCCTGTCGACGCTGAACCACTGGACGCCGATGGCGCGGCCGGGCATGCGCTTGGCGGTCTCGTCGAGTGGGCGGCGCAATGTGGCAAGCACATAAGCGCCGGTGCCCCAGTCGTCGCCGACGGTGAGCGGAAGTTTGACCACACCTGGCTGCACGTCGGATGTCGAGGTCGTGATCAGCCGGTCGCCGATCACCGCGAGCGTCACTTTGCCTGCACTCCGCGCAGTGACCGCGACGGTCATGGTGTCGCCCGGCTTATATTCCGGCTTGTCGAGCGCGATCTCGAGCAGGTCGGGCGTATCGGCAGAGGCTTCGGCGTACCAGCCAGAATCGAAGCCGACCGCCGTCTCAGGCCCGGTCGGATCTGGGCTCGCTACTTCCAGCCGATAACGGCCCCATGTCACCGGGACCGAGATCTTGCCCGGTGTGTCGGAGGCGATGTCGATCGTTCCGTCCGCAACGCGCCGCGTCACCTTGATCGGCTCGTAGTTCCAATAGCCGTTCGAGCGATACCACTGATATTTCGACTCGATGCTGAGCAGTTGCCATTTGAGCCCTTTTGCGTCGACCTGCTTGCCGTCAGGCGCGACCATGACGACGTCGAAATTCGCTGTGTCATTGTCGTTGAGCGAGCGGCCGGAGAAAACCGGCTTCACGCCGATCATGTCGGCCTTGGGAGTGACGGGCAGCGTGAGCTTGCGCTCGATCGCTCTGCCACCCGGCTCGGCCAGACGCACGACGATGTTTGCCTCTAGCGGCTTGGTCGAGGCCGGCACCTTGTCGAGATTGACGGTGAATGTCGCCTTGCCTTCGGCGTCGGTCTGCGGCAGGTCGGCAAGCGGGATGCTCTCGGTGCCGACGTCGTCCTGATCCGCTTCGTCCGTTGCGTTCAGGCCGAACAGGTAACCGGCATAGCCGGGCCTCTCATCGGCCTTGGCGATGTTCACCTCGCCTTCAAGATCGAGTCCCGATGCCGGCGCGCCGTAGAGGAAGCGTCCTTCGATGGTGACCTCCGCGGGGAAGGACGGCGAGATGCTGGTCGCCTTGGTGGTGAGGTCTGCCTCGAGCCGATCCGGCACATAGTCTTCGACGAGGAAAGTCGTCTCGCCGATCGAGGTGCCTTTAGGATCGGAATAGACGGCGACGCGCCACGTACCCGTTGGCGCCGAGGAGATGATCGGCACGTCGAGCGAGCGGCCTCCAATGCCTTGATCCGGAATGACTCTCCGCCGGTATTCGACACCGTCAGGGCGCTCGATCACGAGCGTCAGATCGACGTCTGGAACGGCAATGCCGGCAGCGTCACGGAGCAGCGTGGTCACATGCACGGTCTCTCCCGTGCGATAGACGCCGCGCTCGGTGAAGGTGAACGCGTCGAATTTTTGCGGCACGTCGCGCCCAGCGACGCCGCGGTCGGTCAAGTCAAAGGCCTGGCTGGTCAGATTGAGGAAGGCATAATCGCCGGCAGCGACAGATGCCACAAGCATGGCAGGCGCAAGCCCACCTTCGCCGCGGGAAAGTCCAGGCTCGAAGGCGGCGGCGCCGTTAGCGTCGGTCTTCTTGACTGCGAGCACCTCGTTGTTGCGCGCAAGCAGCCTGATCTCGACATCGCCGACCGGAGCCGTCGACGCAAGCGAGTTGACGAAGGCATGGATGCCGTCAGTCCCTGAATAGGCGGTGAGCCCGAGGTCTGAAACAATGAACCACTGGGTGGTGCGCTCTCCGTACTCGTCGCTTCCGGCGTTGCCGGGCTGAGCCGCGAGCAGGTAGACGCCGGGCTGCATCTGCGGCACGGCTTCCATGATCGGGAAGGCAGTAGTGATCTCCTGGTTGAGCTCCTTCTCCACCTTGAGCTCGCCGGTCCACACCTTCTCGCCCTTCTGGTCGGCGATGTCATCGAGGCTGTAGCTGTAGAGATTGCGCTCGAAGTCGTAGCCGAGCACGTTGTCGAGCAGGTTGCGGTCGCCGATGCGATAGATCGTGACCTTGACCTTGTCGGTGTTGACGGTGATGAGCGGGATACCCTGCTGGCCCGTCTTCGGCAGCACATAGGCTTTGCCGGCAAGACGCACCGACGGGCTGCGGTCGCGCACATAGATATTGAACGCGGCGTCCTTCAGCAGGTCCTCACCGACGGTGGAAGGAAGCCCGGCGCGGAGTGTGATGGCGTAGGTCTCGCCGTGCTGCAGTCCCTCGACACAGAGCTGCTGGTCTTCGACCGACAGCGCGGGCTTGTCCTCGCCTGAGACCGCAACATAGGGCGAGAAGTCGGTGCGCTTCGGCAGACTCTCGCTGAACTGGAAGCAGGCGCGCGGAGAGGATGCATCCGAATCAACGCTGAAATTTGAAACGCGGAATCCATATTTTTCGCGGAGGGAGTCGTATGCGGTCTTGAGCTCGGGCGTCTCGTGCAGGGTGAGCGCAGTCTTTAGCGCGTTGAGCGCCTGCCGCCATTGCTCGCGCTTGCCGAACGCGTTGGCGAGCGTGACGAGACTCGCCGACTCTTCTTCCGGCGTGGTGGATCGTTGGTAAGCGATGTAGGCGGCAGTCGTCGCGCGCTCGTAGCGCGTCGAACCATCGTCCTCGTCGCTTGGAGGAATGAGCAGCCAGACGTCGGCGAGCCTGCGCCAGGCTTTCGAGTCGTTCGGTGCAACGCTCACGATTTGGGTGTAAGTATCGGCCGCGCCTTCGAGATCCTGGTCTCGTATGAGCGCGTCGGCCTCTTGCTTCAGCTTGATGACCGGCTTCTCGACCGTGCCGGCTTCGTCCTTGAGGTCGGCCTCAAGGGTGACGGCAGCGTCGTCGAGTGCCTCGTCTTGGAATGTCTTGTCGGCTGCGGGGGAAGGGGTGGAGACGAAGACGAACAGCGCGGCGATGAGGCCGGCGCGGAACCATGCACGCATTTGTTTCCTCCGGGGAACCCGCTCGGCAAACGGGTAACGTCCCTATCGTAATCGAGCCTTATGACAGAAACCAGAGCCCGCGGTTGGCGTCAGTCGGGGAGAGCGCCGAGGGACGGCCAGCCATAGAGTTGAGCGGCCCGGCGGATGAGGGTTTCGGCCAAAATCGAGCCGTTATCGGAGTTGGTCATCACCACCAGTCCCTGACCTTCTGTCGGAAGCAGGATGAGGTAGCCTTGGTAGCCAACATTCTGACCACGTTTCATGAGGACCAGGGTGCCGGCAATGTCGCGGATGGCCGCTCCGAGCCCATAAGGACCGCCATTTTGCGGGATTTGCATCTCCCGGCTCGTGTCCGGCGCGAGAAACAGCTGGCTTTCGCCGCGCCAGGCGCGGCCAACCAGCAGCAGGAGATTGCCAAGGTCTGAGGGCGTGGACCACAATCCTGCCGCAGCGTGCTCCGGACAGACGCGGAAGCCGCCGGGCAATTCCTTGCCGTCGCCGTAATGGCCTCTCGCGGCGTCCCCGGCGAGCTCTGGAGGCAGCGGCTGCGCGAAGGTACTGTGCGCCATCTCTGCCGGTTTCAACACAAGCGCGTCCATTGCTTCGGGGAAGGGCGCGTGCAGCGTATCGACAATGAGTGCTTCCATGATCTCATAGCCGCCCCCTGAATAGTGATAGGCGCTGCCGGGGACGCCGATCACGGTGATTGGCGGAGAGTTTGCCGGGGGCGCACCATTCAGAATTTGCGTCAGCGTCGGCAGTGGGACTCCGAACTCGTAGCCGATAAATCCCGGCACAGCGATCCCTCCGGTCATGCTGAGGAGTCCCCGCAAGGTGACAGGATGGTCCTTATCAAACGAGTTGGTAGGAACTTTCCACGAGGTGAGTGCCGCGTTCACGTCAGTGTCGAGCGAAAGGCGCTTCTGATCGACCAGGCGCATCGCACCGACAGCAGCGACGAATTTCGATAAAGACGCCGCCTGGAACAACGTGTCCGGCGTAACGCCGTCGCCATAGGCGCGGGCAAACGCGATGCGGTCCTGATCGATGAGCGCGATGCTCACCGCCGGGACGTTGAGCGCGGCCATCGCCTCCGCGAGCGAGACCTGCTTTTCGGCACCGCCAATCGTGATGCTGAGGTTGCTCTCAATGTCCGAAGGCACCGCCGCGAAAACCGGAGGGGACAAGAAGAGGCTAGTGGCGATGACGATAAGGACGAAAAGCCCGCGGCAAAGATCCGAAGACCGCCGCAGCATCCCGCTCATTGTGTCACCTTAGACCGCGTCGGCGATCCCGCCGGCAAGCGCCGACAGCTCGCCTCGCACCCAGGCGTGGCATTCATCGCGATCATAGCTCGAATGCCACAGTAATCTTACCGGGAAGGCAATTGGGCCGAACGGCTGGTGAACGCGCACGAGCCCGAACTGCTTCTCGAGAATCTGCGCGAGCGAGGCAGGAAGCGTGATCAGCGCATCGCTGTTCAGCGCAAGCAGGAGCCCGACCAGCACCGAGGACACGCGCGAGGAGACGTTGCAGGCAAGTTTGTCGGCGGCAACCGCGCGATTGATGGGCTCGATGGCCGGAAGCGAATTCACCCCGATGTGATCAGCCGTGGCAAAGCGATCGGCAGTCTTGCGCCGCGTCAAGGGATGGCCGTCTCGCGCGAGCGTGATGAGCTTGTCGTCGAACAGCTTGAGCACGCGGATGTCAGGCGCCGGCACCGGCACGCCCTCGATGTCGATCATGAAATGGCAGCGCCCATTCCGCAGAGCATCGATATTGTCTTCGCGATGGAACGGCATCCAGTCGACGCGCACACTCGGGGCCAAAGGCTTGAGGCGCTGACGAAGAGGTTGCAGCAAAATGAGCTCGGCAGCCTCGCTCGCCGCCACCGAAAAGTCACGGATGGCGAGTGACGGGTCGAATGGCTTGCTCGGCCGAAGCAGGCTCTCCATGCCGGCTAGGATGACGTGCACCGTCGGCGCAAGCTCGACCGCCTTGGCAGTCGGAACGAGTTTCTGGCCGGCGCGCACGAACAGCTCGTCGGCGAAGATTTCTCTAAGCTTGGCAAGGGCATGGCTGATCGCGGAGGAGCTCCGGCCGAGCCTCTCGGCGGCGCGGGTGACGCTCGCATCGACGAGAAGCGCGTCGAGCGTTACCAGCAAATTGGCATCGACTTCCCTAAGGTGCACTGCCTGCAATAATTCTCCTGAAAAGAGTTCACTTTATGCATGTTATTCTCCGCGGTAGGTTTTGACAAGGCGACCGGCCGCCCAGCCCGGCGCCCGAGGCGTCCAAGCGAAAGCGCGGACGCCTCCTCATCTCAACCTTGCGGCGGCCCCGAGGTCGTAGGCCGGAGGGCCGTCGCAATCATGTTGTTTGCTGGCGCTCGCCAAGACCGCGGACAAGCTTCGGCAACAAGGGATGCTGATGTTCAGACGATTTGCGCTTGCCCGGCCTCTTGCCGCCGCCGCTCTTTGCGTTGCTTTTGCCGCCGGCACCGGGACGTCACCCGCTTTCGCCGATCCCACGCCGAAGGATGTGCTCAAGATTTACGCCGATATCGCGCAAGCGGCCTACGGCGACTCTCTCGACACCGCGCGCACGCTCAAGCTCGCAGTCGACGCCTTCCTCGCCAAGCCGACCGAGGACAATCTTCGCGGCGCGCGTGCGGCATGGATCGCCGCGCGCATTCCGTACATGCAGACCGAGGCTTTCCGCTTCGGCAACGCCATCGTCGACGATTGGGAGGGCAGGGTGAACTCCTGGCCGCTCGACGAAGGCCTGATCGATTATGTGTCCGCGTCCTACGGCATAGACTCGGCAGAGAACGACCTCTATACAGCCAACGTCGTCGCCAACAAGACGCTGATCGTTGGCGGCAAGAAGCTAGATACATCGAAGATCACCAAGGAGCTCCTGGCCGACCACCTGCAAGAGGCAGGCGGCGTCGAAGCCAACATCGCCACCGGCTATCACGCCATCGAGTTTCTGCTGTGGGGCCAGGACCTCAACGGTACGGATCCGGGTAACGGCAATCGCCCGGCGAGCGACTACGACCTCAAGAAGTGCAGCAATGGCAATTGCGAACGGCGCGCTGAGTATCTTCGCACCGCCACTGATCTACTCGTCGATGACCTCGCCTGGATGGCGGCGCAATGGGAGCTTGGCGGCGACGCGCGCAAGCACATTATGGATGGCGGCGACGAGGCTGGGCTCACCGCGATCATGACGGGGCTCGGCAGTCTCTCTTACGGCGAGCTCGCCGGGGAGCGCATGAAGCTCGGCCTTATGATCCACGACCCCGAGGAGGAGCAGGACTGCTTCTCCGACAACACGCATGCCTCGCACTTCTTCGACGCGCTAGGCATCCGCAATGTCTATCTCGGCACCTATCGCCGCGCCGACAGGTCGCTCGTTACCGGCGCGAGCATCTCGGACCTGGTGAAGGCGAAGTCGCCGGAGGTTGATGCTGAGGTGAGGGCCAAGCTCGACGCCACCATGGAGGCGATGAACGCGCTGTACCTCCGGGCGCTGACCACCGAGTCCTATGACCAGATGATTGGCGAGGACAACGATGAGGGCAACGCCGTGGTTCAGCACGCAATCGACGCTCTGCTCGACCAAACGACGTCGCTCGAGCGCGCGGTGGCAACGCTCGACCTGAAGGCCATCAAATTCGAAGGCTCGGCGAGCCTCGACAATCCCGACGAGGTGCAGCAGCAAAGCAAAGCGGTAGGCGACGGGGGTGGAGAACAGCATTGACGCCAGCGGCCGCGCGTCAAATGTGAAATTGGGCTAAAAACGTGAAGGCCGGGGCCTAAATTTGTGATTGCCAGGCCGAACTCGCCTGAGGGGCTAGCTAGAATGCCATCGTCAAGCGGACGCGGTAGCCGGAGCAATCCGGTCTGGAGCGCTTTCATGCTGCGGGCCATCGGCCTTTTCGCCATCGTCGTTGCGATCTGTGGAGCGCCTCCTCCGGCGCGCGCCGATTGCGAGGTGACCGACACCGGCATCCCCGACGATGTGGCGTTCAAGCTTGATCCTGGCGGCGTGCGCCAGGCTCTCGCGAAAGGCGGCGTCATGCTGAGCGGCACATATTACGGGGAGTCGTTCGGCAACTGGGGGGGCTTCAGGCACGGCGTCACCTATGACGGCGTGCTCGACATGCGTCTCGACGCGGACATGAAGAAGCTCGGCCTGTGGAAGGGCCTCTGCTTTCACATGAATGCCTTCCAGATTCACGGCCGTAGTATCACCGCCGACAATATCGGCGGTCTAATGCCGGTATCCAATCTTGAGGCCACGCCTGCGACGCGTCTCGACGAGATGTGGTTCGAGCAGCATCTCTTCAACGACAAGCTCGCCGTCAAGATCGGCCAGCTCGCCGCCGACATGGAATTTATCCTCTCCGAAAGCTATTCGTACTTCTTGAATGGCACTTGGGGGTGGCCTTCAATTGCGACTGCCGATCTGCCGGGAGGCGGCCCCGCCTATCCGTTAGCGACCCCCGCCGTGCGCGTTGCCGTTAGGCCCAGCGATCAATTGAAACTTATGATTGGAGTCTTCAACGGCGATCCTGCTGACCCGAACTGTCCCGACCCAAACCCGCAGGAATGCAACAGCGACGGGCTTGATTTCAGTCTCGACAGCCCTCCGCTTCTGATGATCGAGGGTAGATATAAGTACAACCAAAGTGGACAGCTTCCTGGAGTGGTAAAGGTTGGAGGCTGGAATCATTTTGGCTCATTTCCCGACCAGCGCTTCGATTCAGGCGGCGTGCCGATTGCTCTGACGGGAAAACCCGGACGCCCCATCGATGGCGACTGGGCTATTTATGGCATCGTTGACCAGCTGATTTGGCGCCTGCCCGACAGCAAGGACCCAAAGGGCGTCGGCTTGTTTGGGCGTGTCATGGGCGCACCGACCGACCAGAATGTCGTAGACTTCTATGCAGAGGGCGGGATCACTTTCACCGGAATGGTTCCGCATCGCACCGACGACGCCATCGGCATCGGTTTCGCCTATACCGGCATTTCCGACCGAGTGCGTGGCTTCGATAGCGATTCAGGCCTGTCCGTTCTTCACAACCACGAGGCTCTTTTGGAAATCTGCTATACGGCTCAACTCAAGCCCGGTTGGACACTGCAACCGGATTTCCAATACTTCTGGCAGCCCGGGGGCAATGTGCCCGGCGCGGACGATGCGGTGGTGTTGGGGGCGCGCACCAGCATCAGCTTCTGACGTTAGGATTAGTGTACTCACTCCAGCCCCAGTCTCGCGATCGCTCAGGAAAGTCATCCAAGGAGTCATCGCAGGAAAGCGCACGCCGCGCACTTCTCGCCGGCGCGATTGCCTTCGGCGCGGCCCTGCCGCTCTTTGCCGGCATCGCGCGGACCTACGGCGCCGGCGGTGATGGAGCCGTGCGCAGCGTCGTGGCCCCCACCACCGATTTCACCAAGCTCGAGGAGGGCGAGGACAAGCCCGGCGGCGGCGGCGCCACGTCACGCGGCACAACCAACACGCCTAACGCCTTCTCGCTATCCTCCGGCAATATGGATTTCAAACGCGAGCTCGACTTCAAGGTCGGCAACGGCATCTTCCGCAAGAACTGGGTGTCGGCGCCCTCTTCAACGGACTCATCCGACGGGCTTGGACCCCTATTCAACTCGCGTGCTTGCCAGAACTGCCATCTGAAGGACGGACGCGGCCATCCGGCATTGTCGGCCGATGTGCCCGACGATTCGGGCTCGATGCTCGTGCGGCTTTCGGTTCCTGCGGCGACCGAGGAGCAGAAAGGCCGGCTCGAGGCGCACAGCGTAAACTCGATTCCAGATCCGACCTATGGTGGCCAGCTCCAGAATTTCTCCATCCAAGGCTTCAGGCCCGAGGGCCAGCTCAAGGTTGAATACAAGGAGAAGAAGGTGAGGCTCGCCGGCGGAGAAACCGCGAGCCTGCGCGAGCCGCATTACGCGCTCACCGATCTCGCTTATGGTCCGGCAAGTCCAGGCCTCATGATCAGCCCGCGGGTGGCGCCGCCGATGATCGGTCTCGGGCTCCTCGAAGCCGTTCCAGAGGAGCAGATCCTGGCGCACGCCGATCCCGACGACGCAAACAAGGACGGCATTTCAGGCAAGCCGAACCAGGTCTGGTCGCGCGAGCAAAACAAAGTGATGCTCGGCCGCTTCGGCTGGAAGGCCGGCGTACCGACGATCACTCAGCAGGCGGCTGAGGCGTTCGCCGGCGATATCGGCCTCTCGAGCACGATGATCCCATTCGGCTCGGGCGATTGCACCGAGAAGGAGAAAGATTGCCTCGATGCGCCGAACGGCAACTCCGCGCGTTATCAGAACGTCGAGGTCGGCGACGATCTGTTCAAGATGGTGGCCTTCTACTCACGGAACCTCGCGGTACCCGCGCGCCGCAAGCCCGACGATCCTGAGGTGCTGAAGGGCAAGGAGATCTTCTACAAAATCGGCTGCACCAGTTGCCACAATCCGAAATTCGTGACCGGAGACGTGCCAGATCAGCCGCATTTGTCGCATCAGCTGATCTATCCCTATACCGATATGCTGCTGCACGACATGGGAGAGGGGCTTGCCGACCATCGCCCGGAGGGCGCCGCGAATGGCAATGAATGGCGCCCGCCGCCGCTATGGGGCGTCGGACTGACCCAGACCGTGAGTGGCTATACGTTATTCCTGCATGATGGCCGTGCGCGCAATCTGACCGAGGCCATTCTCTGGCATGGCGGCGAAGGGCAAAGCTCGCGCGACAAATTTGCCGCGCTATCCAAGGCCGATCGCGACGCGCTGCTCGCCTTCGTCAATTCGCTATGAAGCGCATGCTGGCAATTAGTCGAGAGGTGGCAGGCGAATTTCCTCCTCACCAGCGGGGAGGGCTGGCTTGCCACCGCCGATTCGAACGGAGAGATGGAACGCCAGGCGTCGAGCTTCCAGTGGGACAATCACGCGATTCTGGTGCGCTGAAACCGCGCTTTGCCAATTTCGCGCTGGTTTCTAATTCCAATTATGACCTTATTTATCGGTCTAATGTCGGAATTGATTCCGTGATTCCATGGACCGACAACAGCTAATCCATAAAGCACAGGCCCAAGCGCGCGCCCTTCTCGACCTCGCCAAACGAGGACCTGTGAAGCTTCTGCTCATCATCGGCGGCGGCATTGTTGCGCTCGCGGTCCTCGCGCTGATCGCCATCAATGTCCTGATCTCGGCCGACGCGGTGCGCGACCGCGTCGCTCAGCGCATCAAGGAGCAGACCGGCCGCGAGCTCACGGTCAACGGCACGACCGCGCTGCTCTTTACCCCTGGTCCACACATCGTCATTACCGATGCCGCCTTCACCGACCCGGAGGCGCGGGCGGGCACTGCTGATATCTCGATCGCGCGGCTCGTGCTCGATCTCAGCTTCAGTGATCTCCTGAGCCGTCAAGTCGATGCCGAGCGTGTGCTTGTCGAGCGGCCGGTCGTAACGGTCCGCCTCGGCTCCGCGGAGCAGCCGGTCGAGGTGGAGAAGCCCAGGTCGCAAAATGCCGGCAAGGTCGCGAAAGCGGAGGACGAGCCCAAGCGCGACATGACGTTCGACGATCTGCGCGTCGAGGACGGCACGGTCAACATCGTCTACGACGAAAAGGGCACTGAGAAGCGCGTCGAGCATATCAACGCGAATGTGAGCATGCCCGCGCTTGCGGATCCACTCACAGGACACGGTAATTTCGATTGGAAGGGAGAAACTATCGATTTCAGCTTCGAGCTGACCTCGCCGGTCGATCTGCGCGAGAAACGCCCTGCCAAGCTGCTCCTCGCCCTCGATACGCAGGCCATCGCAGCGCGGTTCGACGGCACGGTCATGACGAGGCCCGAGTTCACCGGTCAGGGCCAGCTGTCGGCCAAAGCTCACTCGATCCCTTCGCTGATTGCCTGGATGAGGGAGCGGCCGTCGTCGCTAACCGCCATCGGCGATGGCGAACTTGCGAGCCATATCGCTTGGAAGAAGGACGAGATCACGTTGAGCCAGGCACGCTTTGCGCTTGAGCATGCGAGCGGCCAAGGCCAGGCCGTTGTGACCTTGGAGGAGCCAAGGCCGCATATCAGAGCCGCCCTTGCGCTCGATCACCTTGATCTCAATCCATTCCTGGCGAGCCCTGGGCGACAAGGGAAGGGCGCCGCCGCGAAGCCAAAAGCCGCCCAACCGTCCCCGGCAAACGACGATACGCCGCCGCCACAAGCAGCAAACCCCAAGAACTGGTTCGAAAAATCCGGCGCGGATCAGAGCGCGGAGCCGGCAGAGCCAAACTCTGAGGAATCTCCCTCGGCCGCGGCTGACGCCCATCCGGCGGCGCCTCAGTCCGAGGAAAATGCACCTGCGCCACCGGAAACCACGCCCGCCGACACGGCGCCAGCCCCGCACCCAGCCCAGTTCGACGCCGACGTCAATGTCAATGTGCGGCAGACGCGCGTAGGCCATCTCGAGATCGGTCCGAGCTCGCTCGGCATTGCCTTCCGGGACGGTGTGCTCAATGCGACGCTCGGCGGCATGGAGCTCTATGACGGGCACGCAAGCGGCAAGGTCACGCTCGACGCGTCCAAGCCCGTTCCCACGTTCAGCGGCAACCTTCTTCTTGACGGCGTCCAGACCAAGACCCTATTGAGCGACGCCGCTCAGTTCAGCCTGCTCTCGGGGCATACCAAGCTCGCGCTCCAAATCAGCGGCTCGGGCGGCAACTCGGATGAAATCAAGTCGTCGCTGGCCGGCCAGGGCAACTTCGCCGTGAGCGACGGCGCGATCGAGGGCATCAACATCACCGAGCTCATCAACTCCGTCGGCGCGGGGCAAATTCCCGACCTCCGTCAGGGACCGGGCGCCAAGACGGCCTTCAGCGATCTTGGCGGCAGCTTCACCATCGCGAACGGCGTCGCGGCGACCAACAACCTCCAGATGACGAGCCCGGTGCTCAAAGTGACGGCGGAAGGCAATGTAGACCTCACGCAAAGCACCATCGACATCCTGGCCCGCCCGGAGATCACTGCCGGACCAGAGGGCAAGCGTGGCGCCAATAATCTCGCAGGCCTCAGCGTTCCCGTGCGCATCGAGGGGCCCCTGGCCAAGCCTTCCATCAGGCCCGAGGTGAAGGCGATGTTCGCGAACCCTGAGCAGGCCGGGAAGACGGTGAATCAAATCGGCGAGGCGCTACAGAAGAAGTTCAAGGGGAAGCCCGTGGGCGAGGCGATCGGGCGCTTCCTCGGCAACGTTCAGATCGGTCCGCGCAATAAGGATGCGGAAGGGGACGCAGTCCCGCCGAGACAGAAGGACTCAGGCACGAGCGCTCAGCAACCGACGCCCGATGATGGCGCCGCCAACCAGGACAGCGGTGACGACGCGCCTGACCCCGATCTCGACCGAATACTCCGCTAGCAGAGAACGCTATTGCACCACGGCTTCCGCCGTGGACCCCGACGGCTCTCCGGCAAAGGTAATGAGCGTGCGCATCTCAGGATTGCCGAGGCCGACGCACATCGGCGCTCCGGCGCCCGGGATGAAGCTCGCATCGAACATCTCGCGCACAGCGCCGTCCCACTTGATCCAATGCAGGATGTCGCCGTTGCGCGTCTCGATGATATAGGCGCCGCAGCGCGGCTCGCGGTCGCGCGCCTTTCCCAAACCTTCGGCGCTTCGCTTCATCGACGAGTATCACTACCGTGCCGAGAGCCAGTCGCTTATCGCCGAACGTCTCGCCGAGCAGATTGCCTGATGGCGCTCAAGGTCATGGCTTGGGCCGGCGCTTATCGAGCGCGGCAAGTCCGTCGGAGAACCCTGTAAGCTCCGCGACGGCCTGCACCGCCTGGCCGTTAAGCGCATACACTGTGATCGTGCCCTTCTGCGACTTGGTCAGCTCCTGCTTAAGATCGTCAGGCATGACCAGAAGTGCGCTGCATTGTTGCGGCACGCAGGCCTGATAGGACATCCGATAGATCTTGATCGCATCGGGCGAGAATTCGAGACCTTTCTGCAACGCGACCCCGGTCGGCCCGTCGATTCTGAGCACGAGGTTGCCCTGGGGCCCATAGGCCACGGTCACGCGGAAGACGAGTTTCTGCGATTCGCTGCACGAGAGCCTGGACGAGAGAGCAGGGCTCCCTGCCTTCCTTGTCCTTCTCTTTGCCGCAGACAAGCGCCCATTGGCCGAAATTGCCGGCGATCGTCACCTCGGGTGCTTTTCCGGGCTCTCCTTGGGCTTTGGCGGGGGCGGTCGGTTTCGCCACTGAGCCGCCTGGTGAAGCATTGCCTCCGGCCTGGGCGACGGCCTGTCCACCGGCTATGAGCGTGACCCCACAAAAAAATGCAAAGGCGAGCTGTCGCCGCATCACACCGAGCTTTTCGTGTTGTATCCACGCATGCATTTACCTCCTCGGACCGGATATCGTCTCACGAGTATAGTCGGCAAAATAACGGACAAAAAGCGCAGCGTCGGAACAGAGAAACATTCCATCGACCGCAGCCGGCACCTCCCCTATAAGCGCGCCATGCCAGCCACACCTCCGAAAATCGGTTTCGTCAGCCTGGGTTGTCCAAAGGCGTTGGTCGATTCTGAACGCATCATCACCAAGCTCCGCGCCGAGGGTTACGAGCTTTCGCCGAGCTTCGAAGGCGCCGACGCAATCGTCGTCAACACCTGCGGCTTTCTGAACTCCGCCAAGGAGGAATCGCTCGAGGCGATCGGGGAGGCGCTCGGTAAGAACGGCCGCGTGATTGTCACCGGCTGCCTCGGCGTTGAGTCTGATCGAATCCGTGCCCGCTACCCCGACGTGCTCGCCATTACTGGCCCGCACCAATATGAGGCGGTGGTCGACGAGGTGCACAAGGCCGTGCCCCGGCCGCACGACCCCTTCCTCGATCTTTTGCCGCCGCAGGGCATCAAGCTTACCCCGCGCCATTACGCCTATCTGAAGATTTCCGAGGGCTGCAACAATGCCTGCAGCTTCTGCATCATTCCCTCGCTGCGCGGCCGCCTCAAGAGCCGGCCGCTTGGGGAGGTGATGCGCGAGGCCGAGAAGCTGGTCGCCGCCGGCGTCGAGGAGCTGCTTGTGATCTCGCAAGACACGAGCGCCTATGGGCTCGATCTCCGCTACGCCAAAAGCGCGTGGCGCGGAGAGGAGCGCGACACGCGGTTCATGGCTCTCGCCGAGGCGCTCGGGTCGCTCGGCGCTTGGGTGCGCCTCCACTACGTTTATCCCTATCCGCACGTGGATGAGGTGCTACGGTTGATGGCAGAGGGCCGAGTGCTGCCTTATCTCGACATTCCCTTCCAGCACGCGAGTCCTTCGGTGCTTAAGGCCATGCTGCGGCCCGCGCACCAGGAGAAGACCTTGGAGCGCATCGCGCACTGGCGCGACATCTGTCCCGACCTCGCCATCCGCTCGACATTCATCGTCGGATTCCCCAAAGAGACGGAGGAAGATTTCGAGCTTCTGCTCGATTGGCTCGAGGAAGCAAAACTTACGCGCGTGGGCTGCTTCAAATATGAGAATGTCGATGGCGCCGCGGCCAATGCGCTTGAGGGCCATGTGCCAGAGGAGGTGAAAGCCGAGCGCTATGCGCGGCTCATGGAGCGCCAGCAAGCGATCAGCACCGATCTGCTTGCCGGCCGTGTGGGCAAGACGATCGAGGTCATCATCGATGAGGTTGATGGTGAAGGCGCGATCGCGCGCTCGCACTGGGACGCGCCCGAGATCGACGGGAACGTTTATTTGAACGGTGAAAAGGGGCTTAAAGCCGGCGACCGGCTGATGGTCAAGGTCGCAGCGTCCGACGAATACGATCTTTGGGCCGATCGGGTCGAGTCGCCAGGTTGAGCGCGAGACTGTCGGCGCGCGCTTGAGCTCGAGCTAGGCGGGGTTGGTTG
>Ga0163161_10000254_pt1 | contig 47179 bp, 54 predicted proteins | sample S45metaG_FD_129847 | JGI IMG/M metagenome (GOLD analysis project Ga0163161, IMG submission 129847) | Switchgrass rhizosphere microbial communities from Kellogg Biological Station, Michigan, USA - S4-5 metaG | ecosystem: Host-associated > Plants > Roots > Rhizosphere > Soil | place: USA... | reverse complement strand
GAGCGCACTGCCATGGAAATTCATCTTATTGGGGTTGTTGGTAGGCCCCGGACCAAAACCGGCAGACGGCAGGGTGGCTTCCGAAAATTCGCTATGGGTGCTTGCACCCGAACAGGCGCTCAATAGCAATGCACCGGTGATCAGAGCGACTTTGACGAGGTTCGAGATCATTTTTCAGTTCCCTGTGGGTTGGAAGCGCGGTGACCTTAGGGAGTCATCCTATGCCGCAAGCCCGCCGGGAATTATGAAACTTTGTTGGGTGACAGCGATTGTTCAGGTACTTCGGTTTCCTGATGCAAAAAAGGGTGTTCCCCGGACAAACTGTCGAAATAGCAACGTCCTACACGACTCTGGGAATTGTCCGTACACTTGTCCATTGCTGTGCTTTTGTCACGAGGTCTATAGTCCGCCCAACGCCAAAATGGCGTGTCGGGTTTGGCGACTCGATGGCAATTGAACTGAATCCTTCGAGCATTTTCGGAGCGTTTCAGAACGCACTTAGCTGCCTGTTTTATGGTGGCTGTGCGCGGGAGACCTTAGGGTCTGCCGGTTTCTCCATTGCCCGGTTCGCCAACCCGCGTACGGCTACCACCCATTCGTTTGGCGACGATTGAGTTGTAGTTTTCTCAAATTAATGGAGCTTCACATGAAAGAATTTATGGCTTTAACCAGCAACGCTGACGACCTTCCCTCGCTGTATGTAAACACCACCCAACCGCTGCACTCACTGCTCAGCACCGCACGCTACCGAATTGGCGCGGTAACGCAGATCCTGGAAAACCTCGCGATGCGCGGCGACATCACCACGGACTCAGTGATACTTAGCGACTTCGCAATGCTTTGCTGCATACCCTTGCGCGATGGCTGCGATGTATTGGACGTCATCGCTCGACGCATGGATGCTGAACCGTCCTGACGTCACAAAGGGGCGCCCTCCTCGGACGCCCCGTTGGCCCATTTCTCTCTCCCACCGCTTCTCCATCGCCCCGATGATGGATTGGAACAACTTACGACAAAGCCCTTTAAAATAGCGCCTTACAGCGAATCTCTACTCCCCTCGTACCAATTCTGTACCACCGAGTTCCCTTTCCCGTGTGGCTAACCGCGTTACATAAGGCAGATATCGGCCCAGAGTGTGTAAAAACGCTTCGCCAAAATTGAAGTGTGCGCGTCTACGTTAAATCTGAAATTAATCGGCACGTCAGCAGATGTGGATTCCGCATAGAAGCGCGATTTCCAGTCCGGTTTTGAGTACCTGTCGCGCTCAAAAACGTTTTTACACACCCTCGGCCAGGAGCAGCCATGCGGACCACCTAAAAAACGGACGACTTGATGTATTCACTGATTCACCATGGTGTGACAGCGATCCAACACAAAAAAAACAGCTATCGTCATAAGTGTCGGTCTGTCCTAGACCAGTAGCGTACTGATGGAGTTCTTATGAAAAGGACCAATCTTACTGCTGTTGTCACCACCCTTCTCGCGGGAACCGTCCCAACACTTTCTAGCGCTACATCTCCTACAGATCCAGTTTTCGCCTTTGGCTTGCTGGGAAGCTATAGCGTTCTCGAATTCACAGGGCACAGAAGCACGAACACCGAACACATTCCGGAAGGAGGGTTATTTCTCAACTTTGGCAACAAAATGACGGCTCAAACCGGCTTTGTCTATCAAGCAGAAATAAGTGGGCAGTACTCTGAAAAACAGAATCAGAGAGTAAAGGATGGCCAGGCCGACCTGGATCTTGGCTGGCGGACTGAGTTGAATGCGCACAACTCAATAGATCTATTGCTGGGCGGAGGATACAAATGGAATCAATTTCAGCCGGAGTCTAACAAGTACGACATCGACCTCACCAGCCGCACTACTTTCGCCAAAATCGCTGCGGGCTACAATCATCGATTCAACACTGCAACACTGCGTTTTGAAGCGGGAATTCGAAGGGTCATAAATGGTGACTCGCAGCTAAAAGTCCATGGTATCAACAGCGAGAGTCTGGATTTACAAGACAACAACAATCCTTTTGCCGAACTGAGTTTTCTATTTAATCAACAAGGATCAATTCCGGTCATAGCATCCCTATACTACAAACGCTTCAATTATGACCTAGATGGTCAATTTGCAGTGACTGACCTCGACAAACAAACCAGGGAGGAATATGGCGTGAAATTGGGCTTGGTTTTTTAACTCAATGACAAAGGCAATGACAAAGGGGACGGATCTATTTTTCTCATAGAAAATAAATCCACCCCCTTTAGCTACTACTCCCTCATAGCCTTTCTAAACCGACAACAGTTCCAGTAACACTCAAACCAAACCAGTTTTTTTGAATTAATTTCTGAATAGACAGGACAACCAAGTTAAACCCAATCCTGCAACCATCATAAACATCAAACCTATCAGCATCTAATCTCTTATAGTCGAAAGTGAAAAAAGGGGACTGAAAAAAGGGGACAGACTTATTTACTCGTAGCTATCCAGTCGATTTCCTCCATGCGATTGCTCAGATCTCCTGAACCATCGCAGCAAGACTCGCCTAAGCCCCGCCCCCCCCAATCCTGATAAACTCCCCACCTCCCAGCCCCGCCCATCTCAGAACCGCCAATGCCCCCAATCACCGCCACACCCGCCCCGCTCTCCCGCCGCGTCTCCGTCGCCCCGATGATGGATTGGGCGTAGCACTCCCCCAAAGCCCCAGCCAGACTGACTAATCCTCTGCAACACCTTCGCTTTGTAGCAATTTCTAAGCAAGCCGTAATAACTGCCTGACAGGGGCACTACCGGTACTATGCTTGTACTTTTTCTCGAAAGGAGTCGAAACCATGCCAGGTGAATATTCGTTGTCGGATGTGCTGGAGAGGATCTACCACAACCAGTTAGCTCTGGAGGCGGCCGTGATGGAACTGACGCTTCAGGTTGAACAGCAGGGTTTAGCTGAGGCGGGCGAAAATGTCCGGGGAGCGCTGCAAACGATTGGTGAAAACGCTGGCCACATCAAACAGGGCCTGGCAAAGCTTAGATCCAAAGATTTTTAACCGGCGCATACGCCAATTGTGCTTGAGTATTTCGGTCATTAAGCCCCAACCCCATGTGTTTCTAGGGGCTCAGCGCATAGCACCACCGCATGCACAAACGCATGATTGGCATTGAATGGCATGGATTGGCATACGGTTTGCCCCATTTTTGCCCCATCCTCGCCTGCCGCACTGCCCTAGTTCACGGTGTCGCCAGGTAATCCTAACGATGGCCAATATAAATCTATGTGGCCTTGAGTCAAAGACATCCCTCCTATATGAATTTGGCCGCCATGGCGATTCACATTAGTCCACAAGCCGTCTTACATACTTTTTAGATATCCACCCTTCAACTCCTCCCTGCCCTACGACAGATACATGTAGCCACACCCTATTGTCATTTTCGAGTACCTCGAGTAACGCTCCATCAGTTAAGAATACTTGCAATATCTCCGACTTCATTCCCGGAGCCGCTCGTAAGCGAACCGACTCGCCTCTGACAAATCTGTAGTCTTTCAACAACTCCAGCGGAACCTCACACGCTGCACTGCGGATAGCTTTACCCAGTTGGCCTGAAGTCATTCCAGGAATAATTTTTGGTTGCAAAAAACATAACTCTTCACGTACACCATTTTGCAACGCCAGGTAGCCAAATGATGCGGATACAAGCCAGAAAAGCCACGTTAAAAGCCATTTCGCCGAAACGCTAAGATTGGCAGTGTTTCCCGACAGATCTACGGTAGCTAATTCCGCTTCGATAGCCGTTTGGGCTGCAGCTACATCCTCCGCGCTAACGACACTACTCGTATTCTCTGTAAGTTTTGATATCAGTGACGCTAGTGGATTGCTTTGGCCTGGCGTAGCCGCATTTATCGTTTGAAGTAAGGTTTGGGGGTTGAGCGTGTGCCATTGAAAATGCTGCGAAGCAGGCAAAGAGCTGATAACCGCTAAGGACGCACCCAACGTCGCCATCGCAGGCAAGGACTTCATCATTGCCTGAATAGCTTTGAAGTCCAGCACCGGAGTCTTGAAGGCTGCCTGCATGGCCTTAAAGTCCAGTGCTGGAGACATTGCGGCTGCTTGCATAGCCTTGAAATCCAGTTTTGGAGTCATCACAGCTGCTTGCATGGCCTTAAAGTCCAGCGCTGGAGTCAAGAAGGCAGATCGCATCGCCTTAAAGTCCAGCGCAGGGGTCATCACAGCTGCTTGCATGGCCTTGATGTCCAGCGCTGGAGTCATGAAAGCTCGCAAAGCTTTAAAGTCCAGCGGTGGAGTCATCACAGCTGCTTGCATGGCCTTGATGTCCAGCGCTGGAGTCATGAAAGCTCGCAAAGCTTTAAAGTCCAGCGGTGGAGTCATCACAGCCGCTTGCATGGCCTTGATGTCCAGCGGTGGAGTCATCACAGCCGCTTGCATGGCCTTGATGTCCAGCGCTGGAGTCATGAAAGCTCGCATAGCTTTAAAGTCCAGCGGTGGAGTCATCACAGCCGCTTGCATGGCCTTGATGTCCAGCGCTGGAGTCTTGAAAGCTCGCATAGCTTTAAAGTCCATAACAGGAGCCACGGCACCAGCTAGCGCGGCCTTGAAGTCCGGTGCAGGTTTCAAGGCCGACTGGTCAGGTGAGTCCGAAGCAACCTCCAATTTATCCTGCTCGCCCTCTAGCCCCCCGCTTCCGACATCTTGGACTTTGTGCTCATCCATACGCTTACGCCCCCAAAAAGCGACCAAGGTATCTCGAATTTTGACCCGTGTTAAGCCGTCCTGAAAACCTAGGTTTTGATAGATTCTAGAAGAAGCATTCGGGACGCCTCCCCTCCCTTTCGGACTAAATCAAGCTGGGTTTAAGCAAGCCTAACGATTGCCTATATATAGTCTTTTGAGTGACCGCTTCCGAAAGAGGCCATCCAGCATTTGAGATTCAAGCTGGACACCAGCAAGCCTAAGGACTGCCAATATAACTTTGCACAGCAGGGTACTTTCAACCAGCTAACATCCTGATACCCTTTCCTCTTCACGGAGGAAACACCATGCCCAACTCAGACTTACTCCCTTCCCTGCTGTTCAAGATCAACGAAAACCAACTCGCCCTGGAGGCCGCCATCCTGGAAATTTCCAACTGGGTCGAGGCGCGCGGCTCGGCTGACGTCGCCGACAACGTCCGCGGCGCATTGGACACCATCGACAAGAACGAGGAGTTCATCAAGCTTACGCTTGCAGTCCTAATGACGCCTGAGTGACAGTTATCGGCCAAATGCGGTCGGTCGCCAGGTCCGCTATCAACTCATAGTTGCCGTTGGCGAACGGTAGGATTCGGCCAGATTCGTCGTTCATTTGCTCGCGCATAAAGGGACCAATGAGTGTTTGTTTAGATACCCGTTTACGTCAGTCGTATCAAAGTATCGAATAAACCCAGACTTGGCCGTTGAACTGCGGTCTGGTTTCGAGGAGTCAATGATTCTTCATTCAGACCCGTGAGTCCCTTTGCAGAACACATATCAACAGTCAATGACTCCATACTGCGAGCCGGTGGTCTCCTGGATGTGTCGGATCGGCCTTGACCCCGGCTATCGTCGCCTTTGAGACCGCATACATTCGCGCAAGGGCGCTGATGCTGGCGCCCTCAAGCGCTGGTTCTCTGTGTCCTGAAGTGGGGTTGATATGCGTCCGTATGCAAAAGTGGCCATCTGCTATTCTCTCCTGTAGGACTACGGTGTCGAAAATAGGATGGCCTGTCAGAAAAGCCAAGGCTATTTTCCTGACAGGGCAACAAGTGGATTTGGGGGATTCCAGGAAGCGGTCGTATTTTGGCGTTTGTAAGAACGAGTATTTTAGTAATGTTGTCGAATTTTTCGGAGCAGGGACGTGCTAAAACGGGTATCTAAAATTCAGAATGTAGGCCGCTTTCGAAACTGTACTCCCGGTCGAGTAGAGTTTAATAAAATTGCAATAATTTTTGGTCTGAATACATACGGAAAATCCACTTTAAGCGATATATTTTCTAGTTTGAAAGCAAGGCGCTCAGAATCAATAAAGAAACGGTTGTCGATTCCTTTGGATCAGGCTGATCAAGAGGTTGCACTTAGTTTTCAAGAAGAGGGGCAGAAAGAAGTTACCGTTTTATACAAAAATGGTAACTGGCAAACTGAGCTTCCGGCGTCTTTAAGGATGCATGTCTTTGATGACGGCTTCTATCATCAGAATTTGTTTGCGGCAAGAGAGTTTACGCGTCAGACCAAGGAGCAATTCAGTTCCTTTGTTCTCGGTGCAGAGGGCGTTGAGAAAGCGCACTTGATAGCTGAAAAAAACAAAGCAAAAGCTGAGGCACTTAGAACTAGAAATAAACTAGGAAAAGATGCTTTTGGTGATGTTCCGGATGTTTCCAAGTTTATTTCCCTGGAGGTTAATGACGATAAAGAGCAACTTGAGAATAGCAGAGATCAGCTGCGGGACGAGTGGATAGCTATATCAAGACAAAAGAAGCAGATGGAGCAAATTCTTGGTAGGGAAATGTTAAAGCCGCTGCGTTATGATAATACGTTGGAGACTAGTTTTGATACGCTAAATAGTGCGCTTATTAAAACCCATGAGGGGATTCATGAGGAGGCAAAAAAAGCTGTATCTAATCACATCGAAAAATGCTTTAAAGAGGAGCGAGGGGCAGAGGCTTGGATAAGGGAGGGCTTAGGTCGGGTTAAAGGTAATGATTGTTTGTTCTGTGGGCAGGCGCTCGGTGGTTCTGCCAATGATTTAATGGATTTTTATAGACTTAGTTTTGATGCTGGGTTCAAGCAGCACCAAGAGTCTGTTTCGCGCGCGCTTGATAGTAGTGGCGAAAAAATTGCAAGATTTGAGCTTTCTGGTGTAAGGCTGCTACTTGAGCAAAATGCCAAGGTAATACTGTTGTATCCGGAGTTGGCTGAGCAGCCATTATTTCAACAGCATTCAAAATCGGTTGCTCAAGAGGAAGAAGCTTTAAGGGCTATAGTAGAGCGCTGGATGGAAGATTATACAACAACCTTTTCGGTAGTTAGTAGGCTTATCGAGCAAAAGAAGGCTGCTCCTCAGTTAGCATTTGAAATGGTTGATTTTGGTGCTTGGAAAGAGATTCTTGAATCTTTAGATTCAGCTGTTGAAAAATACAACTCATCAATGAGGCTGATTCATGAGATTGTTCGCCAGTTTAAAGAGGGATTGAGTCATGAGTCGTTGTCGGAAAAACTGGCAAAGTTAAAAGCGTCAGGTGATGACATTAACTTGAAAATAAAAAGATTGGAAAGGGTAGTGCAATGTGACGAGTGGTTACGACTTGATAAGCAGAATAATGATTTAGCAGATGAGATTCCCAAGCTCCTTGATCTACTAAGGAAAGAGCAAAGCGAATTTATTGATTCTTTCTTTGATCGGGTAAACAAATGCTTTGTTGATTTTGGTGGTAGAGACTTTAAGTTGGTGAAAGGCATAGATGATAGGGGTAATACACCTATCTATTTTCTCAAGGTCTTGTTTAAAAATAATGTGATTGCTGAGTCTAATATTGATCGGGTTTTTAGTGAGTCAGATCGTAGGGCTCTTGCACTTTCGGTTTTTTGGGCTTCTTTAATAGGTCAAACAGAAGCGGAGCTCGCTGGATCTATCGTAGTGTTCGATGACCCCGTTACCTCATTTGACTCCAATAGAGTAGGGGCGGTTCATCGAGGGATTATTAACTTGGCGACAGAGGTTCGGCAGGTCATCATTTTGAGCCACTATGAGCAGGGGGTAGCGGACTTATTAGTTAAGCATAAGAAAAATAAACCACTAAGTTTTTGTATGATTGAAAATGTTGGGAGCGTGTCGTCTATATGCATGGGGGACATGGATGATTTTATTAAAAGTGATCATCAGAAGAAGCGTGATGAGGTTTTTAGATTCATTGAGGCAGTTACACCAGGATGTGGTTCAGGAGATCTGAGGGTGTTTTTGGAGTATGAAATCGATCACCGGTTTGCTAAACAGATGGCGCAATACAAACTCGGTGCGCTGGGACTTGGGGAGCGTATCGACGGCTTGTTTGACAATGGATGTATTTCATCTGGTGTGAAGGAAGAGCTTCATGCTTGGCGAGAAGATTTAAACCCAGCTCATCACCTTTGGACCGGAAATAATGTTGAAGACCAAAGAGAGACAGCAGGTCGATTTATGACTTTTGTCTACCATGGATTAAAAGGCCTTTAATATGCCGACGTAAATTGTAAGTGCGTCGCAAATTAAGCTGTTGTGGCTGTAAGAATTTTCGTAGAACTGAGCGCAGCTAATGCGCTTTTTTTCTTGGTCGTTTATATAGAAAGGGAAAACCACGATGGCTACCACAATGGAAGATATTCTTTACGACGAGATGCTTGACTCCCTATGCGCAGAGGAAGTCATGAAAAAAGCTGCCGAGGACCAATGCATTTACGTTTTTGTTGAGGGGGAGTCCGAAGAAGCTACCTTTCAAATGCTCCTTGAGGACTGTGGATTGGACTTTAAAATCCATGGGATAGTTATCGCAAACTACAATGGCATCGGAAATCTTAAAAATTCAATCCGGCTTATCAGAAAAACATTGAGCCACAATAGACCAATCATCGTGACTTATGACGATGACTTGCCAGGAAAAAGAGAAACCCAACACATTAACGATGAATTAATTACCAAGTTCAAGATTCCTCAAACCCCGGTTGTAAGATATTCAGATGGTAGTGAAGGTGGGTCACTCGAAGAAGCATTTCCTCCGGAACTATTTATAGAGTCATGCTTTAAAAGCGATGTGATTTTAAACTCTACCACAAATATGAAGTCAGATTTTTTTGCCATATTTGAAGCGAAAAAACCATGGTTCGCCCAACTGGCAAATTTTTTGAACAGCATGAATATGAAGGTTGGCTCAGTAAATAAAGTCAGACTAGCCGAGCGCATGGCCGAATCTTGCAACCCAATACCAGAAACATTTGAAAAGCTAGCTGAGCTAGCATTAAAACTACGAGAACGACATCCAGTAAAAAGTCCAAATGATGTTGACCTGTCTTTTTTGAATAGTCGGCAATAGCCGCATCTCAAAATCAATTGAATCGCGATACGGAATGCCAGCTTTGGTCAATTTAAGCCTATTGCCACCGGCGGCTATGGGTCCAGGCTGTGTGAAAACGCGCTGAATACGTCGAAAACTGAGAGTCGCGAGGGTTGCCTGTGAAATCAGCGGGCGGAAGCGCGAATTACCTTAGTCAGCTGCATAGACGTTTGTAATGCCGATTGGGCCGCGTCAGCGGCCCAATCGGCTACTAACGGGCGAGCCAAGCGGCTGGATTCACGCCCTGATCGCCTCAAGCAGTCCTGCGATGCCGAAGATGCTCATCATTCGTTTGAGGTTGTAGGCGAGCACATGAAGGCTCATCTCAGTGCTCACCCGCGGCAGGGTTTTGGTCAGGAAGTGGGCACTTCCCATCCAGAACTTGAGCGTTCCAAAAGGATGTTCAACGGTCTGGCGACGAACCTTCATCATCCCTGGGTCATGTTCCAGACGAACCTGCATCGCGTCGATTACCGCCTCATGTTCCCAGCGCTTCACACGGCGCTCCTTACCCGTCGTACATTGCTTTTGTATTGCGCAGGACTGGCACCCCGAGAAGTAGTAACAATGCAACAACATGCCGTCTTCCATCGACGAATGCCGTCTGGTTAGTAACTGCCCCGCAGGGCATCGATACTCGTCCGACGCAATAAGATAGATGAAATCCTGCTTGCCGAATCTGCCTTCGGCTTTGCTGCCAGATGTCAGGGGTTTCGGTACGAAGGTAGTGATGCCGGCTTGCTCGCAAGCAAGGATTTCCAGACCTTTGTAATAGCCTCGGTCGGCCACCACCGTTAGCGATTCAGCCTCGATTTCTTCACGCGCTTGGTTCGCCATATTGCTCAGTTGCCCACGATCATTGCCAACGTTGGTCACCTCATGGGCAATGATCAAATGGTGTTTGTCGTCGACAGCTGTTTGTACGTTGTAACCAACCGTTCCGGTGCCTCGGCCGCTCGTGGCCATTGAGCGTGCATCTGGATCGGTAAGAGAGATTTGCTGGTCTGGACTGTCGTGGAGCTGCGCCTCTATGTCCTTGAGTTTCTGCATCTGCTGTTTCAGCGTTTCGATTTTTTCTTTCAGTCGCTCGGCCTTGGCCTCGGCCACTTCGGGCGTTGCCCGATCCGCCGAATCCATCGCCGCCAGATATCGATCAATGCTCTGCTCGATCTGCTGCATGCGTGCCTTCACCTTGCCCTGAGTGAAGTTGCGGTCGCGATTATTGACGGCTTTGAATTTGCTGCCGTCGATGGCGATGATCGACTGAGAGAAGAGATTGAGGTTGCGGCAAAGCACTACGAACTGGCGGCATACGCTACGAATAGCTTTGCCGTTGTCTTTGCGAAAGTCGGCAATGGTTTTGAAGTCCGGAGCCAAACGCCCCGTTAGCCACATCAACTCGACGTTGCGCTCGGCCTCACGCTCAAGCCGGCGGCTGGACTGAATCCGATTGAGATAGCCGTAGATATAGATCTTCAGCAAGACCGCTGGATGATAGGCCGGACGACCCGTAGCGGCAGGATCGACGCCCTCAAACCCAAGTGCGCCCAGGTCGAGTTCATCGACGAAAACGTCGACCACTCGGACTGGATTTTCTTCGGCTACGTAATCGTCCAGACACTCCGGCAGCAAGGTGACTTGCGTCCGAGCCTCACCTTCAATAAATCGCTTCATGATCGCCCCCGCTACGATCTAGACGATCAGAAGGTTAGACAATCACTGGCGTTTTCACACAGCCTGGGTCGATAGCGGTCCTCCCATCTCGCTTAAACCCTGCTGCTCGTCGCCTCACCCTCGCCACGATAATCACGCCTCGATTACTGTACATACAACCAGTATTTGTACAGAGAACCCGTCTCCATGAATTTCGACCAGGCTAAAGCGCTGAGACTTCAGCAGTGGCGCTCGACCCTCGACGACCACGACTTTCGAATGCAGAACCCTGAAGCCTACCGACAGACCCTTCACGAAATGAGCGCCGCCCTTGTCACCGAGGGGTTGATCGATGAACTCCAGCAGTTCGACATGAACGAAATGGCAAACGCCGCCTACTGGCACGCAGTGGAAGAATTGCAGACCACGCCGGGACGCTATTGTGGCGCCTCGGCCTACGACGTCATGCAGCACGGAAGCACCGAACTGTTAGGCAGGATTGGACAGTCAATTTTCTATGCCGCGAGTACGCTGGCCCAAGGTGCGCGATCCGCCTATGACGGGAAGATTTACCGCGATGCCACTGGAGCGAACCTGGTGTTCATCCCGTCCGGGGCTGTGGCGAGAATTATCGGGCTTACCTTGACCCTGCCGGATGGGCAGCAGTACGACCTCATCGAAACGGGAAGAACAGTCGAGGGCGTCCCCTACGAGCCGATCGACGAGCCGGACCTCTACCGTGCGCTGGTTGACGTCGCCCAGGTTGCCCTGGAATGCCGTGACCTGCGCGCTTTCGAAAGACTGCGGCCGCTTCTCGACCTGGCCAGGTACTGCATCTGCCCGACGTGCCTTGATCGTTTTGACCGCTCTGAAGACTGCCCGACCTGCGCCGGCCGAGGGTTTGTAACGAAGCCGACGGCCACTGGTCTACCCTGAATACACAGCCGGAGGGTGCAATCATGTGCGGACGCCTTTCCCAGTACCGGGGCATTCACGACTTCGTCGCGGCGCTCAGCATCCCCAACGCCCTCCTCAACTATGCCGGCGACCAGCCTTTCGAGCGCTATAACGCCGCGCCAACCACTCAGCTTGCCCTCTTGCACCGGGATGGTGAATATCTGCGCGCTGACATGGTTCGCTGGGGCTGGCGCCCGCACTGGGCCAAAGACCGCGCCGCGCCGATCAATGCTCGGGTGGAGAAGGTCGCCCACGGGCCATTCTTCAAAGCCATCTGGCCGCACCGTGCCATCATCGCGATCGACAACTGGTTTGAGTGGGTTTACGAAGGCGGACCGAAGAAGCAGCCCTACCTGATCCGCCATCGTGACCAGAAGCCGATCCTGTGTGCTGCGATCGGTCAGTATCCGATCGGCGAGCATGAGCCCGGCGAGCATGACGGTTTCGTGATCATCACCGCCGACAGCGCCGGCGGTATGGTGGACATCCATGACCGGCGGCCTGTGACGTTATCGCCGGAACTGGCCCGGGAATGGCTGGACCCGGGCACGCCCAAGGAGCGCGCCGAACAGATAGTGCTCCTCCAAGGTGAGCCCGCGGAGGCATTCGAGTGGTTCAAGGTTGATCGCGCAGTAGGCAATGTCCGCAATCAGGGTGCAGCACTCATTGCACCGGCCGACCCAGCACTGCTTTGATCAGCTTGATGCGGTTGAGGTGTTTACGACATGTTTTACACTTTTCGTGTAATTAACAGCCTTAATGTGTGAGTCCTTTCAACTAGCCACGCCCAGCAATAACAACTACTTCCATCCATGTTTGCAGAAAATGGCGGGGCAGTTACTTACTTAAGTACGTACGTAATTTCCACTTATCGTGTAATAAACAGCCGCAGGAAAAACCCACAACCCATATACACCCAAAGCCCTAATCCCCGCTCGCCATATACACCCATGGACCTAGGACAAAGTCGTTATAGCGAAGCATATACACATACAGCCCTAGGGCAATGTACCCGACGTGCTCGCCGCCTAAAGTTCAATTAATTGCGATAACCCATTGACGAACCCTACTTTAAACAACTAGTTTAAAAACAGATTCAATTCCTCCCTCTCAGCTACCGCGCCATTAAGCGCGGCATATTTCTTTGCGAGAATAAAAAATGAATGTGCTGACTCTTCTTATGGCGACCGTTGAGTTTTTGATAAAACTTACTGAGCTGTTGCAGCTCTGGGGTGTCGGTTGCCCGGGATTCGCTCCGTGGTGATCAGAACAATCCTCCCAACGCGGCGGGTTCCCAGTTCATTATCACCAGCTCACCGCTCACTTCCGCCTTTCCCTGACGCTGATTGGTATTGCAGTAACGGATGTCGAGCATCTCCAAGTGAAAGCCCTCGAACACACGACGGATGTCTGGGTGATCGTTAATGCTGACCATCACCTTGCCTTTGCAGCGACGCATGAAGTCGGCCATCCGCTCGTAGTTCTCGAATGGAAAGTCCACCCCATAACCGGCGGTCTGCCAGTAAGGCGGGTCCATGTAGTGAAAGGTATGGGCACGATCGTAGCGTTCAGCGCATTCCAGCCAGGGGAGGTTTTCGACGTAGGTGCCGGACAGGCGCTGCCAAGCGGCCGAGAGGTTTTCCTCGATCCGCAGCAGGTTGATGGCCGGGCCGGTGGTGGCGGTACCGAACGTCTGCCCGGTGACCTTGCCGGCGAAGGCATGGTGCTGCAGGTAAAAGAATCGGGCGGCACGCTGGATGTCGGTGAGGGTTTCGGGGCGGGTCATCTTCTGCCATTCGAACACCTGACGCGAGCTGAGCGCCCATTTGAATTGGCGTACGAACTCTTCGAGGTGGTTCTGCACGACGCGGTACAGCGTCACCAGGTCGCCGTTGATGTCGTTGAGGACTTCAACGGGCGCGCCCTGGGGTCGCATGAAGTACAGTGCGGCACCGCCGGCAAAGACTTCGACGTAGCATTCGTGAGGCGGAAAAAGCGGGATGAGGCGGTCGGCCAGGCGGCGTTTGCCGCCCATCCAAGGGACGATGGGTGTAGACATGGAAAGCAAGACCTTTACTGTATGGATAAACAGGTGCTAGGCTCGCCGCGCTTCGTGCACGGAGTAAGAGCCTTGGCTGGACTTGCAGGGGCAATCTGCGGGGACGGCGACCGGGTTGGATGTTGACGCATCCACCCCGGTCGCTCTTTTTCACTTCGCTGTTGAGACTTCTTTGGCGTAGGCCTGACAGGCCGCCAAGGCGATCAGTCCTTGGTCGCCGGCATCGGTGATGCCGATAATTCGTTGAGCATGCGCTGGGTCAAGTTGGGCTCTTGTGGGGCCATGAACCACACTGCCGGTGGCGGTGGTGGCTGACATTGCGCAGCTGCTGGTTGAATCGGTGGCGTCGAGTAGGACTGACAGGCGCACATCAGCAGTGGCAAGGCGGTCGCGCAGGCGACCTTGATCACGTTGGGCATCGCTCAGTGCTCGGTAATGGGTTTGTTCGCTGGCTGACAAGCGCTGCTCCAGGGCAAGACGTTTGTCTTGATCCGCACGCTGTTGCGCGGCCGAAGCCAGGGCCAGTTGATTAAGGGTGTCGGTGTGCAGGCGAACCTGTTCAGCGAGCTGTTGGCCGTAGCGCCAGTCCTGGACCTGCCAGGCCAACGCGGCAGCACCACCCGCGATGGCGACCAGTAGCCCACCGACAGCAATCACTCGATACGGCGACGGGATCAGGTCGACGAGACGCATAACACTGCCCTCGCCCGCTCCCACAGCTGCAGCCGGTCCGCCAGGCCGTTCAGCCCGCCATTGATCTTGCGGGTGATCGACTCGAACTCATCCCGATCTGCCAGCGCGTTCAGCTCGCGCATCCACCAGAACCACGCGGCCGACTCGGCAGCCCACTGCGGCAGCTCGAGCAGCTCAGGTGTGCGCAGCAATCGCTCGTCGCCAAACAGGGCCAGGCTGCAGCGTTGGTAGTTGTTGCGGCCCGTAACCTGAATCAGGCCGCGACCGCGATAGCGCTGGCCATCGCCGTCGGGCTCCAGGGTGTTGCCGAGTTTCGCGGCAAGGCTGCCGGTGTCGTATTTGCTCAGGTACTGATCGCCGCCCAGCTCGCGGACGTACTGCAGTTGGCCCGATTCGTGGCCGAGCTGCGCCAGGAACGCGGCCTGGCGTTTCGGTGTGTTGATCTGACGATGGGCCATCGCCGTGTTCAGGGCGGATACAAAAACGCCCGCTTGGCGGCGGGCGTTCGGCATGATGCGTTGCAGCTGTTGTTCAGTGATGGACATACAAACTCCAGACATAAAAAAACCGCACTCAGGCTGCGATGGGATGCGCTACAGCGTCTCTACGCTCACGACCTTGAGCGGCTTGTTCTCCTTCTTTTTCTTATTCTTGGATTTGCCTTGCTTGCCGGCATTGCACTCCACCGTTGTCGACCAGCCGGATTGGGTGAACACCTGTTCGACCGAATCCGCCAAGTACTCGCCATCAAGGCCGACCTTGAAGCCCTGGGCGTTAATCGGGCGCTCGGCAAAGATGTCGGTCCGGCCGGGCATCTCGAAACGCACGTCAGCGGTCGAGCGGTTGAACGCCGCCAAGCGCGCTTTGGCAGCCGCCTCGGCGGCGGTCTTGTTCGGGTAGATATGCCGATCGCTATGCACCGCCGGCAAGCCATCCGGGGCGTCCTCGTTATCCACGGTGACGACCGCCAGCTTGCCGGTCTTCTTGTCTTGGTGCTTGGTCGCCACAGCCTTGTGCGAGTTGCGATCGCCCAGGCTGAACTGCCAGCGACTGAGGTCGCTACGCATTAGGGTGATCGCGCCGAACGCCTTGCCGCTGGCGGTTTGGCCACCTTGACGGGGCATCACCAACAATTTGCCGTCGGCCACCTTGGCCGTGTAGTCGTACTGTTTGGCCAGGCGCGTGATGAAATTAAAATCCGACTCGTTGAGCTGATCGACCCGGGCGACTTTCGTGGTCACCGGACACACCGGCTGCCAGCCATTGCGCGCGGCGATATCGGCCACGATCTTCGACAGTGGCATGTCTTCCCAGCTGCCGCTGCGGATGGTCTTGCCACTGCCGCGCATGTCGCTGGCCTTGCCCTTGATCACGATCGTGTCCGGCGGACCCGACACCTCGACCGTGTCCACCGTGTAACGCCCCAGGCGTGCCAAGGATGTTTCGGCATAGCCCAGGTAGACCTCGATAGAGCTGCCACGCCGAGGCAGCATCACTTGTCCGTCTCGGTCATCAATGCGCAACTCAAACTCGTCGGACTCCATCCCGGGTTTGTCAGAGGTGCGCAGCAACAACAACCGATCATTGATCTTGGCTGTCACATCGGCGCCATCGGCCACGATTCGAAACATGGGGGTCATGAATTTTGTCCAAAAAAAACCCGCACAAGGCGGGCTAGAAAGTCAGGAGTTGAAGTGAACGAGAAAAAGTGTAGCCCATCAATCCCACAAGCTGACCCCCTCCCCGGTCGGGCTGGGCAGATCCGGCAGATAGATCACCACGCCGGCCCGGTAGGGCTGGGGCTCATCGGCCAACCCCTGATTGGCATCCAGCACCGCTTCGGTGCTGCCGTTCAGATGGCCATAAACGTTATGGCAAATGACATCGAGCATGTCCCCATCAGACGTTCTGCATGTCGTCGCCATAGCGCACAAACTCCAGAGTGAACCCTTGTTTACGCGGAATCCCGCCGTGCAAAAACGCGCCTTGTTCATCGTTGATGGTTTTCAGGCACCACGTCCCAATCACCTCGCCATAACCTGTGGTAAGGGTCAGCGGCTGAAGCCGGGCCCCAATGCTGCGCAACGTGTCGAGCTGCTTGAGGCCACCCTTGAAGCCCGGATAGATCGTACCTTTGAGCGTGAGCTTTTCCTCACCCATCCCAATCGCCTGCTGCGCCGGGCGGCGCGACAGGCGCTCCTGAGAAGCCCAGCGGAATTCGCTCGAACGACTCAGCTCGTCGAATGCCGCTGTGTCCAGATTGAAGAAGTACGGTTGAATCTTCGGGTCGCGAGGCTGAATGATCAGCAGGTGCGGGAACGGCTTCACCGCCTCCGGCGCTGGCGTGGCATCCACGGCAAAGGAACTGGTGGGCACGATGTTGGCCAACGACGGACTGACCTTGCCGGCGATGTTGTTGATCGCCGTCGACGCCTTACCCGCCTGTTCCTTCAGCGTCCCCATCCGCTCCTGTACTTCGGCGGCCGCCCTGGTCGCCCGGCCGTACACCGCCACCACCTGCCCGACCTTGGCCTGGGCCGCGTCGACGCCGCGCATCACCCGCTGAAGCTTGGCACCGATCGCCGGCCCCACGAACGGGATGTTTTCCAGCTCGGACGCCGCGCCAGTGATCTCACTGATCGCGCCGTTGACCGGACCAAGCATGCCGTCCGCACTGCGCCGCCCCGCCTCCCCGGCTTCGACCAAGTACTTGAGCCCCGCTTGCAACTGTTGCATATACGCCATGCGGCCTCCTTAAACGTGGGGTTCGTCGTACAGCTTGGTAGCGTTCTGTTTCGCCGCGTCCGCCATCATTCGCTGCATGTGCGGCATTATTTCCTGAGCCAAGCGCTGCGGATCTTTAACATCACCATTGACCGTGACCGGCATATTCAGCGAATACTGAAATTGCTGATCCACTTTGGCCGGCACGGACTTCTCCGGCTCTTTGGGCTGAATCGCCACGGCCGCCGGTTTGGTCGGTACCGGCACCGCCAGCGAGCGTGCAACATCCCCCGGTACCGGCCGTTGGGGAGCCGGCACCTGAGCCATGAGCAACGCGCCCGATCCGTTTGCCGGATTGCCCAACGAACCTTTCGACTCATTGAGCGACTGGCCCATAGCGGCCAAGCTGGGAACCGCTGGACCAGGGCGCGGCCCCATCAGCAACGGCGCCACCAGTGGCGCCGGCTTTTCCTCAGGCTTTTCATCATTGCCACCAAACAGCGACTTGCCCAGGGAACCACCCAGCGCCTGGCCGCCCTGACTGCCCAGGTACGCGCCAATCAAGCCGCCGATTGCGGTGCCGATGATGGGCACCACCGAACCGATGGCAGCCCCGGCCGCCGCGCCGGCCATGGTGCCCGCCAGCGAACCGGCGGCAGCTCCGTAACCCTCGGACTTTTCATCATTGGTCTTGGCGTTCTCATAGGTATCAAACGCCATGGCGCCGGCTTCCATCAGCGAACCGCCCGGGATGATCTTGCCGACCTTGCCGATTTTACCGAGCGTTTGCGCGACAGCCCCGAGCTTGCTCATCACAGCACCAGGGACTGGCCCCGGAATCGGTGGACGTGGCAAAGGGACTAGTGGTCGTATCGAACCACCCGCCCGAGGCGATCCCGGCCGACGACGCGAAGGATTGCGCCTTGAACCGCGACCACGCCGCCGTGTTTCGCCAGGTCCTTCAGCGGCGCCACCGATGGCCCCCGCGTTGACGACAAAAACCTTCCTGACGCCGTCGTCAACCGACCCCACTTCACTGCTCTCAGAGGTCGCTTCTTTCGCCAGCGAAACCACCTTGAGGCCGGTCGAGACCAGATCGAATTTACCGGCCTTCTTGTCGTCTTTGCCGTCCGCTTTATCGTCGTCGCCGTCTGCCGACTTACCCTTGAAGGCCGCCACCGCCTTGAGCCCGGTTTCCACCAGCGATAATGCTTTGCCGGCCTTGCCCTTGGGCTCTGCATCCTTGCCGGCGCCGTCCTCAGAGTTGGTCACAAAGACTTTTTGCACCCCTCCGGCCTTGCCGCCTGCCAATGATCCACGCGCCAAGTTGAACAGCCCCTTACCCATCTTGAAGGAGCTATATAAACCCGCGAGACTGGCCATCCCGGCCCCGACCAATGCGATCCCCGTCACAACCCCGGGCGCGCTGTCAGACATTGAAGTAATGCTTTTGGTGACCTTGGTCAGCGCCTCGGCCACCGTGTCCGTAACCGGACGCAAGGCGTCGCCCACACTGCGCATGGCGTCATCCATCGACTGCGCCATCTCGGCCCACTTCTGCGACGACGACTCGCGCCGCTCGCTGAGGTTTTTGTCGAGAATGCCGGTGGCATCGCGTGAATCGTTTTTCAGTTGGCTGTACAACGCCTTGTTCTGCATGTAGGCCGACAGCGCAGCCTTGACCTGCATATCTGCGAACAGGTCGCCGGTGCGCAGTGACTCCTCCAGTGAGGCCATCATCGCCTTGGCCTTCTCCGGATCAGCTTCCTTGCTGATCTTCGACGTCGCTTCGGCCATCGCCGCCGCGCGTTTAGGATCGGTGGCCTGAATGTATTTCTGAGCCAACGCCATGCTGGTTTCCAGCGTGGACATGCCGTTCTGCAAACCGGTCTGCATCGACCCCTTGTAGTCGATGCCCGCCTTTTTATAAGCCTGGACCGTATCGGTCGAGCCGATCTTGCCCATCCAGTTTTTCAGGTTGTTGGCCGCTTCATCGGCGCCGCCGGCCGTCTTCATCTGCACTTGCAACATGGCGCCCAATTGCGTCACCGCATCCATGCCTGTGATGCCCAGCTTGCCCATGTTCGCCAGCAGTTCAGGAAACCAACGCGCCATGTCGGACGCTTCAAAGCTACCCGCCTGCCCTTGAAAGGCGATGGCCTCCAGCGCTTTTTGCATGTCCTTCGGGTCGGTGATCTTGGCGTTCTGCCCCAAGGCGTTGATCATCTTCGCCGTATCGACACCGCTCGACCCCTGCCCCACGACAAACTTGGCCGCGACCGGTGCGTACTCCAGGGCCTTGCTCAGCTCCATGCCGGCGCCAACCAACTGGTTGACCACATCGGCCACATCATTACGCGCCATGCCGGTGTCACGCGAGGTGTCGATGATCTTGCGCGACATCTCCTGTTCCTGCGGCTTGTTGGCAATCCCGGCCTTGATCGCGATGTCACGAACGATGGCCCCAAAGTCCGCACTGACCTTCGTCGGTACCGCCATGGCACCGACACCCACCACTGCAGCACCGACCGCTGTTTTCATACCGGCCTTGCCGGCATCCAGTTGCTGGTAGCCCTTGGCCTTGAACTCAGCCTTTTTGGCGGCTTGGCCCATCGCCTGATAAGCCTTGCCCAGCCGGCCGACCTCGACGCCCTGCTTTTTCAAGCTATCGAGGTTCGAGTTCAACCGGCCCAGTAGTTTGGAGGCCCCAGCGGCGCCGCTGTCGTGGGCTTTTTTCCATTCCTCGCGCAGGCGAATGGTGTCGCCAATCGTGCGCTGCAGCACGCGCGCCTTGTTGCCTTCCGCTTCCAGGCGCTTGATGCGCCCCGTTACATCTTTGAAGGCCGCACCGACCGTTGAACTGACGGCGCCGCCGATCACCAGCCCGAGGGCAATTTTGTTTGCCATATCCTGGCTCCCCGTTGCACAGCGTTACCGGTAGCGGCTCAATCCGTGAGCCACCAGACCATCTCGAAAAATGGCATCGTCTGAATCTCGGCAGCGGAAAATCCAGTCTCCGCCGCCAGACGTTTCGCCACCATTTTCATGACGCTGGGATCAAACCCCGTCGTCGTGCACCAGGCGAAAATAGCCGGCCTGCAAGCGGTAGTAGTCCACCAGTTTCAGGCCCTCCAGATCGGCAATGTCGGCGCCGGTCAATTCAGCGAACAAGGTCAGTTCACGCTGCTCGGCGTTGCCATTGGCTGCCCGATCCGCCGCTCGGACTTCGCGCACGGTCGGCGAGCGCAGGTTCAACGTATCGACCTGCACCGACTTGACCTCGGTCGGGCACGAGAGCGTCACCAGCACATTGTCCGCCGTGACCGACAACCAGGCCGGCAGCAACGTCGGATCGGTGAGTTGTGGTACCAGGCGCGAATAGCCTTCCTGCAACCGGTGATAATCCACCAGTTTCAGGCCTTCAAGATCCTTGAGGCCTACCTCTGCCAGACCGGCAAACAACATCAGCTCGCGTTGTTCAGCATCACCTTGGGACGCCCGGTCGGCCGCACGCTCGTCGCGCAAGGTCGGCGAGCGCAGGGTGACTTTATCGATCTTCACCCCATTGGCTTCGCTCGGACGCGAAAGGGTCACGACGGCGTGCTCAGCGGTGACCAACAGCCAGGACGGCAACGCTTTTTCAGCTTGATTCATCATCTGGATCTATTCCCTTAGAGGCCGAGCGCGGTGCGCACATCGGCGAGCTGGTCTTTACCGTCGATCACTTGGATGCCGGCGACCATGTCGATTTCGTACATGAGGCGACCGTCGATTTCGAGCTTGTAGTAAGTGACCGCAATCGCGTGTTTGATCTCGGCCGGGTCACCGGCTTTCCAGTCGCCCAGATCAACCTCTTTGAGCCGGCCGCGCAGGGTGGCAACCACAGCCATCACGGCGCCTTTTTGCCCCTTGAAGGCACCGCGAAAAGACGCATTGAAGGCCGTGCCATCGGCCAAGCCGAAGTACTTCAGCGATTCACGGCGCACGCCCTTGGTGACAAAGGACGCCTCCATTTTTTCCAGGCCCTGGTCCATCTCTACGGGACCTGCCATACCACCACCGCGATACTCGTCGGTCTTACTGGTCAGTTTGGGCAGGGTCAGGCTCGGCACATCGCCGGCAAAGTTGACCCCGTCAACAAACAGGTTCGTGTTAAACAAAGTTTGAGGAATCATTGGCTACGCCCCTTAGGCTGCTTCAAGAACTTCGGTCATCCACTGATCGGTGACTTCGAAAAGGAAATTCGGGTTTTCAGCCGGCGGCACGTCGGTGAAACGAATGCGCCAATAGACTTTGCCCTGGGCGATTTGGCTGGCCGTGTTCAGTTCGGTGTCTGGGTAGACTTCAAAGTTGATCAGCGCGCCCCGATTCCTTTCGTCGCTCATGAATGCCTGAAGCCCGTCCGTTACATCCTTGACGTAGGTCTTGGTGATCGAGCGGTCGACGGCCCACTTGTGGCCGGCCTGCACCGCATCCATGAGGATGAACAACGTACGAACGCGGGTGACGAACGCCCATTTCGGATCGCTCGACAGCGTGCGGTTGCCCCACAGGCGATAACCGTCGTCGCGGATGATCGTCGTGATGTTCGTGTTGTTCAGCAGGTTGGCCCGGCAGGTCTCGTCGCCGTCCAGGTACTCGACGGCTCGGGTCGTGCCGGTGATCCCGACGAATTCCTTGTTCGACGGCGACGCCCAGTAGCCGTACTCGGCATCGGTCCAGGCAAACAAACCCGCCACCCAGGCCGAGCCCGGCGCATCGACCGTCTTGCTGGTGCCGGTGTCCCAGTACTGAACACCCGGGTCGACCATGAACAGGTTGCGACTGCCGAAGTTTTCGGCGTAGGCCATGGCGGCCTCATCCGTAGTGCCAGGGCCATCGATGATGCCGATGGCCCGCAGCTTCTGCGCTAGGCCATCGAGCGCCGTGGCCACCGCCTGCGTGGCTGTGTGTCCCGGCGCGATCAACAGACGCGGCTGAGCGTTGAACAAGCTTTTGCCATCGAGCAACGCCTGCAGCCCAGTGCGCTGACCCGAGGCCAGAACGCCGCCGATGATCGCCGAGGTTTGCAGCGCCGTGTCTTCCAGTTTCGGCACGCCGATGGCGACGATCACCGCCTTGGCCTTGGTATAAATCGCCTTGCAGGCCTTGGTGATCGCCGAATCGGCGCCGAAGGCGGCAATGGCTTCGCGCTCGGTGGTGATCAGTTTCAGCTCGCCGGCCTTGGCGGTACCGCCACCGAGGACGCCGGGGGTAAAGGTGTCGCACAACCCAATGATCGAGGACGACGGCAACGAAATGGTGCGTGCACCGGTATCGACCGAGGTGGTGGTGACGCCGTGAAAAAAACTCATAACGTTCAATCTCCAAAAACTAAAAGACCGCGCTCGGCGCGGCCCTCTGCACAAACAAAAACGCCCCGACAATGCGGGGCGCTCAAGGCGGTTAAATCAGGGGTTAGGCAGCGTTGCCGACCCCAGCGATGCTCTCGCGGATTGCCGCGATTGCTTCGTCAGTCACCTCCTCTGCGGCATCGTGACTAGTGGCCTTGAGCGCCCGCTGCTTGCCCTTGAGCCGGGCTGCTCGAATCGCATACAGCGCCGCTTGCCAGGCATCAGCCTCGGCTATGATGCTGTCGGCCGCCGCTTGTGGCTCCAGCTCGGCCGCGTCGGCCCAGGACTGCACCGATGGAGGCATGTCGCCGACATAGTCAGCAGCAGCGAAGGCCTTGGCCTCGATGGACGCACGCTCGTACTCCAGAGCACGCAATGAGTCGCCCAACACGGCGACGCGCGCCGCGTCTGCCGCCTGGTCGATTTGCTGGGTGGCAACGACAAGAGCGGCCGCCAGAGGCAGCGCCGAAAAAGCGAAACCGATGTAACTTTGGCCGCCATGTACAACGTTGATATTTTGCAATTGCATAAAGTGCGCTCCGTATCGGCGAGATCAAAGGGTCGAAAGGTTGGTGGTGACTTGCGACAAGGTATTGGTGGCGACGCCGGCACCCACGGTGCTGACATACTTGCCCGCCATATCGCTCGGGAACGTCACCGCAAAGCAGCCAAACGCCAGCGTAGAGGCCGACAAACCAATCAGGGAACCGTAAAAATCAGCCGCCTTGGTCACCACCACGGTTTGCAGCACAACGCCCAACACTGGCGGCAACGACGAAGAGGCGTTGGTTTTTAAGAACGCGCAGACACGTGTGATGGTCGGAGCCGGCACCTGCCCTGCCACCGATGGCAACACAAGGTCAACGTTGCGCATTTCCACGTTGCTGCCCTGGCTATAGAAAATGAAGCCCGCCATCTGCGTGGTGCCGTCGCTCGCCAGAAAATACTGAGGCCGGAATTTGGGGGCAACGCCCGAGGTAACGGCGTTAGCCCCGTAAAGCACCAGGTACGCGCAGGTGACCCCGATGTTGGCGGTCATCGTGTAGTCACTCAGCAAATAGACGTTGCACTGACCGCTCGACGGCGTGGACGCCAGTGCCTTGTTGATGGTTTTAAACGGCGCCGCCTGGGTGTTGCCAGCATTGGTATCCAGACCGTTTACTTGATCGACCCACCAAGTGCGGGACGTATCAGGGACGGCCGCAATCGCCGCGTTAACGGCCATCGTGATTTCATTTTTCTTGCCATTGAAGGTGGTAATCAGGGTATTGGTTGCCGACACCAGATCAGCGATTTGCGATTCGAGACTCATAAGACTCAAACTCCAAGGGTGGTTTTAGAGAAAAGGTTTTGCAGGGTGATTAACCCCGTGGCGTTGGCCGCGATGGCGGTCAACAGTCCGTCACGGTCCGAGTCTTGCCGCTGCTCGGCGGCCTTCATTCGCTCCATCAGGTTGGCGATTTGCTGACCTTCGATTTGGTGCAAATTGGCCTGATCGTCCAGCGTGTCCTGGAACTTGATGCCGCGTAGCTGGCTGGCAATTTGCGCCGTCGCCAGCGCGGCCAGCTCGGCTGATAGCGTCAGATTCAAACCCGCGCCGGTCGAGGTGATGGTGACGCTATTGGCCGGCAACGCCGTCAGCGACAGGTCATAGGCCAACAACAACTCGGCGTTAGCCGACTTGTAAGTGAGCGCCTCGGAGGGGTGTGACCAAACCGCCAGCAGCGTGCCGTCCGACAACAGAAAGCCCACCTCCCGCGCCCAATAGGCCTTGGCGTCGTCAGCCACCGCCGTGACGTGGATCAGGCTGTCGCTCAGGCGCTGACCATCCGAGATCGCGTATTTCGCCACCTGGGTGCGCAATGCGGTCTGTGTGTTGGCCGGGGTATAGCCACTGGTGCCCACCACGATGTGCGTGATTTGCGCCGCAACACCGGTGTTATCTGCGCGCCAAATGGCGGCTAGGCCGGCCTTGGTGATCAGGGGTTGTAACGGGGTACTCATACGAGGACGGCCTCCATAGTGACGCGCACAACGATACGGGTGCGGTGCGCGTTAGCGACCGCAAAGCCCTGCTCTACTTGAATGGGAACGCCCAACAGCTCGGCGCTTTGATGAATGACGCAACGAACGCTCGACGCGTTGGCCAGCCCTATGGCTTGCTCTGCGGTATCCATCGGAACGCCTTGCGCCTCCAGCGTCCGGCGGTCCAGTTGCCGTGTCTGGCTGGCATTGGCCAAGCGCAAACCACCGTCAAACCGCGCGCCGACTTTGAGCGTGTAATGACTGCGTTCGTTTTTGGTCGCATCGACCAGGGCACGCAGGCGCTCGAACAATTGCGGCGATAGAATCGACCCCTCACCGCCCCGGTTATCGTTGGCCCAGGCAATCAACTGAAAGGTGTACGGCACCGCGCCGGGGATTTGCGTCCATTCCTTGAACTCGGCTCTCACCCCGACCGCCTTCAGCACGCGGCGCACCGCACCGACCGTGCCCTTTCGCTTGTGCACCGGAATCGACTCGCGAATCAGCGCGCGCTGTTGCTCTTCGGTTTCGGCGGCCTCCCAGCCTTCGACCGACATGGCCCAGGCCAACCACGGCAAGAAGTCCACCGGACACCGCGCCGAGTCGGCTACGCCCCGGATAATTTCCGGGTCGATCCCCAAGTCACAGGCCGTGGCCAGCGCTCGTTCCAGCGGCGTACTGTTCAGCGGTAACAGCCGGCTCATGAGACGACCGCTCCAGTGACCTTGATCGAGGTGCAGTTCGGGTAATGCCGCTTATCGCAAATCACATCCGCCGTGGGTTGCGTCAGCAACACCCGACGCACGCCCGAAACATGCAAGGCGGCATAGATCGCCGACAGCGACATTTCGCCCTCTAACTCCCGCGCCGCTTTCACCGCCGTCGCCAAGGCGGCATTGGCCGCCGCCAGCACCACCACCGAAGACGGGCCGTCTAGAAGTTCCAGAGCAGCGACGATGCTGAAATTCGTCGGCTGCCCAAGCTGGCTGCGCGGCCGGTCCGTGATCGGGCGCACATCCTCGGCCGAGAGCGCCGTTTGCACCGTGGCCACCAGGGCTGCCGGCTCGACGGTGCTTTCAAGTGTCGGCAACACCGCCAACGAAACATCGCCCGGCAATGGATTGCTCAGGCCGGCCGCGTAATCGCACACCAGCACAATCGCCCCAGGTGGCAACTGATCGCGCAGCGCCTGACTAATCTCCGCTGCCTTGAAAGTCGGGGAGTCCACCGAGATATTGGCCACGTTGGCCGATGCGCTCAGGCCGTGAAACTCATACGCCCCGCGACTGCCCGCTACCGACAGGCCCTCCAATGAAAGCTGAGTGCGGTACAACAACGCATCGTCTTTTTCCATCACCTTCGAAATCGGTGGAAATGCGTCAGGGTCCGCTTCGGTGATCGTTAACCGCTCGACACCGTAGTCAGCCGCGCGGTTGTCCAGATCCGAGCCCCGTGCATAGGCCAACAAACTGGACTTCGCCGCATCGTTGATGCGCGCCCGGCTCATCAGCTTCTGATAGGCCGCGACTTCCAGCAGCTTTACAACCGGGTCGGACTCCAGCAACGCCGTCCAGTTATTGCCCATCTGAAACCGGAAATCGGCCAGCACTTCCTGATAGATGTCTTCAAAATCCAGCGGCTCCAGCACGTCCGGCGCCGGCAGCGCCGACAGGTTGACGACGCTCATACACTTACCTCCAGCAAGACACCTTCACCGAGGTATTCGCCGCTAATTTGAATATTGATTGCCCCATTCAGAACGGACAGCACACGCACGCGCTCCAGCCGCAAGCGCGGTTCCCAGCGTCCCAACGCCCTGGCCACCTCGGCCTGTACCGCACTTTTCCAACCTTCGTTAACCGGCATGTCCACAAAGCGGCGGATCGTACTGCCGTACTCCGGTCGGTATCGGCGACTCCCCAGCGGCGTGCCCAAGATGTCCGCCATGGACTGCCGCAGATGCTCGATGCCGGAAATGAGCTGACCTGTATGGCGGTCCATCCCGATCATTTAAATCACTCCTTCAGCGGTTGGAACTCTGGGTTGGCCCGCAGAAAGCTGACGGCTTGGGTGTCGGAGGACATCACCTGTACAACGCCCTTGGCCACCGACAACGTTCGGCCATCAGCGGGAATGATCAGGGTGCGCGAGGTGTACACCTGGTCGCTGAAAGTCAGTTGCCGATCCGGCACGGGCTCAGCGACTGCTGGCCCCTCGGTCACAGGGTTTTCGAACTTGGCCATGTTTTCTCCAGGCATGAAAAAGCCCGCACGGGGCGGGCTGTCGAGGATTGAAATCAATGCGTGTGATGGTTGCTGTTGCCGCCGGCATCAATGATTGCGCCGGCACTGGTGATGCCCTTCGTGACATGCAACGCACCGTCGATGGTGACTGCCGCTTTCAGGTTGATGTTGCCGGTGGTGACGTTGACCGCGCTGTCCGTGATGACCGCTTCCGTGCTGGCCACTTTGATCGTCACCGTGCCGCTGGGCAGGGTGATGCTGTAGCTCTTGGCCTGCCAGTCGTAGATCAGCGAGCCGCCATCATCAAAGCGCCAGACTTCCACGTGATCGCGGTTGTCCGGCGGTGGGCCGGCGTTGCCATACAAACCCGGGATGAACGTGCCTTGTGCCACGTCCCCGCTGGCACTGACCAACGTACCCTGCTCGCCCATGGATGGCGCCCGCCAGTGCCTAGCTTTTCCGGCGGCAATGCTGTGCCATCGCACCCATGCGCTGACCCAATCACCACCGTCCGAGACGCGGCACACCGGCGGCGAGGCGGCAAGATCGAGCGCCACCACATAACAATCCTTCACCACCCCGGCGAGCATGCGGTCGTGCTGGGCGCTGGCGTAGCCGCTCACAGGTCCTCCGCCGGCACAAAGTCCGGTTTGACGTCGTCGTTGAACCCGAACAGCAGCATGCCCGGCGGCTGATCAGGCCATGGCCACTCCTCGGGGCCGAGGTAGACCTGCTGCGTCCATTCCACCAGCCAAACGGTGTAGCCATCCAATGCCGGCTGGGTCCAATCCTGCAGGGCCTGAACGAACTCCGCCGGCTCGACCTCCAGCCCCCAGGTCTGTGCCCGTAAAATCACGGCGAGCTGGGTGGCCAGTTGCACGGCTTGCTGCTGATGAAGGGGCTGAATCGGGTCAACTATGATGCGCGCCTCAAACTTGCACACCAGCGAGGTCTCACCCGTACCGATGTCGATCCCCGGCTCAATCTCGGCCAGCTCCAGAAACACCGCCGGCAATGCGATGCGGTCTTGAATGTTCGGCCAGGCACTCACCGTCTGAACCCCCGGCAGGTGAGTCACCAGGTGCTGCTCGACCGCCTGGTAAAGCTGGTCCAGGCTAAAAGGTTCATCAGCCATTAAGCGATCCTCTTGAGGTACTTCTGCAGCTCAAAGTTGAGCTCCTGTTTCAGGATCTCCAGCAAGCGTTCATCGGCCTTTTGTACCCAGCTTTCAAAGTGCGGACGGGCTTGCTCCAGAGACACTTTGGCCTTGGCCAACGGAAAGCGACTGCCGTTTTCCGCGACCCACCCCGAACTCGGCCCGTGACCGGGTGACACCGTGCTATCGGGGTAATCGTCCGCGTTGAAATGCTTGCTCGCGGTGCGAATCCAGATGTCCGGCTTGTTGCCGTAGACCTTCTTCAGGAACGCGCCCTGGTAACGCCGCCCCGCCACCGATACGCCGCTGCCGGTCTGCCGTGCGCGGCCGATCCGGCTGGACTCGATGGCATTCAAACCAAACCAGAGCTTGCCGCTCGCTGCCCCGCCGGACACCGGGTAACTGCGCAATCGTTGACGCACCGCCGCGACAGCGATGCGCTCCTGTCGACTGACAGCCCGGGCGATGTGCGTGCGCAACCACCCCAATGTTTTGTTGATCGCACGTCGGTGCGCAGTGGCTGCCGCCTTGGGCACCAACTTGGCAAAGTCCTGAAACGCCTGAAGGTCTGCGGCCGAAGACTGGATGGAGATCATCCCGCCGCCAGCCGAGGGTTTGAAATGGCTACCGACGCTCATGGGCGTAACCTCAGGATCAAGGCGACCAGTCCGTCGCCGCCCGGCTCCAGTTGCAGCAGGTCGTAATCGCCGCCGCCATCCAAGGCAGGCAAATCGATGCTGACCAACAGTCCACGGACAAGACCTTGCGAATCGCTGACGCGGATCTCGAACCGAGGCTCACGCAAGCCGGTATTGAGCTTGCCGAGTTTCGGCTGCAACCAGGGCGCGGCAAACATGCCGAACACCGGCTCTTCGCGACCCTCGATCCGTGCGGTATCGCCCAGCGTTTCGAACACCACCGCGTCGACCTCGGCGACCAGGTCACGAAAGCCCACGGTCAGAGTTCCAGCAGGATCTGTGCGCGAGGTCGGGTGCACAGGTGCAGCGGGTTGGACTGGGCTTCGCCGGCCATGCCTTTGTTGAACGGCAGCGGCTCGATCATGCTGTAGTACGGGATGCCCTGGGTGTTGACCGTTTCCATGTAATCGGCCGGCGCAAACACCGAGATGTACAGATCCGGCACCCCCTCAGGGATCAGCAGCGCCTTGTCGTCGTGGACGAAAGAAATGCCAGCGACTTTGCCACGGTAGCGCTCCCAGATAATGCCACCAAACTCGAAGCTCTCCCGAGCGTCACCGCGCAAGGCCGCCGCCTGCTGGCTGTTGAGGTAGGTCTCTTTGACCGACTTGTGAACAATCAGCTTGTTCCAGAAGTTTTTGCCGCAGAACGCGCGAGAACTGGTGCTGGTCACGCTGCCAAGCGCGTCTTCTTGCATATCCAACGCTTCGCCGCATTTGACCCGCAGCTCCGTGCTCGGGTCGGCCAAGCCCATTGGCAACTTCTGACGCGACACACCGAAGCGGTCATACAGGTCCAGCAGCACCGTCGAACCATCGGCATCCAGGATCAAGCCATTGAGTGCGCCCATGCGCTGGAACTCATGGGTCGCGTCCAACTGACGACGCGCTTTGGCCAGGCGGGTATTGACCACATCCTGCACCGCCTGCAACTCGGTGCGGGTACCGAAGGCGCGAATACCCTGGATCTCGTCGGCCTTGATGGTGAAGCGCTCCGGCAGGTGGACGGTGTTGAACGGGATCAAGTTGCGCTTGCTGGCCGCGACCACCAGACCAGAGCCACCCCGTTCACCGGCAGGCACCAGTGCCAGGGTGTCGCCGTCCTTTTCGATCTGTACCGTCAGCGTGGTGATGCCCTCCTCGCGGAACAGGCCCAGGGCGCTGATGCGACCCGGCAGATAGGGTTGATCGTTGAGTGCAGCGGTCAGCGCGGTAACGGTAAACGCTTCGTCGTCAAAAATGGCGATGTCGGCCATGGGTACTCTCCAGAAATTGAAAAGCCCGCTCAAGGCGGGCTGGGGAAACGTGACTGAGGGGCTTAGCGGACGATCAGAAAATGGGTGGCCAGATCCTTTTCAGCCTCTGGGTCCAGCCCGGTCAGATGCACTTCGCTGACTTCCGCCAGCCGCACCACCGCGCGACCACGGCGCACGATGTCCGACTCGCCCAGCGGTCCGTAGAGAATCGCCACGGCAGCCTGAGTGCCATCTTCGGCGGCCGGGTCATACGGCGCGAATTCCTGCGAAGCAGTGACCAGGCCGAGTACCTGGCCCGAATTCAGCGCGGGGCCAGCGGCGACGTTGATCGTTTCCCGCGAAATGTTCCCGGCACCTTCGGACAGGAGAAACTCGCCCGTATGGATCGGCTCTTTTTTGATGGTCATGCTCTTGCTCCTTTCGCGCCGCGCGCAGTGCCAGATTGAGCCGCTTGTCGCGAAGCCCAGATCGAGGTGGGATCAGGTTGTTTAGCCAGCACCTTGGGTGCCGGGTCGTCGGCCAACGGCAGACTGTTATCGATTTCAAAGCCCTTGCCGCTGGTGACAATCTTGTCGAACAGACGCGCTCGCACCGCCGCCGCATCCAGCCCCGCTGCCACGTACTCGGCGCTGAACTCTGGCAAGCGGGCGGCCACGCAGAGGTCATTCACCGCCTTGGCACGAGTCAGGCCGGCCAGGACGATCTCTTCGCTTTCGAGCTGGGTGGAGCTGAGCAGCGGCTCGACCAGGTTGCTGATGCCTGCTGCCGTGCAACGCTGGGTGATCATCAATGCCAATTTGGCCGAGTCGACCACCACCGGCACCAACGGCGGAACAATGGGCTCCAGCTCCGGATCCTCTTCGGGTGGTTCGTCGAGCTGGGCCAGCAAGTCAGCCGGCGCGTGCTGGTAACGCTGCAACACTGCGCCTTGGCCGAGGCAGGCCTTAACCGTGATGCCGTCGCCGACTTCATCAGCCAGACCCAGGTCCACGGCTTCATTCGCCGTCAGCCAGGTTTCGGCGCTGACCATACGCCGCAGCTCGGCGTCATCGATGTCGGGCGCCTTGGCCTTGTAGGCCGCAATGATCGCCTCCAGGGTCTGATCCAACACATCAGCAACTCGGCGGAAGTCCTCCGCATCCCCACCAGCATAGGTGTAGGGGTTGTGGATCATCAGCATGGCGTTGGCCGCGATCACCACTCGGTGCGCACCGCACACCGCCACGCTGGCGGCACTGGCGGCCAAGGCATCAATCCGGCCGGTGCAACGCTCGCCCAGACGCGACAGCGCGTTGTGCATCGCCAGCCCGTCAAACAAATCCCCGCCGATGCTGTTGAATGCCGCGATCACCGGTGAGACGCCGTCGTCCATGGCACGCAGGTCTTGCACAAATTGATTCGCGGTAATGCCCCAGGTACCGATCTCGCCGTAGACAAAGACTTCGATTACCCGCTCGGCGGCCTCGCCGCTGGCGTGCACGGCATACCAGGTCTTGTCCTGAACCTGCACCCGCTGGCCTGCCCGGTTGTAAACGCGCGGTCGCGCTTTCTTGCTCATGGTTGCTCCTTGTCGTCGGTGTTTTCGACGGCATCAAGGGTGTTGTAGTTGAGACCCAATGCTGTGGCCCGCGCCAGATCGGCGGCGTTTTCCAGATCGACCGTTTCGGCGTCGTAGCCGGTGCGCAGGACCATCTCGCTACGCGAGGCAAAGCCGGCCTGCACTTCCATCCGGCGTGCCTGAACGTCCTGCACCGGCTGGATGTAGGCCCACCCTTGCGGTACCCAACGGGTACGCAGGTAGTCACGGCGCCTTTGCGCGTAATCGCCCAGCACCAGGACACCGGACAACACGGCCATGTCCATCCAGGCCGCCCGCACTGGGCGGCAAAGCTGGTGGACGTAGACGCTGAATTGCAGCTGTTCCAGGCGGCGCCGAAACTCGTTGAGCACTACCCGCAGCGCCCGGTCGTTGATCCCGCGCATGTCGCCGGTGAGGATCTCGTAAGGTGTGCCGGACCCGGCTGCTGCAGCCATCAGTTGTTGCCGCATGAAGTCCGGATAGTTGTTGCCCGCGTCCGGCGGCTTGGAAAACTCGACCTCCTCACCCGGCCCCAGCTCCTGCATCGTGCCCGGCTCCAGCGCCACCATCGGCGTGAAACCATCGCGATCCAAGCTCAGCGGCGCGCCGGTGACCGGGTCTCTGGGAACGGGTCCCGACTCCGGTGTCGGCCGCTTGATAAAGCCGGCAAACAGGTTGGCCACCTCCTGGCGAAACAACACCGCGTCATCGTAGTTGTCGAGACTGCGCAGTCGCTTGAGCACTGGTGACAATCGCGGCACCCCGCGCAGTTGGCCGGGCTCTACGGGCTCGAAGATGTGTAGCACCTGGGCGGCCGGCACGCGGACCAACTGGTTGTAGCCGGCGTTCAGCGAGGCCGCATCACGCGGATGCGCCAGGTACATCCAGTACGCCACCCGCTTGCCGCCAGGATTGAACTCGATGCCGGCGCGGATCGTGTTGCCGCTTTTGGTGCTCTCGTATTTGTCGTGTGGGACAAACTCCGGCGCCAGAATCTGCAACTGCAGCGGAACCGCCAAGCCTTCGTCCAGGCTGCGCGGTCGCAGCCGCACAAAACACTCGCCCGAGGTTTCAACCGTGCGCGCCACCAGGGCCTGCTGGCCGTAGAAGTCAGTGCGATCATCCGCATCCGATTCATCGACCCAATCCCCCCACAGCTCCTGCAGCAACTTGCGTAAAGCGTCATCGTCGGTCGTCGGCCGAGGGGTGATGCCCGTGCCGATCAGGTTGCTGACGCGCTTGTCGATCACGTTGAAGGCATACGGGTCATTGCGAACCGCTGCTCGGGAGCGCGACCGCAGGTTGCGCAGTGCCGGGGTGTTGATGCTGTTGATCCCGTTGTCGGGAGCATCCCAGCCAGTGGAACGTCGGCCCTCCCCGGCGCCTTCGTAACTGGCCTTGATGTTCGACGGCAACACGAATCCGTTACGGGTTAACGTCGGGAAGTGTCGGGCCATTAGACTCCCTTGCCCCCGTGATACAGCCGGACCACGCGCGAACGTGGCCCGGCGGCGTTGACCAGCGACGAACGAATCTCTTCGCGAGCCTTGAGCAGCTCATCGACCGTGCGGTACTCCACGGTGCGGTCGGTGTAGCGCACGGTTTTTTCACCGCGAGCAATGGCCGCCTCAACCGCGTCGAGGTGCTTCTGGGTAAATGACATATCAGCGTCTCTTCAGGTAACCGCTGGTGGAGCTGCGGCGTTGAGGGGGTGTTGCTACGGGGCGCGTTTGCACGACCGGAACAGCGGGTGCTGGAACCGGTTGCCGAGCAGGTGTTGCTGAACCAGGACTATCGACCCGCTCACCTTGAACGGGCTTGATGCCCAGCGCTTCGTCAAACAGTCCGGACTGCGCCAGGGACTGACGCACGCGCTCCCAGTCGTGTTCCTTGTAGCGGTTGAGGCCCAAGTAATGCGCCATGGCCAGGCAATACACCATCAGGTCGAGCGCTTCGTTGCGCTCGGCCTTGCCCTTGACCCATTCGATGCGCTTATGACCACGCACGTAACGGGCGACCTTGCGCTCTGCGACGCACTGGTCGAAGAAATCGTCCGGTAGGTCATTGGCGAAGTGCAACGCGCCCGGCCCGGATTCGAACGGGTAGCGGTTGTAGATCCAGTCCTTCGCCGTATCGGTACCCACGAACCACAGCTCGGCGCCGTTGCGTTCGGTCTGGCCTTTCCAGGTCACGTCGACCATGGACGGGCGTTGAGCAATGACCGGCTTGCCTGGTTTGCTTGCACCTTTGATGGCGAACACGTTGCGCCAGCGACGAACGCGGCAGAACTGGTAGACCTCATCAGTGTGGTGACCACCGGAGTCGACGGCCACCGCGAGAATGCCAAGACCGACACCGCACGGATGGCGATATTTGACCTTGAGCAATTCGTCCAGCGCCGCCCAGGTGCGTTCGTCTGCGGGATCGCCGGAGACCACCTGGTAGTCCACGACCCAACGCTCCATGCCGACGCCCCAGCCCATGGCCATAAACTCCAGCCGGTTGGCCTGAACGTCGACGGCGCCGGTGATCATCATCACTGCCGCCGACAGCGAGCCGAGGGTAAAGTCTTCCAACCGCGCCCGCTGTCTGAGCACGTCTGCTTTGGTCTGCTCTTGAGCCGCGTCCCACACCTTCGCCAGACGGGTGTTGTAGAACACCTGCATGGGCTCAAGATCGCCTTTGGCCTGGGCCTTTTTGGCCTTCTCAAATTGCTTGGCCAGCGACTTCCAGTCCATCCAACCAAGCGGCGAATACAACGCGTTGAGGTGGAAACCCACCGTCTCGCCGTCGCCCTCGGCGTGAGCGCGCCATTCGCCGTTGGCGAGCATTTCGCCCTTGTGGTACTCCTCGATCAGCACATCACATTCAGGTCCGGCGCACTGGTAGTGCACCACGCTGAAGTCCTTCGAGTAGTGCAGCCGCTCCCATTCAAGGATCTGCATGTGCCGGCAAGTCGGGCATGGCACATAGTAGTGACGCTGGTCACTGCCATCGAACAGGTCGGAGATCCGCGAGGCGCCCTTGATCGTCGGCGAGCTGGAGAAGTAGAACTTCGCGTTACGGCCAAAGGTGCTGCCCCGGGTTTCCGCCAGCTCGATGGGATCGCCCTCCTCGCCGATGTCCACCTCCCAGCGGTCGATCTCGTCGCCGTACACATAGCGCGCCGACAGCTCTGATAAGTTGGCTGCCGAGCCGGCGGTGGTGACGTATAACGTGCCACCCTCAAACTCCTTGGTGTCCATGGTGTTGCGCGAATCCCGCGAGCGGTTGGCCGCCACACGCTCGCGCAGTACCGGCGTCGCTTTGATCGTTTTGCCAATCCGCGATGACACCCGTTTGGCCAGGCCGAGGCTTGGTAGCAGCGCCAGGATGTTCGACGGCGCCATGTGCATCAGGCCGCCGATCCAGTTCAGACCGATCTGGGTTTTCATCAACTGTGACGCGACCATGGTGATCACGCGTTTGCAGGGGTGAGCCGGTGACAGGCACCGCATGGGCTCGCGGGCATACGGTGTACGCGAGGTGCGGTATTGGCCCGGCTCTGCGGCACCGGTGTCACGCGGGATCCGCATGTACTCATCGGCCCACTGATCGATCCAGACATCCGGGTCGGGCCGTAGCCCACGGAAATACGCCTCGCGGTACACCTCTGCACCGTCAGGAATTTCCGTGGGCATGGGCTTAACTCGTGGTCAGTGCGTGTTCAAGGTCCGCTGAAGACATGCGTTCGGCATCTTCCAGCGAGCGGCGAATCGCCGCCGTGAGGTGCTTTTCGATTTCCCAAGGGTCAGTCATCGACGCCAGTTCGGGCGCCAGTTGCGGAGGCATCCCCAGCAGTTGATCGCGCAGCATGCGACCGGCGTTGTAGGCGCCCGTCTGAACTGCCGACAGGACCACCAGCGAGCCCTTTGCCTTGTGCAACTCGATCTCGGCGAGCTGTGCCAGGTTGTGCTCGCGCAATGCGCGGGCCTTCTGGAAGTCGGGGAGCTGCCCCGCAGGGGTGATCGTGAGCGGTGGCGCAGCCGTTGAAGTCGGCTCGGCCTGGCTGGATAGCTGGCTGTATACGTCACGCTGAAGCCGGTCCTGGTGGTGGCGGTCAGCGACGGCGGTCTTACTAGGGTCAGCGGTGTTGCGAATCAACGCTTCGCTGGCCGTGACATCGACCTGTTTACCGTCGGCGGTCAGCACTAGGCGGTTGTTGTTTTTCAACCAGGTGATGTAGCTGGGTGCCCTGCCGATCCGAGCCGCGAAGGCGCTCTTTGACAGGTACATTGGTTCTGTCATAAGCCCTCCTTTTCAACGGCTTTTCAATGGAACCTTTCGATTTCAATGGATTGAATTTCAGTAAGCTGGCAACCCTGCCGCTAACACTTTCCCGCGGGTTTCCGACCCCGTGTCCTTCAGATACCCCTAGGGTCCCCGGCGGTTTTCGGCGCCCCAGATCGGTTCATCCCCCCTGTTCGCCCCCGGCGGGTGGAACTTCGCTGACGCCCAACCGTTTCGCGGCCCATCGTTCGTACAACCCGATGGCAACATCCGCGCCGGCCATCGCCGTGAGGCAGCCCAAGGCGCCTGCCGTCCAGATCGTCATGCCGGCGGCGATCATCAACATCATCGCCGATACCCCGCAGACAATGCAGGCACCGGACCGAAGTGCCAGCCTGCGTAACAAAGCCCAGCCTCTTGCCCCATCCTTGTCGGCCCGCCACATCTCTCCCGATACGCCACCGACCAGAGCCAGGACGATCACTAACCAGATCGGCATCTCTGCCAGTGCTTGCTGCTCGCTTGTCATCGCCAACCCCTAAACGCAAAAACCCGGCGGGATGGCCGGGTTTGGTGGTGTGGTGCCTGCCGCTGTCTGCGGTTGCACCTATCGAAGATGACTACTTTTTACAGGTCGATTCCGGTGGCAGCAACCCTACTTTAATGCCACCCGGTGAATAAGTGGGCTACGCGGGGTGAACGCCTAGCGAATGTCGGCGAATACACCACCACGGCATTCTGTTGTTTCGGCGGTGTCCCATACGTCCCACCATTCAGAGTCGAAGTAGGACACCTGAGAGCACCTAAATTCGGGGCTTCGCCCCACTGTCCTACTTATCTATCTACTTTCTCGTGTAAAGGAAGAAATTTAAAGAACACGCGTCCGCGCGATAAGCGCGTACTGCTGCCCGCTACGCTTTTACGGGCGGGAGGCAGCACAAGGCGGGACGGTGGGACAGCCCAACAACGACAAGGCCCGCACCTGTCCCGCTGCATCAAAGCGCAGCGAGACAAGACGGGCCAGTGGGACAAGAACAGTCGAACGCATGCCTGGGGTCACGCAGCCTGCCCCATCATCACGCCGAGGATCTGCAGATGCGCGTCATGCAAGCGTTGGTAGTACGTGTCACGGCCACAGCCGCAATGGGCATACCTCAAACGCATATCCACATCGAGTGTGCAGTAATGCTCCCGCACGACCGTCACCAGCTCGGGCGCAAGGTGCTTGGTCACGATCAGTTCGATGTCCAACGAACTCTCCAGCGGCGCACGGAAGGCACGTCGGCCCCTGATCAGTTGCCCGTTGGTTTCCATCATCATCGCAACCATGTTTCCCCCAGCCAGCCCCCCTTTCGAATGTTCCGAATGCAGCTCCTGCGCCCATAACCGAAGCAGCGAATCGATCTCCTTAATCAAAGCAAGGCTCCTCGAACGCTTCCCGCTGCAATGCCGAAGAACCGCCCCACCCTGCCGGCTTCTTGTAAGCCCAAGGCCGCTGTCCACTCTTAGCCAACGCTGGCAAGCGCACGCGTCGCCAACCCAACCGATGCATGATCGCCCCGACTCGCATCTGCTCCGGCTTGCCCCAATGCCCATAGTCCAACTTCAACGCACAGGTCAGCACATCACTGCCGGTGGTGGTCTCGCCGATCTGCGACTCTTCCAGCCAGGTCAGAATCGGACCTTCCCATTCATCCACCACAAAGCGCTCGTCCTGCTCCTCGCCGAACATCGCCGCCTCATCCAGCGTCACCCACCAAAGATCGCCCGCGTCGTAACAGAACACCGCCTCGGCCCACAGCTGATCGCGCATCGAGCGCAACAGCTCCAGATCCACCTTGGTACACGCCACCGGCCAATAGCGCCGGTTGCCGGTGGCATCCTTCAGATACTCGTCTTGGTTGGTGGTACCCACGAAAACACACTGGCGTGGCACGTCCATCGTTCTGCGGCCGTAACTCTCGCGATAAGTGTCGGTAGACGCCGAAAAGAACTGCTTAGCCTTGGTACTTTCCGCTTTATTGAAGCTGTCCAACTCCCCCAGCTCGACGATCCACTTACCCCGGATTGCCTGAAAGCCATCCTTGTCGCCGAGCGCGAAAGGCGTGTCCATAAACCACTCCCCACCGAGAATGCTCATCGCCGTCGACTTACCGGCGCCCTGCGCGCCCTCGAGGATCATCACCGAGTCAGCCTTGCAGCCAGGCTTCATGACCCGCGCCACGGCAGACAACATCCAACGCTTGCCAACCTTGGAGGAATAGTCGGTCGCCTTTACTCCCATGACCTCTGTCAGCCAGCTTTCAAGACGCGGCACCCGATCCCATTCCAATTTGCGCAGGTACTGCCGCACCGGATGAAACGCGTGGTCATGCGCAACAACGCTCACCGCCTCGATCACATGGGACGCCTTCACCCGCAAGTTGTACTGCTGCGCGAGCCACTTCATCACCCGCACATCATCAATGTCCGCCCAATCGCCTGTGCCGCCGCCATAAGGCGCAGCCCGCAGCTTCACCAGCTTCGAACTGAACGCGCTGTAACTGATCACCCCGGCCCAGCGTTCGTCATTGGCCAGGATCAGCTCGACGTTCTGCATATGCGCAATCAAAGCACCGCTTTCGCTTCGAGCCAGCATGTCCTTCCAACCACCCGCTGCCGGCGGTTTGACCACCGCCAACACCTGGCGGCGCACCGTCTCCAAACCTTCAGCAACATGCAGGTCATTAAAGTCGGTCCACTTGACCTCACGCTCACCGGAAAAGATCGGCGCAACTACCTGGCCACCGACAATCAGCGCCGCGTTGTTGGCCTTCTCCTCACCAGGGTTCCATGCATCACCGTTCGGCTTCGTGGTTTTCCAGTCATCATCGCGACACACAATCAACGGGCAGCCGGCAAACCGTTCGCGCATGGCCTTGCAGACCATCAACAAGTTACCCGCATCAAACGCAATGGCCACCGTCAGTGACGTGGCCATATGCAGACTTGCGCCGGTAGCGTAGCCCTCACACACCAGCACCGGCTCACCCGGATCCGGATGCGGCCCGATCAAGTGAAAGGCGCCCTCCTTCGACATGCCGTAAGGCCAATAAGACTTGTCCCGGCCGGTGTCCTCTTGCTTGGCCGGGAACACCACCTGCAGGCCGACTATCTCATTACGCACATTGCTCATCGGCACCAGAAACGCACCGGTACGTGGTGCATACCGAACGCCAAAACCCACAATCTGCTTACGATCCAGATAATCGCTACGCCCTTTCTCCGGCATGCGCTTGAACATGCCAGCAGCGCGTTTCGCCGCACGACGTGCAGCACTCGCAGAGATCTCGGCAGCACGGCGTTTAGCTTCTTCCTGCCGAGCGCGCATAACCTCGCGCTCTTCCGGTGACATCCGCCCGGCCTTGACCTTGATCTTCTGCGACTCGCCTGAACGCCAGTCACCGAACGCACCGAAGATCAGCGTCTCGCCCTTCTCCGTGCGTTGCTCATGTGCGACGTACCACCCGTTCTTTTCCTTGCCCTTGTCCTGCGAAGTCTTACACCGGGTCAGCTTGCCTAACACCAGCGGCTGCGCCGGCTCGAGACCGTAATCCGCGAATTGCCCCAACACCTCATCGAGCATGACGAGCCTCCATCATTTCCTCTATGGCAAGGCATTCCACACATTGCGTACAGCCGGGCTGCGCCAAACGGCGGGCTTCCGGGATAGGGTCATCGCACGTTTCGCAAAAGAGAAACGAATGCGCCGCCAAGGCAGGCTTGGCGGCGAGAAGACGCGCAGCGAGTGCTTGATCAACACGCTCCTGCACCAGGTCATTAGCGAAGTCAGCGATATCAGCCACGATCAACGCCTCGCGTCGTCTGGTTGACATACGTGGCGCGGTTGAACAACCCCAACAGCCCCTGAATCCCACGAAACACCTGCAGGCGAATCGCGGCCAGTTCCTTATCGGAAACAACCCCGTCGCCAATGCTCTTGGCCCAGGTATCCGCCAGATCCGCGACCTGTCGGAAGTACTCGGCAATCCCGGTGGTCAACGTCTCCGGCATGTCGTTGGTGTACGCCTCAGCCAGCTCCTGCCAAGTCGTGTCACCGACCAACGCATGCACCGCATCCAGAATGCGGCGATCCTTGGTCAGCTCCAGAATCTCGCCGAACTCTTGAATGTTCACTGTGTGGCTTGGGTGGGTTGGGGAAAGCTTGTGCTGCAGCGTGGTCGCATTCCGGCCGGTGGTGGCGGCGATGGCAGCGGCTCCGCCGGGGTAGTCCCGGGCAGCATGGTAAAGCGCGAGATCGAGCGGCAAAACTTCCCGCTGCGCCCGCTCAACAGAACTCAGAGCGATTCGGCTCATGGCATTAATCCTTATAAGTTGCCAGTGCCGCGCGACATGCAGTGGTGATACATTTGCCGCGTGGCTTGAAAGGGCCCAAACGCCGGCTAGATCTTCGGGATCGACACCGGCACCGTGCCGGGGCGAGCAATCCGTTGCTCACCCCTGGCGCAACAGCTGCCCAATCTGTGGTGGAAAAGGCAGCAACACCAAGGCTTCCGATCCTTGGAAAAGCGCGATAAAGGGAGGTGGTTGCATGTGGTGTGCCCGCCTATCTTTATCGCGACCCGACAGCGCTGTGGTGGTGCGTGCCGGGAGGAACTGGGCGGCCCTTGGGTCGCCTTTTTTCTAACTACGCTGCAGCTTTTTGTGGAGCCGAAGCGTTCAATAGCCAAGCCGCTTGGAATGCGTTGCCTTTCTGCTTCGCAGCAGTCGCCAACAGCTCGGCGTATTTGGTTTCACCTGTGTAATCCGTTCGCGGCAGGCATGCAGCCTGACGCCATTTGTTCAATGCTTGGTAGCTTCTATTGCATACCTTCGCAGCGGCCCCGATGCCGCCTACGGCTTCAAACGCAAACGCAATCGCGCTCGGAAAATCTGCGGGGTCCAACATGACAATCTCCATTTATCAACTTGCGGTTGATATTATAGATCAACTGACTATTGCGCAACCTTTGTGACACTCTCAACTCATGGTTGATAAAAACTCTCTCCGCGCAGCTTTCAGCGAGCGCCTTCACAAAGCCCTCGACGATGCCGGCGTACGAAGCCGGGGCCGAGGGGTGGATATCCATCGTCAGTTGAAAAGCATGGGTGTGGTCAAGACTACCCAGGCCATTAGCAAATGGCTAAACGGCGAAGCGATGGCGGAAGCAGACAGCATGTCGGCCCTCTGTTCATGGCTTAAGGTAAGGCGGGAATGGCTCGAATACGGCGTGCTACCGAAGGAGCAGACAGGGGATACCAATGTCCGAAGCATCTCCGTTGGTGACGAAAGTAACGTCGGTGAAATTAATCAACGCTTTGGCAGGGTTCCATTGATTTCGTGGGTACAAGCCGGTGCCTGGTGCGAAGCCATTTCAAATTTCGAGAACTACGACTCGGAGTCGTGGTTATCTTGTCCGGTACCGATTAGCAGCCATGGATACGCCTTGAAAGTGCTCGGAGATTCTATGACGAATCCGGGACCGGGACGTAGTTACCCTACCGGATGCATAATTTTCGTTGATCCCGAAGCAGAAACGAAAACCGGAGATAGAGTCATCGCTAGAGTCCCCAGAACTAACGAGGCTACATTCAAAGTTCTAGTAGAAGATGCGGGACGACAATTTCTAAAACCTATCAACCCGCAGTACCCTATAATCGAGATCACAGAAGAGACGCACATCTGCGGAAAAGTTGTCGGATCTTTCATACCTGAATAATAAAGATCAGGAAAATCTCAATGGTGTTGATGATGATGCAACCTCACAGACCACACCCATTTTATCCAACATTTTTTGCAGGCCAGCTCTTCGCAACTCAAAATCGCCAGATGGACCGATGATGATTTCGCGGATACTGTTCCTATTGAATTTAACAGGTACATAGGGAAAAACCACCCCATTCCGCTCCCTAAACTTAACGTCACTTTCCTTATAATCATAATGCTCATGAAGCCTGTCTTTTTTGGATGACAACACTAGCCGACGCTCTACCTCGTGCTTAAACCCTTCGAACTTGTAAGCTCCACAAGAAAAAACAATTTCATTAAAAATCGTCTCCAGTTGCTTCATTGGGCCAAGCGCGTGGTATTCATCCATGATCTCATCTAAAATTTGGCTCTTTGAATTTCCCTTTTTTTGACCACTTCCATAAGCTCCCGCAACCATCCCCCTAGTAATTGTCTCTAGAATTACATCCTTAGACAGAATTTTTTCTAATCGATCATTAAAGCTCGACGACTCATACAATACACCTTCAAACTTTAAAGCGTATTTCGTTGCTATTTCTAGCTTCTCGGACGGATGAAAAAATGAATCCTCGTCAAAGCCAATACAGTAACCTTGGTTCTTTTCGCAATAGCTAAACCAATGAGAAACACTATCCCGATCCTTGGCGAACGACACAACATATGTATCTCTACCTAGCACGTTAGGTTCGATATATTCGCGAAGAGTTTTGTAAAAACCAATAAGCTCTTCCTTATAAGGATCCACCATTGTATCGATCTTATGGTCGATAAAAGCTAGTGCCGCAGTGTAGCCATGGACATGTTCCTTATGATCATTCAGAAAAGCGATGTCAGTCGCCCAAAATTGGCTTTGGGTCAACATCCCGATCAGAGAAGAAGCAGAGGTGTAGTGGTAAATTTTTTTCATACGGTTCTCGTCAGCATTACGCGATCATAACAATCAGTGCCGCTGAATCGCAGCAAAACCGTAAATCAACCAACTATTGACTTATAGCAACCACTGGTTGATATTTGCCTCACTCTTCCACCACAGAGCGAGGCAATACCATGCACACCACAGCAACCCTGCACGTCCACCCAGCCGCTGCCAACCCTTTCCGTATCTTTGAAATACGTCGCTTAGCCCGCGAAAGCGGCTGCTCGTTTGTCACCAGCAAACCGAAGCAGAAATCCCAAGCCGCGCCCGCACCATTCGATCCGAATGACGGAGGGCACGCAGCATGATCAAGTACAAAATCGACAACCGCACCCTGCAGTTGCTCAACGCTCAGGTCAACCTAACTGAGACCTTCAACCACGTTCTCCGAACCGCGCCCAAGCGCGAGTGCCTGGCGTTTCGTCTCAAGGTTGAACGTGGCGTTACCGAAAGCATCTTTGTTGTGGAACTGGGCAGCGAACGCCACACGCTGACCCTGCATAACGACAAGAAAATGCACCTCAAGCTGGCCGATTTCATCGAAGAGATCGCCAACGGCCCATTCGACGCGAGTAATACCAGCGACCTAGTGCATCAACCGCACGCCAGCCGCGAATACGGCCGCTTTGAAGTATCGGACAAACAACGCGTGTTCGAACTGGTACGCACCGGCGGCGTGCTCAATCTAGACATGGGCTTCGACTACCCCCTACAAGTTGCGCTGCACCGCGCTCAATCGCGCCCAGGTGTCACCACCATCCTGAGCATCGGCAACACAAGCCCACACACTCGGTGCTTCACAGTGTACGGCAGCGATGTCGAGATCTACGGCAAGGTAACCGAGTCCATCAACCACCTTGCTGCAGCGGCAACTCCAGCTGCGCACGCGGCATGAGGGGCAAACCATGGAACGCACCCTCGCCCAAGCCGCAACCCACCTCGGCCTGACTCGCCCGAAGCTCATCGCTCGCATGCGGGAAAAAGGTCTGCTCAACGAACGGAATCTACCGCTCTACCCCAACCGTGATCGCGACTACCTGCGGATCAAGGACGGCCAGTGGTACCACGACCAGTCCGGCATGCAGTACAGCCAGTCGACCAGGGTGAAACAACCGGGCATCCGCTGGCTGGCGGAACAGTTGGGCATCGACCTACCTGCTATACCGGCAGACAACCGTGACGTGGCCTAGGGAATACGCCCGCCAGATCATCGCCATGCGGACACGAGAGGAGCGCAACGCCGCGCTCCTCGAAGTGCCCGGACATCTGCGCGAACTGACCAAAACGCATTGCCTGAACGCCTGGAACCACCCGGCCAGAAAACAACGCAAGGAGGCCCAACAAAGCCATGAGTAACACAGCACAAAACCCGCTCCGCCTGCTCCCGGCACCAGAGTCAGCCACTGTCGAATTGCTCTACCGCATCTTCGGCGACGTCCTGATCCCGCTGGACAAAGTACGCGAGCAGTACTTCCGCAATCTCAACGAGCAGTCGTTCGTAGCCGAGATCAGCAGCGGGCGTATCCAGCTCCCCATCACCACGCTGGACACCAGCCGCAAGGCACCGAAATACGCCCACATCCGGCACGTCGCCTCACTGATCGACATCCGCGCCTACAAGGCCGACGAAGACATGCAGCGACAACAAGACGACACCAACGAGTAACTACTACAAACCGAATGGCTGCCACCACCAGCCGAAGACATCACCAGGAGCACACCACATGACCGCAATTCAGATCTGCGCGTTGATCACCCTCATCATCGGCGCTGCCCTCATCTATTGGACCGGCTACCGAGGAGGTTTGATTGATGGCCGTGTCGAGGGAATCGACGAAGGCAAAGCCATCCAACAATCCGATAGCTCAGAAGCTATCCGTAATTTGGAGCACTCACTACTTCGAGTTCGCGCCGACCACCTACAACTTTTCGACCACTACGAGCGCGCGGTGGCGGCCTCAAAGCTGGGGGAGCAGGAGCGTCAAACCCTACTTGACATCGCAGAGAAGCTCCGGATCGCCGCGGAGACCTTCAGCGCCTTCCGCACCGGCAAAAAACTCGAACGCGATACCTGCGCCTTGCGCGACCAGGCGCTCGCCATCGCCGCCCTGCTGGAACAGGCAGAGCAGGAGGACGCGGCATGAGCCAGATCGCCCCCCAATCCAACATCCACCGCAACCCGGCTCACGCCCCACCAGCAGCAGATGAACCAACGCGCAATCGAACCTCGGAGGAAAGCGGCATGCAAAAGGACCAGCACGACACCCAATCCACGCCCGCTTTGCTCCGCAAAGAAACCAGCGTCAACACACCAGAAACAAACAGTCTCTGCTGCGCAGCAGCAGGCATTATTGCTCCTCTTAGCAGCACCTCCGAGGCGCTTACACCCCACGAAAAGCTGCGCGAGGCAGCCACACCCAATGCAACGCTAATCGCTCAAAATCGCCCGCCCGCGCAGCCTGCTGAGGGGTATACGCACCCTGAGTGCATTCTCGAAAGTCCACCAAGGATAGCCGTCCACGTTGTCCAAATCGACGAGCGCGCCGAGTTCGAGAAAGAGTTTCCAATACCTGAAGGCCTGCAGTACTGCAAAAAGCGTATGACGTACATTAGGACACGAGTAGCAAGTACATCTGACACGTTCGCACGCGAGCATTACGCCTATAAAGCGGGTTTCGCAGCATGGATGCGTCGGTCGTGGAAGCAGGCAGCGCTGGAGTGGTCGAAAAACAGCAGAGAACAACAGGATCAACACGCACCCCAGGAGAAAAAATGAACACTGCTTTCATCCTGATGGCTCAGTACAACGGCCAGGCGATCATCCCATTGGACATGGTCTGCAAGGACTACTTTACGCACCTGACCACCGATATGTTCCAGCGCAAGGTCATGGCCGGGCAAATCAAAATCCCAATCACTCGGCTGGAGCCGAGTCAGAAAAGCGCCAAAGGTATCCACATCACTGATCTGGCGGCCTACCTTGATCTACAACGGGAAGCTGCGGTGAAAGAATTCAACCAGCTCAATGGATACCGCCGAGCCAGTTAAGTCACTACTTACCCCAGGCGCCCAGCTTCACGGGCGCCTGAATGATCCTCTCTAACCACGGCCATTCGGCATAGTGGTCACCTCGCCCGCGAAGATGGGTGTATCTACGCAATGAATTCCAATCCCGATGCCCGGAAACACTGGCCACTCGAGGAATATCCCAGTCCATCTCAAACAACCGGCTTACGCCGTCGTGCCGCAGATCATGGAAGTGCAGATCTTCAATCATCAGAAACTTGCACGCCTTTGCCCAGGCAGTGGCGATCGATGACGAGTTGTAGGGGAAAATCTCTGCACGCTCCTTTGGCATGCTCTTCAGAATGCGCCAAGCTTCATCCGGGAGGTGACACCAAACATCGTTGCCAATCTTCTGGCCTGGGTTCTTCATGTCCCGCACCATCACCCGCTGACGCTCTTCATCGACGTCCTCCCAAAGCATTCGGCCGATCTCGTCTTGCCTACGCGTGGAGAACAACGCGAAGCCGGTGACTTTGAGCATGTTGATCGAACTAGGACGACGCTGCTGAATACCTACAAAGTGTTCCAGCACCTTATCCAGCTCGTCCTTGGTTGGCCGCCGATCCCGCTCGCGGCTTTTCATGTTGTAACCCAGCTTTCTCAACACCTTCCGAGCATCTGCCATCGCGTGGATATCGACCTCATACCCCCAAGCTGGCCGTGCAATCGATAGGACAGCCCCAAGGTGTGCCAGATCGTTGCCGGCCGTCTGCGGCTGGACACCGCCGCCCTCTTTGCTCATACGCCAGAGTGCAAAATCCACCAATCGCTGACTGTTGATCGCCGAATCAACGGTCTGGCCAAACTCCGTCGCCGCGATAGCATTTAGAGTGGCTTCCTTGGTTTTACCCAGCGGCCGGACTTTCTCCATTTCGTCCAGGTACTGCTTGATCATGTCCTGTACGGTGACGCCCTTGCGGTTCGCTCGCTCAATCGCACCAGGCTGATCTAGCTCTGCCTCACGTCGCCGCACCCACGCCTGTGCCGCCTGTTTCCGGGCGAAGGTCTGGCTCTCTTGGTAGACTTGCGCTCCATCGCGAAACAGGCGTATCTGTGCCGTGTAACTGACTGAGCCATCGGTGCGTTTTCGTGCTCTGATCGTTGCCATAGTCGACTGGTACAACTCCGAAAGTGATTGGTACATTGTACCAGCACCATCGAAAAAACGCCTGAAAACGCCTAAAAACACGCTATAAATACGTTGAGCAAAATGGTACCAAACACCCACTCCAGCCCAGTAAACTCAAGCCCTGCGCTATCTCGGCGGTTTTCCGTTGCACCTATGATGGACTGGACTGATAGGCATTGCCGTTTTTTCCTACGCCTACTCTCCAAGCACGCCCTCCTCTACACAGAGATGGTCACCACCGGCGCGCTGCTCAACGGTGATCACGACCGCTTCCTGCGTCACAATGAAGCCGAGCACCCGCTCGCGCTGCAACTCGGCGGCAGTGTGCCGCTGGACCTGGCGATGTGCGCGCGCATGGCGCAGGAGCACGGTTACGACGAGGTGAATCTGAATGTCGGCTGCCCGAGTGATCGGGTGCAGAACAATATGATCGGTGCGTGCCTGATGGGGCATCCGCAGTTGGTGGCCGATTGT
>Ga0163161_10000253_pt1 | contig 47309 bp, 32 predicted proteins | sample S45metaG_FD_129847 | JGI IMG/M metagenome (GOLD analysis project Ga0163161, IMG submission 129847) | Switchgrass rhizosphere microbial communities from Kellogg Biological Station, Michigan, USA - S4-5 metaG | ecosystem: Host-associated > Plants > Roots > Rhizosphere > Soil | place: USA... | reverse complement strand
TGTTGTCTTGGAAGATACATTAGACAAAGAAGCTTTACAGGAACAATTAAAGCTAAGCTTACCAGAGTATATGGTTCCTATGATCTGGGTTGCATTAGAAGTAATGCCATTAACCAGTAATGGAAAACTGGATAAAAAGGCTCTACCGGATCCGGATGGTTCAGAATTATCAAGCAAAGAATATGTAGCACCACGTAATGAAACGGAAGAACAGTTAGCTGTAATCTGGCAGGAAATATTACGAGTTGATAAAATCGGAATTCATGATAACTTTTTTGAATTAGGTGGTCATAGTTTATTGGTTATAAAATTAGTTTCCCTCATTAATGAGGTATTCTCTATAGATATCAGTATTAATATGGTCTTTGAATACTCAACGATTTCTGAGTTTGTTGATAATATGCATTCAGTGAATCATTTTAAAAATAGTCTTATGGTTCCTTTACAAGAAAAAGGAACTCTAAATGCTTTATATCTAACTCCACCAGGGAGCGGAACAGTTAATTGCTATATTGAACTGACAAAACGATTAGGAAAAGATCAACCTGTTTATGCATTTCAATGTTCAGGATTATATGGAGAAGCTCCAATTTCAAAATCTATTGAAGAAATGGCCTCAGGGTTTATTACAGAAATGCAAAAAAAGGATCCGCATGGCCCTTATCGACTTGGAGGATATTCATTTGGAGCGACCGTAGCTTATGAAATGGCAGTGCAATTACGAAATGGCGGATTTCACGTCGAAGAACTAGTGATTTTTGATGGAAGAGTTTCATTTGAAGATAATAGTAAAATTGATGAAGACAAATTATTTCGGGAATTTTTAGAAAACCAAACAGAGGTATTTGGGGAAGACTTTAATTTTTCAGATTTAGCTCTTGAAGATAAATCTAAAGAAGAACAACTCGAAACAGTGAGTAAATTGCTAAGGGAGTCAGAATTTAAACTAAGAGAGAAGGAAGTAAAAGGACGTTTAGAAGTTAATTTCTACAATGAAAATTGTTCCTATTTATACAAGGAAGAAGAAAAACTAAATACACAAGTTATTTTGTTTAAAACAACATATGCAGATTTGGATGGAAAAATAGTTTTTAACGATGATGATGTTTATGGATTTGACTATGGGTGGAATAAATATACTAATAAAGAAGTAATAGTACATCCAATATCTACAACCCATGATGCAATTTTAAATAGAGAAAATGTTGAGCAAATCGCATGTATCTTAAAAACAGTAAGTAATAATAATTAAGCAGATAATTTAAAAAAGTAAAAATACATGGAATTTGGAATTATGTTTTTCGCTAGTAGTGAAGATTCCTTATCGGGAAATATTTATGATTTGGTAAAAAAGTGCGCCATTTATGGTGATGAAAATAATTTCTCATCTATTTGGGTTCCAGAACGTCACTTTACAGAATTTGGAGGAATATTTAATAATCCGGCAGTACTTCAAGCAGCTCTGGCAAGTATAACCACAAGAATAAGATTAAATAGTGGAAGTGTAGTTATGGCACTTCACGATCCCATACGTGTGGCAGAAGAATGGGCAATGGTTGATAATTTATCTAATGGACGTGTTGGATTATCAGTGGCTTCAGGATGGAATCCAGATGATTTTGTTTTTTTCTCGCAAAATTATAAAGACAAACATAAGGTAATGTATGAAGGAATATCCACAGTTAAAAAGTTATGGAGAGGAGAATCTATAGAGCGATTAAGTGGTAATGGGAAAAAGGTAGATGTCAAAATATATCCATCTACAGTTCAAAAAGAAGTGCCATTTTATCTAACAGTAAGTGCAAATTCTGAAGGATTTAAAAATGCAGGAAAATTAGGATTTAATATCCTGACTTCAGTTCTAGATCAAACAGTGGAAGAGTTGTCAGAAAAAATAGACCTCTATAGACAAGCACGTAGAGAAAACGGTTTTGATCCTAAAACTGGTAAAGTTACCTTGATGTTGCACACATTTATTGGGTTAGATAATGAAGCTATAAAAGAGGAAGCAAGAAAACCGTACTGTAATTTTTTAAAACGAAATAAAAAATTATTTGAAGGAATGGCCTATAATAGAGATAGTGATTTTTCATTGGATTCTTTGTCAGAAGAAGATCTGGATGATTTTTTGAATTTTCTATATGAAAGATTTGCTAATACCAAAGGATTAATAGGCAGTAAAGAAGCGTGCATGGATATGGTGCGAAAAACAGAAGAGGCAGGAGTAGATGAAATAGCCTGCTTGCTTGATTTTGGTCCGCCATCTGATAGAATATTGGAAAATTTAAAGTACATAACTGAATTAAAGCAATCCTGCTAAAATATTCGGTAATGTATTAGACATGTTGGTGGTCAATTCTTAGATCTTGCATCTGCAGATCAGGAATTTATATAGTATCGCACAAACAAAAAAAGAATCTTCGGGTTGTTTTTTTGTTCTCCAATTGTGTCTGTAGTGCAGACACAATTGGATTGATGCCGGAGTAGCTGTGTTTTTAGTAATGCAGAGCTAACTTTAAAACCAAATTAGGAAAACCTTACTAGTAATAATAAATAAGCAAATAATTTAAATAATTTAAAAAAATGGATAAAAGTCAAATCGAAAGCTATAAAGAGAATGGTTATATTATACTTGAAAAAATATTTACTCCCGAGGAAGTGAATAAATACAAGAATGAAATATCTTATTTTGAAGATAAAAAAAAATTACCAAATGTTATTTGTGAGGATAATAAAATCCGTTCGATATTTGCGCCTCATATGGATTCTCAAGTATATGCAGACTTATACAAAGACTCAAGATTATTGAATGTAGCTCAAAAATTAGTAAAAGAAAATTTATATTTATATCAATATAAATTAAACCTTAAAGAGCCATTTTTAGGAAAATGGTGGGAGTGGCATCAGGATTATCCCTATTGGCACTTCGATGATGGAGTGGCATCTCCAGATATGACTTCTGCAATGATTTATTTAGATGATGCAAAATCCTTTCAAGGTCCTTTAATGGTTATTCCTGGATCACATAAAGAAGGTATAGCAAAATTTAAAGAGAAAAATACTCTTGATAAAAATGATATATTAAATTCACTTAGTTCAAACTTAAAATTCACTGTTGATGATAGCATTGTTAAAGCATATGCGGACCAAAACGGTATTGAGGTTTTAGAACTTAAAGCCGGATCAGTTGTTTTTTTTCATCCCAATTTGTTTCATGCTTCTACAGGTAATCTTTCTCCATATGAGAGAGATACGGTCATAATAACATATAATAGTATTAATAACTTACCGGTTTCAGAAAATAAGAGACCTGATTATATTTGCTCTACGGACAATAGTGTTTTGACTGAAAGTGATGAATTGTGTAATTTATAATTTATTTCCATTCTAGAAAAACGATATAGATTAATGAGGTAATGTATCAGATGTGTTGGTGGTTAATTATTGCATCTAACATTTACAGAAAATCAGATATTTATATTAATATCGCATAAAAATTAAAACAGCCTTTGGGCTGTTTTTTTATTTTATAATGCCTTAAATCGAAAAAAATGGAGTCAAACCAGACTAGGTGTTACAGCTGTGTTGATGATATTCGAAAGATGATAAAGTATGGAAAGACAAAGTTTGGTAATCAAAGATATATTTGCAGAGCATGCGGAAAAACTAGAGTTGAAAATTATGCATATCTGGCTTATAAAGGAGATATAAATTAAAATATTATTCAATTAACTAAAGAAGGTTTGGGAATAAGAAGTACGGCAAGAATATTGAAAATATCAACGACAACATTATTAAAAAGAATCGTTTTTATCGCCCGCAATATTACTAAGCCAATTATCAGCAAAGGCAAAACTTATGAAGTCGATGAGCTGTGCACTTATATAAGACACAAGAAAAATTATATCTGGCTGGTTTATGCATTGGAAAAGAATCCTAAAACAGTTGTGAATTTTAATGTTGGAAAACGAACCAATAAAACTCTAAGCCGAGTTCTGGAAACTTTAAAATTATCTGACGCGAAAAAGATATTTACGGACAGATTAAAAAACTACAGATATTTGATTGACGAGAAACTGCATTCGGTAAAACGTGTTGGTTTATAGGCTTTTGTAAATTGTTTTATTGATCGTTTTAAATAATAAAACAAAAGTAATTTATTATTTAATAAAAATAACTGCCTTTTGATTATTATTAGTTTTTTTGTCTGAAGCTACCTCATTAATATACCATAGTTTTTGTGACAGATTATGAGGAAGTTTCATCGTTAACCTCTTTTCATGTTTTCTAAAAAAACGTCTTAGTAGTTTGTGGCAAAAAAGATGTCCTTTACATTGATAGTAGATTTTAAAACTGCAATTTCTTTAAAACAGGAATTGCATCTTCTGCGTATTACACTAGTAATACTTATAAAGCAACGACAAACGGAAAGATTATTCAGTTAGCCAAGGAAGAGTTAAGAATAGGAGTTACTGCGGGAATACTAAAAAAAATCAACCACAATATTATTAAAAAGAATTGTGTCAATTTTTATAAATAAGCAGTTTTTTTATGGGATTAGATGCTAAATATTTATAAAATTAGCTTATAATTGTAGTTTCTTCTAAAAATCAAAAAGCGTTTTATTTTGAAATATTTTATTCTCTATTTTATATTGTTATCTGGTTTTCCTACTATTGGCTATTCACAAGATTATGCTGTTAAATTTCTTGATATTTCTAATGGTTTGTCTCATAATTCGATAAGATCAATATTTCAGGATAGTGATGGTTATATATGGTTTGGTACATACGACGGATTGAATAGATATGATGGCTATAATTTTAAAGTTTACCGAAATAGGATTAACGATAAAAAGTCATTACGATTTAATAATATTTATTATATAGAGGGAGATTCTAAAAAAAATATTTGGGTTGGAGGCGCAAATGGAGTTTGCGTTTATAATAAAACGGATGCGTCATTTCACCCAGTTGAATATGTTTTTACTAATAATAAACCAAAAGTATTAAAGGATATTATTCGTCAGATACGATCAGTTTATAAACAGGATGTATTAGTTGGTACGCAAAATTTAGGCTTGCTTGTTTTTCAAAATGGATCATTTACAGGTAAAAATATACCCTTAGAAGGATTAAATAACAAAGAGATTAAATATAAATATGATGCCGGGGTTCTTGAAGATGTAGCTCTGGAAGGTTATTGCTGGGTATATGTTAGAAATATTGGTCTTTGTAAATATAATTACAACTCTCGAAAGTTAAAAGTCATATATCCATTATCGATGGAAATAAAATGTATGAAGGTTTCTTTAGATCATAATCTTTGGCTGGGCACAGATGAAGGTCTGTTTCTTCTTGACACCAAATCAGGTTCACTTTCACCAAATTATTTTTCGGATAAATGTATTGTTACGGATATTCTTTTAGATGAAAAAAAAGAAATGTGGCTGACTACAGATGGTTGTGGTATTTATAAAGTAGTGGGTGAAAATAAAAAAGCTGTAGCCTATAATTCTGTGCAGGATAACCAACTTCTAAAAAGTAATTCTATAGAGTGTTTGTATGAAGATACAACGGGAAATATATGGATTGGAACGCTGCGGGGCGGCATAAGCATGTTGAGTAACGCGCCTAAATATTTTAAAAGTATTCGATATAATGCGATGGGTAATGACCCTACGGAGAACTTTATTTTGTCATTTTGCGAAGATGAAAAGAAAAATATATGGATAGGTACTGATGGTGCAGGTCTGAAGTATTGGGACAGAAAGAATAATTCGTATATAAAATATCCCAATAAACTGTCAAGTGGTTTTATTACAAGTATTATAAGAGACGATAGTAATAATGATATTTGGTTGTCAACCTGGGCAGGTGGTGTAAATCGTATTAAGTCGGATCATACTGTAACTCATTATTCTTGTTATAATCCATATATGAAGCATATTGAGAAAAACATATGGTTTGTTTATAAGGATTCTAAGGGACATATTTGGGCGAGTGCTACTAATGAAGGTTCTTTATATGTCTTTGATAAGACCAAAAATAGTTTTGTAATATTTGATAAAAGAATTGATAATTTACAATGTCTTACAGAAACTAGCGATGGTAAACTCTGGGGAGGAAATTACACCTCTTTGATTGTTATTGATAAAGAAAAAAGAAAATTTAGTAAGATCAGTGTCACTAATCCCATTAGATGTATACTGGAGGATAAAAGCAAAAATCTTTGGGTTGGTACTCAGGAAGGAGGGTTATTACTATTTGACAGGAAGACAAAAACTTTTAAACGATTATCTACAGACGATGGTTTGCCTTCAAACACAATTTTAAGATTACTCGAAGACAAAAATGGAAATTTATGGATGAGTACTTACAATGGTATTTGCAGATTTGACTGGAAAAGGAAAATATTCAGGAATTTTTCAGTAAATGATGGGCTTCAAAGTAATCAGTTTAGTTTTAATGCCGGGTTGAAATTATCTACAGGCGAATTTCTATTTGGAGGAATAAATGGATTTAATGTTTTTTCTCCTGAAAAGATTAAAGAACTCCATCAAGAGAATAACGTATTACTCTCAGATTTTTATGTAAACAATCAGCCTATTGAAGAAAGTAAAAATGAACTAATCTCAGAGTGGGATTTCGGTAAAATCAAAATGGTAAAATTGCCATACGATGAAACTACCTTATCAATAGATTTTGTCGCTTTGGATTATAATAATGCTGATAAAATAAAATATGCTTACTACTTAGACGGCTGGGACAATCATTGGAATTATGTGGGACAAATACGAAAAGCAAATTATTCGAGATTGCCGGAAGGAGAATATATTTTTAAAGTAAAGACAACCAATTTTAAGGGAGGCTGGAATCAGGAAAAAAATCTCATTACAATAGTTGTTATGCCACCGTGGTATAGAGCTTGGTGGGCCTATGTCTTATATTTATTTGCTATTGTCGCAATTGTGTTTGCATACATAAAATACAATAAAAATAAAGAAGAATTAAAGTATAAAGTAAAAATTGCTGAATTAGAAGGTAAGAAAGAAAAGGAAATTGCTGAGAAGCAATCTTCAATGTTTACTTATATCTCGCATGAGTTTCGTACACCGCTTTCGCTGATTATAAATCCGCTGAAAAAAGCAGTTCAAAAAGAAAGTGTGCAAAATGGCTCTTCAGGGAGCGATTTAGCGATTGCGCATAGAAATGCACGAAGACTTCTGAGTTTGGTAGATCAGTTATTGCTTTTTCGTAAAGCCGAAAACGATGCGGATTCCCTTAGATTGTCAACTATTAATGTAAATAGTCTTTGTAATGAAGTATATCAATGTTTTGTAAATCAAGCAAAAGACAAGAACATCATGTACGATTTTAGTGTGCCGGATCATACTATTGAAATTATTGGAGATTATGAGAAAATTGAAATTTCCTTATTTAATTTAATGTCTAATGCTTTTAAGTATACTTCTAAAGGAGGCGAAATTAAGCTAAAACTTACTGAAAATGATTCTGAAGTTATCCTTGAAATTGCTGATAATGGTAAGGGAATCGAAGAAAAGAATATGGAGGTTATATTCGAAAAATTCAAGCAAATAAATTCCAAAGTATCTGTTGGAACTGGTTTTGGAATTGGATTGTATATAGTAAAATATTTTGTCGAAAAACATAAAGGAGTTGTAAGTTGTGCAAGTGAAATTGGAAAAGGAAGTGTATTTAAATTGACATTCTTAAAAGGAGGAAATCATTTTGAAGATGCAGAAATTACCAATTTAGCTCCTCAAAGAAGTCAATTACTTAATGAGCTACTTGCTGATGAAATGGATGAGGATAATAATTCGTTTTCAGCCGCTGTTTCAGAAAATGATTTTCAGAAAATAATGCTTACGGATAAACGTACCGTTTTAATTATTGATGATAATGCTGAAATAAGAAACTATCTGATCAAATTGTTTTCTGATTTATACATCGTTTATAACGCAGAAAATGGAGAAGAAGGTTTAAAATTGACTAAAATTCACATGCCGGATTTAGTAATCAGTGATATTGCAATGGAGGAGTTAGATGGTTTGGAGCTGTGTCGAAAAATCAAGGAAAATCCTGCTTTATGTCATATTCCGGTTATTTTATTAACGGCATCAAAAAATCCCGAAACACATCTTCAGGGAATAAACGATGGAGCTGATGATTATATTACGAAACCATTTGACGACGACATGCTTGTGGCGCGCGTAGAATCTTTATTAAAGAATAGAAGTAATTTGCGTAAATACTTTTTAGACAGTATAACTCTTAAAGAAAATAATCAGAAAGTTCCGGTTGAATATCAGGAAATGTTAAAGAAATGCATTGAGATTGTGGAGTCAAATATTCATAAAAGAGATTTTAAAATCAAAAATTTTGCACTCGAAATGGGAATGAGCCACAGTATGTTGTATACTAAAATCAAAATCATTTCCGGACAAACCTTAAACTCCTTTATTCGTTCTGTTCGCCTTAGAAGAGCAGCAATGTTGATGTTAACAAAAGATATTAATATTACTCAGGCAAGTGCCGAAGTTGGTTTTGAAGACCCGAAGTATTTCAGGCAACAATTTGTAAAACTTTTTGGAATGACACCTTCTGAATATATTAAAAAATACAAGAATTCTTTTAATGCTGATACGAATATTGTCAAATAATCTTCGTGTATTCTTCTTTCAGGTGTATTTGTTGTCATTTTAGAATACTGCCTATTTAAGGGAGTGATTTTTTATTACAGTCAAGTATGGAGTATTCAATTTAATTCTGATAGTTATTCCTACTGTTTCTTTTGGATCATTACTCCTTAGGAAGGTTTTACTGTAGTTTGAGTTTATTGTTAAAATCTAAGTTTACTTTTGATTTTTGTTAAATGAATTTGTGCAGTCTGTATGTTATTAATGAAAATAGAGCACTTAAATTGTTTATTTAGTAATTATTATTAATGTAAAAAATATTCGGTATTTTTTTATAGTCTCATTTTTTTTAACTTAAAAAAGAGTAATTATGAATTTAACCTTCTTTTTTCGTGAATTTACCCCCCTTAAATGCTTTTGACTCCACATTACTTTGCATTTATAAATAGGACGGATACAATTGAAACAACACTCTTAGAAAAGCAATCGAAAAGAGATTCTTATTAGTATAATTTATTTCCCATTGAAGTATAAACGTTTTTTATAACATGGAAATAATACTAAAAAGATATATTGAAGAAAATCATTAATTGTGCAGATTTCCTATAAATGATTTACCAGAAATTCACTTAATAAATGGAATAAAATAAAACGCTATTTGTATGATTTGAAATCCTCAATCCAGTTTATCATCAAAAGAGCCATTATTTTTTTCTTTATACAGGGAATGCTATAATAACTATTAACCAAACCAATTTTTAAACTATGAATTTATGAAAAAAAAGAATGTAAATCGAATGAAAAATTTAAGATTTTTCATTGAATCGAAGCTCGTATTGTCGATTTTTACCTTGATGGCATGTGTTGGTATGCAAGCACAAAGTGTAATTACAGGAACAATTCGAGACGGTAAAACAGCACAAAAAATCCCTGGTGTTACAGTGACGGTCAAAGGAACTACGAACGCAGCTATAACTGATTTTGATGGGACTTATAAATTAAATGTAACCAGTCCAAAAGAAAAATTAGTTTTCTCATACATTGGCTATACTACAATTGAGGAAGCAATAAATGGCAGATCTGTTATAGATATTTCATTAAATGAAGAAAGTAATGCATTAAATGAAGTTGTTATAATTGGGTATGGCACTGTCAAAAAAAGTAATACTACCGGTGCTATAAGCAGTTTGAAAGCGAAACAACTTGACGCTCAAAGTAATACCAATTTGGGTAGTGCTATTCAGGGTAAGGTTGCCGGAGTTTCTGTAGAAGCAGCAGGAGGTAGCCCGGGTTCTGGCACAAGAATTCAAATAAGAGGAGCAGGTTCATTAAACAATAATACACCATTGATTTTGGTAGATGATATTCAGGTTGCCTCTATGAATAGCTTAAGTCCAAGTGATATCGAATCTATCGAAGTTTTAAAAGATGCCGCTGCGGCTGCAATTTATGGCTCGAGAGCTGCAAATGGAGTAATTATTATTACAACAAAGAGTGGAAAAAAAGGAGATGTCAAAGTTAGTTTAGATGTTTTTGGTGGTTTTGCAAGCGTAACAAAACAATTAAGTTTATTGAATCAGGAAGAGTGGTCAAGAGTAAGTAATGCAGCATATGCGGCAGCCGGAAAGACACCATTGCCTATTTCTCTTAATCCTGAAATTGGCGGAGCCGGAGTAAATTACCAGAATGAAATTTTTAGAACAGCACCAACTCAAAACTATTCTTTAGGATTTTCCGGAGGGTCTGATAATTTAAAATATAATATGTCATTAAATTATTTTAATCAGGATGGTATAATCAAAGAAACCAGTTATGATCGTTTCAATATGAGAGTGAAATCAGATTATAAAAAAGGAATTTTTAAAATTGGAGAAACAATTTTGTTAACCAAAGAAAAAAGGAAAGAATTACCGGGTGTTCCAGGACAAGGAAGTAATGTTTTAGGATCGGCTATTGAAATGATTCCTGGTTTTGCCGTTTATAATCCAGATGCCATAGGAGGATATGGTGGATCTTCTGGTCCTGTAACGGATATTTTTAATCCAATAGCAGCACTAAACCTTTTTAACGTAACAAGCGATACTTATCAGGCTTTATTAAACACCTATGTTGAAGCTAGCTTTTTGGATAGTTTTAAATATAAACTAAGTATTGGAGCAACAGTATCAGATTATAAAAGAGATAATTATACACCGCGTTATGAGGTTGGAGGATTCTTTAAAAATTTAGATAACGATTTATCTCACCTTGATGAATTTAATCTGTACACTCAGGTAGAAAACACATTGAATTATACAAAATCTTTTGGAAAACATTATATAAATGCTTTAGCGGGATATACGATATATAATAATACTTTCAAATCGGTAACCAGTTCAGTTAGCGGAATACCTGATGGTATCTATACGCTTTCAGGAGCTGTGCAGCCAGCTACTAGTGGCTTCAATACAGAGAGTAATTTGGTTTCGTATTTAGGGCGTGTAATTTATTCTTATGATAGTAAATATACTTTGTCAGCGACCATTAGACGTGACGGATCATCAAGATTTAGTCCAGATAACAAATGGGGAAATTTCCCTTCTGTTTCCGGAGCATGGAGCATTGGTAAAGAGACGTTTTTCAAGAATCTAAAAACTCCAATAACAGACTTGAAACTGCGTGCTAGTTATGGCGTATTAGGAAATCAGGAAATAGGAGATTATCAATATCTGGGATTAATTACTTCAGGAATAAGTTATGGAGTAGGAGAACCAAACACGTTATGGAGCGGTAATATTCAGACCAATTATCCTGCAGTTGGGTTAAAATGGGAATCAACAGCCACTTCAGATTTTGGTTTAGATCTGGATTTATGGGATGGTAAGTTGCAATATACTTTTGATTATTTCAAAAAACAAACATCAGATTTACTTTTAAGAGTTCCAATTCCACTATCTGTAGGGTCAAGTACCAATCCTTATACCAATGCTGGAAATGTATCGAATAAAGGATATGAGATGAGTTTAACTTACAATGAAAAAGTGGGAGAATTTAATTTTAGCGTAACAGGTAACTTTTCAAGTATCAAGAATAATGTCGACGAACTTAGTACAGGAAGTCAGATAATAGAAGGAAGTAAAGGTTCTTTTCATGGATCTCCTGTAACGTATAGTCAAGTTGGATCTCCAATTTATTCCTTTTTTCTAGTTGAAACTGATGGATTATTTAGATCTCAGGCAGAAATTGATTCTTATATTAAAAATGGAAAACCTATTCAGCCAAATGCACAAGTTGGAGATATCAGATACATAGATTATAATGGCGATGGAGAAATTAATGGAGAAGACAGACAATACAAAGGAAGTGCTTTTCCTAAGTTTGAGTATGGGTTGAGATTTCAAGGCGATTGGAAAGGGATTGACTGTACTATAGCTTTACAGGGAACACATGGAAACAAGATTTATAATGGAAATAGAACAGATCTTGAAACAGTAAGAGCAAATACCAACTATTCCAGCGCAACATTAGACTCTTTTACTTTTAATCCAAATTCGAATTTTCCAAGATTGGATATTGATGACAAAAACAATAATGGAGCTGATTACTCTGATCGTTTTCTTGAAGACGGTTCTTATCTTAGAATCAAAACTGTTCAGGTTGGATATACAATACCAAATAGTATAACAAAACAAGCATTTGTCGATAAATGCAGACTTTATTTTGCAGCAGACAACCTTTATACTTTTACTAAATATACAGGTTACAATCCGGATGTTTCTGCAGATGCATTGGGAGGAAGAGGCGTTGATTATAAATCATATCCATTAAGCAAGACTATACTTTTTGGTTTGCAAATTAACTTTTAAATCGATAAAAATGAAAAAGAAATCTATCCTATTATATTTAGTGACGGGACTTGCAACGCTAAGTTCATGTGATACAAACCTTGAATTAGAAAACCCAAGCCAGCTAACAACGACTTCCTTTTGGAAAACACCCGAGGATCTTGAATCAGGAGTGGCAACTGTTTACAATACTCTTGTAGATAATAATAATGCAGGTTATTGGGAAATACAGGCTATGCAGCTTAAAGAGAACAGAACAGAAAATTTTGTAGCAAGAAATGACGTACAAGATCGTTACGCAGTTTCTTATTATAAGAATGATGCCAGTACAGTCCTGACAGGAGATATATTTAAAGCGCTGTATATTGGAATTTTTCGTGCAAATCAAGTAATTACTTATGCACCACAAATTAAAAATATTAATGAAGTCAAAAGAGAGCAATTAGTAGCAGAAGCTACTTTTCTAAGAGGTTTAAATTATTTCAATTTGGTTAATGAGTTCGGAAGTGTGCCTATAACAACAAGTTTGGTACAAACGCAATCAGATTATTTTAAGTCAAAATCTACTGAAGCCGAAGTTTGGAATCAAGTAATATCCGACTTTCAATTTGCTGCCAATAGTGCTTTGCCGGAAAATTATCCTGCAACGCTTAGAGGGAGAGTGACAAAAAATGCAGCAATTGCCTTTTTGGGTAAAACCTATTTGTACATGAAAGATTGGGCAAAAGCCGAAGAACAATTTAATAAACTAGTAAGTAATGAAGGTTCAAATGGATATGGACTTCTTGATAATTATTCTGAATTATTTGATGGTAAACATGAAAACAGCAAAGAATCTGTTTTTGAAATTCAGTTTAGCAAAGTAGGAGGTTCTACTATTTGGGGAGGAACACCGGCAGAAAGAACCAGAGCAACAACTATGGCACAGGAATGTGCGCCTGGAGAAGTGGGTGGCTGGAATGAATTATTACCGACCACGGTATTGTTAAATGCAATGACGCAAGAGAAGACCGTAACCGGTGATTTTGACCCAAGAGCTCTGGCTACTTTGGCATGGAATTATCCTGGTTGTATTTTTTATAATTCAAATTTTGAATCGAAGTTTGGAGCAAATGCCATTTGGATTAGAAAAAATCAAAATTGGTGGAATAATGATGAAGGGGATTGGAAATCTGAATTGAATGAATATGCAATGCGTTACGCAGATGTTCTTTTGATGCTTGCAGAAGCCAAAACGATGCAAGGAAAAGTTCCTGAAGCTATACCACTGGTGAAAAGAATTAGAGATAGAGCAAAATTGCCTGATATTTCGATGACAGGCTGGACTAAAGATCAAATGATGGCGGAAATTATGCATCAAAGAAATGTTGAGTTTGCTCGCGAAGGGCTCCACTTTTTTGATTTAAGAAGATGGGGAACTTTAGAAACCGTAATCAAAACAAGTCAGGTAGGCGGATACCAGCTTTTTACACCTAAATTCTCGTATTACCCAATTCCGCAAAGCGAATTGAATAATAACCCAAATATGACCCAAAATGCACCTTGGTAAGTGATTTGTTTAATTAGTTAGTTTTTGTAAGTGTTTGACAAATGATTGATTGGTTAGCAATCATTTGTCATTACTTATAATTTATTTAGAATAAATTTTATATGAAAAAAAATAAATTTTTAGCTTTTATTGCCTTGGTTTCTTCATTATTTGTGAATGCACAATCAGCAACAAGTAATGATTGGGAAAATCCGGCTATATTTCAAATAAATCGAGAACCTGCCCGGGCAGCATTCTTGCCATATGCTGATGAAGCTTCTGCTATTGCAGATGACTATGCCCGTTCTCCATGGTTTTTAACTTTAGATGGAAAATGGAAATTTAACTGGTCGCCTACACCGGATGAAAGACCAAAGGATTTCTTTAAAACCGACTTTAATACGACCAACTGGAAAGAAATTACAGTTCCTTCCAACTGGGAATTAATGGGGTATGGAATTCCTATTTACACCAACATTACTTATCCATTTGTCAAAAATCCGCCTTTTATTGCTCATACAGATAATCCTGTGGGGTCTTACCGACGTACTTTCGAATTGCCGGAAAATTGGAACGAACGACGTGTTTATCTTCACTTTGAAGCAGGAACTTCGGCGATGTATATTTGGGTAAATGGAGAAAAAGTAGGCTATAGTGAGAATACCAAAAGTCCAACGGAGTTTGATATTACAAAATACGTAAAAGTGGGCAAAAATCAGGTAGCTGTTGAGGTGTATCGCTGGAGCGATGGTTCGTATTTAGAGGATCAGGATTTTTGGCGTTTGTCAGGAATCGATCGCAATGTGTACCTTTATAGCACGTCTAATACTCGTATAGCAGATTTCTTTGCACGTCCTGATCTTGATGCATCTTATAAAAACGGAAGTTTGTCAGTGGATGTTAAGTTAAAGAACATGAATAATGTGGCTAAAAACAATCAATCAGTTGAAGCTAAATTAGTTGATGCAACAGGAAAGGAAATCTTCAGGAAAAACATAAACATAAATTTAGTAGCTAATTCAATTGAATCAGGAACAGTTACCCAAAACGTTACTGCACCTAAATTATGGAGTAATGAAACGCCAAATTTATATACTTTACTACTGACATTAAAGGATGAAAACGGAAAGTTTATTGAAACCGTTTCGACAAAAATCGGGTTTAGAAAAGTAGAATTAAAAAATGGTCAGTTATTAGTAAATGGCATTCGTATTATGGTTCATGGAGTAAATATTCATGAGCACAATCCTAAAACCGGGCATTATCAGGATGAAGAAACGATGATGAAAGACATCAGAATGATGAAGCAGTTAAATATTAATGCGGTACGATGCAGCCATTATCCAAATAACTTATTATGGGTAAAATTATGCAACAAATATGGTTTATTCCTGGTTGATGAGGCAAATATTGAAACACATGGAATGGGGGCTGAATTACAAGGTTCTTTTGATAAGACAAAACATCCTGCTTACCTTCCGGAATGGAAAGCAGCCCATATGGATCGTATTTACAGCTTAGTGGAACGGGATAAAAATCAGCCTTCGGTTATACTGTGGTCTCTGGGTAATGAATGTGGAAACGGACCAGTTTTTCATGAAGCTTATAGCTGGATAAAAAACAGAGATAAAACCCGATTGGTTCAATTTGAGCAAGCAGGTGAACAGGAAAATACGGATATAGTTTGCCCTATGTATCCAACAATTGATTACATGAAAGAATATGCCACTCGTAAGGATGTAAAACGCCCATTTATCATGTGTGAATATGCTCATGCGATGGGAAATAGTAGTGGTAATTTTCAGGAATATTGGGATATTATTCGCAGTAGCAACAACATGCAAGGTGGATTTATTTGGGATTGGGTCGATCAGGGATTTGAGATGACAGATGAAGTGGGACGAAAATACTGGACCTATGGCGGAGATATGGGAAGTCAAAATTATACCAATGACGAAAATTTTTGTCACAACGGATTAGTTTGGCCGGATCGTACGCCTCATCCGGGTGCTTTTGAAGTAAAAAAAGTATATCAGGACATTCTGTTTAAAGCTATTGATTTGAATAAAGGAATTATTGAGGTAGAAAACGGATTTGGTTACACAAATCTTGATAAGTATCTTTTTAAATATGAGGTTTTAGAAAACGGATCGATTATCAAAACAGGAACCGTCGCGATACAGCTAAAACCACTTTCGAAGAAAAACATTCAGCTTGGATTACCAAAATTAGAATCAAAAGACGGCGTTGAATATCTGTTGAATATTTATGCTTACACCACTGAAGGAACTGAAGTTTTACCGCAAAATTCTGAAGTAGCCCGAGAGCAGTTTTCGCTTAATGAAAGTAAATATTTTGTGAAAGCAGCAGATAAAGGAGCAAAAGCTATTGTTAAAGAAAATAAAGATACTATTACACTTAACGCAGCTGGTGTTGAGGTAACGATAAATAAGAACACCGGATTAATTCAAGATTACAAGTCTAATGGAGAACGTTATTTTAATCATTTACTGACTCCTAATTTCTGGCGTGCACCAACAGATAATGACTTTGGAAATAACATGCCTGTGATAAGTAATGTATGGAGAACTGTAGGTAGAGTTACTAGTTTGAATTCTATTGAAGTTAAAGAAGAGACAGGAAAAACAATTGTGATAGCAAATCTTTTTCTAAAAGATGTTTCATCAGCTTATAGTATTACCTACACAATGAATTCAGATGGGAGTTTAACGATTTTAAACTCATTTAAAGCAGGAAATAATCCATTGCCTGAAATGCCTCGTTTTGGGATGATATTTACGCTTAAAAAGGAACTGAGTAATTTTAATTATTATGGAAGAGGTCCTTGGGAAAACTATCAGGATAGAAACACATCTTCTTTCAGAGGAATTTATCAAAGTAAAGTAGCAGATCAATATGTTCCCTATACACGCCCTCAGGAAAATGGATACAAAACCGATGTTCGTTGGTTAACGCTAACAGATAATTATGGAAACGGAATTGAAATAGAAGGATTACAGCCTTTAAGTGTAAGTGCGTTAAATAATTATCCGGAAGATTTTGATCCAGGCCTAACAAAAAAGTATCGTCATATTAATGATATTACACCGCGAAATGAAGTTGTAGTTTGCGTTGATTTAGCACAAAGAGGTGTTGGTGGAGATAATAGTTGGGGAACCTTACCGCATGAGCAATATCTATTGAAAAATAAAGAATATAGTTACGGTTTTGTTATTAAACCTAAAAAGAAATAAAATGGTTTAATTATAAACTACTTAGGGCGGAAAATTCGGTTCTGTCGCATTTGGGAATAACTTTTATCTGTATAAATTTAAACTCATCGAAAAATGAATACTAAAGGTGATTGTTATCCAAAGTCCATAATTCTTCAGGCCGTTTATTTTAAATTAAGATTTACACGGATCAAGGCTAAATATTGTGGGAATCATAAATATACTCCCTAATTATTTTTTACCGCAGAGAATGCAAAGATTTTTAACTAAGAATGTCTTAGAAAGCACAGAGTTCGCAAAGCTAAATCAATACATAGCTTTGCGTCCCGAGGCTTCGGGATACCTTTTATAAAACCTAAGAATAAAAAAACTTAGTGTTCTCTGCGGTAAATTTTTTTCCACAGGTTTTGGGATTGATCCCATAAAAACAGCGTATAATATATTCGAACCTAAATTCGGGTTGATCCTTCGTAAATTTACGGGTTTTTGAAAATAAAAAAAGTCCTAATTTTCATTAGGACTTTTAGTGGGGAGAGCAGGATTCGAACCTGCGAAGTTTTCACAGCAGATTTACAGTCTGCCCTCGTTGGCCGCTTGAGTATCTCCCCGATCTCAGCGTTAGTGCGCTTTGTTGTTCTAAGCGGTTGCAAATATAGGAACGTTTTTCATGTTTACAAACAAAAAATGAACTTAATTTTAAGTTATTTTTAAATTAATTTTTAATTCGTTGGAATTGAATAAAATAAAAAATACCCAATTGAAATATTTTTTCGATTTATTTTAAAATATAGGATTATTCTCAGGTAATATATTCGGTTTTTGTTTTCTATTTTTGGCCTTTTGCGTCTTGAAGAGCCAATTTTACTGATGTATTTCGTATAAATTTTACTTGATATATTTTAAGGTTGTTTTAAAACATATAGGTTTCTTATAAAAAATAATGGATCAGCGCTAAATGTTGTGGAGAAACATAAAATATAATCACTAGTTATTTTTTACCACAGAGTTCACAAAGCTAAATCAATATAAAGCTTTGCGAACTTTGCCTTTGATAAAAACATAAGAGAAAAAAAACTTAGCGTTCTCTGCGGTAATTTTTTTTCTCTCTACAGGCTTTGGGATTGATCCAAAATAATTTAGAAGCTTGTATTCAGAATGTATGTTATGGTGTAAAGCAAAAAAAATCTCCACTAGGGAGATTTTTTTGTTTTATTCTGAAAATTGGTCTTATTTGGCCAAAAGTTCTAATATTTTTGCTCTTAATTCAGGCCCTCTTAAGTCTTGTGCAACTACTTTTCCTGTAGCGTCAAGAATAAAGGTTGCTGGAATAGATTGAACACCGTATTGAGCCGCAATTGGTTCTTCCCAAAATTTTAGGTTTGAAACTTGCGTCCAGGTTAAACCATCTTTAGCGATAGCTTCTTTCCAGGCTGCTGCTTCTTTATCTAAAGAAACACCAACAATATTCAATCCTTTTGAGTGTAGTTCTTTATAAATAGCTACAACATTAGGATTTTCCTTTCTGCATGGTCCACACCATGAAGCCCAAAAGTCAACAATAGTTACTTTGCCTAAGCTTTCTTTAAGCGAAACTACTTTTCCTTGTGGATTAGGAGCTGAAAAATCTGATCTTCATTTAGCACTACCAACAGGAGGAGCTGACGCACCAACTGCAGGCATTTTTGCTTGACCTATTTTAGTCTTAATATCTTTTCCAGGAGTAGTGTTTTTTACAGACTCATCTAATGCATTGTATAAAGTCTCTGTTTTTTTGATATCAGCGCTTGGATCAGCAGTCATACTTTGAATAATCAAAGCAGAGATAAATGATTTTGGGTGAGTTTCAGCATAAGTAATATATTTCTTTTTAGAATTTGCTTGTACTTCAGTTTGAATTTCCATGTACTGTTTCATCAAACCATTGATAGTTGCAGTATCTTGAGCTTGTTGAGCAGCTTGCATTTTTTGAGTGTTTTTTTTCTGAAAATCAACTAAACTTTTTTGCGTTTTGTTTAGATCATCATTAAATTTTACGTACTCATCATTATTGTAAGTTCCGGAAATTTTAGATTTATGGATACTGTCTTTATCAATAGCGATAGTAATTTCTCCAGTTTCTAAGATAAAAGGTAGAGGAGCAGGAGAACCTTGTACAATTAATGCATGGAAAGCTGGTTCAGTTACTTTTCCTTTTATTTCGAATTTTCCGTTTTCAACTTTTACTGTATCAAGAGCAACTGTCATTTTTGTTGTTGGATCCTGACCTTGAAGAATGATAGTTTTTCCGTTTTCGATTCCTTTAGCTGTTCCGGTAATTAGATATTCCCCGTCTTTAACTTTACTGCATGACATAATCGCTACAGAAGCGGTAAGTAAAAAAAGTATTTTTTTCATTTATAAAATAATTAGTTAATTGATTTGTGCAACAAAAGTATCTAAAAATCTAAAACTTAAAGAATTTTGCAACCTAAAATTTTGTTATAGTTTTTTTTGCTCTAATCAGCCTGTAGTCAGCATGTTTACTGGTTTATTTTGATGTAAAACTCTTGGGACTAATATTATTTTGAATCTAAATTATCATTTTTTTAATTTTTGAGCATAAAAAAAGCACTCTGTTGCCAGAATGCTTGTAAGTATATTATAATAGAAAAACTATTCTTGATTAGTTTTCTTTCTCCATGTAAAAGAGTTCAAAATATGTCTTTTTGCGAATCTTCCAGGAGAATCAGCATTTACCATTTTCACGTAAGTAGCTTTAGGAACACTAATGTATTCGTAAACACTTCCGTTAGAGAAATCGATAATTAAACGACCTTCAACAAATTTATAATCAGTAATTGTTGCAGTTGCAATAGTCTCAGTATATTCAGGTAAATTAGCTTTAATCGTTTCAGGATTAATACTTACCAAAAAGTGATAAGCTTCAATGATAGCTTTACTTTTTTCTTCTGCAGCTTTTAAACCAGCATCATCACCTTGAAATTTATCAGGATGAGCTTCTTTCATCGCATTACGATAAATGGTTTTTAAATCTTTTAACTCTGCAGTTTTCTCTACGTTTAGTAACTTACGGTATTCAACTATTTTTTTCATAAATAAGGTAACTACTTGTCTATTAGTTTGAAATTGAAATTAATTGTTCAAAAAGACAAATTTTTTGCAAAGGTACACTTTTTTTTAACTTTTTACTTTTGATAGAAAAAATATTCGGAAAATTTGTAAAATGTTAAAAGATAGATGTTAAAGGTTTAAAAATTCTATCTGGATTGTAGTGAACTAATTTAACCGCAAAGGACACAAAGTCTTTCACCTACTTAATAATCAATAAAAACGCAAAGTTCGTAAAGCTAAGTTTTGAACTAGCTTTGCGAACTTTGGGAACTTTGCGGTTAAATTTTTTTTTCTCATTTCAAACTTGAAACTTGAAACAAAGAAAACCTGAAACAAAAAATCTGAAACAATTTTTTATTTATCCTCAGGTTTCTGATTTGCTTTATGAAAGTTTTTCGATTTCTTAGGATATTTATCATAGCTAATATCGCTTGGATTCTCAATTACAGATTTAATCGTAATCAATTCGCCTACAGTATGGTTTGTATGTGCGATTTTATAATCTAAAAGATACTCACCACAGAAATAATTGTTGTTTTCATCCTTCTCCATGATCCCGGTATAAACTCCTTTTTGCAGCATTTTTTCTTGTGAACCTTTAGACATGACTTTATTTATTTAAAATTGAAGGCACAAAGTTAATGAATTTATCTTTGTTTTAGGGAGTTCGGGACAATCTCAGTATATTTGCACATGCAAAAAAACTTCAAGCCACATCCTAATTCGTTCAAAAATACTTTTTGTGTATTTCATGAAGTACTCTCAAATGAGATTGAAGGTTTAAAGAAACAGTTTGAAAGCAAAGCCGGAAGTACCTATTATTATACAGAAGCCGGAATGTACAGAGTTTCGAATCATTGGGGAAGGTTAGCCAATAGCAAATGGCGTTTGATTGCAATGGAACCGGAGACTCCATCAAAAACAAAAATAGGTTTTGCGGCCTGGAATGAATTTTATCCGGATAATGCCGAAGAAAAATTATATTATATAGAAGCCAATTTTGAAAAAAATATGGTAACGTATCAGCACAAAAAAAATCCGAATTACGATAATAAAGCAATTCTAAGAACTAGTTTTGAAACCACAAAACGAATTAAACAAATCAGAAATTTGCAACAATTAACTTCTTGGGCAAAACATTTTGATTACGAAAATATCGATGATTTACGAAAGCAAATTATCACCGAATTGATTTACACCGAGAAAACTTTAGACGAAATTAAAAGACAAATATAATGGGACGCAACAACGAAAGGAATATCAAAAAGCACAATGACAAATTGCACAAAGCCCAAAATAAAGTAAAACAGGCTGAAATTGCACGTAAAGAAAAGTTAAAAGAAATTATCAAAAAGTTCAACGAAGACAAAGCGCAGGAATAAAAAGGTTTCAAGTTTTTCTTGTTTCAAGTTTCAGGTTTTTGCAACGAGTAACTTGGAATCTGAAATTTACCGCAAAGTGCACTAAGAATTTATTATTGATTATGTATAGAAAATGCAAAGTTCGCAAAGCTTTGTATAGATCAAGCTTTGCGAACTTTGTGTTTTTTATAAAACCTTAGATATTAAAAAGAAACTTTGCGGACTTTGCGGTAAATTCTCATTTCAGCTTGAAACCTGACACGAGGCTTTAGCCGAACTGGCGAAGCAAACAAAAAATAACAATACAATAGATATGAAATTCGAAGATTTAAAAGTAAGTGTACAGGAAATTATTGATCTAATTGCTGCAAAAAACGACAGAGAAGCAAATAATAAATTGCTTGAAGTAAATGAAACATTAGACGAGATGCTTGATCACGCCGAAGAAGACGAAGATTTAAGAGAAATTAGCCGTTATCAGGTATTATTGAATCAATTGCATGTTAAGATTAATGGCGAAGAGCAAGTAGATGGAGAGTAAAAAATGCTTTTGCGATACGGGTTTATTGTTTGAAAATTGCTGCGGATTGTATCTTAAAAACAATCAAAAAGCGCCAACAGCATTGGCTTTGATGCGTTCGAGATATTCGGCATACGCCACTCATAATGCTGATTATCTTTTGGAAACTACTTATGTTTCTGAAAGACAATATTATTCAGAAGCCGAAATCCTCAAATGGGCAACAAGTAATAAATGGCAAAAATTGGAGATTTTAAGTTTTACTGAAAATACAGTAGAATTTAAAGCCTATTTTTTAGATGCAAATCAAAAACCGCAAACGCATTACGAATTTTCTACTTTTAAATTCGAAGATAACACGTGGTACTATCTTGATGGAAAGTTTGAATAATTGATAGGTTTTTTCGCTAATTCAACTCTTTTTGTTTCAATATTTTAACTAAAAATTAATAAACGTTTCTTTTTTCATAATTCTAAAATAGCGTAATTTTAGAATTATGAAAAACGAATTTAAAAAAGGTTTTTATTTTAAGTCGTACGAAGCCCCATTTCAGTCTCCGTTTGAAAAACTTTTTGGCATTTTCAAAGAGCTAATCACCCATACTTCGGGCGATTTTGATGAAGCTATAGACTGGCTTCGGGAGTTAGATAAAGAATATAAACTTACGGATGAGAACTACACAATCGATGATTTTATCGAAGATTTAAAAAAGAAAGGTTACATAAAAGACGAAGTCAAACCCGATGGAAGCGGAGGCTTTGGAATCACTGCTAAAACAGAACGAGCCATCAGGCAGCAAGCTTTAGATCAAATTTTTGGTAATTTGAAGCGTTCCGGAAACGGAAATCACAAAACCAAACATGCCGGAAATGGCGATGAACACACAGGAGAATTCCGCGAATTTAATTTTGGAGACGGTTTAGAACGAATCTCGCTGACAGAAAGCTTACGAAATGCACAAATCAATAATGGTGTAGAAAGTTTTATGTTGACTGAAAATGATTTGGTTGTCGAAGAGACACAATACAAAGCTCAAATGAGTACCGTTTTGATGATCGACATTAGCCATAGTATGATTTTATACGGTGAAGACCGAATCACGCCTGCCAAAAAAGTTGCAATGGCTTTGGCCGAATTAATCACAACTCGTTATCCAAAAGACACACTGGATATTTTAGTTTTCGGAAATGATGCGTGGACAATCCCAATTAAGGATTTGCCGTATTTGCAAGTTGGACCTTATCACACAAACACCGTTGCCGGACTTCAATTAGCAATGGATATTTTGCGAAGAAAGCGAAACACCAATAAACAAATTTTCATGATTACCGACGGAAAACCGAGTTGCGTTCGCGAGCGTGACGGTTCCTATTATATGAATAGTAACGGACTCGATGAATATATCGTTGATAAATGTTATACACAAGCACAACAAGCCAGAAAATTACACATTCCGATAACGACATTTATGATTGCAAATGACCCTTATTTGCAACGTTTTGTCAATCATTTTACAGAAGCAAATCAAGGAAAAGCATTTTATACCGGACTTAAAGGTTTGGGAGAAATGATTTTTGAAGATTATGAGACAAATAGAAAGAAGAGAGTTCGTTAATTTAGGTTCAAAGTTGCAAAGGTTCATAGGGACAAAGGTTTTTACGGTATGTCCCGTGGATGAATTTTATACATAATGTATATTGTAGAGACACACAGCAGTGCGTCTCCCGCAAAGAAATGACACAATCATTGTCATTAAAAACAAATAAAATAACAAAACAGCTATTTCAATAAAAATGGAAATAAATACTATAAAAACATTAGGTCAGTTAAAAGCCTCGGGATATAAAAGCATCAGTATCAAAGACGAATTACGAAATAACCTTCGTGAGAAAATCAAATCGGGAAAACCTGTTTTTGAAGGTGTTCATGGTTTCGAAAATACCGTAATTCCAGAATTGGAGCGTGCTATTTTATCGCGTCATAACATCAATTTATTAGGACTTCGTGGTCAGGCAAAAACACGTTTGGCACGCAAAATGGTCGAATTATTAGACGAATATATTCCGTTTGTAACGGATTCTGAAATTAATGACGATCCGTTAAATCCAATTTCGCGCTTTGCAAAAGATATCATTGCCGAAAAAGGTGATGAAACCCCAATTTCATGGTTACACAGAAACGAACGTTTCTTCGAAAAACTGGCAACACCAGATGTAACCGTTGCCGATTTAATTGGAGATATTGACCCAATAAAAGCTGCAAATCTAAAATTATCTTATGCTGATGATCGCGTAATTCACTTTGGAATGATTCCAAGAGCGAATCGTTCGATTTTTGTAATCAACGAATTGCCGGATTTGCAAGCCAGAATTCAAGTAGCATTATTTAATATTTTACAAGAAGGCGATATTCAAATTAGAGGATTTAAATTGAGAATGCCACTAGATATGCAATTTATATTTACGGCAAATCCAGAAGATTATACCAATAGAGGAAGTATTGTAACGCCTCTTAAAGATAGAATAGGTTCTCAAATCCTGACACATTATCCGGAAAGTGTTGCCATTGCCAGAACGATTACAGAGCAAGAAGCAAAACTGGATGAAACACAGCACAAACTCGTTCATGTGCCAAGTTTGGCCAAAGATATCTTAGAGCAAATAAGTTTTGAAGCCCGTGAGAGCGAATATATTGATAATAAAAGCGGTGTGAGTGCCAGAATGAGTATCACCGCTTTTGAGAATTTAATGAGTACAGCAGAACGCCGTGCTTTGAAAGCAGGAGTTGATAAAACTACTTTGCGTTTGTCTGATTTCATTGGAATCATTCCGGCCATTACCGGAAAAGTAGAATTGGTTTACGAAGGAGAACAGGAGGGAGCAGCTGCAGTGGCGCAGAACTTAATTGGTTCAGCAATCAGAACTTTATTTCCAACGCTTTTGCCTAAGATTGAAAAATTGGAAAAGCCAGGAGAAAAAACACCATATTCAGATTTGATTGAATGGTTTTTTGCCGAAAGCGGTTTCGAATTATTAGACGACGCTTCAGACGCTGAATACAAAAGCATTCTGGATGAAGTAACTCCACTAGATGTTTTGTTAAAGAAATACCAGCCACAATTGGATAAAAATGATCAATATTTCTTCAAAGAATTTGTTTTATGGGGATTGGTTGAATATAAAAAATTAAGCAAAGATCGCTTTGCACAAGGACACCAGTTTAAAGATATGTACGGAAGTTATATTAGTAAGCTTTAATTGTTAATTATAGTTGTAAATTATTAATTCAACGCCTTCTATAGCAAACCCGACAGGTTTTTAAAACCTGTCGGGTTTTTTATGCGCGATTATCTTTGTCAAAGTTTTAAACTTTGACAAAGATTGTACGATTCCAATTCTGTTAGTTTTTTATTTATTGAGAATAAACCCATTACCATTTTAATTTCATCTACCTTGCTCCGTTGGCTGTATTTGCAGTTTTCCCAAACAAAAAATGGAAGATGGTTTCGAAGATTTGATTGCAAGTTATATTGAGAACAAAGTAGGAATATCAGAGTATTTTTTAACCCCCGAATTAGCCAATCATTTAAAGCAGAATTTACTCGATTTAAACCAGAAAAGTTTGTTGATGGCTGCCGGAATTGGTAATTCGGAGAAATTGAGTTATGATGGCGCGATTAGAAGCGATTCTATCTATTGGTTGGATAAAAAGCACAACAATGTCTTTGAAAATGAGTTTTTCGATAAAATCGATGCTTTCATTTTGTATTTGAATGAAAGTTGTTACACGGGAATTACTGGTTATGAATTTCATTATTCCTTATACGAAACAGGCGATTTTTATTTGAAACATTTAGATCAATTTAAAAATAATCCAAGCCGAAAATATTCAATGATTAGTTATCTTAATAGTAACTGGAAAGAATCTGATGGCGGAGAACTTATGATTCATCAGGAAAACAACAATCAAAAAATCTCTCCCACTCAAGGGAAAACGGTATTCTTTAAAAGTAATGAATTAGTTCATGAGGTTTTGGTTACACAAAATACCCGAATGAGTATTACTGGTTGGTTAAAGAGTGATTAAAAAGTTTTCTTACGATATAAAAGTTAAACACGAATTTCACGAATTTGCACTAATTAAAATGAGCTAGCCTTGTTTGTGAAATTATTTCACAAACAAATTAGTGACAATTAGTGCAATTCGTGTTTAAATTGTTTTATACTATTTATGTCTGTAACCTTAGATTAAAATGTTTTTTTTTGAAAGTGTAAAACGGATAAAGCTTATTTTTGCATTCAAAATTTTAACCTATGATGTTTCTTGTTTTAAGTATTCTATGTAGTGTAATTGTTGGCGTAATTTTCAAAATAACCCGAAAATATAATAGCAATCCAACTCAAATTGTCACATACAATTATGTATTTGCGCTGGCACTTTGTTATTTTACTTTTAGCCCGGATTTAATCGAAGTTGATGAAAAAGCACCTTGGAATTTATATATTGCAATTGGCGTTTTATTACCTGTAGTTTTTCTGTTTTTAGTAGCTTCCATAAAACATATGGGAATCGTAAAAACTGATGCAGCACAACGATTATCCTTATTTATCCCAATTTTGGCGGCTTGGTTCATCTTCAAAGAAGAATTCAACTCTTATAAAGTAATCGGACTTGTAATTGGTTTTCTGGCGCTTTTATTCATCTTAAGAAAACAATCTGAAAACGTCGAAAACAAATGGATTTATCCTGCAGTAGTTTTACTGGGTTTTGGAGTTATTGATATACTTTTTAAACAAATTGCATTATATACCACATTACCTTATACCACATCTTTATTTGTAGTTTTTTGCATTTCTTTGGGAGTTGCAAGCCTGATAAGTATTTATGAAATTGGAATTAAAAACGTCAAATTAGAACCTAAAAATATTCTTTTTGGAGCTTTAGTCGGAATCTTTAATTTCGGAAATATCCTGTTTTACCTAAAAGCTCATAAGGCTTTCGCCGAAAATCCATCGACAGTTTTTGCGGGAATGAACATGGGAGTTATTATTTTGGGAAGTCTGGTAGGTCTGCTTTTCTTCAAAGAAAAATTATCCAAAATCAACTTTGCAGGTATCTTTTTAGCCTTAATTTCTATTATTTTGATTGTTATTTCGCAATTTAACTAATTTTTACAGAAGCTTAAAACCTTAGTTTACAGCTCTTTTTAGGATATGTTTGTATTCTTTTTAAAATAAACTCGACTAATTCTATAGAATTTATAAATATATTTATAAATTTGCAATAACAATGGAAAACTGTAGTCGATATATCATCCCGTTTATGTGCAGCACAAAGATGTGCTGTATGATGAATCATGTGATGAAATGGCGTTAATAGAGAAAGTACACTTGTTAGTTATTTTTTTTTTTAGCCTTTCATGCACCATGAAAGGCTTTTTTTAGAATTAGTAAAAAATTGAGGATATGAGATCAAATAGAAATACCAATATAATGATGCAATGTTGTCTTATTAAAATTCCATGTTGGCGAATGCAATAATTATGGATAAATAAATACTTTTTGAATGCGATTCTAAAAGTGTTTTAAATAGACAAAATTCTTAATCACACAAACCCAAATTAAAAGATATATATTATGAGTGCAGAAATTATAAAACAGAATCCCTTTCAATCTATGATTGATCGTTTTAATATCGCGGCCGATATTTTGAACCTTGATGAATCCATCAGGCAAAAATTGCAACGTCCGGAAAAACAAATCGTTGTTAATTTTGCGATTACTTTAGATAATGGAACAATTCAAAACTTTGAAGGATATCGCGTGATTCACAATACAGCATTAGGACCATCAAAAGGAGGAATCCGTTATGATACCTCCGTAAATCTGGATGAAGTAAAAGCCTTAGCAGCCTGGATGACATGGAAATCAGCGGTAACAGGAATCCCGTTTGGAGGAGCAAAAGGCGGAATCATTTGTGACCCAAGAACACTTTCTAAAACTGAATTAGAAAAAATTACAAGAGCTTACACCAAAGCTTTAGCGGATATTTTTGGACCTGAAAAAGACGTTCCGGCGCCGGATATGGGAACAGGCCCAGATGAGATGGGATGGTTAATGGATGAGTTTTCAATAGTTCACGGCAAAACAATTCATGCCGTAGTGACTGGAAAACATTTACATTCCGGAGGCTCTTTAGGCAGAGTAGAAGCAACAGGAAGAGGCGTAAGTATTATTACATTATTGGCACTTCAAAAATTAAGACTAAGACCTGCAAGATCCACAGTAGCTATTCAGGGATTTGGAAATGTTGGATTGCATTCGGCTTTATTTTTATTCGAAAAAGGATTAAAAGTTGTTGCCGTAAGTGATGTTTCGGAAGCTTTTTATAATCCGGAAGGACTTAATATTCCAGAGTTGATTTTGTATTATAATCTCAATAATAAAAGCATAAAAGGATATCCAAATTCGGTTGCTATAAAACACGAAGATTTATTGCTTTTGGATGTTGATGTATTAATTCCTGCTGCAAAAGAAGATGTAATTACGCAAAAGAACGCAAATGATATTCGTGCCAAAATTATAGTTGAAGGTGCAAACGGACCAGTTTCATCAGATGCTGATAAAATATTGCATGATAATAATGTTTTGGTTATTCCTGATATTTTAGCAAATGCCGGCGGAGTTACCGTTTCGTATTTCGAATGGCTTCAGAATTCACTTTTAGAATCGTGGAGAATTCACCAAATCAATACACGTTTGGAAGATATTCTGGAAAAAGGCTTCGAAACCGTTTTTAGAATTGCACTTAAACATAATGTGACACCACGAATTGCAGCTTATATTATTGCTTTACAAAAAGTAGCCGATACACAATCTGTAAAAGAAGTAGCATTGGAAGCTCCAAAATACAGACAGAATTAGAATTGGCTTTCTAAAAGGATGAAGATAATTTTCGTTGGTTATTATTCTGATAGAATAAACGATAATCAATGGAAATGTCTTTTTCTTAGTTTTAAAATGAATCGAATAAAAGTTTTTTAGAAATCAAAAAAAGTAATTTTTAAAAATGGAACATATTAATTTTCTTGCCTTTGCAATGCCCGCTTTTTTCTTGTTTTTATTTCTGGAATATAAATTGGCTCAACGAAAAGAAAGACCGGAAATTTTCAATTACGAAAGTTCTGTTTCAAATATTAGTATTGGTATTGCCGAAAGATTAATCAACTTATTTATTGCGGCCAGTTTTTATCAATTGTATTATTTGATATATAACAATTATCGAATTTTTGACATTCCAAGTAATGTTTTTGTTTGGATTGCACTAATTCTAGCGACAGATTTTGTTTGGTATTGGTACCACAGATTGGGGCATGAAGTCAATTTTTTCTGGGCAGCGCATATTGTACATCATCATAGCGAAGAATTTAATTTTACGGCAGCAGCCAGAATTACCACTTTTCAGGCGATTGTCAGAACCGGATTTTGGTGCGTTTTGCCTTTTGTTGGTTTTCATCCTACAATGGTAATCACTATGCTCATTGTTCATGGCGCGTATTCTTTTTTTACGCATACTCAACTTATAGGAAAGATAAAATGGTTGGAATATGTTTTTGTAACGCCTTCAGTTCATGGAATTCATCATGCTTCTGACGAGAAATATTTAGATAAAAACTACGGCGATATGTTCACTTTTTGGGATCGTATTTTTGGAACTTTCCAGGAAGAAGAAGAAAGACCCAAATATGGATTAACGCATCCGCTAAAGAGTTATAGTTTTTTGTGGCAACACTTTCATTATTACTTTGAAATTTATGAATTATGGAAACGATCGAAAGGTTTTAAAGCCAGATGGAAAGCCGTTTTTGGAAGTCCCGCACACATGGATCAGGATATTCGTCCAACATTAGAAAAACGCTTTTTGCAGGATAAAACCAATCCGCATCAAAGATTGAGATTCCGGAATTATCTTTATATACAATTAGGAATCTCTACTTTGGTATTAACTATTTTTACCTATTATTTTGACCTTTTAAGTGTTTTGGATAAGGTTTTTGTTCTTTCTATAATCTTGATAACACTTATTAATTGCGGTGCCTTATTAGAACAGCGAAAATGGATGTATTATCTTGAATATGCCCGTATTTTTATGATCACAACTTATTTTTTATACGAAGAAAATATGATAACATTTTTCTTTGTTCCGTTGGCAATTATGATTTTTGTCGAGCAATTATTTTCTCTTGGAAAGAGATATCAAAACGTAATACTTCAATTAGAAACATCGGAATGAAAAAAGTTTGCCACGAATTTCACAAATTTCCACTAATTATTCTACATGGTAATTTTTTGGTAGCATTTAATTTATAAAAATTAATTCGTGCTAATTTGTGAAATTCGTGGCAAAAAATTAAATAGTTTTAATTGCCATAATCTTCTCTTCAAAAGTATCTTTAAAATCTGATTTGCTTTTGATTCTGGTTTTGTACGTGTAGATTGTAGCTACAGAAAGTTCCAGAAATTCCGCCATTTGACTGCTGTCCTGAATTCCTAATCGGTATAAAGCAAAAATGCGGAGTTCAGTATTTAAAAGTTCTCCTTTTTTGACAATACATTTGTGATCATTCGGGAATAAATGGTTAAAATCATTCACAAAAGTGGGGAACAACTTCAGGAAGATTTCATCAAATTGATGGAAAAGATTCTCGCGTTCCTCCTTTACATTATAACGTTTCAAACTCGCAATAACTTCATCTGTTTTCTTGGTGATGATTTTATGCAAGGTACTTTTCTGAATGTGATCTATCTTATTGATGAAGGCCGAAGTCGCCTTGATAAAATACGTAATATATTCTTCTTTAATCGCATTTGCTTCACTCAAACTGATGTTCATTTCCTGAAGTTGTGCATAAGACGAAGCCATTATTTTTCGGGCTTTATTTCTTTCTTTTAATTGTTTGAAAATGATAATCGAAAACAAAACGATAATTAATGTCAGGATTGTCAATAGAATAATGATCTTCTCGAGTTTATCATTTTTGTCTTTTACATTGTTCAGCTGCGCTTTTTCGATAATAGGTAATATGGACGAAATTTCAATTTTACGATGTCTTGCATTATAAAATGTCGCATCATCCATTGCAATATTAATATACTCATTTGCCTTGTCGAGATAACCCATTTTAAAGAGTTCATTCGCCAGATTTCTAAGCGCAACGGTTTCCTTCGTCGCATTTTTAACATCGGCAATAGCGGCGAGTGCCAGATATTGAATGGCTTTTTTTGTATAACCTCTTTCCGAATAAATATAACCCAGACTTGAAGTTGCAATACCATAATAATCCGGAGGCAAATCATAATTATTGATCCAATAGCTAAAGGCAAATTCGGCGCCACGCCAATCCTGCTGTTTTAAGCGCTTTAAACTTTCGGCTGCCCAGTATTCATTGGTATTGGTACCTATGAGTTCCAGTGCTTTTTTCAGGAAATGATTTCCTTGTTGCACATAATGAATATTAAAACGCTTATCACCATTATAATCGGACAGATCATAATAGGCGCGGGCTTTGATGGAATAATATTCGAATTTGTGCTTTTGATCGAGTTTTTTGTCGTCAATGATATTTAAGGTATCTATAGCTTCTTTAAAAAGGCCCGAAGAAAGCAGTACAAAACCTTCTTTAATTCGGCTTTTGGCCAAATATTGTGGGTTTTTTAAAACGATGGCTTTTATTTTGGCTTCTTCAAGATAGTAATAAGCAGAGTCATATTTAAAGGATTTATACTCTTCAAATAATGCCATATAGGTATTGTACAACTGTTCGTTGTTTTGACTTACCGTAAATTTTGAAACATTTCTTTTTAATGCTTCAATTTTATGATATTTCTGTTTTAAGTACACCTCTTTTTTGAGTAGTACTTTATCTAATTCTTCTAGAACAGGATTTGTCTCTTTGGCTGTTAGAGAAAAACCCGCAATGAAAAAATATAGAATTAATATTCTTTGCATGGTTTGGGTTGGTTTAGGGGAATTTTTGGGTTCTTTTTGAGCTAGTTCGTTTTTAATTCAAATTTAGTTTAAGAGTTGATGATTAGCAACTTTTAAAATGAGCAACTTCTTCTTAAAATACATCTAAAAAGGAAGTTAAGCACGAGAAAATGGTTTTGAAATGTTAAAAGTGGTTTAATAACTTGCAATTATACAATAAAAAGCTAATAAATATATGTATAGTTGAAAAAATATATAATTTAATTTCCATATTATCATTTTTATCATTGATTTTGTGCTTTTTTCATCTATACAACATCTTGATTTTTGTAAATCTATTGAAAATTTAATCTATTGATTACTAGTTTATTGACGCTTTGTTTGCTCGGATTTCATCTTGATTTTTCACAGATTCTTTTTTTTAGATTTATTTAACATCTAGTTTCGTGCTGTCCTTTTAAAGGGATAAAAAACTAACAAAAACCACAATTGTATGAGATGTAAAAGTATTTATTGGTTAGCTGTTATGATGTGTTTATTTGCCATTGGCTGTGACAATACTGATGACGGAAGCTACGTTGACCCGATTACCATTTATGAGAAAGTAAATGGAAACTGGGGATTAACAAATTTGAAAATGGTTGATGAATTTGCGAAGGCAAATAAGATCGAACCAAACGAACAAAACTTGAGTACCTGGTTTAACTACGAAGATTTTAAAATCAAATTTAACGTAGATGAAAATGAAAATCCTACAAGTTATGAAGTTACAGGCAATGTTCCTCCATTATTTGCTGCAAAAGGATTTTGGCAATTAAGTACAGCCTTTCAACAAACAACTGGAAACGGTCCTGCAAAAATCTATTTGTATAGTGATGCTCAAAAAACTCAAAAAACAGATGAACTTGTATTGACTTCTGTTCCGGGTAAAAATGGAGAAATGGAGTTTCAATTGATACACTCCTCAGGAGGTAGTCCGTTCGTGTCTTATGTATTCAAATTAAATGCTATTAATTAAAAAGTAATATGAAAAAATTTATATATACAATTTTACTTGCCCTTTTGATGGCCCCTAATTTTATGAAGGCGCAAGAAGCTGCAGGATCTGTAGGTGCAATGTCATCGTTTCCTGTAGTCTACAAATATGACGAAAAGGTTACCTGGTATTTTGATCTTTCAGGAACCACATTTGCAGAAACTGAGGATCTTTATATCTGGATTTGGTCACCATCTGAACCAGATGCAGGAAACTGGGAAAACTCTTCAGATTTTGCAAAACTGCATTATGAAGGCAACAAAGTTTGGAGTTTTACTTTGACTCCAACAGCCTATTTTTCTAAAACCCCGGATGAAATTGCAGCAAGCGCAGGATTTTGGTTTCGTTTAAAAAACAAAAACGGATCTAAACAAAGCGAAGTAGCAAATGTGCCATACACTGATTTTTCATCATTTTACACCGCAAATGAGCTGATCAGAGCTTATCCGACAAAACCAACTATTGATAAAGGAGTAAGTATTTTGTTTAATGCTAATCTAATTCCTGGATTTGCCGGTGCTTCAAGCGTACACATGCATAGCGGATTGAACGACTGGGATCTTAAACAAGAATACCAATCATGGTTACCGGACATAGTTGAAAAAACAAAACTAAAAGATTTAGGAAACGGTTTTTATAAAATGGATTTAGTTCCAAAAGATTACTACAATGCGCCGGATGGTTACGAGATGAAAAATTTAGTTTTTCTGATGGTAAAAGACGATTGGGCAGCGACAACTCCGGATCAGGTTTTATATGCAGGAGCTTATGTACCGCCACCAGCACCGATTTTTGGATTTTTTCCATTGCAAATCAGTCAGAAAGATTTTCTGGGTATGTCAAGAAAAAATAATGAATCTGGTGTAAACAAATTAATCTACACGATTACTGCCGGAAGCAAAATAATTACCGGAGAATTTACAGGTGGAACGGCTGAGATAAAGGGATTTGTCAATTTGGTTTCAGAACTTAATGGTATTCCGAATTTAACTGAGATTCATGTTTTGGTAAAAGACAATAAAGACAAAACGATTTCGGATACGACGATGCCTCTTAAAACTTTAGACAAATAATTCACTATCAAATTAAAACATCAATTCTAATGAAGAATAGTAAAAATAAAAAAATAGTCCTACAGCAAATGTGGACTACTAAATCGCTGGTATTCATGATTTTCATGCTTTTTCTTTCGGCAGGAATGTTTGCTCAGGGAAAAAAACATGTGTCAGGAACCGTTTATGACAATACAGGAAATGTATTGCCTGGAGCTTCAGTTTTAGAAACTGGAACCAGAAATGCCACTACAACAGATTTTGACGGAAAATTTGTGTTGGATGTAGCCGTAGGAGGTTCTATTGAAGTTTCTTTTATTGGCTCAACAACTCAAAAAGTTCAAATTACTGCAGATACAAAAGCAAATATCGACGTTCGTTTACAAAATGACGGTTATCAGCTTGCAGAAGTTCAGGTAGTTTCTGTTGGATATGGAACTCAAAAGAAATCAGATTTAACGGGTGCTATTTCTTCGCTTAAAGCGGATGATTTAGTAAAAGGAACAATCTCTTCTACAGAGCAGGTTTTGCAGGGAAAAGTTGCGGGATTGGCTATAATTCGTCCTTCGGGAGATCCTGCTGCGGGTTCTACAATACGTTTACGTGGAGGAACTTCGCTTACAGCAAGCAACAGCCCGCTTATTGTTGTTGATGGTATTGCGGGTGTAGATATCAACGTGGTTCAGCCATCAGATATTAAATCTATAGACGTATTAAAAGATGCTTCGGCGACAGCCATCTACGGATCAAGAGGAGCAAATGGAGTTATTATCATTACAACAAAATCAGGAACAAAAGGTGTTTCTGTAGTTTACAGCGGTTTATCAAGCATTGGGTATGTGGCTGACAATTTAGATCTTTTATCAGCAAATCAATGGAGAGGATATGTTCGCAGCACCGGAAATACTGACGCAATTGATTATGGTGGAAATACAAACTGGCAAAAAGCAATTGAGCAAACGGCAATTTCACAATCACATACTTTGAGTATTAATTCAGGAAAAGCAGATAGTGGTTTTAGAACTTCACTTTCGTACTTGAATAATGAAGGAGTTATCAAAACTACAGGATTGGAAAGATTGAGCGGAAACGTAAGTGCTTACCAATATCTTGGAGATAACAAGGATGTGAAATTTGACATGGGTTTATTTGCAAATGTTGACAAATGGCATCCTTTGGATTATAGAATTTTTGAACGTTCTTATAATTTAAATCCAACAATTCCCGTATATGATTCTAACGGAAAGTTTACATCTGTAGCAGGAAATATCTACGAGAATCCTGTTGAGATTTTAACAAACAGAACGGTGGATAATCAAAGACACAGATTGTTAGGATATTTTAAAACAGAAGTAAAGTTTTTACATGATTTTACGGCGGTAGGGAATATTTCATACGAACATAATGCGGTAAAAGGAAGTACTTATAAACCAAGCTACGCAGTTATGGAAGGTACTACTGAAGATGGTTACGCTCAAAAAACGTATGCTGAATATGCCAATGCGCAAGGTGAACTTTACGTGAATTACAATAAAGTAATCGACAAACACACGATTGGAGCTCTTGCAGGATATTCTTATTTAGAGAATATTTATGAAGGTTTTGGAGCGCAACGCAGCGGTTTTGTTACAGATGCTTTTAGCTACAACAATTTAGGAGCAGGTTACAATTATCGTTTAGGAGATGTGTATTCTTATAAAGGAAAATCAAATTTAGTGTCGTTTTACGCTCGTGCAAATTATTCTTATGACAGCAAATATTTGTTGACTGCAACAGTAAGACGTGATGGTTCAAGCCGTTTTGGAGAAAACAATAAATGGGGAACTTTCCCATCTGCATCTGCGGCATGGAAAATTTCGAGCGAAGAATTTATGAGTTCTACAAAAGGCTGGTTAGACAATTTGAAACTAAGAGTTGGTTACGGAGTTACTGGTAATCAGGACGGAATTGGTGAGTACAAGTCGCTTTCGATTTTAGGAGTTGGAAACGACAGTTACTACGATCCGGTTACAGGAACATGGAGTTTGGCTTATTCGCCAAAACAAAACCCAAATCCTGATTTGAAATGGGAATCTACAAAACAATTGAATATTGGTATAGACTTTAGTTTATTTAATAGAATTACAGGTTCATTCGAATATTATTCTAAAAACACAGACGATTTATTATACACTTACGAAGTGCCACAACCTCCTTATTTAGTAGGAACAATGTTGGCAAACGTTGGAGAAATGTCAAATAAAGGAGTGGAACTTACATTGAATGCAGACATTATAAAAGGAGATAAATTTTCATGGAATGCTAATTTGACATTAGGGCACAACGTTCAGAAAATCGAAAAATTATCAAATCCAACTTATAAAACAGATGTTATCTACAGCGGATCATTACACGGATTAGCGGGTATGTCAGGACAATATTCTCAAATTATTGCCGAAGGATATCCAGTTGGAACTTTCTGGGGATTCAGAAATGCGGGACTTGATGCAAATGGTAAAATTCAGTACTATAATGCAGCGGGAACTGTAGTTCCTGAAAGTGCATTAGTAGATGCTGACAAAACAGATTTAGGAAATATTCAGCCGGATTTGACTATGGGTATCGGAATGAATTTTACGTACGGAAATTTTGATCTTGGTATTTCAGGATACGGAATGTTCGGTCAAAAAGCATTAAACGCTACAAACATGATGTTGAATGATCCTAACAGATTACCAACTTTCAATGTTCCGGATAGTTTCTTAAATACAGGAATTACATCAGCTCCAAAATATTCGGATTACTGGATCGAAGATGCTTCATTCTTTAGACTTCAGACACTTTCAGTAGGTTATACTATGCCATTAAGAATGAAATCTTCAAAATTGAGAGTGTATCTTATGGGAGAAAATCTATTTGTAATTACAGGTTACAAAGGTGTAGATCCGGAGATTGGTTTAAATGCTCAGGATGGTGCTGATCAAACAGGTTTAGCAGCGCCGGGAATCGATAAGTATAACAACTATCCTCGACCAACGACGATTTCTGTAGGATTAAATTTCACGTTTAATAATTAAGCGAATTAACTCAAAAATATAAAAAATGAAAATCAAAATAACAGCAGCACTATTCATTAGCATGCTTTTTACGATATCATGTACCAATTTAAATGAGGATTTATATGATAAGGTAGAAGATGGGAATTTTGGAAATACTCCAAAAGAGGTAGATGCATTAGTTGGTGGAGCCTATTCTTCATTGAGAGGATTTGCCGATGGAATATCCAATAACTATCCAACTTCTGAGTATGTATTCTTTTTAGAAGAAACGGTTTCAGATGAAGCTACAATTCCAACAAGAGGTACAAACTGGTACGATGGCGGGCAATATCAGGAAGCTCAAAAACATACCTGGAAACCGGACAATCGTTTGATTCTTTCGGCTTGGCGTTACAATTACACGGGAATCGCTAAAATCAATTCGATTATTTATCAGGTTGATAAATCGGCATTGACAGCTGCAGCGAAAGCTCCAATTTATGCCGAATTAAAAGCATTAAGAGCGTATTACTATTATAATCTTTTGGATTTATTTGGAAATGTGCCAATCGTGACAGATTTTCAGGATACTTCTTTGCCTTCAAATTCTAAAAGAAAACAAGTGTATGATTTTGTTGAGAAAGAATTGACAGACGCAATTCCGCACTTAACCGGAAATGTGGTTTATTCTAAAATGACAAAAAATGTAGCTTATTCTATATTGGCGAGATTGTATCTAAACTCTGAAGCTTTTATTGGAACAGCACGTTGGCAAGATTGTATCAGCATGTGCCAGAAGATTACAGGTTATACATTGACACCTGATTTCTTTGCCAATTTTGCTACAGAAAATCAAAAATCAACAGAAATTATTTTTGCTATTCCTTACGATTCAAAAGCAGGAACAGTAGGAAATTATATGAACTCAATGTCTTGTCATTACTTGCATAAATTGACAATTTCGGCATCAGGAAATGATTATCCTTGGAGCGCAAACGGAATGTGTGCACAACCTGGAGTTTATTCAGCCTTTGCAGATACAGACAAAAGAAAGAAATGTATGGTTGCCGGTGATCAGATTAGTGTAGCAACAGGACAAGTTATTTTGATGGATAACGGAGAGCCGTTGAGCTACACAGAAGAAGTTACAAGTGTAGCCGACGCTAAAGAAAATCAAGGAGTTCGTTTAGGAAAATACGAAATGAAAGCTGGAGAACAATGGGAGCGCGATCATGATTTTGTATTAATTCGTTATGCCGAAATATTAATGATGCAAGCCGAATGTTACGTTCGTTTAGGATCACCGGATTTAGCAAAACCATTTTTACAACAAATAACAGCACGTGCCGGAGAAGAAATGCCTGCAACAATAGATCTTCATTTTATCGATCAGGAATTGCTTAAGGAATTTACATTTGAAGGAAGAAGAAGAACAGATAACATCCGTTTTGGAACATTCTTCGATTCATGGTGGGAAAAAGGGCCAACGGAGAAATACAGAGCAATATTCCCAATTCCGAGTACGGTTATGACAACAAATAAAAACTTGGTACAGAATCCGGGTTATCCTGTAAATTAGGTTCTGGAATGTCAGTCTTCCATGTTGGTTAGTCGTGGAAGGCTGACATATTCATATTTTTTGAGCCACAGATTAAAAAGCTTAAAAGGATTTTTGTTTCACGCAGATTCGGCAGATTAAAGCAGATTTAATTTTGATTTTTATTAAAAGCATCTGCAGAATCAGCTTAAATCATTTTAAATCTGCGTGAAATAATTCCGATGAAAATTTCAAAATTAATGGCAAAGAATTTTTGTTTCACGCAGATTCGGCAGATTAAGGCAGATTTAATTTTTATTAAAAGCATCTGCAAAATCTGCTTAAATCAATTAAAATCTGCGTGAAATAAATTACTCACAGATAGTGAGCAAAAAAAATCAGCTAAATCAGCCAAATCTGCGAGAGAAAATTTCAGCCATAGATTAAAGGATTAAAAAGATTAAAAGGATTTTTGTTTCACGCAGATTCGGCAGATTTGAGCAGATTTAATTTGATTTTTATTAAAAGCATCTGCAAAATCAGCTTAAATCATTTTAAATATGCGTGAAATAATTTATTCACAAATAGTGAGCAAAAAAAAAATCAGCTAAATCAGCCAAATCTGCGAGAGAAAATTTCAGCCACAGATTAAAGAATTAAAAAGCTTAAAAGGATTTTTGTTTCACGCAGATTCGGCAGATTAAAGCAGATTTAATTTAAATATAAGTTATAATAAATCTGCAGAATTAGCTTAAATCAATTTAAATCTGCGTGAAATAATTTTAGCCAAAGACTTCAAAATCAAAGGCAAAAAAAATAACCACAACAATCACAAAACAAATATTATCTCAATATGAAAAGATATATCACATTATTGTTTTTTTGGATCATGAACATTTTGTTCATCAGTTGCAGCGGCAGCGATGACAAAGGTTCAGATAAACCTACAGAACCAGAAACATTTGAACCAGTTGCCATTGAAAAAACAAATAGCACCAAAATTTACGTGCACTATATGCCTTGGTTTGAAACCAATGAAAGTAGTGCCAATAAAAAATGGGGATATCACTGGACAATGGCAAACAAAAATCCAAACACGATTGGAGCAAACGGCCGCAGAGAAATTGCATCCTATTATTATCCACTAATTGGCCCATACCATTCTGGCGATAAAAATGTGATTGAAAATCATTTATTATTGATGAAATATTCTGGAATTGATGGCGTCTTAATCGATTGGTATGGTACTTATGATGTCAATGATTATAGAATGGTTAAAGAAAACACAGAGCAATTAATCGCAATGTTAGACAAAGTTGGTCTGGAATACGCCATTGTTTATGAAGACAGAGTTACCAAAAATGTGGTTGATGCCCAAAAAGCAATCTCTGTAACCGCTGCTGCAAAAACCGACTTGGCGTACATGCAAAACAATTATTTTGACGATAAAAATTATATCAAAATAAACGGAAAACCATTGTTGCTAAATTTTGGTCCAATAATATTGCAAACTCCCGCAGAATGGACAAACGTTTTTAATACCTTAACTACAAAACCTACTTTTTTAACCCTTTGGGATCAATCTGTAGAAGCTGGAGACAATGCTTCCGGCGAATATGCGTGGGTATTTAAAAACAGTACTTATTTGACCAATTTTTATACCAATACAAAATCAAAACTTTCTGTTGCAATGGGAAGTGCTTATCCCGGTTTTAAAGATTTTTATGCCGAAGGTGGTGGCGGAGATGCAATTGGCTGGACAATAGAACCAAACAATGGAGCCACACTTGATGAAACACTTTCTTTGGCTAAAAATGCAAACTTAAACTACCTGCAACTCATTACATGGAATGATTTTGGCGAAGGAAAAATGTTCGAACCAACAGTAGAATTTGGATACAGTTATATCGAAAAAGTAAAAACATTTGCAGGAGTAAAAAATACCGAAACGGTTTTTCCCGATATCAGTAAACTTTATAACCTGCGAGTAGAAAAAAAGGGTAGTGCCGATGCCCAGAAAAAATTAGATCAGGCTTTTAATTACTTTGTTTCGATGCAGTCCGCAAAAGCAAAACAGTTAATAAATGAAATTAAATAAGAGTTGTAATTAATACAATTAAATAATGAAAAACATAAAATATAGATACTGTCTAATTGCTTTAGCGTCAATATTAATTTACGCTTGCAGTGCTGGTACTAAAAAAACATACAGAATAAGTTCTCCGGGAAAAAACACCGAATTAGTTTTCGAATTAACCGCTTCAGGTCAGCCTGAGTATAGTTTTATCTCTGGTGGAAAATCTGTAATAGAACCTTCTTTAATGGGATTTGAATTTCAGGGAATCCCAAAAATGACAGAAGGTTTTGAAGTGGTTTCCACCGAAGAAAAAACGTCAGATGAAACTTGGGAACAACCTTGGGGAGAATTCAGAAAAGTGAGAGATCACCACAATGAGTTAATTGTTCATTTGAAAGAATCAAAAGGCGAAGAACGTTTAGTAGATATCATTTTCAGGGTTTTTGATGATGGAGTTGGTTTTAGATACTTTTTCCCGAAACAGTCCCATTTAGGAAAAGTGAAAATTGCTAATGAAATCACGCAATTCACTTTCAAATCAGAGAATGATGTTTGGTGGATTCCGGTGCACCGCGAAAATAGCTATTACGAAAGCACGTATCGCAAAACAGCAGTGAGCAAAACCGATACAATAAATACTCCTGCAACTTTTGAAACTAAAGAGAAATTGTATGTAGCCATTCACGAAGCCAATTTGACTGATTTTGCCTCAATGACACTTTTAAAAACAAATAATAAACAATACAAAAGCGAATTGGTGCCTTGGGCAGATGGTGTAAAAGTATATGCCGAAACTCCGTTCAATACACCTTGGAGAACTATTGTTGTGGGAAAAACTCCGGGAGAAGTGGCGACTTCGACAATTATGCTGAATTTGAATGATCCTTCAAAAATTGAAGATCTTTCGTGGATTACACCTTCAAAATATATTGGAATCTGGTGGGGAATGCACTTAGAGAAATATACTTGGGGACAAGGACCAAAACATGGGGCGACAACTAAGAATACAAAAGAATACATTGATTTTGCTGCGAAAAACAATTTTGACGGCGTTCTGGTAGAAGGCTGGAACGAGGGCTGGGACGGTGACTGGACTGCCGATGGATCTGCATTTAGTTTTACTAAAGCATATCCTGATTTTAATTTGGAAGAAATTACAAAATATGCTGCGATTAAAAATGTTCGTTTAATAGGACATCACGAAACGGCAGGTGCGACAAAAAATTATGAGAGCCAATTGGAAGATGCTTTTAAACTGTATCAGAAAATGGGCGTGAATACCGTAAAAACGGGTTATGTAAATAAATATTTAGACAAAAAAGAATGGCACGACAGCCAATACGGAGCACGCCATTACAGAAAAGTAATGGAAACTGCGGCTAAATATCATATTATGATCGACAATCACGAACCTATAAAAGGAACAGGATTACAGCGAACATATCCAAACTTTATGTCTCAAGAAGGAGGACGCGGACAGGAATACAACGCTTGGTCTGTTGATGGCGGAAACACTCCGGAACATTTAACAACTTTGCCATTTACAAGAATGCTTTCCGGACCGTTTGATTACACGCCTGGGAATTTCAATTTTGATTATAAAACGCCTTCAGGAGCGAGAGTTTTAACGACTTTGGCAAACCAATTGGCTTTGTATGTTATCATTTACAGTCCGTTGCAAATGGCGTCTGACTTACCTGAAAACTATGAAGGAAAACCAGAATTTGAGTTTGTAAAAGAAGTGCCATGCAATTGGTCAGATACTAAAGTTTTGGATTCTAAAATTGGAGAATACACTACAATTGTCCGTAAAGACTGGGACGGAAAAAATTGGTATTTGGGATCTATTACAAATAGCGATTCCAGAGATCTTAAAGTTGGATTATCTTTCCTTGATGCTGCAAAAGAATACGAAGCTGAAATTTATGCCGATGGAGCAGGAGCAAATTATAAAACGAATCCTTATCCGGTTGCAATTTCAAAACAAAAAGTAAATAGTAAAACAATACTGAATATTAAATTGGCAGCTGGCGGAGGAACAGCTATAAAATTCTCTTTAATAGAGAAATAAGTTAGTAACGTTTATTTTGAATTAAGTTTGGTTTTGAGCAATGAACCCGATATCTTTTTTTGAAGGTATCGGGTTTGTTATTTTGTTATTTTACCATGTAAGTTCATGGAAGAGATTATAAGTTTTAGCACAATTTTTGTCGAGTTACAATTCTTCGTTCCTCGAAATGAACAAATCGTGGGCAGTCCCGAAGGGACAAAATATATTGTAGGGATGGATTTTAATCCATCATTCGCAATCAAAACCCAATCTTGTCAATTTCGACGTAAGGAGAAATCACATTAGAAATTCCACATGCAGAATCGCCAATCTTTGTCGAGCTACGATTGTGATTTACTTCGTCTGTTCGCTATTGGAATTTGGAATTTCAGAATTTGGAATTTCAAAAATCAAATCCTAATGTTTATAAAACTTAACATGATTACCAAAAGTATAAACAGCGTTGATAGTTGGTCCGTTGTAGCCCCATTTCAGGTATCCGTTTAATCTTTCTCTTACGGTATCTACTTTAAAGTTCAGGCCGGTATATCCGGCTGTAAGACTAAAGTTTTTATGAACATTATAAGAAAGCGCTAAATTATAACTTACAATTCGGCCATCGATGTTGTCAATTTGTACTGCCAGATAATTAGCATTTACATACAAGCCAAAACGTTTTCCTAAAACAAATTCCCCCCAAATTCCGATATCTGGTAGCGGAGCAGTGAAATTGAAACTATCTTTATATTCTAAAACGGCCTGATTGGCATCAACTCTCATACTTAAATCAGCAAAAAGTACGTGTGCACCAATTAATAAACCTGCTTCGTATTTTGGCTTAGACAGAAAAGCATAACCATAAGCAATTCTTGCAATTTGAACATCAAAAACAGCACTTACTCTTGTATTGATCTCATAAGTATGTTCACCAAAATCAATTTCTTTTTCTAAGGTTTTACTAGAATTTCTATTCAGAGCGAAAAACTCAAAACCTAATCTGGATCTTCTGGAAATGCGCCATTCAAATGTTCCCATAAAAGAAGAACTTGATTTTGAGAAACCTAAATCATCTTCGAGATCTATTTCTGTTCCGTGATTTCCGTTATTGGTTCCAACCTGAATTTGTGTATTATTAACAGGAAAAAAGGCTCCTGCAGTTACTTTAAAACGTCTACCGTGCCAAGGTAAATCTTCGGTATCAGAGTTCTGGAGTTCATATGAATTATCGTTTTGTAAAACAGGCAAAGTGGTCTCCGCAGAGATTTCAGCAGTATTTTGAGCATGAGCTGAAAACCAAAAAGGGGAAATAATCAATAAAGAAAATATTTTTTTCATGAGATTTATTTTTAGATTTTGGTATAAAATTTTAACACTTAAAGTTAACAAAAAAAATCATTCATTTTATTATTTTGATTTTATTATTTTAAACAATTGATCTGATAGTCAGTGCAGTATGTGTTTTGTTAAAATTAGTTGACATGTCACTCTTTTTTGTAATTTTGTTTCATGGAAAAATTAACGACAGATTTTAATGCTTTTAGAGATGGAATTTCGGACAGTTTTTTCTTTCAGATTCATCGAATGAAGCGAACTATTTTTCGCCATACGAACGCTCTTATGAACGAGGCGGGAATTAATTTACAATTAGAGCAACTTCCGTTAATTATGATTTTGCAGCGAAAAAGTCTTTCGCAAAGAGAACTTTCGGATATGACGATGCGGGACAAATCATCCATTTTGAGAAGTATCAATGCTCTCGAGAAAAAGGCTTTGGTTGAAGTTCAAAAAGACAAAGACGACAAACGAAAGAACATCGTAAGTCTAACCGAAGAAGGAATTAGTTTAGCAAAAAGCATTCGTACTTTAATGAAAAGAGCCGAAGATGAGGTTCTTTCGGTTTTCTCTTCTCAGGAAAGAATAGAAGCTCTGGAAACCATAAGAGGTTATGCAGATAAATTAGACACACTTTAAACCGATAACAAAAGTTTGCCACGAATTCCACTAATTTTCACTAATTAGAATTATGTTTTAATCTAGCTTAATTTAAAAATTCGTGTTAATTCACGCAATTGCTTCGCCTGTTTGCTGTCGCTCGGGTCATGGCATAAAAAATAAATACTATAGATATAAAATGAACAAAAACGAATTATTAGAAGGTCCTATACTTTCTTCTTTATTAAAATTAGCGGTTCCAATTATGATTGCTAATTTATTACAAGCCGCTTACCAATTAGTAGATGCTTTTTGGGTAGGACGTTTGGGCGGAGACGCCGTTGCTGCAGTGTCAGTAAGTACGCCGGTTATCTTTTTAACGATTGCTTTGGGAACAGGTCTTGCCATTGCAGGATCGATTTTGATTGCGCAATATTTTGGTGCCGGACAGCAGGAAATGGTTAATCATGTGGCGGCACAAACTTTAATGATGGTTATTTCAGCATCGATTATTTTATCCATTTTTGGGTATTGGCTGAGTCCGTATTTCTTGTATTTGCTTAAAGTTACGCCACAGGTTTATACAAATGCTTTGGGCTTTATGCGAATTGCATTTATTGGATTGGTTTTTAGTTTTAGTTTCATGATTTTTCAATCGGTTATGCGTGGTGTTGGGCGTGTTACTTTGCCGGTTTATATTGTATTGGGAACTGTTATTCTGAATTTTGCCTTGGATCCTTTGTTTATTTTTGGGTGGAATTTTATTCCTGCAATGGGCGTAAAAGGGGCAGCTTTGGCAACATTATCTACACAAAGTCTGGCGATCATTATTGGTTTTGCCATTTTGTTTAGAGGGAAACACGGAATCCATTTACAATTAAAAGATTTTAAACCGGATTATAAACATATTAAGAAAGCATTCAAAATTGGTTTTCCATCTTCGATTGAGCAATCTATGCGTGCTGTTGGTCTAACGGCAATCACATTTTTGATCGTACATTTTGGAACCACAACTGTGGCTTCTTACGGAGCCGGATCAAATTTGATTCAGCTGATTATGATTCCGGCTTTGGGACTTTCGATGGCAATCGCAACTCTGGTTGGACAAAATATTGGAGCAGGAAATATGCTTCGTGCCGGAAAAATTGCCAAACTGGGCGCTTATCTAGGTTTTGGATTATTAACCGGAATTGGATTAATAGCGTATGTTTTCGCTCCGCATTTTATTGCTTTTTTCGTACCAAACGAACCTGCTGTTATTGAAGGTGGAACAACTTTTTTAAGAATTACATGTCTTTCCTGGGGATTTCTAGGACTTCAAATGTGTTTATTAGGCGTTTTTAGAGCTGTTGGTAATACAACTTTGCCTATGATTCTGACGTTGGTTTCGCAATGGGTTTTGCAATTTCCGCTAGCTTATATTTTATCTCATAATACATCTCTTGGAAAAATTGGAATTTGGTGGGCTTTTCCAATTTCGACTGTTGTAACGGCTTTAATTACAGTTGCAATCTACGCTAAAGGCGATTGGAAAAAAGAACGATTAACCGGAAAAACCAATAAGCTAATTGATAAAGTGGAGAAAGAAATAACGAAAGAAGGGTTTGAGGTTAAATAGAAAAAAGGTTCTGAGGTTTCTTTTTTAGGGGCAAAGGTCTTTAGGTTCAAAGGGACAAAGGTTTTTGTTTGAAAGGTTCTAAGTTCCTAAGGTTCTAGTTTTTTTTAACGTAGAGATGCATAGCAGTGCATCTAATGTATGTGTTTAATCTATGTGTAAATCTATGTGTAAATCTGAACCGAGACGCACTGCTGTACGCCTCTATAGATATTTGTTGTCTTTTATTATTAGAACATAAATCGATTTTACTGTGATTATAAAAACATCTATTTATATCTGTTTTTTGTTCCATCGGAACAGCTCATTGGTAGCTCAATAAATGTGATATTATTTTACGTTCCATAGGAACGTTTGATTTTATAAATGATTGGCAAAAATATGTATGGATTGGATATATAATTATTCAAACGTCCCTACGGGGCGATATTTCTCACGATGCTTTTTTTTCTACCGATGAGATGTTCCGATGGAACAAATTATTTTTTGAGAATATCTCATTAGGTTGTTTTTAACTAACTAGTTTTGATTTTAGAAGTTGAAACCTTGAAAAAATGGATACCCTTATATAAATCAAAATCATAAATATTCAATTGCTAATATTCAATCTAAGATATCTTAATTTAACCGCATGAGGGATAGGAGGCAATGTCATTAAGTTAAGATCTATATTGCTCTTTTGTAATTAGTTACGGTTTTATATTTGCCTGCTTGTCTGATTTTTGATTTTCTACGTTCATAATTTCTATTAATCCTAATAGGTTCAAGA
>Ga0163161_10000252_pt1 | contig 47324 bp, 75 predicted proteins | sample S45metaG_FD_129847 | JGI IMG/M metagenome (GOLD analysis project Ga0163161, IMG submission 129847) | Switchgrass rhizosphere microbial communities from Kellogg Biological Station, Michigan, USA - S4-5 metaG | ecosystem: Host-associated > Plants > Roots > Rhizosphere > Soil | place: USA... | reverse complement strand
CCCTTTTAGAGATTTAATTCCCCTACAGCCCTTTGTGAGGGGTGTTATGCTGCCGAACATCAGAAACATTGAGGCATAACATCGTGCTCAACCCGACCGACGAAAAATTCGTTGCCGCCATTGTCCGCGGCCTGAACCAGACCGAAGCGGCCATCGCCGCCGGGCTCAGTGAAAAAAGCGCCCAAGCGGCCGGCGCGCGGCTACGCAAGAAAAAATCAGTGGTAGACGCACTGGCGGCTATTGGGTTCTCCACTCCGGGCGCACCTATCACGATCCCCACCAGCAAGGCGCAAGATCCAGAACCGGAAGAGGAGCCAATCGACGACCTGCCGAAAACTGAAGATTCGCTTGAATTCCTGGAAGCCGTGGTCGCCAATCCCCGCATTCCGCTCGGCCGCAGGATGGAAGCGGCAAAAACTTTGCTGCCATTCCAGCACGCCAAGATCGGGGAAAAGGGAAAGAAAGAAACCAAGGCAGACGGTGCCAAGCAAACTGCCGGCGGTGGCGATGTCTACGCGACTCGCAAACCGCCTTCGTTGAAGGCCGTTAACTAATGGGAGCGCCTGCGTACACGACAGCCTGTCCGGACTGGGAAGACCGGATCATCGAGGGGCGCAGCCTCATCCCATTTGAACCGCTATTCCCGGAGTCCGCCGCCGAAGCCCGGGAGTTTCGCCATAAGCTGAAGATCGTAGACGTGGGCGATGGGCAACAAACGATCGGCGACATCGGGGCGGAGTGGGCCGAGGACGTAGCGAACGCAATTTTCGGCGCCTACGATCCAGAGACGGGTATCCAGCTCATCCGCGAAGCCTTCGTGCTGATCAGCAAGAAGAATGCCAAGTCAACTGAAGCGGCAAGCATCATGCTCACGGTGTTGAAGATGAACTGGCGCCAGTCCGCCGAGTTCATCATTCTGGCCCCGACGAAGGAGGTGGCCGACAACGCCTTCGCCCCCGCTCGTGACATGGTGAAGAACGATCCAACCCTGGACAGCATGATGCAGGTGCAAGACCACATCAGGACCATCAAGCACCTCGGCACTGGCGCGACGCTGAAAGTCGTAGCGGCGGACACGAACACGGTCGGCGGCAAGAAGGCTGCGGTCGTACTGGTCGATGAGATCCACCTTTTCGGCAAGAACCCGAACGCGGCTAAGATGCTCGTAGAGGCGACAGGCGGCCTGGCCTCACGGCCAGAGGGCTTTGTGCTCTACCTCACGACCCAATCGGATGAACCACCGGCCGGCGTCTTCGCTTCGAAGCTAATGTATGCGCGCAAGGTCAGGGACGGCGAGATCCACGACCCGAACTTCTTACCTATCCTGTACGAGTTCCCCCAGCACTACATCGACAACAAGCTTTACCTCGACCCCGCCAACTTCCACATGACGAACCCAAACTTAGGCAAGTCGGCTAGTATTGAGTTCATCGCGAGGGAGCTTCGTCGCGCGGCTGAGGTTGGGCCGACGGAAATGCTGATCGTTCTATCCAAGTACCTGAACATCGAAGTCGGTATGGCGCTGCGCACAGACCGTTGGGCGGGCGCGGACCACTGGCTCGACACTACAGACGAGAAAGTAACGTTTGAGTCCCTGCGCGATATGTGCGAGGTGATCGACGTGGGGATCGACGGCGGCGGCCTGGACGACTTGCTCGGGCTTACCCTGGTAGGCCGGGTCACCGGCGGCGACAAGTGGGTCTCATGGTCTCGTGCGTGGGCCCACCCTTCGGCGCTGCAGAGGAACTTGGCTGAGAAATCGAAGATGGAAGATTTCGAACAGCAAGGTGACTTGGTATTGGTGAAGCGCATCGGCGACGACGTGACTGAGCTGTGCGACTTGGTCGAGCAGGTTTATGAGTGCGGCTTACTGGACAAGATTGGCGTCGACCCAGTAGGGATCGGGGCCATTTTCGACGAGCTAGTAAACCGGGAAATCCCGGAAGATAAAATCGTCGGCATTAGCCAGGGGTGGAAACTGGGCGGCGCTATCAAGACCGCGGAACGTCGCCTAGCCGGCGGCCAGATGGTCCACGCGAAGCAGCCGCTCATGGTTTGGTGCGTGGGTAACGCCAGGGTAGAACCGCGCGCAAACTCGATCCTGATCACCAAACAAGCTTCCGGCGCGGCGAAGATTGACCCCCTTATGGCATTGTTCAACGCCGTGTCGCTAATGTCGTTGAACCCACCGGCGGCGCACAAAAAGTTTCAAATGCTATTTCTTTGAGTTACAGTGCGCGTAATTTACCGGAGCTGTATACATGAACAGAGCCTACAGTTTTCTTGAGGTCAAGTCCTTTGATGACGAGACTCGCACCATTACGGGTTGGGCTACTACCCCCGCGGTTGATCGTGTAGGCGATATCGTAGAGCCCCTTGGTGTCCAGTATAAAAACCCTCTTCCGCTCCTGTGGCAGCACAACCACCACATGCCGGTCGGGTCGGTGGATTTCGGCAAGCCAACTGAAAAAGGCGTACCCTTTACCGCTACGATCGCCAAGATCGACGAGCCGGGCGTTCTTAAAGACCGCTTGGATGAAGCTTGGCAGTCGGTAAAGCTGAAACTGGTACGCGCTACGTCCATCGGCTTTCGCGACTTGGAGTCGGAAAATATTAAAGGCACTTACGGAATCCGTTATAAACAAACGGAAGTGTACGAGCTTAGCCTCGTCACAATTCCCGCGAATGCTCAAGCAACAATCAACACGATCAAATCGTTCGACGTGGGCCTGCCAGCCGCGCAAGGCAAAAAGGCGATCCCTGTCGTACGTTTGAAATCCGCCGGCGCTTCGGCAACCGTTACAAAAAAACTACCTATTAAGCCGAAGCCCGAGGAGGGCCTAGATATGAAAACTCTTTCTGAACAAATCGCGGAGTTCGAAGCAACCCGCGTTTCCAAATCTGTCGAAATGTCCGCGATCATGGACAAGGCAGCAGAAGACGGCACCACCCTGGACGCAGAGCAATCCGAAGCTTTCGATACCCTGGAAGCTGAAGTCGGCGCCGTGGACAAGCACATCGCTCGTCTGAAAGGCATGCAGAAAGCCCAAGCACAGACCGCCAAGCCTGTTACCGAAACCACGGTGAAAACCCTGGACATCGGCACCGGCCTGCAAGTCCGCGCAAAAAACACTCAGAAACTGGATCCGGGCATCGGCTTCGCTCGTGCCGCCAAGTGCTTGGCACTCGGCCACCTGGAACACCGCAACGCGATCGATATCGCCAAAGCGCTGTACGAAGGTCAGGAAGGCGTTATCGAAGCGACTCAGCGTCTCGTGACCAAGTCCGCCGTAGCGGCCGGTACTACCGCCGACGCCACTTGGGCTAAACCCCTGGTCGGTACTGAAACCAGCGTTTTCGCTGATTTTGTTTCTTTCTTGCGTCCTCAAACCGTGCTCGGGCGCTTCGGCAACAACGGCGTTCCGTCGCTGCGTTCCGTACCGTTCCGTACCGCACTGATCGGACAAACCTCCGGTGGCGACGGCTACTGGGTCGGAGAGGGTGGGGCTAAGCCGCTGACCAAAATGGACTTCAGCCGCACCACTATCGAGCCGTTGAAAGTGGCGAACATCGCCGTGGCGACTATGGAATTGATCCGTGACTCCAACCCGGCTGCAGACGGCCTGATCCGTGACACCCTGGCCGCCGCGCTGACTGAACGTCTCGATATCGACTTCATCAACCCACTGAAAGCCGCTGTCGCCGGCATCTCGCCTGCTTCGATCCTGAACGGCGTTGCCGGTATCAACTCCAGTGGTAACACTGCGGATGATGTGCGCGCCGATATCAAAGCGCTGTTCACCGCGTTCATCCAGGCGAACAACGCTCCGACCTCCGGCGTATGGCTGATGTCTTCGGTGACCGCTCTGGCGCTGAGCCTGATGCAGAATCCGCTAGGTCAGACCGAGTTCCCGGGTATCGGCATGAACGGCGGTGTTTTCTTCGGCTTGCCGGTGATCGTATCGCAGTACATTCCGACCGATTCGAGCGGCTCCCTGGTCGCCCTGATCAACGCCAGCGACATCTACGAGGCAGACGAAGGCGGTATCGACTTGTCGATGTCCACCGAAGCTTCCCTGCAGATGGACAATGCGCCGGACAACCCAACCACCGCAGCAACCGTGATGGTATCGCTGTGGCAGCGCAACCTGGTCGGCTTCCGCGCGGAACGTACCATCAACTGGGCACGTCGCCGCGCATCGGCAGTGGCATGGCTGGATAATGTCAACTGGGGCGCGTAATCTCAGCTGAGTGAAATTGGAAAGGCCCTTCGGGGCCTTTTCTTTATGGGGAATTTTTAATGATCGAATTCATTTCCAAAGCGAAATTCTCCGGGGACGGCGCAGGGCCAGCTCCTCTGCCAGAACCAACGACCGTTAACTTCTCTTCGGCGCAATTCTCGCCGGGGTTCTCCGGATCGATAAATACGACGAAGAATGCCGCACGCATCTACGCACATGGGTCGACCACTCTTTGGTCCGGTTTTATCTCCGGGACGGAAGCGAAGCTAACTGCGCCGTCCGACTTCGGGGATAACGACGGGGCGCTACAGGTCGCCATCGACGGGGCGGACTTCTCCAACGCCCCCCGGGTAGGGTCGGTCTACACCCTGTTCACAGGGCTCGCGCACGCGACTAGGTTCGTTGAGGTGCGTTGGGTTATCCAGATGGCCGATGCGCCTTATATCGCCGCGTCCGGCAATGTCCTAGAAGTAACCGGGCAACCGCCGACCCTGGAAACAATGAACAGTCAGGTAACCAACGGCTCTAACTCGGCCACGGGGTTCTATAGCGGCGCACTCATTCCTAATGCGTCCGGATATGTACCTCCTCTCCAGGCTCCCGCCGGAACCACATACGGTTCTAACGTCGGCTCTATCAAGATGAAAGGCGCGTTCTCGAAACTGGTCGTCACTGTCGGAGGCCCGCGCAAGGTCGGGGTCAGTAAAAACGGGGGTGTGCCTTCGTTCTACTCTGTTGCTGACGAGACGGACGGCCCTGTGAGAGCAATCGTCGTGCCGTGCGATGGAAGTACGGCCACCTATAACGTGTGGGACGGAGGCAACGCCAGGAACAGCGGGGGGCACTTCGTCGTCGCCGGCGGTGCTACGTTGCTAGATGTCGGTGTTCGCCGCCGTATCCATCAGTTCGGGGACTCGATAACTGCGGGTGCCGGTCCGGGGGCTACCGGCGTGAACTCTGAAATCATGTCCGTAGCGGCGGTATTCGGATTCGTGGGAACGACCATCGGCGTTAATGGGCAGACAATCGCCGGCTGCAAAACCATGATGGACAATTCTCTGCCGCTGCTGACCGTCGCGTCCACAGATGTAGCGATCTTGGCTATCGGCGGCAATAGCGCTTCCGGCGGCATCGACGCGACCAAGAAGGCCGACTACCTGGCTTGCATCAACAAGCTGAAAGCCAAGGGCTACGGCAAGATTCTCTGCCGCGGTATCCTACCAACGCCGGACGGCTCTGACACCCGTGCTATCTACAACGTGGAACTGCAATCGGTAGTGACGACCCTGGCCGATCCGAACGTAATATGGATCGACACTAGCACTTGGATCGGATACGACACCCAAGACAACACGCATCCGACGGCAGAGGGATACCGCACACTTGCCGGCTATGCGCAACCTGCTTATTCCGCCGCGCTAGGCTTGTGATACACTCCCGTTAAATTTGAGGACCATCCGCATGAGCAAAGTTGAATTCATCTACGGAAAGGGCGGTAGAAAAGTCCTGATGGCACGGCGCTATGCGGAGACTCTGCGAAAGCTCGGCCATGGCACCTACGCCGACCAGGGTTATCAAACCCGGATGTTGACCGCCGCGCCGACGGTTGTCGAAGAGCCTTTGGTTTCAGACACCCTGGCCGAATTCGCTGCGGAGAACGGTGTTGACCTCTCGAAAGTGATTGGCACCGGTAAAGACGGGCGCATCAAGAAGTCCGACATTGAAGCTTTCATCGCGGTGCAGGTATAACGGATGCGCGTACTCGGCTTTGACATCTCGCTAAAGCGCTCGGCGGTCACGGCTGAGAAATCGCTATCGAACGTGCCTGTATCGCGCGGCTGGTGGCCGCTGATCAAAGAGCCTTTCACGGGCGCTTGGCAGCGTAACAAGGAAGAGCGTTTGGATACGCTGCTGAACTATCCGGCGCTTTACGCCTGCATCAACCGCATCGCTACTGACATCGGAAAACTGCCGTTCAGCTTGAAATCGCAGAACGCTAAACGCATCTGGTCTGAGATCGAAAGTCCGGCGTTTTCCCCCGTGCTGCGCAAACCAAACCACTACCAGACCGGTCAGCAGTTCCGGGAGTACTGGGCTCTGTCCAGGCTCACCCAGGGGAACACTTACGTGCTCAAGGAGCGCGACAACCGCGGCGTTGTCGTCTCGCTGTACATCCTCGACCCGTGCCGCGTAATGCCTTTGATCGCAGATAACGGCGAAGTGTTCTATCAGCTTTACACGGACAACCTGAATCAGCTCTCGAACGATGATGGGCAATTGATAGTACCGGCGTCGGAGATCATTCATGATCGCTGCATCTGCCCTTTCCACCCTTTGATCGGTTTGCCGCCGATTGCCGCAGCGTATCTTCCGGCGCTGAAGAACATGCGCATCCTGCGATCGTCTGCTGAGTTCTTCGGGAATAATGCGCAGCCGTCCGGCATCTTGTCTGCCCCGGGCGCGATCAGCGACGAGACCGCAACACGTCTCTCGAACCACTGGAACACGAATTTCACCGGCGAAAACGCGGGCAAAGTAGCCGTGGTCGGGGACGATCTGAAATTCATGTCACTCGGCTCGAAATCCGTAGACTCCCAAATGGTCGAGCAGCTCCGATACTCCGATGAGCAGATCTGCCAGCCGTTCGGCATTCCACCTTTCAAGGTGGGCCTTGGCACGATCCCTTCCGGCCTTGGAGTGGACGCGATTAACCAGCTCTACTACGACGACGCGCTGCAGTCCCCAATCCAGGCTATGGAAACTCTACTGACCGAAGGGCTTAACGCGCTGCCATACAAAGTCGACATGGACGAATCCGTGCTTATGCGGATGGATGCCGGCAAGAAGGCCGACTACCACAAAACACTCGGCGACGCCGGACTTGAAACGATTAACGAGGGTAGGCTCGAATTCAACTTGCCACCTCTTGACGGCGGCGATACGGTCTACAAGCAGCAACAGGACTTTCCGCTCAACGTCATTAAGGATAACGTTCTGCCTACGCAGAGCGCCGCGCCGGTCGCGCCTGTTCCGGCTCCACAGCCGGCGGCTGATCCCCAAACACAAAAGGCTCTCGCCGAACTGTTCCTGCTTAAAGCAGTTCAGGCCGCACGAACTGAGGTTACGCAATGATTGATCCGGTAGAGTTCGGCAAGGCGATGGGCGCTATCGTCAAGGAGGCGACGGCGCCGCTGTTGCTTCGTATCGACCAGTTGGAAAAGCAACTCGGAGCGATCAGCATCCCATCGGCGGAAGACGCCGCGAAGCTGATCGACATCGAAGCTCTAGCGAAGTCTGCCGCCGCGCTCGTGCCTAAAGCCGAGAACGGAACGTCTGTGACTGCCGACGACGTGCGCCCCCTGGTCGACGAACTGGTTTCCAAAGCAGTAGCGGCGTTGCCGGCTGCGGAGAAGGGCAAGGACGCTGACATGGAGGTGCTTAAATCCCACGTCGGCGAGCTGGTGAAGGCCTTGGAGCCCGTCGCACCTTTGCCGGTGCCTTCGGTTGAAGAGGTCGCGGCCACGTTCGAGCGACGTTTCTCCGACCTGACACTCTCGTGGGAGCGTCAAGCGAGAGACACCTTCGACAAAGCCGCGGATCGTATGCCGAAACCTAAAGATGGTCGCGATGCGCTCTCCCTCGAAGACTTTGAATTGTCCCTGGCTGAAGATGGCCGCACCGTCACCGTCAAGATGCAGGCCGGCGACACCGTTATCGAGAAGTCGATCAAGATCGCCGCAGTACTGGATCGCGAGACCTTCAAGCATGATGGCACTTACGAGAAGGGCGACGGCGTTTCCTACGGCGGCAGCTTCTGGATTGCCAAGTGCGATGCCCCGAAAGGCGTACCCGGCAGCGGCGAGACTGATTGGCGCTGCGCAGTCAAGAAAGGGCGCGACGGTAAAGACCTTCGTGAGAACGCGAGCACCTTCGACCCGGCTAAAGGTGTCAAGCTATGATGTACGTCACCCTCGAACGGGGGAAACAGCATCTGAACATGGATCACGACCAGGACGACGTGCTTATCGGTGCGTACATCGGTGCGGCTTCGGGCGCGGTGAAGAATTATCTGAAGAGCGCTTCGCCCTACGAGGTGGATCGTGACAGCAACGACGATCCGATCCTTGATAGCTCGGGTGACTCGACTTACGTTGTCGACAGCTCGGGAGATAAGGTCGTCAAGTACGAAGTTCAGGCCGCCGTGCTCCTGATGCTCGGCTTCCTATACAAAGACCGTGACGAAAACCCGGATCAGGCATTTGCCCAAGGCTACTTGCCGAAGCCGGTCACCGCTTTGCTTTACCCTTTACGTGATCCCGCTCTGAGGTGATGGACCATGGCAGTAGGCGATTATTTCCGCAAAATATTTGGCGGCCCTCTCCGAAAAGAAACGGATATGGGGGACGGCAGCCATGCTGAACGCGTAGTGGCAGTGCCTCCCGCCGATATGGTTACGGGTACCCGACTGAACGTCGCCCTGGACGAGCCAATCGACGTTAACCTCCCGGCGGCGTTGATTAACGCTAATCGGCTCAAGGTTGAAGTAGACGACCCGATTGATGTAGTTCTACCAGCATCGTTAATTAGCTCGAACCGTCTCAAGGTAGAAGTCGATGATCCGATCGATGTGAACTTACCAGCCGCGTTGATTACCGGCGGAGGTATCGGCGGCATCAGTCCGCGGTTCCGAGTCGATGTAGGGCAGACAGGTTTCTTCGCCCGGCGCACCTGGTCGCTGAACTACGAGTTTGCATCCGCTAACCCGATTGCGGCGACGCCACTGGTATTCCGCTTTATCCTCCCGGTGAACTTCATTATCAATGCGCATTCCCTGAGCATCGACCAAGGGGGCCTGACCCTGCGGACCTATTCGTCCGCGCAGGGCGTCGCAGGCGGAACTTTCGGAACTACGCATACCCCTTCATCTGAGAACAGCATGACAGAAGTGGCCGCGTACACTTTCCAGAGCCAGATCGCTTCGGGCGGCACGTTCACACCGAACGCCGGTCAAGTTCCTCTAACCCCGTTGCGGGTCAGGACAGCCGGTGCTACCGCACAACAGTCCAGCGTGGGCGCCGAGGCCGTATCTGAGAAGGGTCGAGCAGCCGGAACTTACTACGCGGTCCTGTCACGCATGACGGGCGTCAGCGGGGATTGTACTGGGGTGTATTCAATCGTAATCGAGGAACGCCCATGAGCCGCGCAGGTCAGTACCGCCACCGGGTAGATATCCAGGACTTCACCGAAGTGCGAGACCCGGACACCGGCGGCTTCACTGAGGCTTGGGTAACGGTCTTTGCCAATGTGCCAGCGCGTATCGCTCCGGCCAGTGGTAAAGAGTTCATGGCCGCGCAGGCGATTCAATCCGAGATCGAAGCGCGTATCGTCGTTCGCTACCGCCCGGGGCTCAAGCCGCGGCAACGCGTCTTACATAACGGCGACATCTACAACGCTTACGCGTGGCTGCCGGATCCAGAAAGCGGGCGCGATTTTGTCAGTGCACCCTGCTCCCGTGGCGTCAATGAAGGCTAACGTCTTCGTCTGCATCGCCTCCGGCCCAAGCCTCAACGCGCGCGACTGCGAACTGGTCCGCACGTCAGGCCTTCCTACAATCGCTGTGAACAACTCCTGGCAGCTAGCCCCATGGTGCGATCACCTTTACGCGGGTGATCTCGCATGGTGGGATGCGAACGTGGCCGAAGTGCCATCCGGCCCTAAGCGGTGGAGCTGCACGCGCCAGGCAGTGGCGAAGCATGGGTTGAACTACGACGAAAGGTACGGTGAGTACAACAGCGGGTTACGCGCGATCGAACTGGCCTTCAAGCTCGGTGCAGAACGCGTCCTGCTTCTTGGGTACGATTGCACGGTGCAAGGCGGTACGCACTGGCACGGCGACCACGCGGACACGAAGAATCCCGACGAGACCCGCTGCCGGAAATGGGCTCAGCAACACGCCCGGCTTGATAGAAAAGCTGACGTCGTGAATTGTTCGCGCGACACAGCGCTCGAAGCATATCGCTTAGGGCATCTTGAAACAGAGTTGCAAAAGGTTGTTGACACTTGTGATCCGACTGACTAAAGTTCGGGTCGTAGGGAAGACAAAGAGGACGAGCCATGATGCTATTTTTACTCGCCCTCTGCTTCGTGAAAGCTTTGCCAGAGGCTTTCAATTTGATGAAGTCTGCGGTAATACCGCGAACCGATTCAGCGCTCTCGGGCGCAGAGGTAAGCGCAGGCCATTGGAGCCTGTATGCTTAGCGATCTGGCAACGATCAACCAGCGCCAAGGACTGGGAGCCCCCGGTCGAAGACCGCGAAAGCATGGCAAGTCTAGAGAAGTTTGCCCGTCGCTGCCCGCACATGCGGAATAGTTGCACCAGATGTATCGCTTGGGCTTAACAGAGATGTCCAAACCGAAAGGCGTTCGATATCCACGGCCACCTAGGCAAGCGATACATCTGGTGCAATTGAATGACAGGCGGTTGGTTAACGGCAACGAGATTTCGTTGCACCTTCAAATTCCCGTGCGTACCCTCACTTAACCCTGCTTCGGCGGGGTTCTTTTTGGACATAAGTGCATGATAATTCATGGAATGTTGGGTTTGGGCGACGGATTGTATCAGCGCGCCTTCATCAAGCAGATGCCGAAACCGCTGTACCTATCGACCCCCTGGCCGATCCTCTACTCCGATATCCCCGGTGTGCAGTTCATCCGCCCGCAAACCAATCTGCGCACCCAAGCGAAGAACATCGCGCGCCACGCCGATTGGGTAATGCCTCCCGGGCGTCAACCGACTCGCCAGATCCGCTATGGCGCCGAGGGAATTATTCAGGGGATGACTGCTTGCTTCGGCATAATGCCGGGCGAGTTCGACCTACCGCCACTGCCGCCTTCCCCCGAAACTGTTCCATACGTCGTCGTGCGTCCAGCCACGGTGCGAAGCGAGTGGCGTGCTGATACGCGCAACCCTGATACCGCGTACATTTACACGGCAGCATGGCTGGCAATCCAACGCGGGTACAAAGTTATCAGCGTGGCCGATCTCCAAGACGATGCCGAATGGGCTGTCGATCATCTGCCCCCGGCAGACGTTCAGTATCACAAAGGCGAACTGCCAGTCGAACAGCTACTGGCCCTCGTGAAGGGTGCCGCCGCCGTGATAGGCGGTATCGGCTGGCTCGTGCCGGCGGCGCTGTCGGCCAAGGTTCCCGCATGGATAATCTGCGGCGGCCAGGGAGGCTTCAACGCGCCGGAGCTAATTTGCCCGACCGGTAGTACAATCACCTTCGCCGTGCCGGACAACTTTTGCCGGTGCAAATTAAAGCAGCACAACTGCGACAAGAGGATTTCCGATTATGACGCAAAGCTTGCCCAGTGGGCTGACCGACACCTTGCTGTGGTCTGAAGAGAAGGGCCAGGGTTTTCACACTCGGCCGGCTATGCGATACGAAGGCCAGTATTTCGCGCACTACCAGAAGCTTGATGCAACACCGATGGGTGGTCTGCTGACCAAAGCGCGCTTGGAACTGGTCGAGAAGTACACCAAAGCTAGCCAGGGTATCGACATCGGCATTGGTGGAGGGCGCTACGTCAAAGAGTCGTGGGGTAATGGGTACGATGTCTGTGAAGACGCTGTGAAGTGGCTCCAGAGCATTTACTCCTACGCCGACCCATACGCCGCGCCGGTAAACCATGTCACATGCTGGGATAGCCTCGAGCACATCCCTGAGCCCGAGAAGCTTCTCGCCCAGGTCACGGGCTGGCTCTTTGTCTCGATGCCGATCTACGACAACCTGGCCGACGTGCTGCAGTCCAAGCACTACAAACCAGGAGAGCATTTGCACTACTGGACCCTACAGGGCTTCGTCGATTGGTGCTCCGCGCAAGGCTTCGAATGTATGGAAATCAACCACGCGGAATCGGAAATCGGCCGCGAAGGCATCACGTCCTTTGCGTTTAAACGGTTATCCTGATAACCTTTATTGAGCCTGCAACGGCGCATGATTACTGACACGTGAGACGAATCGGGAACCCGGGTCGCGCCCGGCAGTAGGAAGAAACGTCAAAAAGCCTAATGGATCATGTCAGCCCTGACCTAAAAACTCAGGGCTTTTTCTTGCCTGTGATAAACTCCGCCCAAACCGAGGGCGAGCACATGGCCGACTGGATCACATATAAGCTGAAAGGGGCTGACGAGCTGTCGAGGATCTTTAAGACCTTGCCGCAGGAGTTGCAGCGCCAGGTCGTGATCCCGGCGGCGAAAGATGCCATGGACGTCGTGCTGAAAGACGCTATCCAACGCGCCTCGGCAATCGATGATCCGTCGACCATTCCGGACATTTCGAAGAACATCGCGCTCGTCGAAGACAAGGCGTATTTCGCGGAGACCGGTTCGACCAAAATCTCTGTCGGCGTGCGTAAGACAAAACGCGGACAGCGCGGTGGCAATACCTATTATTGGTGGTGGGTCGAACTCGGGACATCGAAGAATCGCGCGCAACCCTTTATGCGAAACGCTCTCGGCCAAAACCAGCAAGCCGTGTTCCAAGAGTTCCTTTCAAGTGCCAAGTATCAATTGATCAAATTGGGGCTCAACTGATGGACGTACCTTTCTACATCACATGTAAGGCTGATCCGGCCGTACTCGCGCTCCTAGGCTCCCCGGAACCACGGATCTATCCGTTTGGGACTGCGCCGCAGGATGTGACAAAGCCCTACGCGGTGTATCAGTGGGTCGGCGGCAATCCTTACAACATGCTGAACTGTCGACCCGACGCTGATCAGATCAGTTTGCAGGTTGATGTGTACGCGCCTACGCAATCAAAAAGCACTGAGATTGCGAAAGCCCTCCGATACGCAGTAGAGCTGCAGAGCTACCTCACATTTTATGCGGGGGATATGCGAGACGAGCCTACTAAACTGTACCGGACGAGCTTCCAGTTAGACTGGTTGGTGAATCGCTGATACGCATGGTATGCTCTCGCCGTCAACACCCACTTCCACGAGGCTCTACCAATGACCATCAAGGCCCAGGGCACAGACCTGTTTGCCATTGACCCCGCAACAGGCACTCTGTTGGACGTGGGTTGCATTACCTCCATCGACGGTATCGACACCGCGATCGATCAGATTGAGACTACCTGTCTCAACAACCTGACTCGCACCTACGAAGCTGGCCTGGCCACTCCGGGTGCCGCGACTTTCGGTCTGCAGTTCGATCCGTCTGTTCCCGCGCATATCCGTTTGCACCAGCTGAAAACGGCTGGCACTACTTTGCAGTGGGTAATCGGTTTCTCTGACGGCACCGTTAACCCGACCGTTGGCGTCGATAGCTCGGGCGATGACGAATTCGTTCTGTCTCCTACCCGAAGCTGGCTGTCGTTCGAGGGCTACATGAACAGCTATCCGTTCACCTTCGGCTTGAACACTATGGTCACCTCGACCGTTGGTATCCAAGTGTCGGGCGAACCGATCCTCATTCCTAAGTCGTCGAGCTAATCCATGGCCTTGAATCTTAAAGACCTCGTTGCACAGGGCGCTTTCGTTAGCGCCTCGCAGCCGACTGTCAAGCGCGAAATCGTTTGGCATAATACGGAAGGCGAAGAGCAGAAGGCAGATATTTGGGTCCGGTTGGCGTCGTATCACACGATCACCAATACCTGGAAAGCTGCGGAGGGTAACCAAGAGCACCTGGCCGCTCGGATCTCGACCATGGTCTGCGACGAAGAAGGGGCACCGGTCTTCACCACAGCTGACGTACTCGGCACCGCCGATCCTTCCCGCGGTCCCATCTGCGATACGTTGTTCCTCGCACTGATCACTGCGGTGAATGATGTGAACTCGGGAAAGAAGAGCCCCCAGAAGACTTCTGGTTCGAAATAGTTCTTAACGGTATCGGCGGTCGCACGATCGCCGAAGCCCAGCAGAACTTATCGTTGGTCGAGGCGCGGCAATGGGCTAGATACATTAAGCGCCACGGGGGCTTGGACATAGCTGAACGTGTTGAACAGTCCGCCGCGCTGATCTGTAGCACCCTGGCGATACTGAACGGCAACAAGAATTCGAAAGTCGCGGACTTCATCCCGAACAGGGAATCTGACGACGAACTGAAACTGGCTACACCGCAAGACTTCTTGCGCGTGCTGCAAGCATCTAGGAAGCCCTAGCTATGGCGGTCGGCTCACTCGGGCAACTCACAGTCGACCTGGTCGCGAACACCGCCGGTTTTGAACGCGGTATGAATCAGGCCGAACGCGCTTTGGCTTCGGCCACGCGTGAAGCCAAGAAGCAGGGTGATGCTCTCGATCGTTTGGTCGGTCAAATCGACCCGACCATTGCCGCCTACTCCCGCCTCGACAAGATGGAGCAACAGCTCAAGGCGCACCGTGACGCCGGCCGCCTTCCTACCGACGATTACAATGTCTACCTGAAGAAGCTTAGCGAGACGAGGGACTCCCTGGCAAAAACGGATGCCGCGTTAGGAAAAAATGGGCAAACCGCTAAACAACTCGCAAACAATCTGCGCGGCGTACCAGCTCAGTTCACTGACATTGCGGTTTCTCTACAGGCCGGGCAAGCTCCTCTCACCGTGCTCCTACAACAAGGCGGCCAGCTCAAAGATATGTTTGGGGGTATAGGCCCCGCAGCAGCCGCACTCGGCGGTTACATCGTCGGCCTGATCAATCCTTTCACTGTCCTAGCCGCTACGCTTGGTACGATCACAGCGCTTTTTGTCGACGCTGAGAAAGAAGCGAGCGCGTTCAACAAAGCACTATTTAGCGGTTCGGCCAGTTCGGGGCAGACATCGTCCTCCCTAGCCGCATTGTCCGAGGATGCGTCAACTCTGACCGGCAGGCTCGGCGAAGCCCGCAAAGCGGTAACCGCATTGGCGGCCGCTAGCGGACTGAGTGAAACTCAATTTCGTAATTTGGCGATTGCGGCGACGGCTATCGGAGAATTCTCCGACAAGAGCGCTGCCGACGTGGCTAAGTCTCTCGGGGATTTAGGCGATAACGCCACAAAAGCCGCGCAGAAAATCAGCGCTCAGTACGGCTTGATCACCAATGAGCAGTACGAAGTAATAAAGGCCCTAGATCTGCAGGGCAAGAAGCAGGAAGCCCTAGACGTCCTCAGCGCCACCCTGGCCGAGAATGCACAGACGAGGCTGAAGACCTATCGGAATTCGCTATCCGATATCGAGAAGGATTGGGATGCCATCGGAACGGCTATCAGTAACGCTTATAGTCGAGTACGCGGCGAACTTTTCCCTGATGCAGCCAAGCAGATAGAAATCCTAGAGCGTGTCCTGAAAACCCGCAAAGAAGGTGGGATTTCAGGCGCTATATCCTCAGGCTTAGCCGGGGTTGCTGGCGCTCTAGGTTTGGCGGACGAATCAACGGAGGCCTTGGAGAAGCAAGTAGCTCTGCTAAAGCAGGGGGAGACTTCCAAGAAGACAGCGGCGGAGCTAGATAGCCAAGCGATACGTGATAGTCAGGCTCTAATCAAAGCGGATGCCGAACGCTCTAAGATAAAGACTCCTAAGGCTAAAGCCTTCCAAGAAGACGCCGGCCAGAAAATGCTCGACAGTCTGCGTCAGCAGGCCGCCGCGCTCCAGATGCAATCGGAATCGACCGAGAAGCTCGGCGTTCAGGCGCAGGCCTTGGCACGCTTCGAACAACAGATCGCCGACATCAAGTCAAAAGACATTCAGACCGCTGACCAGAAGTCTTTGCTCGCCAGTGAAGCGCTGATCACCGCACAGCTGAAACGCAACGTCGCACTTGAACAAGAAGTGGCCGCACGGAAACAGGCGACCGCCGAAGCCGGTAAGCTCGCTGCGTTTCAAGAGAACCAAGCGTCTAAGCTGAACACGGCGCAGGAAGGCTTGAACTCCTCGCTGACCGGCTTAGGTCAAGGCGAAAAGCTTCGGGAGCGGCTGAAAGAAGACTTGCAGATTAGGAAGGAATATCAATCCGAAGTCGACAAGCTGAACAAGCAATTGAACACCGGGCAGATCAGTGAAGACCTCTACACACAAGAGACCGCGATCCTCGAGGAAAACCTCGCCTCCCGCCTCGTGATGCAACAGGATTACTACAACCAGGTTGACGAAGCGCAGGGTTCGTTCTTCCTCGGCGCCTCCGAAGGATGGGCGAACTGGGCCGAGGAAGCGACGAACTTCAGCGCGCAAGCCGCCGAGATGGTAACTGGCACCTTGGATACGCTGAGCAGCGGACTCGCGGATAGCTTCATGTCGATTCTCGATGGCACGAAGACTGTAGGCGAAGCGTTCGCGGATCTCGGTAGGACCATGGTGCAGGCCGTCGTCGGCGCCTTGGTCAAGATGGCGGCGCAATGGCTCGTGTATCAAGCTGTGCAACTCCTGGTCGGCTCCACGTCCTCGGCCGCGGCCATCGCGCAGGCCGGGATCACCGGCACTGCCATTGCTACCGCCTACGCGCCTGCTGCGGCTCTCGCTTCACTGGCGTCCTTCGGATCCAATGCTATCGCGGCCACGGGTGCGATCCTCTCTACCACTGCTGTGGCGGAAGGTGTGGCACTGGCCGGCATGGCGCACGATGGTATTGACTCCGTGCCTCAGACCGGCACATGGCTGCTTCAAAAAGGCGAGCGCGTTACCACAGCACAGACTAGCGCCAAACTGGACAAAACGCTTAATGAGGTAGGTAAGAGTGCTGATAATGGTAAAGGAGGCGCCACTACCGTAAACTTGATCGAAGACGCCTCCCGCGCGGGGCAAACACGTACTCGACTGGATGATGACGGTATGTCAGAAGTCACGGATGTTTTCGTATCTCAGATCTTCGGTGACGGCCCTGTCGGGGAGGCCATTCAGCAGCGCTTCGGTCTACGGGGTCGCGGACAATGATCCCGTCTTACCCAACAGGGCTACCCTACCCCCTACGCGAAGGGTACGGCCTTGATAAGATAAATAGAATTCGCACCACAGGCATGGATGTCGGCCGAGCCGTACAGCGATGGGAATTTGACGATGCGCCAGCGTTCCCATCAGTAACCTGGATTTTGTCAGAGGTTGAATCCCGGGTGCTCAATGCCTGGGTTAATCAAGTCGCGAAAGCAGGATGGTTTAACATACCTCTGCTCAGCGATATGGGTTTCGAAACAGTCACAGCGCGTTTCGTGGAAACACCGAAGCGAGCGGAGTTGGTAGGACGCTATTCTTGGAAGTACGCTGCCACTCTAGAAATTGAGTTTGAGCCAATGCTCGACGAAGGATGGGCTGAAATTCTACCGGAGTATGTCCTTCTTGCTGATATATTCGATTACATCCCTAACCGAGAATGGCCGACCAGTCAGTTTGGAGAACAGGCGGAAATACTCGACGTGACCATAAACGTTCAATGGCCGGAATGATGACATGACCTTTTCTACCGGAAACCCGGTCCCCTCTGCCGATTTCAGAGACTTGTCCGATAATTCGGAGGCCATGGACAGCGCGATGAATTCGGCCTCGCCTACGTTTAACGATCGTCTAGGCGTAGCCAGGGTCTCGTACAATGGATTCCAAGCCGCATTTAACACCAATGAGGCCGCACGCCAAGCAACGTTCGACGCGGGGGAAGCAACCCGCGCAGCGTTTACCGCGAACCTAGCGAACAACTCGGACCCGGCGAAGGGAGCCGCCTTGGTCGGCTATAGCGGTACTACCGTGAAAGCCAAGCTTGACGGTCTAACCGCAGCGTCAACCCCAACGTTTACAGCCGTGGCTGTACAGGGGGTTAAATTTCCTGCTGTACAGGTGCCTTCTGCCGACCCTAACACCTTGGACGATTACGAGGAGGGGACGTGGACGCCGACCTTTACTTTCACCTCCCCCGGCAACTTGACGGTTGTCTATAGCTCCAGACTGGCAACGTATACCAAGATCGGCCGCCAGGTTTTAATGGATTTTGACGTCCAGACATCTACCTTTACCCATACGACCGCGTCGGGCTCGGCACGAATTACGGGGCAGCCGTTTAATAACGCAACGCCTTTGCCTGAACCCATAGGACGCCTTGCGCACGGGCCAATTACGGTATCGGCCGGATATAACAGTATCCAGCCGATTGCGGTAGCCACAGTCCCCCAACTCGGTTTTATAGCCTCAAATCCGGCAGGCGCAGCGAGTACCCTAACGTTTTCTAACTTCCCTACCGGGACTCAATTAGTGCTGAAAGGCTCTATAACTTGCAGGGTTGATTGATCATGATCGAACATCAAACCGTACTAGACCAAATAGAAATCACTCGCCATGATCATGTTGGCATCCGCATCGCGTTGCTTCTGGTAGAGGATGGAAAGGAAATCGACTGCAAATGGCATCGAACGTCTCTGACAACGGATTCTGATCCTATTTTGCAAATGATGGCAGTAAACAGTGATCTGCAAGAAATGGACCCGCCTAGAGCGCCTTTGCCGGATACTGACCTGCAGAAGATTCGTGCGCATTTTGATTTGTTCAAGGCGGTGAACAATGTCTAACACCTACGACACTTCGGCGTATCCGCTAGGGTCTACCGCTGTAAAGGTGTTGTACAACAACGCCTCTAATGTTGATGACTTCGTTAACGGTCAGCAGCTCGCGTACCCTGATCGGTTCAACGTGGGCCGTATGTCATGGGCCGGTATGGAGGCTGGGTTTCAGACTTCTATAGCCGGATGGCAAACAAGTTTTAACCAGTTCCTATCGAGTTCCGGTTATGAAACACCGGTCGACTACGCCGCAGGCATTCTCGTTCAACGTCCTACGCAGATCCTTCGCTATCTCGGTGAGCTGTACAGGGCGAAAGACACCGCGCTACCGTTCACCACGACAGTATGGGCAACTGACTCCGCGAAGCTGATTGCAACGGGTGATAGCGTTTTACGCCAACAGCTCGCGGCCGGTACGGGCTTCTTGGTTGACAGCAGCGTCATCGGCTACAACGGCGGCTCTCTGTCCGTAGCATTCGGCAAGACCATCAGGCCGGAACAGTATGGTGCGCCAGGCGCGGTCGGAGTCGGCAATGCTGTAGCTGATACAGCGGCATGGGTAGCGTGCGCGGTGGCATTGGTTGACGGTGGCACAGTGCGCGCTGAAGGTACGTATCTGATTAACGGCAGCTCTGTGATTTTCCCGTCACGCCGTAACTGCACGCTCGACCTTCGCGGCGCCAAGTTCACCCAGCAGACAAATTTCTCCAAGACGCTGCGGATCAACACACCGTTGGGTCAATGGAATATCATCGGCGGCGAATTCGTTGGACGTGGTGGCGCTGCCGGTGAATATAACGGTGCGTCGTCCAGCTACAACGGCGTCGCAGCGATCTACGTTGATGACGGCGACGCGGTGACGTTCCGTGGCCAAGTCGGTACGCAGCACGCAGGCGGTTTCATCGCGTGCTTCGGTGTTAAGACGCTGAAGTTTTACGACATTGATGACACGGGTATCGGGGCCCCATATATCGACCCTGTAGGGCACGGCGACCAGGGCAACGGTTCCGACTTCAGCATCATGTGTCAGCCTAAAGATAATTCGCTAGGGTGGATCTACGACTACACCTTCAGTAATTGCAAGCTGCGTCAACATGCGTTCGGAGTGCAGGCTGTACAGACCCGTTCGTGCCGCTGGGAAGACATGGAAGTTGGCCCGTGCCCTGGTCAGCACGGACTGTACGGGATCGAACTGGACGGCCTCACGGTGTCCGGTACTAACCGGTTCATCGAATGCTTCCAGTTCGGCATGAAAAATCAGTACGAAAACTATTCCGGTTTTTACATCGGGGCTATATGGACCCCTAGCACTTCGTACGCTGTCGGCGACGTGGTCCGCGCCTTCAGCAACTCGTACATCTGCGCTATCGCCCACGTGTCACCAGCTTCGTTTGTGCAGTCGCCGAACTGGACGGTCAACCCACTGACCTACCGAACTGGAACGAACATCGGCGGTGCCCTGGAGTTCATCCGATGCGGTTATGGTTTGGGGTTCGTTAGCTCTAGCTTGAGCGATGGACGTGAGATCTACACGAAGGGCGCCAAGATAGATGGCATTAAATTCACGAACACCGTGCACGCCGCGATGAACCTTGACCGCCTTGTTGACGCGGATATCTCTAACATAACTATCGATGGTTGCGAGTACGGTATATTCGGTCGCGATTTTTCTGGAACGATCCGGGATACGAACATCAAGACCGCAAGTAAAAATGGTGTGGCGATATCGCTTTATGACACGACGTTTTTAGATAACGTGCGCACGTTCAACTGCGGACTATCGGGTAGTGGTGATGATGGGAAAGCGCCGATTTTGATCTATGCGCCCGATCCGGCGACGATGATCCCAAGTCGGCCGGCTGCACGAGCTGTGTTTAGCAATCGATTGGGGTTCATATTCCCAACGGCCGACGCGGCTGGGTCGTTCCAATTGTTTGACGCTGATACGACCAACACATGGAATATCGAGAACTCTTACGGCACTACGACTACGAAGAAATTCCGCATCGACGGCACCGTAAATGTTCAGTTCCACAACTATTTCTCGCCGAATGGTTTCTTCAATACCGCGCAGAACGAACCAACCTTCAACCTGAGCAACTGGACGACCAATTTCAACTTCGACGCGAACGGCGTAGTCACTGATCAGATGGACGTGATCGCGACATTGATGTCAATACTCGGCTCTAAAAACGTCATTCGGAAAACTGGTTAATGAGTCAGATACTTGACGAAGTGAATGCGAGCGGCGGGAACGTCGCTTACATCCGCACCCTTGAACTTGTCTGTGACGCGTGGCCGGAACCTAAATACGTTTGTACAGGGTTCCGCGACCAGGTGTTGACCACGGAGGACAACCGCACTCTTACGTTCAAAGCGATCAACCTAGGAATCTCTTTGCCGACCAAAGATAACAAGGGGGCGCAGACTTTGAATTTCGCAACGGACAACACGACCGGTGAAGTGACGGACCTTGTTGACGCGGCCGTGGAGGCGAACGCTAGGGTGACGGCGATTTATCGAACGTACCTATCAACCCTGAAGACTGCCCCGTCTGAGCGGCCGTACCGCATGGTCGTCTTGGCTGGTGATCTGCAAGGCGTTATCGCTAATCTACAGTGCGGCTTTTTCAACATCCTGTTGAACGCGTATCCTCGGCGGTATTTGACGCCGGACTACGCACCAGGGTTGAGGTACTTGATTTGAATTGGGTTAATGATTACCTGAACTATGCGATTTACAAAGACGGCGGACGCGGCCCTGTGGAGTACGATTGCTGGGGCTTAGTGCGGGAGGCGCGGCACAAACATATGGGCCTGGCCGAACTCCCCGTATACGGGCAACTGCGGAATGACAACCCTCGGTCGTTTACGAGAGCGTACCGCAATGAGGCTGCCAAGCTAGACGAGTGTGATCCTTCACATGGCGCGATAGCAGCAGTTATGATCGGCGAGGTTTGCACTCACGTTGCCGTGGTCCTAGACGAAGGTTACGATGGGCTCTGGATTCTGGAAATCAACCCCGAGAAAGGGGCACGCCGCATGAGGCTAAATACTTGGCGGCAGGACCACACTAGGGTGACTTTTCACAATGATCGAAATCCATAGCAGCGTAATGTCCGGTGGCGCGGTAGAGCGTTACGCCGTGAGCACGCCCGTAACACTTTCTGAATGGCTATTTTCGAACGGTATCGACCCTACGGCGCACCTGGAAGGGCTACCGATGGCGGTATTCATCGACGGGGTACAGCGACTTCCCGGAACATGGTCCGAGTGCGTAGTTGATGCTGCGTCGAAGGTAGAGATCTACCGCGTACCCAAAGGTACAGATCCCTTCTCGATTACCTTCACGTTGATTTTTGCTGCGCAGGCTGCGCTCAAGGCTCTTATGCCTAAACTGCCGACGCAGACACCCCGCAGCAATAGTCGTCAAGGCCAAGGCCTGGATGAGGCGAACTCGAAGGGCAACAAAGTAAAGCTCAATTCAATCCGTACGCAATGCTTCGGGCGCAACCCTGCCCGGTACCCTGACTTCTTGACCCCGAGTCGACGGTATTTTGCTAGCCCGCGAGAGCAACGGATAGAAATGTGCTTGTTCGTTGGGGAAGGTTATTACGAAATACCGGTGAGTAAAATAAAGACAGGGCAGACCCCGCTTAATACTTTAGGCGACGGCGCGCGCTTCGCGATCTATCAGCCAGGGCAAAGCCTCGGCGCCGATCAGGCTCACTTGAATTGGTATCCGGCGCCTGAAGTCGGCCCAAGCTCAAGCGGCTCGCCAGGTCTGGAACTGACGGTTGGTTCTGATCTGACTACGGCAGTGAGCGCCAGCGTTATGACATTCTCCGCTAAAACTATCGCGATACCCTCCGGCTCTGGAAGCTTCCCGGCAGACTGGACTGTAAACCTGTTGCTGCGGATCGTGGCGCCGTACGCGTACACCGTTGCTGATGGAACAGGCACAGGAGGGCGTGACGTAATCACGGGTGACATCACACAGCTCGGCGTGCCTAACGGTGCGGTCATCGAGATTTACGGCGACAACGCCGGTACGTATGTCGTGTTCTCCCAAACGGCAACAACTCTACAATTGAACTATTTGGGCGGGGTCGCCGCGACGGGGCTGATAATCGGCAGCGTGACCATGGCTATAGGATATCCGGGGCAACGCTACCGAATAACAGCTATTGCGCCGCAATTGCTGACCGTGGATCGCTTACTGGAAAACGGTAGTATCGATGGCGTTTGGCCCGGATGGACGTCGCGATCGACAAGCCAAGGGCAGGTGCGTCTTGACGAATCGAACTTCACTGGGGGTTATCGCGGCGCGTTCCCTGCTTGCCCGGAAGGCGAATTAGTAACGCATATCGAATGGTCGGTACTCTTTACGACGCTAATCGGCATTGACCGAGAGGGCAATGAATACGGGATCGCCAGCTCCCACCAATTCGAATATCGCGATATGGCTATCGGCGGCACATGGACCGTGTTAACTAAAACCATGGTTAACAATTCCCTCGATTCTGTGGGATATACATTTCGCGAAACTATGCCCTACCCGATGCGTCCCGAATGCCGCATAAAGCGTTTGCCGCCGACAGCTGGACGACCGGAAGAGGCCAAGGATGACAGCCAGTGGTACAGCCTCTGCGGCCTTCTCAGCGGACAGTCGCCGACCAGTTACCCGGGCGCCACGACGATGACGGTTGATATCAGGGGTGGCGACCGGCTAAGCACGACCGCAGAAAACCTGATAGTCCTGGAATGCACCCGGATGCTGCCGGTGCTTCGCGGTGGGGTGTGGATGCCTATGCAAGCGACTCGAGAGATCTCCGCGACGCTCGGCTATATCGCTGAAGACGCGGGGTATTCGCGCACTGAGGACCTGGACTTGGTAGAACTTGATCGACTTGAATCGACCAGGTGGACTCCACGCGGCGAGTATTACGATAAGATCGTTACGGATCAGGACACCGTTAAGGGCTACCTGCTCGAAGCGCTCGTACCTGGGATGAGTGAGCTGACTATTAATCGCGGTGTAATAACCCCCGTTCGCGATGAAATACGCGGACAAAGCTTTGACCATGTGTATAACCCCCGGGTGATGCTGAAGCCGTTAAAACGTAGTTTCACCGGAACGGGACTACCGGATCAGTTTGACGGCGTAGACATTGAATACTTCGACCATATCACTCTGCAGAACGAAACGGTCCAGTGCCGTTTGCCCGGCGATGCCGGAGTTAGAGTAAAGAAGGAGAAGGTTGAGGGTATCGGCGATCGCACCCGAGCTTGGCGCTACGGAATGAGAGTACGGAGGGCCTACTTGTACCGCACGGGTTCGTACGAGTTCGAAACCGAACTGGCAGGCCTTAATAGCAGTTACATGTCATACGCCGCTTTAGGGGACTCGACGCCGAACCGTGGGCAGAACGCCGAGGTCGTGAGTTATTCAAACGCTGGTGCGATTGAATTAGGTGTTTCGGTAAACCTGGATTGGTCGAAGCCCGGAGTCCATAAAGTCATAGTGCGCCGCAAAGACGGGACAGCTTCGGGGCCGTATATCGCCACTCGTGTTAGTGACAGAGTCTTCACGATACCGACCCTTGACTTCGTGCCTGATCTTGAGTCAGCAGCGCAACGACCTATTATTCAGTTTGGACACGAAAGCCGATGGGTTTATCCGGCGCTGATCACCGAAGTAAAACCAAAAGGCACGCGTACTTGCAGTCTGTCAGCGGTGAACTACGACGAACGGATGTACCTGAGCGATGACGCATTTCCGCCGTAGTGGCACGCGCGTGATACACTGGCGGGCATCCAATTACCGACCCACAGGGGCGCTACGATGTTCGACCAGTGCAGCCGGGAACTCGCTTTAGTTTGTATGATTTTAGCCGCTGTAAACCCTTGGGCGGCGGCCGGTGCGGCCTTCGGTTGTTGCTTCTTCCTGGCTGCGCCGATGGTGACCGGAGGTTGGCAAAGGTTCAAGCTGATGCTCTTCTCTTTGGGTATTGGCTACGGCGGCGGGGTGTTCTTTTATGGCGGCGGCCCGCCGTGGAATGAGAAAGCAATGATGGTAAGTGCGGCACTCTCAGCGCTTGGAGCTGTCGTATTTACTGCGCTCTACTATGTTGTCGACCGTAATGGCCCTCTGCCAGAGTGGTTAGAGAATATCCTAGATCGCATTCCTCTATTCAAAAGGCGGGGCGACAACGATGGACTTTGAAGCGATGTTACTGGGCATGCGCGCCTTGGTCTACTTCCTGACGTTCCTGATCATCGCTTCATTCCAGCCCCGTGGCTGCCGGTGGCGCCCGGGCGTTTCCATCTTCGCCGTCGGTCTCGCCGGCTCCTCCCTCGCCTTCGCCGTCCTCATAGCCACCGACTGGCAGACCAACCGCTACGGGAATCCGCAGTGGGTGCCGACCATCTATAGTCTTTGCGTATTCGGCCTCGTCGCCCGGTGTCGAGGCAACCTGGCTAAGCTCCTCCCTCGTTTCAAGCATCGGACTCCCCTTCTATGACCCCTACCCAATTGGCGGAAGCCATGAGTATCCCTTTAATGCGCGCTCAGAAGTGGGCCGACGCGCTTACCGCGGCTATGGTCGGCGGACAGATCAATACCCGACTTCGCATCGCCGCATTCCTAGCGCAGATCGGCCACGAGAGCGGCTCACTGGTCTATGGCAAAGAGCTTGGCGGCCCAAGCTACTTCGCCAAGTACGACGGGCGCAAAGACCTTGGGAACGTTCAGCAGGGCGACGGAGCACGGTTTTGTGGTCGCGGGCTGATTCAAGTAACTGGCCGGGCTAACTACGGCCGCGCCAGTCAAGCGTTGTTCGGCGATGATCGACTGCTGAAGAACCCTGAGCTTTTGGAACAACCGGAGTGGGCGGCGAAGTCTGCCGTTTGGTTCTGGTCGTCGCGCAGCTTGAATAACTTGGCCGACGGCGGTCAGTTCACCGACTTGACGAAGAAAATTAACGTGGGCCTAAACGGTCAAGAAGATCGTCTATCTCGCTATTATCACGCGTTGAAGGTTCTGAAATGAACTCCGCCTACGGCTATGCCGCCGCGTTGCTGATCGGCGCCTGCTCCGCATGGTACGTCCAGGGTTTGCGTTGGGATAACGACGTGGCAGGGCTCGACATAATTTCCGCTACGGCAATCGCGGAAAACGTGGACGCGGTGAACCAACAGCTAATCGCGTCACGCGCACAGACGGAAGCCATCCGGGCGACGTTCATCGAGTACAAGGCAGGTAAAGAAAATGAGACGAGTGCTCTGGAGCGGGCTGTTGCTGATGGCACTAAGCGGCTGCGTATCAAAGCCAGTTGTCCAACAGTGCGCGCCGATGGAACCCTTCCCGGCGGAGCTGTCAGAGGAACCGCAGAGCTTACAGCCGAAGCTCGACGCGCTTATTGGGATCTGCGAAGAGGACTCGACCGGCAGTTTGCCGAGTTGCAGTTCTGCCGGTCGGAATTGAGGAAGCGATCAGCTCGGTAGAGAGGCCCATCCGAAAGGGTCGATACTTGATGTGGATTGCGTTCGACTATTTCCGCACCACTCGACCCATTTACCTTCGTGGAATCGGCACTCTTGCCACTTTGTTCCGCAAGGTGTATATCGGCCTACCCCGCTTGAGTAACCCCACATCTGACACTTGATCAGGATTCGCGTGCCGTCTCTCGGAGCGGTGCTCATATCTAGCATTTCACTCACAATAATACTCCTCTTCCTCAGTTGCATTTTGCGCAGCGGCTGTCGCCTGGCAGATAACCTGGGCGTCCTGCATGAAGTACGCGGCCACTGGCACCGGGCCGTTTGCGGTTAACATGTAGAGCATGGCTAGGATTTTCATTCGGAGCCCCTCAAGGCTGGTAGGTTTTGAAGCCGTACTGCTGCGCGGCTCCTTTGACTTTGTCGTCAAGCCATCCGGCCAGTTGGGGCGACAGCGACGCCGCCCATGCTTCTGCATCCGACGCGTTAGCAAAGCGGAATACGACCCAAATCTGATCGCCGATTGTCTGCGGAATCCATGCGTATTCGATAGCGTTCTTTGGCTCGAAAGGCTTAAGGATCGCTGCCGGCCGTTCGGTACACTCGTACAGGTCGATACGCAGAGCTTTTATAGCCGGATCTTCAATCCACGGAATGGCGTAGACCGGATCGGGTTTCGACGGCGGCAGTTCAGATTCCCACGCTGTCATGAGATCGTGTCGCGACAAGGCGATCAAGGTCAATTGATGCTCTTCGTACCACGCACAGGACCCCTGGCCGCGGAGCAAGACTGAATAACTAGTCTTACTTCCGAAACCGTATTTGTCGAAGTAGGAATACTGAACCAAAGCTTCCTGGCCCTTCGGGAAATGCGACATGCACTGTCCTAGATCGGCAGCGATTCGAACGTGATCCGCGCAATAAAAAGTCATAATCCTTCTCCTGAACTGGTTTAAGTAATGCAAGACTATACAAGATTCTTCTTGTAGTCAACTATTCCGCTTCACTCCTTTTCGCGGCCCGCACCATGCGAGCGCCGAAGAATTCGATTTTCTCAGCGTTGTATAACGCTTTGTTGTCGGCCTTTACCGCGCCTCCCATACGACCAGTGCAGGTACGCCAGGTCGCTTTAAACGCTTCGCCTTCTGCGAAGGTCATGCCCAAGGCTTCGATAATGTCGATGCTCTCGGCGGTATACGGTTCGCCTTTGGAAATGGGGTCAGCGACGTGACATTTGTAGTAGTCCACGCTACCACCGGTTTTCTGTTGGGTCATACAAGTGGCTCCAATGTTGGATTTTTCAGATACTCAATAGCTCTTAACATCCGTTCTGGGTCGTCGCGAAACGATCCTAAGGCAGCGTTGCAGTGATGGCACAAGACGCCTCTAGGCTGCATGGTTTTGTGACAATGATCGGCGTGCACTGCGCGTCGCGGAATGGTGGTGAATTCGACCCGGCAAATGGCGCACTTGCCTCCTTGCATCTCTATACATTCTCGTTTCAGCTTGAGGGTGAACCCGATACGGTGCGGGTTAGAGCATTGGATTTTCTCGCGATTGTTATCCGCCCAATCCTTCATCGCCTGCTTAGCCCTTTCAGCATTCTTTGCCTTATACGCTTTCATCTCGGCTAAGCGCTTTTCTCGAGTTCGCTCGTTGTACGCTGCCTTTGTTATTTTCGTGCAGGCCGGACAGTTTCCGCCGTTGTACCTTTCACCCTCAAGCTCGGGGTGCATCGGGCAAACGCTTCCCCACATCATGCGGCGTTCCTCCCCGGCAGATAGCCTTTTTCCTTCATCGCCTCAAGGAGCACGTCCTGCACCTCGCGTTTGCTGTGCAGCCGCTCCAGTACCAGTTCGTCCACGGTATCCGCTGCCATGATCATGTGCATGAAGACGGGGCGTTTGAACCCGGCCTGCAACTGGCGGGTAGGCCCGATGCGTTCGATGAACTGTAGGTAGTTCTCCAGCGACCAGCTATAACCGAAGAACGCCATGATATTGGTGTGGTACTGCAAACCGTCCACGCCGTGGCCCATCGACGCAGGATGGCCGAACCATACGCGTCCTTCGCCCGCCTGAGCCCGTTCCAGTCCACCTTTGGCCGATAGGTCTATGCCGTCCGGGAAACGCTTCTTGAGGCGCGCCAGGTCGCTTTTAAAGTGATAGGCCGTCAAGACCGGCATGCCTGCAGCTTCCTCGATGATCTCCTCCAGCGCGTCCAGCTTCTCGTCGTGGATCTTTTCCCACTGCTCGCCGCCTTCCAGGTAGGCAGCGCCGTTCGCGATCTGCAAAAGCTTCATCGACTTGGCCGCCGCGTTCAGCGCTTCGATCTGCTGACCTCCTTCCAGCTCCATGAAGAACTGCTTCTCCATCTGTTTGTACATGACCTTCGCAGACGCCGGCAGCTCGACCATGATACGGTTGATGATCGGATCTTCCAGGGCGAACCAGTCTGCCGCGTCGATCGTAATGCACACGTCTTTAAGCGCTGCCTGGATCTCGCCTTGCGCTTGATCAGTTGCCTCTACGCCGAACCCGGTATGCGAAGCGCGAAACCATCGCTGCTTAAAGGCGTCGAAGGTTCGGCCAAGGCGATCGCCCTTGTCCACGAACCACATTTGCCCCCACAGATCCTGTAAGCCGTTAGGACTGGGCGTACCCGTCAACAGGATGATGCGTTTGATCTTGGTATGCGCTACCCGTGCGAGTGCCTTAGCGCGCTGCGTGCCTTGTCGTAGGCGGAAGCCCTTCAACTTGGTCGCCTCATCCGCTACTACGGTCTTGAAAGGCCAGCGGTCGCCCAACTCTTCGACCAGCCACGGAAGTTGTTCGAAGTTGGTCGTGTAGATGTCCGCAGGAATGCGTAACGCGGCGCGGCGTTCCTTCAGCGTGCCGGTAACGACAACGACGCGCAGGTGCTTTAGGTGGTTCCACTTGCGCACCTCATTCGGCCAGGTGGTTCGTGCGACACGGAGCGGCGCCACGATCAACGCCGGGTACACGTCTTCAACGAAGGTCAGGTCTTCGAGTGCGGATAGTGTTGCCCCCGTCTTGCCGGTGCCAGGGCTAGACCAGACGGCACAACGCTTATTGCCAACTATGAAGCCGCCGATCAGTTCCTGATAGCGGCGTGGTATGAAGTCAATTGCCATCTAACACCTCGAAAGCGTCGACGGTGCATATGAACACGACGCGCAAGGCTTGCTCTTCGTTCATTTCGAACATGTGGCATTCATCCCGTGTCATTCCCATTTCTTTAGCAAGCCAGCGATACGCCGCGGATCTCGACATACCGCCGTTTCGCCACTTAGGATCGAAAGCTTTGTGCGCGGCCATTCTCGCTTTCGCAAGTGGGCTACCCGGTTCGGCTTTGGTGCCCATCAGCCGATCACCTCGAAATTATCGCCGCGCCAAACTGGCCGATCGTTCTGCAAACCCAAGATCAGCCAATCAACCTGCTGTGTACTGTCTAACCAGTACACGAGAGCGCCCGCAGCACGCCGACGCTCGTGGTCGCGCACCTGAGCTTCGGTAGGCTTTTTGCCGGTCGCTTTCAGCTCAACGAACAACACGCGCCCGCCGAACGTGATCATCCGATCGGGCACCGAACGACGCTGGGGGCTCGTAAACTTGTCGGCCAGGGCGCCAATCTCTTTGCAGCGCTTGACGAGGTACGCTTCGATATCGCGTTCTAGCATTTCAGAAATCCTCACAGCAATCCCAGTTTCTGGTTAGTTAGAGCGAATTCGCCGGCGGCCGCTACTGCCGCCTTGTCGTAGGCTCTAGCCGCGGCTTCAGCGGTATCGAAAAGACCGAGGTGTATTTTCCTGCCCGAGGCCTTCAAGCTCGCTTGGAATTTGCCCTTCGCACGGTGGTAGCAGACGCCTTTGAACCCCGAAGTGTTATTACGCATACGCGGGATATTGCGCTGATTCTGCGAACGGGTCGCCGGGCGAAGGTTGGTGAATTTATTGTTCTGCTTATCGCCATCGTGCGAAGGGCAAATTCCTTCGGTATCTCTCCGGTATGAAGGAAGTACGCCAGGCGATGCGCGCGTAGGATTTTACCGCCCAGTTTGACGCAGATGTAGTCGTCGCTGTCGCTGTTCACGCAGCCGGCGGTGTCTCCCGCCCGCGCGTTATATCCCCGCGTAACCAAGCGAGTAATCAATCCCGTCTCCGGATCGTACGAGAACAGAGAAGCGAGATATTCGCGAGTAAAGCCCTTAAGCGTCGGCGCCATTTTTGCTCTCCTTCTTAGCATCCCTGTACGCCTGCTGATAGATCCGCAGACATTCGACGCAGCGGTAGGACTTGATCCAGCGTTCGCCCTTTAGCTCAGGGTGCTTGGGGCACAGCTTTCCGAAATAAATCTGTTCGCGCATCTCAGTAAACCTATCTAGAAACCTTAGAATCTAGATAGTATTCCTAGATAGAACTCGCTGTCAACCTTTCCTATATCGTTTCGCTTCGAAGCCGGCGGCGGCGAGCGGTAAGCCTTCTGTCCAGTCGCAACCCGCGGACATCAATTCGGCCAGGTGTTCGTGCGTGTATTCGTCGGTGTCCGGCGCTTCGGTAATCAGTTCGTCATGCACCGACAGAACAATCATGTATCCCTCATCCTCGATTGGCTGCATGCGATACGCCAACACATCCCGGGAACTCGCTTGGCACACGTTCTCTGCGAGCTTTCCAGAATATGTGCGCAGCCGTTCCCATTTGCGGCTGTACTGGTTGATCCCCATGTACGTGATCTGTCCGTCGTCCTCGACGCGCGGCGACGGATAGCACAGATAGCGACCGCTCGGCAGCATTACCCGAAGCCAAGCACCGTCGCGGCGGATCTTGTGACGACGGCAGGTCAGCGTTTGACCGGGGTTGTTGATCGCGTTGCGGCAAGCGTTCTCCAGTTCCTTCCAGTAACTCACGGTCTGCGGATGGGCTTCGCGCCACAAACGCTTGAAGGCTTCACAGACGATAAACGCAGAATCGCTCAGCCCGTATTGGCTTTTCCCCTGGCCAAGTTGCCATTCGAGGAAGTCTTTAGCTTCGCGCAAGGTGCTGTCAGGTATCGCGTTGATCGCTTTATCGGCCATTGCTTCTAGGTCGATGTTGAACGCGAGCGAGAAGGTAATGAATGCACCAACGCCGCCGGCATAACCCAAGGCAAGTTCCATCGTTTTGCCGATCTGGCGCATGTCGCCGTCCACGGCGGCGGGATCAATGCCGAACGCCTTCGCATACGCCAGTTTGTAAAGGTCGAACCCGTTGCCGGCGTCAAAGTCGCGGAACGCTTGAAGCTTCCACTCTTCTCCTGCCAGCCACGCGAGCTTTCGCCCTTCGATATTACTAAGGTCGGCTACGACCAGCTTCTTGCCCTTGGGCGCGATCACACAGCCGCGCGTGGCGCTGCTACAGGCTTCCATAACAGTCGTCATACCAAATCCTCGGCATCCGCCTTCAAAGCTTCAATCCACAGTTCAATTTCTTTGTTCTTGATCGTAGGGCGCGCTAGGTTCTGAGGCTGCCATAGGCGACCAGCCCACCGGCCCGTGCGCAACGCGCCACAGAACGCAAGAAGCCCCCGCAGCCTACCGTCTGCGCTAACACCATTCAGAACGCGTTTGTATTTGCTGACCGACGTTTTGGAAGCCTGGAGCCGGACGGCCAGCAGTTCGCGCAACTCGAGAGGCAAATCCGGGTCGTCAATACGACGCTCCAAGGTGCTGATCTGCAGGTCGGGAAGCCCCACACCGTAAGCTTCGAGGATGTGTTCCAGCATCTTGTCGCGCTGATTGGCACTGGTCACGGCACCATCAGTCAAACGCGCTGCGTCGGCAGCGTGGATCTTCTGAGCGCGGTCTGAGGCCCGGATAGCGGCGTGCGCTAGGTCCAGGTCCATCAGCACACCACGCTCGTTGATCTTCTGGTCGAGGTGCCACAGTTCCAGTTCTGCGCCGCGGTAGTTCCACCGGGGCAACTTTTTGTAGATCTCGCGCATTGCCTCGATGTCAAGACCGCCGTAGTCGCGGAAGCGCTGCCACTCTACTGGATGAGTAATCTTCGTCGCACGACGAATCTTGCGCCCCTTCGGCTGCGGCTTGCAGAAAAGACTGATCCACGTTCTACCTTCCTTGTCTTTGGCTTTGTCCTGCGCGACTCCAAGAATAGTCCCAACGGTAGATAGGCTCCCGGGGAGTGAGTGGGCCATGGCGCAAACCATGGTGTCGAAGACTCGCTCGACGGGGATGTCGATTCCGGTGGCGTGTCGGATGACATTCCGATCAAACGCCGAATTGTGGATAACCACTTCATATTCTTCGTCCTCAAGCAAAGCGAGCAAGTCGCTAATGTCTTCATCCCCATCACGAATGATTACTTCCCCCTCGCCGACCGCCCACTGCCACATTATGATCTCGGCGCCTTCTGCATAACGGTGTGTCCCGTTGTTGAGGGGCGTTTCGCAGAAGGTTTCTGTATCAAGGAAAACGCATTTACTTAGGTCCATTCGTCTAGACCTGCGGCATCAACCACCTCTTGCAAGACGCAGGGGGCCCATTCGAGTTTGCGCAACTGGTTGATTAGCTCTAGACGGGAAGCGTTCCACGCGGCCTCCATAAGTTCTTCCTGAACCCAGCCTAACGACACCCCGCAGCGCTCGCCTAGGTCTTGCTGTTCTTCGAACCAGTCTTGGAATTTCCTTTTGTTACTCATTTCCCTTCTCCTAATTCATGCGCCGGGCGATACCCTTGATCAGCGCGGTGCGTTCCCAAGATACGTGGCGCGTTACGTCTTTCCACGATAGGCCCTGGCAGCGGAGTTCATACGCGAAGGCCAGGTCGGCCAGGGGGATCTCAGGACGGCCCCCGGCGTCAATGATGGTTGACATAGCGCTCCAACCTGGTCGGATCGATACTGGTCAATTTGCTGAGTTCTTTCCACGTCGCGCCGGCTGCTTTGAGCCGTTTCATACGTGATAGCTGATGATCGCTCAGCAGCTTCGGAGCGAAGCGCCCGCCGTCTGTGTAACGCTTCCAGTGCTTCTTGCCTGCTGCGGTAAGCTCTTTGCGCAATCGGTATGCGGTAGTGCAGAACTCGGCGGCTAGAGCGCCCCACGATTTGCCCTGCTTACGTTTATCCATCACGAGGTCCAGGTCTATGTTCATTCGCTTGCTCCCGATTCTTTGGGGTTGAGAGTTATTTCAATCTCAGCCCGAATATCGCCGGCCATGGCGTAATCACAGAGGTGATCTTGACGTCCTACCATCCGCACGACTGGCAAAGTGCGAACGAGAAGTCCGCAAAGGCTGGATATCCGCTGCTCAGCGTCGTCTAGGCGATCAACTAGGGCGCCGTTACCTTTGCGACTTCTCGCTAGCTCTTCCTGCAGCGCAGCAAGTTCAGCTTCATATTCAAATGCATTTTTCATAATCTATCCTGCCCATCCGCCCAATTGATTATCGCACCGGCGCAAAGGGATACGCCGGCAGAAACTACCAAAACGCCAATCACGAAATACCAAGTCAAGTTTGCTTCTCCATTCGTGCGCGATAAGCCTTGTTCCAGCCGTCAATCCAGCGCTTTAAAGAGTGCGGCGATTCCTCTTTATCGAAGGGGTTTTCTTCGCGCTGCAGGCCCTTCAGGAAGGCCGCGTAACCCTGCTCAAACGGCGTCATTGGTCACCTCAAAGTTCACTGGGCAGTACGGCGAATCGTAGTCCTCGCCGTACAGGAAGATCGGTTCACCGACGACGATGCGCCACGGGTGAACCCAGTTCACGAAGCCGTTAAAGAGTATCGGAGTCATGATGCTTAGCATTAGACACCTCGGCAGGAAGGCTGAACATATCGCCGGTCATGGGATCGACGATCAGGCCTGATACTACGCTGATGCAGAAGCCGACCCAGTACCAGCCCGTAGTGCGCGAGTCAAGTTCGGTAGTCTTGCCGTCCTCGTACTGCACCTGGTAGGTTTGACCGTCGAAGAACCCGGCCGCTGCGTCCAGCTTGATCTGGTCAGGCGTAGTGCCGGTGTGTACACGCTTACCGTCTTCATCGGTGATGCTGTAGCGCTGGCCGGACGGCTCCGACAGCACGCTCACGTCGGTAATGCGGTCGTTCATGATGGTAGAGCAGCCGGTGAGGCTGACGAGCAGTGCAGCGGCGATCAGAGCTTTCATTTTGATTCTCCTTAGCGATATACCCAGAATTTCTTTTGGAATCTCGCATGTGCGATAGCGTATTTAGGCGTACAGCCGAGCGCCCGAAGTTCTTTATAGACCTGAATGTTAAAAGTGATATTCATTTTGCCTCCTGCAGCATCAGGCAAGCTTCGAACAGCTCGAACAAGAAGGCGTCCATTTCGTGGCGGTGCGTATTCCCTGCTTCGGAGGGCGTGATGGCATCTATCTCGATGTCACCGTTGGAGACGTAATCGTTTATCGCGTCGAGGAACTGTTGCGCTGTCTCTTCGTTGATCTTCATTTCCCGTTACTCCCTGCGTTTGTTTTCGTTAAACCAAATGTACAACGCATTACTTGTATTGTCTTGCGTATCCCGACGAGCGGTCAACAAAAAGCCCGAGGTTAGTCGGGCCTTGATATTTTGCTGTCCGGGTCAGATCCGCATTGGCATGACGATGCAGTAGGCGTTCACGAGCGAAGGATGGTCCCCAGCTAGCCCGGCTTCGAAGCGCATAGCTTCGTTGGCACCGCGCAGGATGAGTTTCACGCCCCGGTATTTCTTGTTTGCCACTTTGGCGAGAGCTGCACACGCTTCTGCTACGTAGACCGCGTTAAAGCCAACAGATGTAACCGCCGTATCGCCAGGGTAGCTCTGCGCCGATTCAGGCCCTACACGACGCCAATCCGGGAATCGGCCTTCTGTACCCTGGATAGCGAAGACTTGCCCGGCCAGGGTGATTTCCGCCTTGTGCTGCTCAGGGAATGCCAGCTCTACGTCGCCGATAACTTTTGGCGCGGAGAGTAAAAGCTTAACCTGGGCGGTCGGCACTATAACGCAAACCGGCTTGCCAAAAAGCTTTTCACCATACTGCAATTGCGCTACAGCCATGCGATGACCGTCTGTGCCGACGATACTAAGCAAAACGCCGTCCCACTCCAGGAAAACACCGTTCAAGTAATAACGAATATCTTTCAGTGCTGCAGCGTGCGACACCATTTTCAATGCGGCGAGAAAATCAGCCTGCTTCATACTTTTCTCCTTGAAGCTGCCCGGCTTTCGCCGGGCGGTTGATTTATGCCAGGTCTTCCGCGTCAGCGCCTTCAGCAATTTCCTCGAAGTCGCTAGCATCAGCCGATGTGCCGCCACCGGAGAACGCTTCCCCGTCCTTGACGAACTGGATGCCCTGAAGCTGGGCGTTGACCTTCTTGCCGTACTGGTTGTCCTGCGCCCATACGTCGATAATCACGTTGACGTAGCAGCCGGAATACGGCTTACCATCGGCGGCGACCAGGGGGCTACGGTCACGATCGACCACGGTTGGGCGAACGGTGTTGTTGGCGTTGAAGAACAGATTTCCTTCGTAGCCGACGTAGGATGCTTTGCTATCGCCGTCGTGGATCAGCAGGTTGTCACCGGCCTTCAGCTCTTTACCGATCTGCGCCCACTTGGCGCCCCACTTGGCTTTGCCGACTTCTTCGATAACGGCTTTCAGCGCGGCGATGCCCGGGTGATCGGTCGGGAAGATGAACGCAGCGGCGAACTTACCGTCTTTGTTCGGTTCGAAGATGTCTGGGAATGCGATACGGGCGTTAGTGAAAGTGTGTTTCATGTGAATCTCCAGTCTATTTTGAGGGTTCTATTTCTGTTGGTTTTGGCTTACGCCGGGAAGTTTCGTGTAGCGTTGCCGTGCTTCACCTGAAGCACGAAGCTATGGCTTTCTTGGTGTACGTCGCGTCGGTGGAACGGGAGTGCTTTGTATTGTCGCTTGAACTGCGTGATCATGCGCTTAGCCGGACTGCTTTTCGCAGCAGCCGTAGTGCTCGGACCAAATAAACCCGGCTTGGGGTTCACTGGCTTTACATCGCTCAAGCCCATGCAGCGCACGGCGTAGCGGATACGTTTTGCGGATTTTGCGTTCATACCAAATCCTCAAAGTTATCGATTTCCGGTTCTTCCGCCGGCAGCTCTTCGAACTGCTCGGCAATTGCCAGGTTGAGCGCAGGGCGCTTGTCGCTGGCCGGTGCTACGGATGGCTTGCCATCGCTACGGCCAATCAATGGCTGCAGCTTGTTCCATTTGCGAGGGTTGGCTTCCTTCAAGACCTTCTCAGCCGTTGTGGGGCTGATCAGTTTGAAGTCGTACATTTGGTCGACCTTCAAGCGCATCGCTTTCAGCGCGGCTTCGGCTTCCTCCTCGCTGGTCCAGCTACGCGCGCCCTGCCGACCTTCGACCAGCTTGTACCGCGCATCAGTGAACTTGCCGGCCAGGAGGCGGCGCTCAACCTCGGCGCGTACCGCTTTGGCAAAGCCTTCGATCATGTCGGCAGCGTCCATCAGCGTCGCCAAGCGCTCATCTGATGCGCCCGGCAGCTTGGCTTCCGCCGCTTCGAGACTAGGGCGGATGTTCGGCTTCTTGACGGTGAAGTGTGGTTGCACTTCGTCAGCCGAGGAAATCATCCCCGGTTCGTACTCGTGGTAGGTGATCGCCGCGGGCTTAACGTCGAACGCTTGCGCCAAAAGCTTTTCGGCCTGCGGCATCTCGACTCTAATGAAGCCTTTATCGAGGTCGACAAACTCGCCGACGATCGTTTCAACGGTGAAGGCAGTACGCTCAGGGCAGGTAGCAGACTTCTTACAGAAGCGGCATTGCTTGTCGCCGGGTGTCGCGGTCAGCATCTCGCCGGGGGTGAAAGCAATCTCTTTAGACGCTTTGCGGATCAGCTCGATCCTCGCATCCAGTTCTGAACGCGTCAGAACGTGTTCGTCGAAATGCTTTAAGCGCGGTTGAACAATGTGCAGGTGGATCTGTTCTACTTCGCCTAGGAAATCGAATTCCTGCAAACCGGCATCGGTGTACATTTCCTGTTGCTCGTTATCGGCTGCATAGACCTGGACGCCCATTCCCCATTTGAGATCGATCGAATGCGCAATGGCGCCCTTGATGATCCAAACGTCAGTGGTACCTGTGGCCGGCTCGACATCCTCCTCCGCGTAGAGGTCGCCATTGTCGAAGTCGACATATTGGCCGGCGTCATTCTTGAAACAGACCGCTCCCGTGACTTTTTGCCAGTGCTCGCCGGTGATGTGCGCAATGCTCAGCTTCTGCTCGGTGTAGATCGTCGCGCCATCGGCGACAGCCCGAACGTAATCCAAAGCCTTCTGCATTGGGCCGATCATGTCGAGCCCGACCGGGTATTGGCCGGAGGTATGGAACTCAGTTACGCCGTCTTTAACCTGGATGCGAAGACCCTGATAATCTTTCGCGTCCTTGTTTTCGAGAAGGCATTGCTCCATCAGGAAATGCGCTGCGGTGCCTTCATCCGCAAAGCTACTCGATCCGTCCGGTAGCCCGCGTTCCCGGTGCGGCTTAGCCAAGCAGCGAATTGCTGCCGGCATACCGCTAGGGCTTAAGAGTGCATGTGCGCCCATTATTCGAACCCCTTTTCCTCGGACACCTTGCTCAGCAGCTCAAGGAGTTCGAAGTTGGTCAAAGCGTTGATGTACCGTTTCGCGTAGTCGCCAGTCTCTATCTGCTCTTGGCTGGCGCCCGCTTCAACGTATTGGGTGATCTCTTCGAGAGGAGTCAAGGCTCAGGCCTCAAGCGCTTGGAGATCGGCGTAAACGGCTTCCAGCTTCACCTGGTCGTTCACGGTGCTGAAGTCGTCTTCCTTGTCCAGCAGCACTTTGAGGTTGGCGATACCGTGCTTGGCGTTCAGCGCCTTGATCGCGTCACGCTGCGTCGGGGCCAGCTTGAGCACCAGTGCGCGGACGGTTTCATAGGGAACGCCGAGAGTCGAAACGTCTTCGTCTTTCGGATCGGGCTTCTTACCTTCGACGACTGGATCAGGTTTCTTCTCTTCGACTTTGGTCACCGGCTTTTCAGTCTTCGGCTTGTCTTCCGCTTTCGGGGTACGGCCGGCCAGGGAGAGGGTCAGCAGCTTGACGGCTTCGGTGTTGGTGTTCAGCGCTTCGATATGGGCTTGGATCAGGGCTTCGATCGACATGTTGCAAGTTCCTTTTTGGTTAAGGTGTGCCGCAGATGGTAGAGAGCGGCACAAGGTATGTCAAGTAGTTTAGTTGCTAATACTTGTAGCTATTCGAGGTCGTAGTTGTTCTTTACGATCTCGCCGGACTCTAAATCGACGATTTGCCACCAGTTGGGATCGAGTCCTTCTGCGGATTCTTCCGCACTTTCAATTGAGTCGAACTGGCCCACTAAGTCGTCCCAGCCCCCGGCCGGGTAGTAGGTGTCGCCAGCAAAAAGTAAAAATCTGTTCATCGTCCTTCTCCTTTCCAGTCGTAGCAGTACCAACCGTTCGATGGGCTGGCGCTGCCTTTGCGGTGGGTGCCGTTGTCCCATGGAAAACCTGAGCAGCGGCAACCCATTCGTTTGTGTTCGTTGGTCTTTCGATATACGTCAACCCGGTACGTGCCGCCGCAGTCGCAATGAACGATCGGCTCTATGCCTTTTGCTCGTGCTTCCCGGCACGCTTTGCACTTGCAACCGTTGCGCATGTTCTCTGGTAGCTCGGCCATGGTTCGCCGGCCATCACATGATCTACACCGGCATGGAAAGCGGTTCATGCGATATGCCAGCTCGCGAAGCCGAGGAATATTACTGGGGCGGCAAAAGAGATCGAACTCTTCACGTAGCCGCGTCCGTATGCTTCGAAAGCTCCAAGCATCCAAAGCGCCGCCAAGAAAGCACAAACCTGGCTCATACGTCCTCCTTGATCAGTTCAGTGCGCAGGATGTGAACATCGCGCGGCGCGGTGAAATTCAGCTTTGCGTGGCCTTTGGCGAGGTCGACAACCTGGACGCTTACGCCTTCTGCGATTTGCAGTTCGTCACGGAAGCGAACTCGTTCTACTTGAAGGTTGGACAGCAGACGGAATTTGCAAAAGCCGCCGGTCACTTCCAGGATCTCGACGTACTCCGTCTTATCACCGATGATCAGGCGAACGGACTGGCCGGCTTTACGGGTCAACACGAGATTGGTCATACGTCTTCCTCGACGATTTCAAATTTGCGATAGCCGGCGTCGTATACCCGCTCGGCCGCCTCATACGCACCGTTGTCTGCCGAAGCATCCCAGCCAATCAAGTTTATTATGTCGTAAATGGCTTTTTGCTTAGACAGCGCTTCACTCTCGGCGGCGTATCCCGGAAGAGGATCAGCGTTTGCATCAAGCCAAGCCTGTTCCACCGAAGTTGCGACCCATTCGAAAGTGTCGTGCATCTGCCAAGTGCCTTCTACTTTGCGGTAGAAGTGTCCTGAATTACGGTGTGTAGCATCTTTCGGAATATTCATTTCGACATCACCTTTTTCATTACGCGGTCCGTTGTGTTCATTGCGTCGAGCATGTTGCAAAAGCGTTTGTCGTCCTTTACGCCGTTCGAGAGATCGTTCTCGTTGAGCGCATATCCGCTATCGGTGATCCAGTGCCCTGGGCGCCACGGCACCAGGTCTGATACGGGAGGCGTAAACATGGCGGTACTCCTTTATGCGAAATAGAAAGCGATCAGGATCAGCAGGAGGATGCTCAGGAACATGAAGTCGGCGTCGTCCATGCTAGGTCTCCTGTTTTGGGATGAGCGCGTTGACAGCGAGTCGGATGGACATGCTAGTCAAGCCGCCACGTTCAAGGTCTAGGTTTTCCGCTTCGTCAGATAGCAGGAGAACCATTTCGTCGCGCCCTGGTACACATAGTTCTATGCTCAAGCGCTCGCACGCTTCCAGCGACTCGGCCAGGGTCAGTAACGCTTCAGCCTGTGCGCGGGTGATCATGCTTCAGTACCTCCGAAAAGATGGAACACTAGGGCGCCACCGGCCAATTGGAAGGTTCCTATGAATGGCGCGCTTGCCGCGAAGGGTGGAAGGTAGTTACCGGTTCCGGCTATCCCGAACTTGTAAAGTACTTTCGGCGCTTCCGCATCTACCCTCGCCCACAACTGGACGTCTTGGCCCTGCAACTGGACGCTAAGGAATTCGGCACCTTTGGGTGCTAGGAGCGTGAACTCCTCGCCGTTTCCGATGCGATACTTGTAGACGACTTTCACGGCTTGCGTACTCCTAGCAGTTGTTCGGGGACGACGCTCATGGTGGTAGGCCCTACGACCACGTCGTAGCTCTTCTCAGCGACCTTCACGACACGCGCCAGGCACTTGTGGTACTCGCTCTGCGTGTCGTTAATGCGAACGGTCTGATTGGGTTTGAAGCGGTTCATTCCGCTAAGCCTTCGTCTTGAACGTGTTTAACGAAGGCCTCGAAAGCTTCCTTAAAGCGCTCGTACTTATCACCGTCTTGGTCGGCGTAATACGTTTCCATGATGGAGGCCATCTCGCCTTTTGCGCGTTGCCAAGCCATGGCGCGCATTGCGTGAAGAATTCTGCTATCGGACATCTTCCCTCTCCTCGATATCTGTTTGGTGTGATGCAACTATACAACACGAAACTTGCGATTGCTTGTAGGTCCGACGAACGGTTAACTTTTTGCCAACTCGTGCTCAAAAGGTACGCGGAAACCAGAAGCGTTACGATGGCCCCCTCCGCCGTAGGAAGCCGCGATCTCCGACACGTCTAGGCCTACCTCAGTGCTGCGCAAGCTGAATACTCGGCCGGTTGGCGTATCCCAGTAACAGGCGGCAAAAGGCTCGCCTTGCGCCATAAGGTGGCCGGCATCGCTGGTAAGGGTGTAGGGGAGACTGGCTGCCGGTACGTCATAGCCGCCGATCTTCATACGGCGCTTAGTTACCCCTACCAGTTCAGCCACGTCTTTGTGATGCTTACGTTCAATAGCAGCGCCGTCCGATACCAGGCTAAGCACGTCGGCTTCCATCAGTTTGTCCCATACTTCGAAATCGTAGGGGTAGCTGAACAGGTTGGCTTGGATTTCCCGTGTGCCTTCTAGCTTGAATAGCCATAGATCGCGGTCTTCAATGTGAAGTAACAGCGCGGGCGGTTCTTGGTCCGGGAAGAAATGATCCCACGCGAGCATTGCGCCGCTGCGTTCCATATCGAAGCAACAGGCGATTGCAGGGCCGTTCTGCGAACACGCCATATCGTGTGCTGTCTTCCATCCGAGTAGCACTGAGCCGTCGTCGTGCTTAATATCGTGCTCAATGCCAGCGTGGAAAGGTTCGAAGCGTGCTAGGTCGGCTGCCGCGCTCTTGTGGTGATCCAGGACAATGATGCTGTTAGCTTTGTAGGCCAGTTGTGACAACACATCGTACTTGTAGCTAAAGTCGACAAGGACAACGTCCTTACCTGTTACGTCGGGCGGCTCTTCACCGTAAACGCCCGGTACGAATTCAACCTGATCTCCGAGCGCTTTACGAACTACCCAAGCTGCGCCAAAGCCGTCAGCACAGTTGCCATGGTAAATGCACATTGTTTTAGTCATTTCTTCCGATCTCCTCTAGCAGATCCAATCAAAGGCTTCTGGCCGTCCTTCAACGGCCAGGATGATTCGGTATGGCAATCCGGGCAGTGGATAATGCGTAGGCTGCTCATGCGTATCACGTCCGGGTTACCGCACTTTGGGCATAGGAGGGTCATGCTTCTGGAACCCATTCAATCGTTACCTTGAAGGTGCCAAGCTCAAAGCCTTGGGCATCCTTCGGTATGTCTTTCGCTTCAGGCGTAAAGCGCTCGTCGAAGGCTTCGTGTACATCCCGCCCCACGTCGCAAAGCTCCTCGGCGCTGTAGGTCTTGTCGAGTAGGGTTCGTTTCACGCTATAAATCCTCCTGGCATGGTTCGCACAACCCGTTGCGCGGCAGCCTCATGCATCTGGCCTTTGGCGCAGTCGCTGGTGTTGACTTTTGACATCTTGGGTTTCTTAGGCTTGGGCATCGGAAGAGTCCTAGATCGAACGTAACGCTTGGCTGTTGAGGCGGGCTGCCTCGGCTGCGGTTGGGTAACGCTTGGTACCCTTTAGCTTGGCCCGTAGTACACGCTGCACGAAGCTCTGGCCGGTGCCGATCTCGTAAAGGCTACCGAGCGCGTGCAGCAAGATGGTTTTGGTAATGCGAAAGTCCATTGGTTTGGCTCCTTTATGTAGTAGACCAGTGGATTAGCAGAGCGCAACCCCCTCCGGTGATCATGTGGATGTACGAGACGTCTTCCAGGAAGACGGAAAAGCCGAACCAGACCAAAGCTACTGAAATGAACACTGTTACCCGACTCATCTTCCTTCTCCCCGCGTTTGCTTTCGATGGATTCAATATACAAGTGACTTCTTGTATTGTCTAGTGCCTTTCGCAACTTTTCTTCAGGCGTGAAAAACCCCGCCGAAGCGGGGTCTAATGATTATCCGGATAACTGTTACGCGGCATCCAGAGTGCCGTGTACCTTCTTGCCAAACCGCGCCAGGAGCTTCAGCACCTCGTTATCGAACTCGGCCTGCACATCCGGCGGCAGATGCTCCCACAGGGCGCCAATGGCAACACAGGTGGAGCTTTTGGCGAAGGTAGGATGGTCCGGCGCTCTCACTACGTCATTGGCGGTGGAACGCGGCACTGCGATCGCTTCCTTCAGTTTGTACATCGTCTCGTACGACTTGACGTCCAGGTTCAGCGCGAAGCCTCGGCGTGCGTAGGAGAGGTACTGCTTGATGACGTCAGGCGCTGGCTTTTCGGTAGAGCCTGCCGCCGGGCGCCCCTTGGCCATGCTGTACCCGTTCGCTTGATACGCCTCGGCGGCGATCCGGTTCAGGTGCTCGACATCGTTCACGTTCTCTTCACGCAGCACCTGGAAAAAGTCCCGGGAGACGTTTTCAACGGTGCCATACGCTTCTTCCAGGTCGACGAATACCACTGCTAAAGTTTTCATTTTGTGCTACCTCGAATCAAAGGATTGGGTAGCGTCCATGCCCTTACTGCCCCGCCGTTGTCTTGTCTGTGCGGTAATTACAAGATTAGTACATCTCCTTGTGATTGCTTGTAGACCCGACGAACGGTAGAGGTTTGCTTGCTACTGTAATTGCCTGTATGCTGCGCGAACATTCATACCGTAGTGAGAAATACCAATGGCTAAGCAGTCCACCACCGGCATCGCAGACGCACTCATTAAAGCAGCATCAATCGGCAGGGGCAGTGGATACACCCGTATGGCGGCCGACCTCGGCGTCTCCTACCAGTCCGTCCAGCAGTGGGTCAAGCAGGGTTACGTACCCCTCGGTCGGGTAACCGAGATCGAAAGCATCTATGGCGTCCCCCGCCATCGTCTCGTCAACCCGAAGTACCTGGATTCGATCACTAGCGCACGCTTTGATATTTCCGAGTCCTGAGATGGGAGCGGCAAAGATGGCTCCTAATATAGAAGAACTGCAGGCGCCCGCTGCGCTGCGGGAGCTTAAGCAGTGGCTGGTGTGGAAGCTGGAACCGAATTCGGTTGAAGGTAAGAAGCCAATCAAGAAGCCGTATTACGCGAAGTCGGGAAGGGCTCGCGGTAAGCAGAGCACAGCGGAAGATGTATCCCAACTGGTGACCTTCGAAGAAGCCAAGGAAGCAGTGAAGCGCCTCGGAGCTACGGGCGTGGGACTGGCAATGGTAGAAGGTTGCCCGGTCACCGCGCTGGACTGGGACAACTGCATAAAGGACGGTGTGATAGATCCTATCGTCGTCGAAGCGATAGCCGGCACCTACTCCGAAATAAGTCCTTCGGGTAAAGGCATCCGCGCTTTCGTCGCCGCTACCGAAGGCAATGCGAAGGAATGCTGCTCGGATACCGTCGACGTTGGCTTCGAGATGTTCAATACCACCGGCTTCGTCACGTTCACGGGCGACATCACAGCTATCGCTGAGGTCGACGGCTGCGAGGATACGATAGCGCCACCGAATGCGGCTTTGCTGGAAGTGATCCGTACCAGGTTCACCGACAGAGTTAGGGTTAAGGCCGCCTACGAGGCGCATGGCGAGCCACGCACTGATCTTACGGACAAGGAGATCCGCAAGCTTCTATCGGTCCGCGATCCGGACTGCCCACATCCTGAATGGGTCGCTATTGGCATGGCTCTCCACCATCAGACCGAGGGTGAGGGGTTTTGGATGTGGGACGAATGGAGCTCAGAAGGCGGCAAGTACTCCGGGTCTGAGAGCCTACAGAATACGTGGGAAAGTTTCGGGAGCTACACAGGAAAGCCCGCTACGGCCAGGTCACTCATAAAGGTTGCACATGATCTAGGCGTAGACATCGGCGTAGCTGAGGTCGACGACTTTGAAGCTCTACCTCCGCAAGTGAAGGCGCCGGTTAAAGTTGGGACGTTCAATATCCGGAAGCACAGCGACTTCATGAAGGAAGTTCGCTCGGTCCGTTGGATCGTTAAGGACTTTGTCCCGCATGCCACCCTGGGCGTGATATTCGGGGAATCTGGCTCTGGCAAATCCTTCCTGACCTATGACCTCTGTGCTGCCATCGTTCGGGGTCAGGAATGGAACGGGAAGAAGGTCAATAAAGGTCGTGTCTTATATGTAGTAGCCGAAGGCCAAGCGGGTTTCGTCAACCGAGGTAAGGCCTACGTCCATCAGCAGGGCATCCAGCATAGCGACCTGGACGATATGGATTACATCACCGATCGGGTGCCCAACCTGATGTCGAAGAAAATGATCGATGAGCTGATAGCGGATATCCAGGCGCAGGACCCATATGACCTGGTGGTCATGGACACCTTCGCGCAAGTGACATCCGGCGCTAACGAAAACAGCGGCGAGCATATTGGCGCTGCGTTGGCCGAGTGCAGGCGCATCGGGCAAGCGAGTGGCGCTATGGTCCTGCTGGTGCACCACAGCGGTAAGGACAGTACTAAGGGCGCCCGCGGCTGGTCTGGGCTACGCGCCGCGGCGGACCTTGAACTCGAGGTGCTGAACTCCAACGGGTCGCGCAGCGTGTCTGTCACCAAACTAAAGGACGGGCAGGATGGCGGAAGCCTCAGCTTCCAGTTGCATACGGTCATTCTGGGCGAAGACGAGGATGGGGACGACATCACGAGCTGTATCGTCGAGTACACCGGTACGAAGCGCGTGGTGCCTATAAAGAAAGAGGTTCTAGGCCCTACGGAGAAGAAAGTCTTGTTCTTCTTCAATGAATTGCTCGGCCTCGATACGGAGGGGAAAGTATCGGTTGAGGAGCTTATCAATAAGACGATCGAAGAAACCCCTAGGCCGCTGGCGCCCGCCAAGGATAACCGAACTACCAATATTCGACGGTCGATGAAGACCCTCGTGGATAAGAAAAAGTTTTTCGTTGATGGTGAATACGTATTTCTTGCGCGAAAGAGTGATGAATAGCAATTTGCGTAAAGGAGAGCATTATTTCCTTCATCCTTCGCGAACCTTCATTTTGGATTCAACGAAGGCAAAATATCCTTCATCTCCTTCACGACCCCTTTAGGGAGTGAAGGATGAAGGAAGGCAAAAAGAAGGATGTACGTAAAAATTGCGCGTGAAGGAATATACCCTGTTAAACACGCAAAAACTGCGACTTAGATATAGCCCTGGTTGATCCGCGAAATTTGCGGATTGGAGGTTTCGCGATGAAAAACGAATTAGGTTACGACACGTCGAAATGGAAGGACCAAGATTCGGCCATGCATTTCGCTAGAGGCATGCACCAGGACATGTGCATGGGTTACGCCGAAGGGACTGCTCAGATCCTCGCTGACATGCTCTGGTGGAACGGGAGGCTAACTTCAACGCAGCTCGAATGGATGCACCGTAAGGAATTGCCGAAGTACCAGAAGCCTATGAAGATCCTGACCTGGATGCGCCGCCATCTAGAACTACCGTTCCTCGAGAGGATCAACGTGAAAGGCGAACTCGTTTCGGTGTACGCCGTCACCGATACCGACAAAGAGATCCTCCGGACTGCGTTCTACCATCTGCAGCGAGGCCACGTTGCAGAGGAGATCGAGCGGATGAACGATCGGCACTACGGCGAAGACGGGATGGATTAGGCGAAAAGGGTTATCCTGAGAACCTTTCCGCAGGAGCCCAAACTGATGACCTGTACCGCATGCGCCCGACGCCGGGCAAAACTCAAACGACTGATGGATTTAGCCAATGAACGATTCGAAGAACTCAAGCAACGGATTACTGGTGCTGCGGATGGTGCAGCCGCTGACAAACGAGCAGGTATCCAACCTGGTCGAAGCGATCACCCCGACCGCTAACGTACTCGGCCTAGAACCAATGGTCTTGGGTAATGGCGCCGACATCAGGATTGAGAGTGGCCGTGACGCTTTGCTGCAGCGCATCTGCGAGGCGCTAGAGGAGATAGCCGTCCAAGGACGCATGCCAGAGGTTAACGTGGCTGAGATCGCACCACAGGCGCTCAACGCTAGACCGTCAGGATTGAACAGCCGTGGCTAAGTCCAGGGTCACCATGCAGCCCACCCGAGCGCGTGAGGTCAGTACGCAGGCGGTCAAGATGCTGAACCCTGACGCATGGCGTGAAGGGTTGACCACAGCGCAGCGTGGGTACGGTGGGAAGTGGCAACGTGCGCGCCTCGCCTACCTTGCAAAGCATCCGCTCTGCAGGATGTGCGAGGCGCAGGGCAAGGTGACCGCAGCCAACGTGGTCGACCACATCGTCGATCATCGAGGCGACATGAAGCTGTTCTGGGATAGCGAGGGAAACTGGCAGCCGCTTTGCAAGCCGTGCCACTCGGAGAAGACCGCAGCTGAAGGCGTAGGCGCTGCGCGTCTAGGCTAACGTTAGTTGCCCCGCACCCTAAAACCGCTCTAGCTCAAGGGTTTCAAGCGATTGAAGAGCGAATTGCCCGTCACCTAAGGCCCGACTTGATCTGGCTTTTAATGCGCGCGATTTGCGGGTTCAGGATGGGCTGAAAGCCGCTAGATAGAGCCACCGGGGGGATATGCATATTCCGCGGATACGCCACCCCTCCTGAT
>Ga0163161_10000251_pt1 | contig 47691 bp, 48 predicted proteins | sample S45metaG_FD_129847 | JGI IMG/M metagenome (GOLD analysis project Ga0163161, IMG submission 129847) | Switchgrass rhizosphere microbial communities from Kellogg Biological Station, Michigan, USA - S4-5 metaG | ecosystem: Host-associated > Plants > Roots > Rhizosphere > Soil | place: USA... | reverse complement strand
TATTAGGATTAATAGAAATTATGAACGTAGAAAATCAAAAATCAGACAAGCAGGCAAATATAAAACCGTAACTAATTACAAAAGAGCAATATAGATCTTAACTTAATGACATTGGGATAGGAGGAAGCTACCGAAGTAGCACGGATAGCCCGACAGCTTTTAAGAAAAGGCCAATGAACGTAAAGTATAGTAAGGCCTTTTTTTAAATGGTGGCACGTCCAGATAATTATTCTTTTGTTTCAGGTTTCAGGTTTGACGTTACGCTCGAATTTTAAATTTGACACAAAAACAACTAAAACAAAAAACCCGATAGTTTTATAAAAACTATCGGGTTTGAAATATGTATTAAAAATCTAAGATCTACAATCTTAAATCTTAAAATTACTAGTATCTGTAGTATTCTGGTTTGAAAGGACCTTCAACTGGAACACCAATATAAGCAGCCTGATCGTCACGTAAAGTTTCCAATTCAACTCCTAATTTAGCAAGGTGCAAAGCAGCAACTTTTTCATCTAAATGTTTTGGTAACATGTAAACGTCATTGTTGTAAGCAGCACTGTTTTTCCATAATTCGATTTGTGCCAAAGTTTGGTTTGTAAATGAGTTACTCATTACAAAACTTGGGTGACCTGTAGCACAACCAAGGTTTACTAAACGACCTTCAGCAAGAATGATGATGTCTTTTCCAGCGATAGTATATTTGTCAACCTGTGGTTTGATTTCGATTTTAGATGCACCGTGGTTTTTGTTTAACCAAGCCATATCAATTTCGTTATCAAAGTGTCCGATGTTACAAACAACAGTTTTGTCTTTCATTTGCTCGAAATGAGATCCTAGAACGATATCTTTATTTCCTGTAGTTGTAATGATGATATCAGCATTAGCAATTACAGTGTTTAATTTTTTAACTTCGTAACCGTCCATTGCAGCTTGTAAAGCACAAATTGGGTCAATTTCAGTAACTGTTACAATAGATCCAGCACCTCTGAAAGAAGCAGCAGTTCCTTTTCCAACATCACCGTATCCGCAAACGATCACTCTTTTTCCAGCCAACATTAAGTCAGTTGCACGACGTACAGCATCTACAGCAGATTCTTTACAACCGTATTTGTTATCAAATTTAGATTTAGTAACAGAGTCATTAATGTTGATTGCAGGCATTGGTAAAGTTCCGGCTTTTACTCTTTCGTAAAGTCTGTGAACTCCAGTTGTAGTTTCTTCAGACAATCCTTTAATTCCAGGAACCAATTCTGGGAAACGGTCAATAACCATGTTAGTTAAATCTCCACCATCATCAAGAATCATGTTCAATGGTTTTCTGTCTTCACCAAAGAATAAAGTTTGCTCAATACACCAGTCAAATGATTGCTCATCAAGACCTTTCCAAGCATAAACCTGGATTCCTGCAGCAGCAATAGCAGCAGCAGCCTGATCCTGAGTAGAGAAAATGTTACAAGAAGACCAAGTAACTTCTGCACCAAGAGCGATTAAAGTTTCGATCAAAACTGCAGTTTGGATAGTCATGTGTAAACATCCAGCAATACGAGCACCTGCAAGAGGTTGTTCGTCTTTATATTCAGCGCGAAGTGCCATTAAACCTGGCATTTCAGCTTCAGCTAATTCAATTTCTTTTCTTCCCCAAGCCGCTAGAGAGATGTCTTTTACTTTGAAAGCCACAAAAGGCGTAGTTGTAGTACTCATTTATAGTATATTTGTAATTGTAAAATTTTTGCAAATTTACGGAATAGGTTTTTAATTCTGACTACTTTCTGTAAGATTTGTGAAATGTTTAATTTCTTAATCTTTTGAACTTTAGCTAAATAATTTTGTTGTCAAAAGCGAATCATGAAAGTGAGGAGCTATTTCCTGCTGTCCGCTATATCTTTTCCTGTCCGCCGCGGAGGACAGAAAAAGGATGCCTCCCGATAGTTCGGGACCATCAGGGCTAGAAAGACCAGACGTTAAATTAGAAGCTCCATTTTCAAATCAGGAAAATAATTCATAACTTAAAACTCATAATTCATAATTAAAAAAGAATGCCTTTATTTCAAACCATACAATTCAACGAAACTACCAAAATTTTAGTTTGGCAAATAACCGAATCTTTTGAGGAGTTATTGAGCAAAGTAGTTTTAAAAGAAAAAACGCAGCTTCGTCTAGACGGCATGAAGTCACAAATGCATCAACGTGCTTTTTTGAGCGTTCGTATGTTAATACAGGAAATGGGTTTTACAGATCACGAATTGCATTATGATGAGTTTGGGAAACCGTATTTTGATTGTCATAATTATATTTCAATCACACATTCGCATGATTTTGCAGCGATAATAATCAGCGACGAAACAGTTGGAATAGATATGGAATTGCAACGCGAAAAAATTCTTAGAATCGCTGATAAGTTTGTCGATACCGAAAACAGTTATTTATCCCGAAACTCAACAACTCAAAACATTGCCGATTATATTAGAGAGCTTACTGTAATCTGGGGTGCAAAAGAAGCCATATTTAAAATTAGAAATGAAAAAGGAATCAGTTTTAAAGATCATATTAGCATTGACGCTTTTTCATTAGATAAAAATCAGACCGAAGCCAGTCTTCATTTTAATGATTTGGTAATAGAATTTAATGTGCACTATGAAGAAATAAAATCAAGTACTTCAGGACAGGATTTTACTTTGGTTTATGCTTTTGAGAAGTGATTTTTTAGTCTCAGTTTCCATAGTCAGTTTTCAGAGAAGCTTCCGCTATCTTTTGTCGATGTTCAAACATGCTCACAAACAAGAAAGTTCCCATTTTTCGAGCACGTCTTTTTAATGTTTCTACATTTTCGCCTTCAAAATGTTCGTCTAAAGTCTGAGCCCAATAGTTAAGCCATATTCCGAATTCGTTCGAAGTGATTTTGCCTTCAAAATGAGTATCAACTTCATTGTGCACCGCATGCGGATTGCCTTTGTATTTTTTAACGGCAAACAAATTAGTTTCCCAAAAATCAGTCAGTTTTTCCAGATGCGAATCCCAGTCTTTAATCATTGTATTAAAATAAAAACCAATTTCATCATCGGCTCTTATTTTAGCATAGAACTGACGTACTAAAAATTCGACATCAGTTCTATTTTCTATTTGTTTTCTCATAATATAAAACTATTCAGAAATATAAGTAAAACACTTAATAGTGCACTTAAAATAATAAGGTTAAAAACCACTTTATGTTTCATTTGCGCTAAAATAGAAGTGTTGGCAAAAACACAAGCCAAAACAATAATTGCCAATTGAATCATTTGTCCAATAGAGGTTCCGTGAGAAAGAATATACATTGCAGCTGCGCCACCTAAACAGCTTTGGCCAATTACAGCCATTGCAGCAGAACCCATATAATTTTTATTGAAATTTTCGAATGTTGTTTGATATAGTGTCATGATATTGAGATTTTTATACTACAAAGGTACATGCACGATACAGCTCTATTTTATGATTTTAATCATAAAACAAGAACTATTTTATCGGTATACTTTCCTGTTTATGATCTTCAAAACACCTTTTTTCTCCAAAGCTTTTATGGTTCTAATTACTGTTTCGACTCGCAAGCCGGTTAAATCTCCAATTTGTTGTCTTGTGAAATTGATGAGGTAACCGTTTTCGTCTTTTTTAAAATTAAAATAGGCAATTCCATGATCGATTAATTTCAAAACACGATGTTCCGGTTCCTGTGTAGACATTTCGGCTGCCATAACCGATTTATAATACAAGCGTTGTGCTAGATTTTCGATGATTTTGATACTAATTGCAGCGTTTTCTTCCAGTAATTTCATAAAACTGCTTTTAGGAAGAAGCAGAACTTCTGCATCTTCAACCGCAATGGCGTTAGCAGGATATTTTTGATTTAAAAACAAAGGCGGTTCTCCAAAAGACTGTTCTTTATAAAAGATTCCTTGAATAAATTCGCGGGCATCGTCATTATAATTGCTCATTTTTACTTCACCGTAAACAATTTGATAATAATGTGTTGGCAGATTTCCCTCTTCAAAAATAATTTCGTTTTTAGCGAAAAATTTCTTCAGAGCGCCATATTTCTCCAATAAATCAATTGCAATCATAATTTTGTTTCTTGGTTATCAAAAGAGATTACACAAATATAATTATTCAAAATAGTTCTTCTACATTAAAAATCTTTTACTTTTACGCCGATTATGCAGCAAAAATTACGCAATATACACCAGCAGATTTTAGAGGCTAAAAGAGATGGACAAAAATTATTGGCTATACTTTTAGATCCGGATAAAATTGTCTGGGAAAATTTAGACCATTTATTACAGAAGATAAATCAATCTCCTGCAACACATATTTTTGTGGGAGGAAGTATTGTTGAATCAACGATTTTAGAAGATTTAATTGCACAATTAAAACAAAACACCAATTTGCCCGTTGTGATATTCCCGGGAAATCCATCACAGATTTCGCCTCAGGCAGATGCTATTTTGTTCTTGTCTTTATTGTCTGGTCGCAATCCGGATTATTTAATAGAGTATCAGGTTCAGGCGGCGCCAATTCTTAAAAAAACGAATCTCGAAGTTATTTCTACAGGTTATATTTTAATCGAAAGCGGCAATGAAACTGCCGTTGCACGGGTTAGTAAAACAAAGCCGCTTAACAGGGAAGATTTTGATTTGGCTTTGGCAACGGCACAAGCCGGTGAAATGTTAGGAAATAAATTAATCTATTTAGAAGCTGGAAGCGGAGCGAAAAATGCCGTCCCACTGGAAATGATACAGTTAATTGCGCAAAATATTAATATTCCTATAATTGTTGGAGGAGGAATTGTAGATTTGCACGGAATTCAAAATGCGTACAATGCCGGTGCTGATTTAGTAGTTATAGGAACTGCTTTTGAAAACAATAGTCATTTTTTTGAATCGTAATACAACAACCAAAACAAACCCAAAATGATTGATTTTTTTCTCGATAGTTATAAAAACGCACCATTATGGCATATTGCTTTAGAATTTTTGGTTTTTGTTTGCGGAATATTGAGCGTTTGGTTTGCTAAAAAAGAAAATATTTGGGTATATCCTACAGGTTTAATCGCCACAGTAATATCCGTTTATCTACTATATGTCGCGGGATATATTGGGGATATGATTATCAATGGATATTTCTCGATTATGAGTATTTATGGTTGGTACGTTTGGGCAAAAGGCGGAACAGTGGAAGATAATTTACCAATTACCCGAACGAATTTTAATGAAAAAATAATTGGAATCGTACTGTTTATTGTTACTGTTTTTGTAGTTTTCGGAATTTATAAATTTTTTGATTACGAGATAAAAAAAGACAATTATATTGATATGATTTCGTCTGGAATATTTTTTGCAGGAATGTGGTATATGGCCAGAAAAAAAATCGAAAACTGGACACTTTGGATTATAGGTGATATTATTGTCGTGCCACTTTATGCTTATCGAGGCTTAGGGATGTTGTCACTTCAATATTTAATTTTTACAATTTTGGCTATTTCAGCTTATTTAGAATGGAGAAAGATCTTAGACAGCAAAAAACAGCTATCATAAAAATTGCTTTATTTGGTCCTGAAAGTACAGGAAAAACCACATTGGCAAAACAACTTGCAGAATACTATGAAACCGAATGGGTTCCGGAATTTGCACGTGATTATTTACAAGAAAAATGGGAAGAGAATCAGCATATTTGTGTAGCTGATGATATGATGCCTATTGCATACGGACAAGTTGCATTAGAAAATGAAAAGCTTACTACAGCAAACAAATATTTGTTTTGCGATACTAATTTAATGGTTACTAAGGTCTTTTCTGAAATGTATTATGGTTTCTCAGATCCGTTATTACATGAAGCGGCCTTAGAGCATGAATACGATTTGTTTTTCCTTACAGATATTGATGTTCCTTGGGAAAAGGACGATATTAGAGATACTCCGGATGGTAGAGAAAGTGTGTTTTCGGTTTTTAAACAAACACTTATTAATACTAAAAAACCTTTTATAACACTTTCCGGAGATAAAGAATGTCGATTGGTAAAAGCTACAGCTATTATCAATGATTTAACTATGGCTAAAGAGCGTAATTTCACATCAGACGATTTCATTCAGATTTATGAGCATGGAATTCCGTTCCAGAATATAATCAAACAATTTAAGATTTTAAAGAAAGGAATTTTAAAAAGCAGTTTGATAAGTCCGGCAACTATTGGTAACGGAATTGTAGAATTATTAAATGTGGATTTTGAAGAAAAAGCAGCTTTTTTTGACAGCCAGAGAGAGCATTTAAAATTAAATAAATTTGTTCCGGCTTCTGGTGCAGCAACAAGAATGTTTAAGTTTTTGAAATCATTTTTGAATGATTTCGAAGTTGAAAAAGAAACAATAAATGCTTATATCAACAGAAAAAAAGACAAAGAATTGCCAATTTTTATTGTTGCAATGGAGAAGTTTCCGTTTTTTGAAGCTATAGATAAGAAGCTAAAAGAGATTTATTCTGATTTTGAAACTTTAGATAGAAATTATAAAAACTATTATTTTATAAAATTATTAATGTCTTCGGACTATTTTAATTTTGCTAATAAACCAAAAGCAGTTTTACCTTTTCATAAATACAATACACATATTGCAAACCCAATAGAGGAACATTTGAATGAGTGTGTGCATTATGCAACATCAAATCAAGTTTCTCACTTGCATTTTACTGTTTCTGAAATACATCAAAATTTATTTGAAGAAGCTGTAGAATTGGTTAAAGATAAGGTAGAAGAACATTCAGAAACTAAAATTGATATTAGTTATTCTTATCAAAATAAAGCAACTGATTCTATTACTATTGATTCAAAAAATAAACTTTTCAGAGATCAAAATGGAGATCTGGTTTTTAGACCGGGAGGGCATGGAGCATTGATTGAAAATTTGGGTAATCTTGATTCAGATGTTATTTTTATAAAGAATATTGACAATGTGATTCAAAATCATATTGAAGAAACTACATTATACAAGAAGGCTTTAGCCGGAATTTTAATAGAAAATCAACAAAGAGTATTTAATTATTTAAAAGCGATTGATAAGCAGGAAATAAAAGAAGATTCTTTAGTTGAAATTGTTAAGTTTTTGACCAAAAAGTTAAATATCGAAATTACAGAAGATTTTAATAAGTTTACTTTCGAAAACAAAATTGATAAAATTAAAGAATTGCTGGATAGGCCAATTCGCGTTTGCGGAATGGTTAAAAATGAAGGAGAACCTGGCGGAGGCCCATTCTGGGTTATGAACGATCATGGCGTAGTAAGTCTTCAAATTGTAGAGAGCTCTCAAGTTGATATAGAAAGTAAAAAGCAACAAAAAGTTTTAGCTGAAGCTACACATTTCAATCCGGTAGATTTAGTTTGCGGGATTAGGAATTATAAAAACCAAAAGTTTGATTTACTACAATTTGTAGATCAAAATGCAGGTTTTATCGTAGAGAAAAATGTAGACGGCAAAACAGTAAAAAGCTACGAACTGCCAGGATTATGGAATGGTGCAATGGCAAACTGGCTGACTGTCTTTGTGGCCGTGCCATTGATTACTTTTAATCCCGTAAAAACTGTAAATGATTTATTAAAACCAGCACACCAGCCACAATAATGGATATAGATAAAATTATATCAGAGTTAAGTTTTAAGGCTGTTAGAAGTAGTGGTGCCGGTGGACAAAACGTGAATAAAGTTTCGTCAAAGGTAGTTTTGACTTTTGATTTAAATACTTCTCAGGCTTTATCTGATGAGGAAAAATTACTTTTGTACACTAATATTGCATCACGATTAACAACTGAAAACATTCTGATTTTAAATTGTGACGAAGACAGAAGTCAGCTTAAAAACAAAGAAATTGTTATAAAAAGATTCCTTGAAATCATCAAAAAGGGATTGTTTGTCCCTAAAATTCGTAAAGCTACTAAGATTCCGAAATCGGTAATTAAAAAACGAATTAAGGATAAAAAGAATATTTCTGAAATAAAGCAATCCCGCAGAAAACCAAACCTAGATTAAAATCTTAATTCCGAATAAAATCCAATTTATAGTTTTTGAATTTAATCTCAATCTGTAATTTTTGGAATTTGGAATTTGATTTTTGGAATTTTTAACTTTACATTTGCATTGTCTCAAAGGGGTGCTCTAAATAACGAGCTGAGATCATACCCAAAGAACCTGAGCAAGTAATGTTGCTAAGGGAAAAAACGACAAATTTAGTGTATACACTATACTTTGTTGTGAAACATTTACTAATTTAACAAAAAGAATAATTCCCCCTTTTATTCGTAATTTTTTACGGATGAAAACTATTTTAAAAGGTGCTTTTATAGGTGCTGAGGTTCAAAGGTACAAAGGTACAAAGGCGAAAAAACACAAAACGTTTTTCCTAATTCTATTCTCTTTCTTCTATTCTCTTTCTTCCATTTCACAAGAGCAGGATTCTACTAAGGTCAATAAACTTGATGATGTGTTGGTTTCAGCAGTTCGTGTTACTACCAAAACGCCTGTAAGTTTTAGCAATATGGATAAAAAAGACATTAAATATAGAAATCTGGGTCAGGATATTCCAATTTTAATGAACTATTTGCCATCAGTTGTAACGACTTCGGATGCGGGAAATGGTTTTGGTTATACCGGAATCAGAGTGCGTGGTAGTGATGCAACAAGAGTGAATGTGACTATAAACGGAATTCCATATAACGACGCTGAAAGTCAAGGAACTTTTTGGGTGAATATGCCGGATTTTGCTTCTTCTGTAGAGAGTTTACAATTACAGCGCGGTGTTGGAACTTCTACAAATGGTGCCGCTGCTTTTGGAGCAAGTTTGAACATGCTAACAGATAATTATGCTTCTAAACCAACTGGAGACATCTCGAGTTCCTACGGAAGTTTTAATTCAAACAAAAATACAGTAAAATTCAGCACAGGTTTATTAAATGATCATTTTGAATTAGCGGGACGTTTGTCTACCCTTAAATCTGATGGTTATATAGATCGTGCAAGTTCTGATCTAAAATCATATTTTTTTCAGGGAACTTATATCGGAAAAACAACCTTGATTAAAGCATTGGTTTTTGGAGGAACAGAAAAAACATACCAATCCTGGAACGGAATTGACGCTGAGACATTAAATTCAGATCGTACTTATAATTCGGCAGGGAAGTATAAAGACGAGGCAGGAAATGTTCATTTCTATAATAACGAAACTGATAATTACCAACAAGATCATTATCAATTGCATTGGAATGAGTCTTTTTCGGATAAATGGAGTACGAACTTAGCTTTACATTATACAAAAGGAAAAGGTTATTACGAAAATTACAAGTATAATGAGCCAGTTGAAGGATATGGACCAATTAAGCCAACTAAAATGGTAGAGAATGACTTGGGAGAATTAGTTCCGGGAACTGATCTAATTCGTCAGAAATGGTTGGACAATGATTTTTACGGAACAACTTTTTCTGTGAAATATAAAGACGAAAAATTTGATGCGATCCTTGGCGGAGGATGGAATAAATATGAAGGAGACCATTATGGTAAAGTAATTTGGGCAAGATATTCTGACCAGTCTGAATTGGGAGATCATTATTATGATGATTTCTCAACCAAAACTGATGGTAATGTTTTTGCGAAAGCAAACTATCAATTCACTGAAAAACTGAGTTTCTATGGTGATTTACAATATCGAAATGTAAAATATAAAGCTAATAGCGCAGAAACGGGTGTGGTTGATGATAATTTTAATTTCTTTAATCCGAAAGCAGGTTTAAACTACGAGATCAATCAAAAAAGTACCTTATACTTTTCATATGCAAGAGCGAATCGTGAACCAAACAGAACAGATTACGAAGGCGGACATGCAAAACCGGAGAAATTAAATGATTTTGAATTAGGCTGGAGATTCAATTCTGAGAAATTTCAATTGACTTCAAACGTGTATTATATGGGATACAGAGATCAATTGATTTTAACAGGAAGACTTGATGATGTTGGATCTCCAATACGTGCCAATACTGAAAAAAGTTATAGATTAGGATTAGAAGTTGATGCTACAATAAAGCTTTCAGAAAAATTTATTCTAAGACCTAATTTTACTTTAAGCAGTAATAAAAATGTTGATTTAGCAGTAGAAGGTCAGTATTACGGAACAACAAATATTGCGTATTCACCATCGGTTATTGCCGGAAACATTATTGTTTACAGCCCAATTGAAAGTTTACATCTTTCTTTGTTGCAAAAATATGTTGGAGAACAATATATGAATAATATTGAATTGCCTGCCGCAAAACTAGCAGACTATTTTGTAAATGATTTGAATGTTTCTTATGAAATTAAGCCGAAATCAATCTTTAAATCAATTATGATTACTGGTTTAGTAAATAATATTCTGGACAAAAAGTATGTTTCAAACGGATATATGTGGGATGTTTACCCATATTATTATCCTCAGGCGGGAATTAATTTCCTTGCCGGATTGACTTTGAAATTCTAGAGGATTTCTGGAAAATAAAAAAGCCTGAAGATTTTAAATTTTCAGGCTTTTTTTTGTTTAGTTGTAAACGCGAATTACAGTTCCTATAACTTCAACACGATATTGTTTCAGTGGATATTCTTTGCCGCCAAGTCCGGTAAATAAACTGTAAGACGATTTATCACAAGAACAAACGGCATTTATACCATCTATTGTCATAGCGGTACATGCTGTTATGGCTTGATTTGGACAAGCAGCATCAAATGCATTATAGCCGCTTCCGGCATTAAAAATAATAACACCTTTTGCTCCATAGTTAGGAATGATGACAGCATTGCTCGGAAATTTAAGATTTGAATAAGCCGGCAGATTCATATCTACAGACAAATTAATAGAATAACTAGGGATATTAGGATTTTTATTGCTTTTGTTATTATCGCTACAAGAGAAAAGTACAGAAACAAATACGATTATGAGCCAGATTTTTTTCATTATTTTAATAAGAATTAGTGAAACAAAAATAAATTATTTAGGTTTGAAATTTATATGATTAACATATAATTATGTACTATTAAAAATAATAGTATATTTGTAATACAAAATCCCGTCCCGATGGGATTTTTTGTATTTATATAAACGATGAAGTTATGAGTAAAGTATCTTATTATACCGCAGAAGGATTAAAAAAGTTGAAAGATGAGTTGGAGCATTTAAAAAGTGTAATGCGTCCTAAGGCATCTCAAGATATAGCAGAAGCAAGAGATAAAGGTGATTTATCTGAAAACGCCGAATATGATGCAGCAAAAGAAGCGCAAGGTTTGTTAGAAATGAGAATTAATAAACTGGAAGAAGTGTATTCTAATGCGAGATTAATTGATGAATCACAATTAGATGTTTCAAAAGCATTGGTGCTTTCTAATGTAAAAATTAAGAATCAAAGCAACGGAATGGAAATGAAATATACACTTGTTGCCGAAAGTGAAGCTGACTTGAAAACTGGAAAAATCTCCGTAACTTCTCCTATTGGAAAAGGTTTGCTTGGAAAATCAGTTGGCGAAGTTGCAGAAATCACAGTGCCAAACGGAGTTTTGAAATTCGAAATATTAGAAATCACAAGAGACTAAGTTTTTTAATGTTTAACCGTTTATTTGTTTAATCGGTTAAGAAAACTAAACGATTCACCAAATTAACGATTACACAATGAGCATATTTACCAAAATAGTAAACGGAGAAATTCCTTCTTATAAAATTGCTGAAGACGATAATTATTTGGCTTTTTTAGACGTAAACCCAAATGCTAAAGGACACACACTTTGTATTCCAAAACAAGAAATCGATAAGATTTTTGATATGGAAGATGAATTATATTTAGGGTTAATGAAGTTTTCTAAGAAAATTGCAATTGCTTTAGAGAAAACAGTTTCTTGCAAAAGAGTAGGAATGGCAGTTGTTGGATTAGAAGTTCCTCATGCACACGTTCATTTGATTCCGTTAAACGAAATGGATGAAATGCGTTTTCATAATAAAGTATCGCTTTCTAAAGAAGAATTTGAGGCTTTGGCGAAAAGTATTCAGGCGAATTTGTAAAGCCTATTGTCAGACTGAGCGAAGTCGAAGTCCGACTCCGATTGAACATAAAAGGGTTTCGACTTCGCTCAACCTGACAAAAAATGTTCACTAATAAAATAAGTAAAGTGCAGTAAAGAGATTTACTGCACTTTTTTATTTAGAGAAATCTGAAATGTAGTTCCTCTGCCAATTTCAGAATGTAAAACTTTTATTTTTCCACGGTGATATTCTTCCACTATTCTTTTGGTTAAAGAAAGTCCTAATCCCCAGCCACGTTTTTTGGTTGTGAAGCCGGGCTCAAAAATTGTTTTGAACTGGTTTTTAGAAATTCCGGTTCCGGAATCTTTTACATTAATTTTTACATGATGTACATCCTGTTCAATCTGAAGATCCAGAGTTCCTTTTCCTTTCATGGCATCAATGGCATTTTTTACTAAATTTTCAATTGTCCAACTGTGTAAAATTGGGTTTATCATGGCGAAAATTGGTTCTTCGGGTGCATGATAAGAGAAAGCAACCTGCTTAGAGAAACGAGATTGTAAATACTTATAAGTATTCAGGGTTTCGATAATAATATCATGTTCTTCTAAAACAGGAACAGATCCAATTTTAGAAAAACGATCGGTAATTGTTTGTAATCGCTCAATATCTTTTTCTATTTCAGATGTTATTGAAGGATCAATTTCTTCGGTTTTTAAAATCTCAACCCAGCCAATTAAGGAAGATAATGGTGTACCAATTTGGTGTGCAGTTTCTTTTGCCATTCCTGCCCACAGTTTGTTTTGAGTCGCCATCTTAGTACTTCTGTAGAAGTTATAAATCAAAGCGCCAAACAAAAAGATAATAAGCAGTAAAGCAATCGGGTAATATTTGAGTTTATTCAATAATGCCGAATTTCCATAATAGACTTGTTGAACTCTACCGGGGGCAAATTCAATAATAATAGGTTCGTTTTCGCTTTTTAAATTTTTTAGATACTTCATTGATTTGTTCTCGTCAGCCAGTATTTCTTCGGGAACATTTACAGAACTGATCACTTTATCATACATCGTTAGCATTACAGGTACAGATGTATTATTGTTGAGAATGTCCAGCGGAAGATCTAAATCTGTATTTTCATCTGCATTAACCAATGTCTTTTGAGCATTAGCCCAAAGATTCATTTTAAGACGTTCCTCATTTTTGAAAATTTGAAAAAAGGTATAGGTATTCCAGAGAATCAAAGAAATGATTAGAAAGGAAATAGAAACAATAATCCAGCGGGTTGTATTTCTTCTTTCGGAAAAAGACATAAATTATTTTTTGAGGTATAAATATAACGAAATAAACACATTTAATATTTTATGAGTGCCTAAAGATTTTTTTTGTTTTTAAGCCCGAAAGTATTTCTTTGGCAGAAACCATTTCTCTACTTTTGTACTTTCCGAAACGAGATTCGGTTAAACCAAAAAAGTATGATTAGTATCGATCCAAAAGAGATACCAACAGCTAAATTGCATGGTTATTTGCAAAGTGCTGTCGGACCAAGACCAATTGCATTTGCAAGTACAATTAGTGCAAAAGGGATTCCGAATTTATCACCTTTTAGCTTCTTTAATGTATTTAGTGCCAATCCGCCAATTTTGGTTTTTTCGCCGGCACGAAGAGTGCGAGACAATACTGTAAAACACACTTTAATTAATGTTGAAGCAACGCGTGAAGTAGTAATAAATGTTGTAAATTATGATTTGGTACAGCAAACTTCATTAGCAAGTACAGAATATGCTGAAGGAATAAATGAATTTATAAAAGCCGGATTAACGCAAATTCCGTCAGATTTAGTAAAGCCGTATCGTGTAAAAGAATCTCCGGTGCAGTTTGAATGTAAGGTTACGCAGATTATTCCATTAGGAACTGAAGGCGGAGCAGGAAATTTGGTATTATGTGAAGTTGTAAAAATGCATATTCACGAAGCTATTTTAGATGAAAACGGAGCAATCGATCAGCATAAAATTGACTTGGTTTCAAGATTGGGAAGCAATTGGTATTCAAGGTCAAATCAAGGACTTTTTGAAGTTCCAAAACCATTGACTACTCTGGGAGTTGGTGTAGATGCGATTCCGAATTATATCAGGGAAAGTTCCGTATTTGACGGAAATGATCTTGGAAAATTAGGTAACATTGAAGCCTTGCCTACAACGGAAGAAGTTAGTATATTTGTGAAAGAAAATTTTTCTGTAAAAGGAGTTCTAAGCTCAGACGATCAGGAAAAAATACACTTAGAAGCCAAAAAATACCTGAATAAAGATGATATTTCATCGGCTTGGAAAGTGCTTTTAGCTAAGAAATAAGAAAAGAAACAATAATTAATATAGAAGAAGATGGAAGTTACAGGAAAAGTAAAAGTGGTTAACCCAGAGCAACAAGTTAGTGCTGCATTCAAAAAAAGAGAGTTGGTTGTTACCACAGATGAGCAGTATCCACAGCATATTTTGATCGAATTTACACAAGATAAATGCGATTTATTAAGTAGCTACAAACAAGGAGAGGCAGTAAAAGTTTCTATCAATTTAAGAGGAAGAGAATGGGTTAATCCACAAGGAGAAACCAGATATTTCAATAGTATTCAAGGTTGGAGAATCGAAAGATTAGCACCAGAAGGTCCTGCACAAACGCCACCAATGCCAACAGCAGAAACTTTTGCTCCGGCAACTAATTTAAACGAAGACGAACCGGACGATTTACCTTTCTAAGAGTTTAAATTCCAAAAAATAAATTCCAAATTCCAATTCATTTTCATGCAGTTGGAATTTGGAATTTTGTTTTTGAAGACACTTGACTTAGAACTTGTCAAAGTTCTAAACTTTGACAAAGATTCTTTGATCAAGCATTTGGAATTTGGAATTTGAGTATTGGAATTTCATTTATAATTGGAATTTAAAAAATTGATTATTTTACAAAGATGTATTACGTACTTGAAGAACTATTTTTTCCTCCCGTTTCAGAAGCTGATGAAGAAGGAATTCTGGCAGTTGGCGGTGATTTAAATCCGGAGCGATTGAAATTGGCTTACAAAAGCGGAGTATTTCCTTGGTTTAATGAAGGGGAACCGATCCTTTGGTGGGCACCAGATCCAAGAATGGTTTTGTTTTTGGATGAGTTGATTGTGTCTAAAAGTATGAGAAACATATTAAACCGGAATCAGTTTAAGGTGACTTTAAATAAAAGCTTTAAAGAAGTGATTTCGAATTGCCAAAAAATAAAACGCGATGGTCAAAATGGAACATGGATTTCAAATGAAATGATCGATGCGTATTGCAAATTAAATGAAGAAGGAATTGCAAAATCTATTGAGGTTTGGCAAGATGATGTTTTAGTAGGAGGGTTGTATGGTATTGATTTAGGACATGTTTTTTGTGGAGAAAGTATGTTTTCGAAAGTGTCAAATGCCTCAAAAGTTGCTTTTATTGCTTTGGTCAATTATTTAGAAAAAGAAAATTACAAGCTTTTAGATTGTCAGGTTTACAACCCGCATTTAGAGAGTCTGGGTTGTCGCGAAATTGATCGCGAAGAATTTATGTTTATTTTAGAAAATAAGTAGTAATGAGCACAATTTATACTGTAAAAGAGATTTATATATATCCGATAAAAAGTTTAGCCGGAATTAGTTGTCAGAATGCTTTCGCTGAAGAAATGGGATTCGAGCACGATCGCAGATGGATGCTGGTTGATGCTGAAAATCAATTTATAACACAAAGAGAATATCCTATTCTAAGTCAGTTTTATCCGCAAATTTCAGATGGAAAAATTAGCATTACTTTTCAGGATCAAAAGCATGAATTTTCTACAGCCGAACATTTAGAAAATCCAATAGAGGTGAATGTTTGGGACGATAAAAGCGAAGTTGTTGAGGTAAATTCTGCCACTTCAAAATGGTTTAGTGACCGTTTAGGCTTTCAATGTAAATTGATGAAAATCATTAAAAGTGGAGATCGTAAACACGAGAGTTCAAGATTAAAAGAAACCTTCAATGTTAGTCTTGCTGACGGATATCCATATTTAATGATTGGAACAAAAAGTTTGGATTTTTTAAATGAAAAACTAGATGATAAAATCACTGTTTTGAGATTTCGTCCTAATATTGTTATAAGCAGTGAAATTCCTCATGAAGAAGATGATTTTGATACTTTTAAGATTGGAGAAGTTGATTTTAAAAACGTAAAACCTTGCGGAAGATGTATTATGGTAAATAATGATCCGCAGAAAGGTATCGTAAAAAAAGAACCTTTAAAAACGTTGAGCAAATACAGAAATTTTAATAATTCTGTTTTATTCGGAACCAATATAGTAAGTTTAAACAGCGGAATTATTAAGGTTGGAGATGAACTGGTATTCTAGAAATTCAGTTTTGTAAAGTTCCAGTTTAAAGTATTAAAGAGAACCAATTCGTTTTTTAAAGTTGGTAGTTCTAAAACTAACTTTAGAGTTTCATGTGCCATCATAGTACCAATAATTCCGGGTAAAGTTCCTAAAACGCCATTCAAATTACAATTCGGGACATCTTTAGGATCTGGCATTTCTGGAAATAAATCACGTAAATTTTTACTTCCGTTATGATTAAAAACAGCAATTTGTCCTTCAAATTTTAAAATACTTCCGTAAACTAAGGGCTTTTGTGATGCAACACAGGTATCATTAACCAAATAACGTGTAGTAAAATTGTCTGAGCCATCAACAATAATGTCATATTTATCAATAATTTGGCTTGCGTTTTCGGCTGTCAATTTTTCATTTATGGTTTCAACTTCAATTAATGGATTTAGTTTTAAAACTACTTCTTTAGCAACAAGTGTTTTACTTTTTCCAATTTCATTTTCGGTATATAAAATTTGTCTGTGCAGGTTGTGAATCTCAATAGTATCAAAATCCATTATGCCAATAAAACCAACACCAGCAGTCGAAATATATTGTAAAATTGGACATCCTAAACCTCCGGCGCCAATAATTAAAACTCTTGCTTTTTTGAGTTTTTCCTGACCTTCATCACCAATTTCCGGTAATATAGTTTGTCTGTTGTAACGTAAAAATTCTTGTATAATACTCATTTAATTTAAGTCTTAAAGTTTGAAAGTCGAAGGTCTTAAAGTCTATATTGAAAGTCAGAATTGAAATAAAAGCATCTTACCTTTCAACTTTAAGACTTTCGACTTTATGACTGTATATTTTGTCCCAATCTTTCCAAACGGGTTCGTAACCGGAATTGGTTATTATTTGTGCTATTTCTTCTGCAGAACGTTCGTCGCTAATTTCAAATTGTTCCAATGATTGCGGATCAACAACATAGCCACCCGGATTTGTTTTTGAACCTGCGCTCATACTTGTAACTCCAATCGGAATAATATTATTTCTAAATTTTTCATTTTCACGTGTCGAAATTGAAATTTCTAAATCTTCATTCCACAAACGATAAGCACAAATAAGTTGCGTTAGATCTTTATCGTCCATGATAAAATTGGGTTCAATAATACCTTCTGCAGGGCGTAATCTCGGAAATGAAACTGAATACTTAGTCTGCCAATATTTCTTTTGAAGATAATCCAGATGCAAAGCATTAAAAAAGCTATCCGTTCGCCAATCTTCCAAACCTAATAAAACACCTAAACCAATTTTATGAATTCCTGCAGTTCCAATTCGGTCAGGAGTTTCCAGTCTGTAATCGAAGTTTGATTTCTTGCCTTTTGTATGGTATTTTTTATAGACTTCCTGATGATACGTTTCCTGATATACTAAAACCGAATAAACTCCGGCATCGTGCAAACGCTCATAATCTTCGGTAGAAAGTGGTTGAACTTCAACAGAAATAATAGAAAATTGTTCCCGAATTAAAGCAATTGCATTCAGGAAATAATTAATATTTACCGTATAATTTGCTTCACCTGTTACCAATAAAACATGATCAAAACCTGTGTTTTTCAAAGCTTCGACTTCAAGTTTAATTTCAGCATCAGAAAGCGTTTTTCGCTTGATTTTATTATCCAAACTAAAACCGCAATAGGTACAAATGTTCTGGCATTCATTGCTTAAATAGAGTGGGGCATACATTTGTATTGTTTTCCCGAAACGTTTTTTGGTGATTTCATGACATTGCTGCGCCATTTGCTCTAAGTAGTTTTGGGCAGCAGGAGAAATCAAAACTAAAAAATCATCGAGATTGCGTTTGGTTTTTGCCAAAGCACGCTCGACTTCTTTAGTGGTAGTCTGGTATATTTTCGATTGAATAGTATCCCAATCGTAGTTTTCAAATACAGATTTGAATGTTTTCATTGTGTTGTGTGTTTTTATTTCACGCAGATTTTTGGAGATTTAAGCAGATTAAAAATGATCTTAATTTTTTTATAAATATGCTTATCTGTTTACTTTATTTTATTGACAATTCGTTTTATATCATCTAGTATATTTAGAGTGTTGAAATTTACAAGTAGGCCTAACTTTTTATTTGTGAGCCTTAAATAAGTAGAAAGTTGCTTGTAATGTATTGGAGCTAAATCTTCAACAGATTTTAATTCAATTATTACTTTATCTTCTACTAAAAGATCAATTCTAAAAGCAGGATCCAGTATGATTTCTTCATAAGGAATTATAATTTCGATTTGTTTTTGAACTTCTAAATTGGCTTTTGTTAATTCATAGAACAAAGCACTTTCATAAACGGATTCAAATAACCCAGGTCCCAAATTATTATATACTTTAAAAATAGCTCCTCTTACTACATATGATATTTCATTTTCAGTCATAATTCTTTAATTTAAGTTCGAATCAAAATTAAAGAATTTTCTTTCTTTTTTAAGACAGGTAAATAATTAAATCATTTTTAATCTGCTTAAATCTGCAAAAATCTGCGTGAAATAATTTTAGTCATATAAAAATGAGGTCAAGGGACTAGAAGCAATAGCATAATTGTGTTGATTTGCGACTTTAGCCTCAAAAGCTTTTCTGCCAGCGATTACAGCTTCTCTAAAAGCTTCGGCCATTAATTTTGGGTTTCCGGCAACGGCAATTGCAGTATTCACCAAAACAGCATCAGCACCAATTTCCATTGCTTTTGCAGCGTCGGAAGGAGCGCCAATTCCAGCATCTACAATAACAGGAACAGTACTTTGTTCGATAATAATCTCTAAGAAATCGATAGTTTTTAAACCTTTATTGCTGCCAATTGGAGAACCTAAAGGCATAACGGCTGTTGTTCCTGCATTTTCTAAATGTTTACACAAAACGGGATCTGCATGAATGTAAGGCAATACAAAAAAGCCAAGCTTAGCCAATTCTTCGGTTGCTTTTAAAGTTTCGATTGGATCTGGCATCAAGTACTTTGGATCCGGATGAATTTCTAGTTTTATCCAATTTGTTTCTAATGCTTCACGTGCTAATTGAGCGGCAAAAACAGCTTCTTTTGCATTTCTAGCGCCCGAAGTATTTGGTAATAAATTGATGTTTGGATGTTTTAAATGCGATAAAATAGCATCAGTTTCTGTTTCGAGATCGATACGTTTTAAGGCGACAGTAACTAATTCACTTTCTGAAGCCAGAATAGCTTCTTCCATTTCAAGGTTTGAACCAAATTTTCCCGTTCCTAAAAACAAACGAGATTTAAAGGTTTTATCACCAATGTTAAACAATGACGTTTGCATATAATTTTTCGTTGAGTTGTTGAATTAATTTTTCTTTCTGATCACTTTTAGTAATCATTCCGGAAACTGCGATTCCGTGAATTCCGGTTTCCATTAATTGATTTATATCTTCTAAAGTGATTCCGCCAATGGCATAAACAGGAATTTTGAGATTGTTTTGTCTCATTTTTTCGAAGATTTCAAAGTATCCTGATAATCCTAAAATAGGACTTAGTTTTTCTTTGGTTTTTGTAAATTGAAACGGACCAAGACCAATATAATCACAGCCATTTTTAAAGTGATTTTCAATGTCTTCAAAGGTATTGGCTGTTCCGCCAATGATTTTTGTGTTTCCCAGAATTGCTCTTGCTTCCGCAATATTCATGTCGGTTAAACCCAAATACACGCCATCAGCAGCAATTTGTTGTGCCAGATAAAGATTATCGTTCACAATGAAATTGGCGAGATATTCTTCGCATAAAAACTTTACAGCTTCAGCTAATGCAAAAGTATCTTTGGCAGTTTGATTTTTGAAACGCATTTGTATCCAATCACATCCGGCGTCCAGAGCCTGATGAATATTATACAATTGTTCTTCGATGGTTTTTCCTTGTGAGATGTATTGTAATTTATTGTACATGATGATATCCGATTAAATTTGGTGTTGAACTCAGGTATTTTTCTATGTAGGTTTTAGCATTTTTACAAGCCTCTTTTGGAGTTTGATTCAATGCCAGATTTGCTGCGATTGCTGTTGATAAAACACAGCCTGAACCATGTTTTTCATAGCATTTTTTTTCTGTGGGTAATAAATCTATAATTTCATTTGCAAGGAATAATCTATCAGTACCAATTTCATCTAAATTATGACCTCCTTTTAATAAAATATTAGTTGGGATTTCATTTAGTAACCAAAGTTTATCAGAAATAAAGCCTGGAAATAAAACCTCAATTTCATTATAATTGGGTGTAATTAAATCTATTTTTGATAGAATTTTATTTAAGTCTAAACGATCTTCGATAGTTGTGAATTCAAATTCGGTGGTTGATTTTAAGACCGGATCCCAAACAATTTGGGTAGTTGGAGATAATAATTTAATCGTCGAAAGAATTCGGTTTAAGTAATGTAAAGAAGGAACAATCCCGATTTTAACGCTTTTGATTTTATAGTTTTCAAATAACGTTTCAATAGAGCGAATTACAAAACTCAAACTCATCCATTCAATATCATAGAACTTATTTTCAGTTTGAATAGTGTTGGCTGTTGAAACTGCAAAGCCCACAACCTGATGCTGTTCAAATGTTTTGATGTCTGCCAAAACACCAGCTCCGCCAGTTGGATCAAAACCGGCTATACTGAGAACGAAAGGGCGATTTTCTGACATAATTTGAATTGTTTTATTGGGTTTTCATTGTTCCAGATGCTTCCTAAAAGAGCTATGTCATCAAAGTCGTTCTCAAGAGTTTTTTGAATGTTCTCGGAATTAATTCCGCCTAAAGCGACCACTTTTGTGTTGTTATTTGTTCTTGATTTTAAGGCTTCAAAAAGGTTTTCTGTCGGATGATAACCTTCCTTGGAAATACTTATAAAAACAGGACTTAGAAATGCGTAATCAAATTCAGTCGATAATGAATTAAAATCAATTATAGAATGAGTTGATGTTGAATACCTACAAGGTTTTGAAAACCTTGCAGGAGACTCATGAGAATTTTTTCTTGCCTTTTCAGAGAAATGAATCCTGTTAATACCAAAATCTTCTGCCAATTGATGATGACTGTGCAAGACCAAATTAGTTCTAAATTCCATTTTTATTTGATGAAGAAATTGAGCCATTTCAACCTCAGAAAAATCAGGTTTCCGAATATGAAGCAAAGACAATCCTTCCTCAAATAAAGAAGTAATAATGCTGATTTCATTAGCAATTGAAGAAGGATTTGTAATTACGATCATAATTTTTTCTCTTTATTCTTTCTTCTATTTCTTCTCTTAAATATAAATCTCTTTTCCTTGCTCGATAAACTCTTCCGATTTTTCCTGCATACCTTTTTCGGCTGCTGCGACATCTCTAATTTCCTGAGATATTTTCATTGAGCAGAATTTAGGTCCGCACATCGAACAGAAATGAGCAACTTTTGCACCATCAGCAGGAAGGGTTTCATCGTGAAATTCTCTTGCAGTGTCCGGATCCAATGATAAATTGAACTGATCTTCCCAACGGAATTCAAAACGTGCTTTACTCAAGGCATTATCACGATATTGCGCACCTGGATGACCTTTGGCTAAATCAGCAGCATGAGCCGATATTTTATAAGTGATCACACCATCTTTAACGTCTTTCTTATTAGGTAAACCAAGGTGTTCTTTTGGTGTTACATAACATAACATTGCGCAGCCATACCAGCCAATCATTGCGGCTCCAATTGCCGATGTGATATGGTCATAACCCGGTGCAATATCTGTTGTTAATGGTCCAAGTGTGTAAAAAGGAGCTTCACTGCAATGTTCTAATTGTTTGTCCATATTCTCTTTAATCATGTGCATTGGCACGTGACCTGGACCTTCTATGAAAACTTGCACATCGTGTTTCCATGCAATTTTAGTCAGTTCGCCTAAAGTTTCAAGTTCTGCAAATTGAGCAGCATCGTTTGCGTCGGCAATAGAACCCGGACGTAAACCGTCGCCTAATGAAAACGCAACATCATATTGTTTCATGATTTCGCAGATTTCTTCGAAATGAGTGTATAAAAAGTTTTCTTTGTGATGGAATAAACACCATTTTGCCATAATTGATCCGCCGCGAGAAACGATTCCCGTAACACGATCAGCGGTTAAATGGATGTATCGCAATAAAACACCTGCATGAATCGTGAAATAAGAAACACCTTGTTCTGCCTGTTCTATTAAAGTGTCGCGAAAAACTTCCCAGGTTAAATCTTCGGCAATTCCTTTTACTTTTTCTAAGGCTTGATAAATAGGAACTGTGCCAATTGGAACAGGTGAATTACGAATGATCCATTCTCTGGTTTCGTGAATATTTTTTCCAGTAGACAAATCCATTATTGTGTCAGCGCCCCAGCGGCAAGCCCAAACAGCTTTTTCGACTTCTTCTTCAATACTTGAAGTTACAGCACTGTTTCCGATATTGGCATTTATTTTTACCAAAAAGTTACGTCCCACAATCATAGGTTCACTTTCGGGATGGTTGATGTTGTTCGGAATTATGGCTCTTCCGCAAGCTACTTCGCTTCGGACAAATTCAGGAGTGATTTTGCTTTTTGGAGTGTTTGCCCCAAAACTATATCCGGCATGTTGGCATTGCATTGCTTTGGTTTGTTCGTTCAAAAGCTCGATGCGTTGGTTTTCGCGGATAGCGATATATTCCATTTCGGGAGTTATAATGCCTTGTTTTGCGTAATATAATTGTGTTACGTTGGCACCTTTTTTTGCTCTTTTTGGCTGATGCAAATATTCGAATCTAAGATGGTTTAGACTTTCGTCTTTTAGACGGGTTTGTCCGTAATCAGAAGAGATTTCGTTTAGGATTTCGACATCATTTCGGTCTAGAATCCAATTTTCGCGCAAACGGGGTAATCCTTTTCTAATGTCGATTTCAATGTTTGGATCAGTGTAAGCACCAGATGTATCGTAAATAGTTATTGGTGGGTTTTTCTCGATTCCACCATTTGAAAGTTTGGTATCGCTTAGAATAACTTCGCGCATAGCGACTTTTATCGGGTGAATTTCTCCGTTTACATATACTTTTTTGGAGTTAGGAAAAGGGGTTCTGGAAATTTGTTCTTCTGTAGTCATAAAGGGAAGTTTAAAGTTTTTCTTGTTTCAAGTTTCAGGTTGATGTAGATTGTGTTTTTATATGCTGTTTTCTGTAGAGACGTACAGCAACTTGTTTAAGGGGTGCATGTTAATTGGAATTTGGATTTTAATTTTTGAAATTTATTCTTTCTGCCAGCGATAGAAGTGAAAAGCCCGTAAAGGAGAAAACCGTAAAAAATAAGGATTAGAAAAGCGACCAACGGAAGCTTTACTAAGACTATATTTTTGTGGTTTACGACTGCGGACTTGAAACGGATAGCCCGCCCGAGCAGCCAAATTATCCTCCTTGTGTTGCTGAGATTATTAGAATTTCGTCGGTTTCTTGTACAAAATGCTGATTCCAGTTGGGTTTTGGAATTACGGTATTATTTACGGCAACGGCAATTCCGTTTTGTTTGTTGGGAATTTCGAGATCGAGCAATGCCTGAACGCTAAGTGTTACAGCATTGAATTTCTTGCTTTGTTGGTTGATTTTTAGTTCCATTCCTTCTTAGTTTAGTATGTAGTTATACTTTAGGAATGGCTACAATTGCGCATAAAAATGCGCGCAGAAGTCATCTTACTTTTCCCTACGCTAGTATGAACTAGATCAGGTTCAGAGGGTAAAATCTCAGCCTACAAGTTTGTAGACACCCCTAAAGTGTGAAGCAAATGTAATAAATTTTTGTTTGGTTGTTTAAAAAAGTTTCAAGTTTCAGGTTTCACGTTGTTTTTGAAAACTGAAAACTGAGACTGATTACTGAGCTTTTGTCCAGCAATTTTCGGCGTGATCATTGACCATTCCGGTGGCTTGCATGTGTGCGTAAATTACTGTTGAACCAACAAATTTGAATCCTCTTTTTTTTAAATCTTTACTTATTTCATCAGAAAGTGGAGTAGTGGCAGGTACGTCTTTTGAGGTTTTCGGATTATTAATGATCGGTTTTCCGTTGGTAAACTTCCAGATATAATCAGAAAAACTTCCAAATTCATTTTGAATTTTAATAAAAGCCTGAGCATTTGATACCGCAGACTTTATTTTTAGTTTGTTGCGAATGATTCCGGTATTCTGCAATAGTTCTTCTATTTTATCTTCGGAATAATTGGCAATTTTTTTATAATCAAAATAATCAAAAGCTGCTCTGAAATTTTCTCTTTTATTTAAAATTGTAATCCAGCTTAATCCTGCCTGAAAAGTTTCCAGAATTAAAAATTCGAATAAAGTTGGGTCGTCATAAACGGGAACGCCCCATTCTTCGTCATGATATTTTTTGTATAAATCGTTGGCAGTGCACCAGCCACATCTTATTAGATTTTCGTTTTCCATTATTTTCCTATTTGCCAATGATATCCTTTTATGGTTGGAATGTAAGCAGAATGACCAATTATAATCAGGTCATTGTAGATTTTTTTATTGTATTTGATTCCGATTGCTTGTCCTGAAGTGTACATTTTATTGGCGACAAACTTAACTTTCATTCGGGCATCGGTAAATTTTGCGTCGGAAACTTTTTCTACAAACCAGGTTGAGTGCCATTTTATGTCAATTTCATCTTCGGCAGTTTTGGTAACACTTTTTACAAGTTTTACTGCTTCTTCGGGAATTTCGAAATTTTGAGTTAATTCTTTTTGTGTTAAGGTTTGTCCAACTTTGCTTCTGGAAAGTATTTTGCGAATGTTGACAAAGTTTATTAATTCGGTATTATCGTCTTTTTTTATTTCTGCGGTATTATTTTTTGCATCTTTTTTTAAAGTATCAGTTTTCAAAAGAATTGTATCTTTTATACCAGTGTTATTTTGATTATTGATCTTTGGATTTGCAGCAATTACTTTTGTAAGAATTTCTTTGTTAGTTGAAGCGGTTTCAGAAACTGGATTTAAAGTATTAACAGACTGTACTCTTTTTGGTTGTTTTTTTTCGTTGTTACCGCAGCTAAAAAAGCAATATGTTATAGAAAGAAGTATAATTATACTAGTTTTTTTCATTGTGCCATTTGTTTTTACTTTTTTTGAGAGTGATCTGGATCGTTGTCTAAATATTTCTTAATTAAATGATGTCCGGCATAAATAAGCGGGGTCAATAAAACAGCAACGGTTAGTTTGAATATATATCCTGTTAATCCTGACGAAATAAAGGTATCGAAGTCTATTTTTCCAGGTAACCAAAAGGCAATTCCGAGTACAATAAACGAATCAAATAACTGCGAAATTACGGTTGATCCTGTTGTTCTGAGCCATATTTTTCGTTCGCCGGTTCGTCTTTTGAAAAACCAAAATATCCAAACGTCTATTAATTGTGATGCCATAAAAGCAATTAAACTACCAACAATAATCCACATACTTTGTCCAAAAACGGCATGAAATTGCTCGTCATTTACAGGGCTTATTCCTTTTGCAGCCGGAATTACGATTGCCATAAATAATATTAAAAAGGCATAAGCAATCAAACATGCGGTTATAAAAGAGAGTTTTTTTACTCCTTTTTCTCCAAAATATTCATTTATTAAATCAGTTGTAAGGAATACAATGGGCCAGGGTAAAATTCCGATACTCATTACGAATGGTCCAACTTGAATTAATTTTCCTCCAATAAGTTCTGCTACAACAGCATTGGTTATAAAAATACCGGCTAAAATTACAAAAACGATTTCTTTTCTGGTTTTAAACATATTGATGTAATAAATGACATTTCAAATTTAAACTATTTCTTTATAATTGGAAATGTATAATTATTAATTAAGTACGGCTTGATGCTAATGGGAGAGTTAAAATTTTAATTCTAATGTTGATTTTAGTTACATTTGGAATAATAACATGTTTAATTTTATATTAAATCAAATTACTAATAATGAAAAAATTAATAACGATTTTTCTCATGGGAACAACTTTATCTGTGGTAAACGCGCAAACTAATTCTGATAATCCATTGCTAAAAAAATGGACAGGACCTTATGGAGGAGTTCCTGCTTTTAATGAGTATAAGGTTTCAGATTTTAAACCTGCACTTCAATTTGCAATTCAGGAAAAATTAAATGAGGTTGATGCTATTGCAAACAATCCAAAAGCACCAACTTTTGATAATACTATTGCTGCTATGGAGCGTTCAGGTCAAACTATATCCCGAATTTACGCTGTTTATGGAATTTACGGTTCGACTTTAAGTACTCCTGAATTTGATGCTGTTGAAACAGAAATGTCTCCTAAATTAGCTGCGTTCAATGACAAAATTTTGCAAAACAAAAAATTGTTCACCAGAATAGAAACTATATATAACTCAACGGAAAGCAAAAAACTTACAAGCGAGCAACAACGATTAATTTGGTTGTATTACACTGACTTTGTTCGTGAAGGAGCTAAATTAAACGAAAAAGATAAAGAAAAAGTAGCTAAAATTAATCAGGAATTAGCAAGTCTTTTTACTAAGTTCAGTCAAAATTTATTGGCAGAAGAGCATAACCAATATGTAGCATTAAAAACAGAAAGTGATTTTGATGGTTTGCCAACCGAGGTAAAAAATGCTGCAATTGCTGAGGCAAAAAGCAGAAAGTTAGATGCTCTGGGCTGTGTTGCAAATACACGTTCGTCTATTGAGCCGTTTTTGACTTTCTCGACTCGCAGGGATTTGAGAGAAAAAGCATTTGATATTTTTGTTAAGCGTGGTGATAATGGAAATGCAAATGATAATAATGCTACGCTTGTTTCTATTTTGCAATTGCGTACTAAAAAAGCAAATCTATTAGGATTTTCTACTTTTGCAGATTGGAGTTTGTCAAATAAAATGGCAAAAGATCCTAAGAAAACTTTAGATTTAATGTTATCAGTTTGGGAACCTGCTGTAGAAAAAGTACATCAGGATGTTGCCGAAATGCAGAAAATTGTTGATGCGGAAGGTGGAAAATTTAAGATTCAGCCTTGGGACTACCGTTATTATGCAGAGAAGGTAAGAAAAGCAAAATATGATTTAGATCAAAATGAAGTTAAGTCTTATTTGCAATTAGAAAACCTACGTGAAGGAATGTTTTGGGTTGCAGGTGAATTGTTTAATTTAAGCTTTAAACAAATTACTAATGTACCAGTGTATCATCCGGATGTTCGTGTTTGGGAAGTGAGTAATAAGGTTACTGGTAAAGTAGTTGGGTTGTGGTATTTTGATCCTTATGCACGTACCGGAAAGCGTTCAGGTGCGTGGATGAATGCTTATCGTGAGCAACAAAGAATGGATGGAGATGTTCTTACAATTGTGTCTAATAATTGTAATTTTATAAAAGGAGCTGCAAATGAACCTATCTTAATTTCGTGGGAAGATGCTACAACTTTGTTTCATGAGTTTGGACACGCACTTCATGGATTATGCTCCAATGTAACATATCCTAGTTTGTCAGGTACAAATGTTGCGAGAGATTATGTAGAGTTTCCTTCGCAATTATTAGAGCACTGGTTATCTACTCCCGAAGTATTGAATAAATTTGCTTTGCATTATAAGACAAATCAACCGTTACCACAATCATTGGTAGACAGAATTGAAAAAGCATCTAATTTTGGTGAAGGATTTTCTACTGTAGAAACGATCTCAAGTTCTTTAATTGATATGAAACTTCACTTGGCAACGACAACTATTGATCCTCATAAATTCGAAAAAGAAACTTTAGATGCGCTTCATATGCCGTCAGAAATTGTGATGCGTCATAGAATTCCTCAATTCGGACATATTTTCTCTGGTGATGGATATGCTGCCGGATATTACAGTTATTTATGGGCAGATGTTATCAATGCAGATGCTTGGGAGGCTTTTACTGAAGGGAAAGGGCCGTATGATAAAGAAGTTGCAAAACGTCTTTATGATGATATTTTTAGTGTAGGAAATACTATTGATCAGGAAAAAGCTTATGAAAACTTTAGAGGAAGGGCTCCTAAATCTGATGCTTTAATGCGTGCGAGAAATTTTCCAATTAAGGATAAAAAATAATAAGATTAAATTCTAAATTGAAGTCCCTGGATAATGTATTATTCGGGGATTTTTTTTGGAGTTGAGTTTAGCCACAGATTTTGAGGATTAAAAGATTTTACATTCTTTAAGTTCCTGATCTAATACACTTGTTTTAAGTTTTGTCAAAGTTCAGAACTTTGAGAAAGTCCTAGTTGTAAGGCAAGAATTGTTAAAACAAAAAAAGCCCGAATAAATAAATATTCGGGCTTTTTATATTGAAATAATAATATATTAACCTAGAGTAACTCTTTTGAATCCTGTAATTTCAACGTTGAATCCTTTAACATAATCACCAACTTTTTTACTATCATCTTTGATAAAGTTTTGATCTAACAAAGCTTTTTCCTGATCTAAAGTAGTATTGTCAGAGATGAAACGTTGAACTTTTCCTGGAATAATTTTATCCCAAATTTGTTCTGGCTTACCTTCAGCTTTTAATTCAGCTTTAGCATCTTCTTCAGCTTGTTTTAAAACTTCTTCAGTTAATTGAGAGAAAGAAATATATTTAGGAACATTTTTTAAAGTTTTTCCTAAACGTTTTGCTTCTTCATTATCCTTTTCGATTACAGCAATACGAGCAGCAAGTTCAGATTCAACGAAAGCAGGATCAAAATCTTTGTAAGATAATGTATCAGCTCCCATAGAAGCAACTTGCATAGAAACATCTTTAGTTAAAACGTCAGCATTAGGAATTGCAGCAGAAATTGCAGTTAATGCAGCAATTTTGTTAACGTGAACATAAGATCCAACGAAAGCGCCTTCTAAGATTTCAAAACCACCGATTTCGATTTTCTCACCGATAACACCAGTTTGCTCGATTAATTTTTCAGCAACAGTAATTCCGTTGAAATCTGAAGCTAAGAATTCTTCTTTAGAAGAGAAGTTGATAGCTCTTTCAACTAATTCTTTAGCTAAAGTTACGAAAGCTTCATTTTTACCTACGAAATCTGTTTCGCAGTTTAAAGTGATGATAGCTCCTTTAGTTTTGTCAGCATTAACAAAAGATACAGCAGCTCCTTCAGAAGACTCACGGTCAGAACGGTTAGCAGCAACTTTTTGTCCTTTTTCTCTAAGGTTTTGTATAGCTTTATCGAAATCTCCATCAGCTTCAACTAAAGCTTTTTTACAGTCCATCATTCCGGCACCTGTAGTTTGTCTTAATTTATTTACGTCTGCAGCAGTAATTGTTGCCATAATATTTTGAATTTTAATGTTAAAAGTAAAAATTCCATCTTTTAAATTCTAAACTCCAATTTTATTAAATTATCAACATAACGTTTTTAATTTGTACTTGGATTTTAGAATTTAAAATTTGGAATTTAAATTTGATTTATTCTTCAGTTGCAGGAGCAGCAGCTTCAACAGCTGGTGCGGCCTCTACAGCAGGAGCAGCTTCAGCAGCAGCTTCTTCTGTAAATACTTCAGTTTCTTTGTCAGAACCTCTGTCAGAAAGACCGTCGATTACAGCAGCAGTAACTAAAGATAAAATTTTGTCAATTGATTTAGAAGCATCATCATTTGCAGGAATAACGTAATCAACCTCTCTTGGGTCAGAATTCGTATCAACCATTGCGAAAACTGGAATGTTTAATTTTTGTGCTTCTTTTATTGCGATATGTTCAGCTTTGATATCTACTACGAACAATGCTGCAGGTAGTCTAGACATATCAGCAATTGAACCTAAGTTTTTCTCTAATTTAGCACGTAGACGATCAACTTGCAAACGCTCTTTTTTAGATAACGTCATGAAAGTACCATCTTTCTTCATTTTATCAATAGAAGACATTTTTTTAACTGCCTTTCTGATAGTTACAAAGTTAGTAAGCATTCCACCAGGCCATCTTTCAGTGATGTAAGGCATGTTTGCAGCTTTTGCTTTTTCAGCAACGATGTCTTTTGCTTGTTTTTTGGTAGCTACGAATAAGATTTTTCTACCTGATGCAGCGATTTTTTTCAAAGCTTCATTAGCTTCTTCAATTTTAGCTGCAGTTTTATATAGATTGATAATGTGAATACCATTACGCTCCATATAAATGTAAGGGGCCATATTTGGGTCCCATTTTCTAGTCATGTGTCCAAAGTGAACACCTGCTTCTAGTAAGTCTTTTACTTCTATTTTGTTTGCCATTTTTGTACTAGTTTACGTTCTGTTGATTAGCAATGCATAAATGGCGGTTTCCCAGGCTTTATACATTTAGATGCTAAACTATTTCCTACCTCGATAGGAGAGCAACAACAACTGTGTTTTTTAATTTCAATAAATTGATAATGTCTTGTACCATATGCACAAGACAGGTAATATTAACGTTTAGAGAATTGGAATCTCTTACGAGCTTTCTTCTGACCGAATTTCTTACGTTCAACCATTCTTGGATCTCTTGTTAATAAACCTTCTGGTTTAAGGATAGCTCTGTTTTCAGCATTTACTTCACACATAACGCGTGCTAATGCCATTCTTACAGCTTCTGCCTGACCAGTTGAACCACCTCCGTAAACGTTTACTTTTACATCAAAGTTATTTACATTTTCTGTCATAGACATTGGTTGTAAAACTTTGTATTGTAAAGTTGCAGTTGGAAAGTAAGTTGCGAATTCTTTTTTGTTTACAGTGATTTTTCCTGTTCCTTCAGAAACATATACACGTGCAACAGCGGTTTTTCTTCTACCGATTTTGTGAATAACTCCCATTACTTAAGATCGTTTAGGTTAACAGTTCTAGGTTTTTGAGCTCCTTGTTTGTGCTCAGATCCTACAACAACATTTAGATTTCTAAAAAGTTCAGCTCCTAATTTGTTTTTAGGTAACATTCCTTTTACAGCTTTTTCTACTAGTAATGCAGGGTTTTTAGATTGCAATACTTTAGCAGTTAAAGTTCTTTGTCCTCCTGGGTAACCTGTATGACGTACGTAAACTTTGTCATCCATTTTTCTACCTGTAAGGTTAATTTTTTCTGAGTTGATAACAATTACGTTATCTCCACAGTCAACGTGCGGTGTGTAACTTGGTTTGTACTTACCTCTTAAGATCATTGCAACCTTTGAAGCAATACGACCTAAGTTATGACCCTCAGCATCTACAACGATCCACTCTTTCGTTACAGTGGCTTTGCTTGCTGAAATTGTCTTGTAGCTTAATGCGTCCATAATATTATTTTAATTAAACATTCCATCCCCAATAAAGGGGATGCAAAAGTACAATTAATTATTTTAAAACCAAATACCTGAAAAGAATATTTTATATGCTGAAAATCAAGCTATCAGTTTTATATTTAAAAGAATAAAAAAAACCACCTTCACAATAACGCGAAGGTGGTTCAATTTTTAGAATTATTTATGTTAAACAATGAATAAATTTGCAATATCTACAACTTGTTGAGTTGTGAGTGGCTCATCATAAGCTTCTGATCCTGCAGCAGTTCCAAATGCGGTCGCTGTATTGAATCCTGCCTGCATTGTTAATCCTTCACCATTATAAACTCCTTGCGTTGCTGATGGCATTCCTGTCCCTCTTTCGTCGTTAGAAATCCATCCTTTTAATCCGCGTAATCTTCTTACTTCTGATGCGTGACGTGCTTCTACAGAGTGAATTTGTAGTGCAGCTGTTAATAAATCCGGTGCCGAAATTAAATTTGCAGCCTGACCTTTGTAGGCTCTTACGCCTGTATCTTCAAAGGCTTGTGCCAATGCCAGAAAGGTTGGATAATCTCCAAAAGGATCAAATGTGCCTCCAACAGTAAAGTCAAATGTAGGTTTTGCTACAAAATTTGCGCTCATTGTTCCGCCTAATCCTGCTATTAAAAATTTAACGTGATCAGATTCATGTGCCGCTATTTGTTGAAAAACCTTTAAATCTCGTCCTCCATTTTCTGATGCCGGAATTACTCCGGAATCTAATGCCATGGCGTAAAATTCATTTTCAAGGTATTCTAAAGTTAATGCAAATTGTAAAGCTCCAATTGGAGTTGCCGGCGTTGCAGTAATATCTTTTGCTAGGGCTTTATTGGCGAATGCGGATAATCCAAAAGGAATTGATGCCATTGCCAGTGTTTTTCCGATATTTCCAAACTGATTAAAACTGTCTCTTCTCGAACCAGTGCTTCTCATTAAGCTATCATCAGTAAATGTTTCTATAAATTTTAAAATATTCATAATTTCTAAGTTTTAGCTAGTTAGGATTAAGGTAAATATTTGGCAGTGAATTTTGTAGTAATGAAACCTCCGGCAATTGGTAAAATCTTAGAAGGATCTTTGGCAACATCTAAACCTGTAGAAGTACTTATAATGTCATCACCTGCAAAATCGCTTGAATTTGGATTGATTAAACTTCTTATTGCTGAAGCGTGTCTTGCTTCAACCGAAACAATTTTCCCTGCTAATAATAGGTAGTCGGGACTTTTAATCAATTTTCCGGCTCCGTTATATGCGGCAACTCCGGTATCTTCTAATGCTTTTGCTGTTGCAAGAACCTCATTACGACTATTAAAATTCATAGAACCATAATTAAATGCTAGAGTAGGCAACAATTGAGTACTTGGGTTAGGAAGCGCTCCGGACAATGCAGCTTTGAAAAAATCTCTGTGAATTACTTCGTGATGATACAAATCAGTTAGTACTTGGCGTTCTATATCGTTAAAAGTTGCATTAAAGTTTGAAGCATTAACAACTTTGGTATAAAAATCAGCTTCTAATTGTTCTAAGGCATAAGCGTAAGTTAGAACTCCAAAATCTCCGGATCCCAAATCAAACACACCATTTCTGATTCCTGGCAATGTGGTGTCTTCCATTGGAGTATCATTATCATCATTATTGCTGCAGCCAGCTAAAACCAAACCTGCACTAACTAGTGTTAAGCCGCTGAGCTTTAGGAAGCTCCTTCTGTTGTTCAATGAAGGATCTACTTCATGAATTTTAACTTCGTTTTTCATAATCAAGGTCTTTTAAAAGGTTAATAACATATATTAAGGTATTAACGAGTTTTTAAGACAAGCGGTTTTGGGAAATGGAATTTATTTGATTTTATTTTAAAAAGATCTTATAAATTCAAATACTGGTAGGTGATTTTTGTTTTATTTTAGGTAATTCTACTATATTTGTATTAATTACATAAAATATTTTTAAATGAAAGCTAAAGCAACTCTAAAACAAATTGCGAAAGAACTAGGTGTTTCTGTTTCGACTGTTTCTAAGGCGTTAAACGATAGTCCGGAAATTAGTGAGCAAACGAAGGTGAAGATTAAGGAGTATGCCAAACTCAAAAATTATAAGCCTAATGTTATTGGTCTGAATTTAAAGAATCGTAAAACCAAAACGATTGGTGTAATTATACCTAATATATTAAATTCCTTTTTTGCAAAGGTTTTTAGTGGTATCGAAAAAGTAGCCGATAAAAAAGGATATAACGTAATTACATGTATTTCTAATGAATCTTTAGAAAAAGAAATTCATACACTTGAAATGTTGAGCAACGGAACAATTGACGGATTTATTCTTTCTGTTTCTGAAGAAGCTCAAAAATTACAGGATTACAGCCATTTCTCTGCGATTATTAATGACGGAACGCCAATTGTAATGTTTGATCGTATTGCTGATGAAGTAGAATGTGACAAAGTTGTCGTAGATGATTTTGATTCGGCTTTAAATTCAACACAGCATTTAATTGATTTAGGATGTAAAAATATTGCCTTGATTTCTTCAGTTGATAATTTAAGTGTTGGAAAATTAAGAGCAAAAGGATATTTGCAAGCTTTAAAAGACAATAAAATTCCTGTAAATGAGAAAATTATTCTTCGTACTGATTCTGAGGATGATATGAAGGCTAAAATCGATAGGATTTTTGATCAAAAAATTGATGCAATTTTTGCTTTGGATGAAAATGATTCAGTTGCCGCTTTAAGAGAGAGTTTAAAAAAAGGATTCAGAGTTCCGGAAGATATCTCTATTATTGGTTTTGCTGACGGAATTTTAGCTTCAAGACGTTTATCACCAAGTTTAACTACAGTAAGTCAGCACGGAATAGAAATTGGAGAAGTTGCAGCCAGACAATTAATCAAACGATTGGAAGAATCTGAAGAAGAAACTTCAGATTATGAAACAATTGTTATCAAGACAAAATTGAAAGAACGAGAGTCGACAAGAAAAATGTAAGACTCATAAAATACTAAGATCAAAAAAAGACTGTCCATATGGGCAGTCTTTTTTTTTGATTTACATTTTTTGTTGGAAGGACAAGATTGTAATTTTTTTGTTTTACAGATCTAAAATTCCTAGTGAGCCGCTAACCAATCTTTACCCATACCAAGTTCAACTTCTAACGGAACACTCATTATAAAAGCATTTTCCATTTCGTGTTTAATCATTGGCTGGATTTTTTCTAACTCGTCGTTATGCACGTCAAACACAAGCTCATCATGAACCTGAAGCAACATTCTGGATTTCCAGTTTTCTTCTTTTAGTTTTTTATGAATATTGATCATCGCGATTTTAATCACATCGGCAGCACTTCCCTGAATTGGTGCGTTTACAGCATTTCGTTCGGCAGCACTTCTAACCACAGCATTTGCCGAGTTAATGTCTTTTAAATAACGACGACGCCCCAGAATTGTTTGTACATATCCTTTCTCACGAGCAGACTGTATTTGTTCGTTAATATAAGATCTTAATCTTGGGTATGTTTTATAGTAAGCTTCAATCAAAGCAGCGCTTTCGCTACGAGATAATGAAGTTTGATTACTTAATCCAAAAGCAGAAACTCCATAGATAATTCCGAAGTTTACTGTTTTAGCGTTGCTTCTTTGTTCGCGGGAAACTTCATCTAACGGCACATCAAATACTTTTGCTGCCGTGGCTTTGTGAATATCTTCTCCGTTTTTGAAAGCGGCAATCATATTTTCTTCTCCGCTTAAAGCGGCAATAATTCTTAATTCTATTTGCGAGTAATCGGCAGAAATTAAAGTATGGTTTTCATCGCGAGCAACAAAAGCTTTACGAATCTGACGGCCTCTTTCGGTACGAATCGGAATGTTTTGCAAGTTAGGATTATTAGAGCTCAAACGACCTGTAGCCGCAACAGTTTGCATATAATCGGTATGAACGCGTAAAGTTTTCTTGTCAACTTGTTCAGGCAAAGCCAAAATATAAGTGCTTTGTAACTTCACCATTTGACGCCAATCCAAAATTTCTTTTACAATTGGGTTGTCATTGGCTAAATAAGTTAGAACTTCTTCGCCAGTTGCATATTGACCTGTTTTGGTTTTCTTTTGTTTTGCTCCGCCAATTTTCATTTTATCAAACAAAATATCTCCTAATTGTTTCGGAGAAGCAAGGTTGAATTTCTCGCCAGCAGTTTCGTATATTTTTTGTTCCAAAGATTTAATCTCAACGTCCATTTCTTTAGACATTGCACTTAAGAATTCAACATCCAGACGAATTCCTTCGGTTTCCATTGCAGCTAAAACGCTTACTAACGGAATTTCGATTTCATCAAATAACTTTTTAGTTTCAGTTTTATCTAACTCTGTAGTAAAAATTTCTTTTAATTGTAAAGTTACATCAGCATCTTCGGCAGCGTATTCCTTGATGTCTTCAAGTGGAACATCACGCATTGTAATTTGATTTTTTCCTTTTTTGCCAATTAATGTTTCAATTGATTTTGGGGAATATTTCAAATACGTTTCTGATAAAATATCCATATTGTGACGCATATCCGGATTAATCAAATAATGCGCAATCATCGTGTCGAAAAGTTTTCCTTTTACGGTAACATCATAATTAGAAAGGATTTTTAAATCATATTTTAAATTTTGACCAATTTTTTCGATGTTTTCATTCTCAAAAAACGGTTTAAATTTATCCACTAAAACCTGAGCTTCTTCCTGGCTTTCCGGAAACGGAACATAAAACGCTTTTCCTTTTTCATAAGAGAAAGACATTCCGACCAATTCAGCGTGTAAGGCATCTAAACCAGTAGTTTCGGTATCAAAACAAACAGAAGGCTGGTTTTGTAAATTCTGCAAAAGCAATTTTATTCCTAAATCTCCCTGAATAGCCTGATAGGAGTGAGGTGTGTTTTCTAAAGTATTGTAGAATGAGGTTCGTGTTGTTTCTGCATCTTCTTCGCTAGAACCGCCTCCAAAAAGGTCAAACTGATCTTCATTTTTAGGTTGTGGTTTTTTGTACAATTTAGGATCTGCAGCCGGAGCTGAAGCTGCTAATTCATTTCCGCCACCAACTTTAAACAAATTATCAAATTGTTCCGCCATTCTTCTGAATTCTAATTCCTGAAAAATAGCATCTGTTTTTTCAATATCAGGACGTGTTAATTCATAATCGTTTTCATCAAAAGTTACCGGACAGTCTAATAATATAGTAGCCAGTTTTTTAGATAACAATCCTTTTTCTTTATTGGCTTCAATATTCTCTTTCATTTTTCCTTTTAGCTTATCTGTATTCGCCAGAAGGTTTTCCATAGTACCAAATTCTTTCAGAAGTTTTTTAGCTGTTACTTCACCAACTCCAGGAAGCCCAGGAATATTATCGGCGGCGTCACCCATCATTCCAAGAAAATCGATTACTTGTTCAGGACGGTCAATTTCGAACTTTGCAAGAACTTCAGGAACTCCCCAAATCTCAATTCCGTTACCCATACGAGCCGGCTTGTACATAAAGATGTTCTCAGAAACTAATTGAGCAAAATCCTTATCAGGAGTTACCATGAAAACTTTGTAATTCTCTTTTTCAGCTTGTTTTGCAATTGTTCCAATTAAATCGTCGGCCTCAAAACCGGAAACTTCAATAATCGGAATATGCATTGCTTTTAATAATTCACATATATAAGGAACGGCAATTTTGATCGCTTCTGGTGTAACGTCACGATTCGCCTTGTATTCAGGAAATAAGTCGTTACGCAATTGACTTCCGCCTTTATCAAAAGCTACTGCCAAATGATCTGGTTTTTCACGTTTAATAACATCCAAAAGCGAATTCATGAAACCCATGATCGCTGATGTATCCATTCCTTTAGAGTTAATTCGCGGATTTTTTATGAAGGCATAATAACCACGAAAAATTAAAGCGTAAGCATCGAGAAGAAAAAGACGTTTTTGAGTTGACATAAAAAAAATATTAGTCTGTAAAAATAATCAATTGGGTTTTAAAAATGATTCGGTTCTTAAAAAATAAACTCAAATTTAAAATAGGAACGGTTCTTTTACCATATAAGTTATATAAGTTCATTTAAGTAGGGGCGCACAGGGGTGCGTTTCTATTTTGCTTTAGAATAATTTGTTAATAGTATCGAATTTCAAATACTTAAAATTAGTTTGTTTTAATCCATATAAGTTATATAAGTTCATTTAAGTAGAGGTACACAGCAGTGCGTCTAATTGTAAACGACGAAATTAAATGAACTTATATAACTTATATGATAGAAAAATTAAGAACTATTTGGTAAAAAATCCCCAAAGCGTTAATGTCTCGTTAAAATATTTAGGATGAAGGTTTTCTTCATTTTGTCTTCATATTACACGGGTAAATTTGATCTATAAAATAAAAGGTATTAATTTAAAATATTAGAAATCATGAGAAATTTATTGATGTTACTAGTAGCAGTTTTAGGAACAAGTGTTATGGTAAGTGCATTTCCTGCAAAAGGTACAAAACCAGCTCCGGCTAAAGAAGTAAAAGCAACTCCTGCAAAAGAAGTTAAAGCTACAAAAGAACCTAGAAAAAAATCTGATAAAAAAGCAAAATCAGAAAAAAAAGCAGCTCCAAAAACAGAAGCCGTTAAAGCAAAAAAATAAAACAAAAGAGCATTAAAAAAATAAAAGTCAATTAATTTAAATTTAAAAGTTATGAAAAATCTAGTTATGTTACTCGTAGCAGTTTTAGGAACAAGTGTAATGGTTAGCGCACAAACAACACCAACTCAGGCAGCCCCTGCAAAGGAAGTTAAAGCAACAAAACATCACAAACACAGTACTGATAAAAAAGCAAAATCAGCAAAAACTGAGGCTCCAAAAGCAGAAGCAACTAAAATGAAATAATAGGAATTGTTTTTGTTTTGCGTTCAAAGAATTGTAAAGGATGCAAAACAGAAGTAATGATTATGGAGAATGCGGTTGAGGAAAGCTGGTAAAGAAATTTATCAGCTTTTTTTGATTCGTTAATTTTTTAATAATGCGTAACATGGCTTTTTATAATTACTTAAATTTAGTTGCGCTTAAAAGCTATTTTTATGAATATTTTGATTGTTGAAGACAATAGAGAACTTGCTATAGAGGTTTACGATTTTTTGTGTAACGTGGGATATGTTTGCAAAATAGCACACAATTGTGAAGATGCGCTTGAAGAAGTGAGCAGTAACGATTATGATGCAATGCTATTGGATCTTGGTTTGCCTGACGGAGATGGTTTTGAGGTTTTGAAAACAGTTCGAAAAACCAAATCAAAAATCGCCGTAATTGTCCTGACGGCTCGCGGAGAATTAGACGACAGAATAAATGGTTTGCATCTTGGTGCTGATGATTATTTGACAAAACCATTTGCTCTGACTGAATTAAGTGCACGATTGTTTGCTGTGATTCGTAGAATTCATGGGTTTACTTTAAATAATTTGAGTATTCACGGTTTTTTACTGCAACTTCAGGATTATAAAGTAAGTTATAATGAAACTCCAATAAACCTTACCAAAAAAGAGTTTGATATTTTTCAATATTTGGTTTTGAATAAAAATCGGGTAATTACAAGATTGCAATTAACCGAGCATATTTGGGGAGATATTCTGGAGGTAAATTCAGATTCTAATTTTATAGATGTTCATGTTCGAAATCTTAGAAAAAAATTGGATAAACATACCACAATTGATTGGTTTGAAACCGTAAGGAATGTTGGATATCGTATTAATGAATAAATAAAAGACTGTGAAAATAAAACACCAATTAGCTATTTTTAATGCTCTGACACGATTGTTGGTTATTTTAATTTTATGGCTAATGCTGCCAATTTTGGTAGAAAATGTGGTTTATAGACACATTAATAATAGTTTACTCGAAAAGAAACATAAGTTTATCGAGCATTTGGATAAAAATGAAATTGATGATTTTATCGAAAACCCAGATGATTCAACAGAAACTTACTCGCAGTTTTCTACCCTTCACAGTGAGTTTTTGGTGCTTTCGAGATCTCCAATAAAACCAGATCAGAAAAAAGCGGTTTTTAGTAATGACTTCAGGATTATTGAAGGAGAAGAAAATGAATACCGAATTCTACAATATCATTTTACTTATGAAAATCAAGGATATCAACTCGAAATAGGAAGTAGTCTTAGCGAGGTAAATGATCTTACCTTTATTATTCGGTTTTTTATTTTAATTGTTTTTGTGGTAATTCTGTTGATTACTTTTTTGGCAGATACTTTTTATATTGAATTTCTGCTGAAACCTTTCTATAAAATTATTGATACAAAAATAAGGCGTGTAAACGAACCGGAATCTTTTGATCATACGCCAATAAAAGCAAGATCAAGAGATTTTAGAGAACTTGATTTTGTTTTGAACCAAATGATGGATCGTATTGCGGAGCTTTTTAAAAAAGAAAAACAATTTATTTCGAATGTTTCTCACGAGCTTCTTACTCCAATTGCGCTGCTTAAAAATAAATTTGAGAATTTACTCCAAAATAGTTCTTTAGATGATAATGCAGTCGATAAAATTGCCGGTTCTCTCAAAACATTGGATATGCTAAAGAAAATCATCAATAATTTATTGTTGATTTCCCGAATTGAAAATAATCAGTACGAGGCAAATGAAGCAATTAATTTTTATGAAATTATTTCAGATCTGCAAGAGGATTTACAAGACCGAATTGATGATCGCGAAATTCAGTTTCTGAATAAAATGCAATATGATTATACTTTTACAGGAAATAAAACCTTAATTCATATCCTGATTTATAATTTGGTAACGAACGCTATAAAGTACAATAAACCAAAAGGTAATATTGTAGTTGAAGATGGTTTTTTGGAGCATCGTTATTTTATTTCAATAACAGATTCAGGAATCGGAATGACGTCTTCTCAGATAGAAAACATATTCAACAGATTTGCCAGAATTAGTTCAGATCAGGATGGTCAGGGTTTAGGTCTTGCTATTGCTGAGAGTATAGCGTCTTTTCATCATATCGAAATCAAAGTTACATCTCATATCAATGAAGGAACTACCTTTATGCTGCTGCTTCCGGAGACAGCAAAACACAATTAAAAGTTAAAATTTTACGGTTGGTTCAATCTTCATTTAATCTTCATTTACTGATAATATCTTTGAGGTATAATAAATGAAATAATAACAATCATAAAACTTCAAATCATGAAAAAATTAGTAATGTTAGCAGTAGCTGTTCTAGGAACAACTGCTATGGTAAGTGCTCAAACAACTCCAGCTCAAACAACTCCGGCAAAAGAAGCTAAGGCTCCTAAAAAAGACAAAAAAGCGGATAAAAAAGCTAAAAAAGCTGAGGCTGCTAAGCCAGAAGCTGCAAAAGCTCAAAAATAAAACAACATTGGTTTACGATGTAAACCTGTTGTGGATTATTAAAGGTTTTGAAAAATTTGGTAGAGAAAAAGCTGATGGAGAAATCTATCAGCTTTTTACATTTATTAGAGTTAAATTTTTGATAATAAAAAGCTATAAAATTTTCATTATTTGTTACTTTGCTTAAAACTATAACTAATGATAATTCGTTTTGTAATTCTCTGTGCTCTTTTTTTGTTTATTGAGTTCTATTCTTATCAAGCCTTTCGTACTTTAATCAAATTAAGATGGGTTTTGGTTAGTTATCAAATTATAAGTTTACTGCTTTTAATTTTTATCATTTACTCTTTTACGCAATTCGATCGTTCTGTTGGGCAAACCAGACAAACCATGTTTACAATGGGGTTGATGTTATTGGTTTATGTTCCAAAAATAGTTTTAACACTTGTAATGTTTGGTGAAGATATTTTTAGAATTGGGGCAAGTATCTTAAATTATTTTATGTACAACTCGCCTCGTTCAGAAATGATGCCGGACAGACGAAAGTTTGTCAGTCAGATTGCTTTAGGTTTGGCGGCAGTTCCTTTTTTGTCCTTAATTTATGGAATATTTGAGGGGAAATATAATTTTAAAGTGATCAAACAAACGGTTTTCTTTCCTGATTTGCCGGATGCTTTTGATGGTTTTAGGATTACTCAGATTTCAGACGTTCACAGCGGAAGTTTTGATAACCCGGAGAAGATAAATTATGCCATTGATTTGATTAATGAGCAAGAAGCAGATATGATTTTGTTTACGGGAGACATTGTAAATACTCATGCTAAAGAAATGCATCCTTGGTTGGAGACTTTTAAAAGAATAAAAGATTATAAATATGGGAAATTTTCAGTTTTAGGAAATCATGATTACGGTGAATACGTTACATGGCCTTCTGAAAAAGAGAAAGACGAGAATTTCAAAGAAATCAAAAGTCTTTACGGTCAAATTGGTTTTAGTCTTTTGTTAAACGAACATACTTATATTCAAAAAGGCGAAGATAAAATTGCATTAATTGGAGTAGAGAATTGGGGGCAAAACTTCAAGAAAGCAGGAGATTTAAATAAAGCTTCTCAAAACGTGCATCAGGATGATTTTAAAGTGTTAATGAGTCATGATCCGAGTCATTGGGAATATGAAATTAAAAATCATCCTAAAAACTTTCATTTAACGTTGTCAGGTCATACACATGGCATGCAATTTGGAATTGAAATTCCGGGATATTTTAAATGGAGTCTGGCAGAATACATCTATAAACAATGGGCGGGATTATATGAAAATGTAGGACGATATGTTTATGTAAACCGAGGTTTTGGTTTTCATGCCTATCCGGGGCGAGTAGGTATTATGCCTGAAATTACGGTGATTGAACTAAAAAAAGGGAACAATGTGGCTTAATTCGTTAAAAATGCTACATTTGTATATAATTATCTCTTTTTAACAGAATAAAAAAGAATTAAATTTTTGGTTTTATGTCAAAATTTGGAGAACTTATAAATGCTCAAGTTCCAGTGTTAATTGATTTTTACACAGATTGGAACGAATCATCTGTATCTATGCATCCTGTTATTAAGGATGTTGCGGCTGCACTTGGCGATAAAGCCAAGGTGATTAAAATTGATGTGGATAAAAATCAGGAATTAGCAGAAGCCTTGCGTATCAAAGGGCTTCCTACTTTAATGATTTACAAAGAAGGGCAAATGATTTGGAGACAATCAGGAGAACTTGATGCAAATACAATCATTGGAATTGTCCAGGAGCAATTTAATTTATAGAATACACTTCCTCTTAGTTGCTGTTATTTAGTGAATAATATCAAATTTATATCCATTTTCTTTCAAAAAATGTAAGGTTTTAGGTAACGCAAATTTTAAATTCTGCGATGCTTTTATGCTGTCATGGAATACAATTACGCTTCCTGATTTTACGTTTTTGGTAACGTTTTCAAGACATTTTTCAGGAGTAATGCTTTGATCAAAATCAGCACTCAAAACATCCCACATAATTATTTTATAGCCTAGCTTTCTAAGGATTTTAGATTGTGCTTTTTTTATCTTTCCGTAAGGAGGACGAAAGATAAGGTTGCATGTTTTTTCTTCTTCCAGAACAGCAGCGCAATTTTGTACATTCTGAATATAATCATTGTTGTTGCTTTTCCAGCCATTAACATGATTCATGGTGTGGTTGCCGATAGAATGCCCATCGGTTATTAGTTTTTCAAATAAAGATAAATTGGCTTTAATGTTTTTTCCGATACAGAAGAAAGTTGCTTTAGCGTCAAATTTTTTCAATTCAGACAAAACCCAGTCTGTGACTTCTGGAGTTGGGCCATCATCAAAGGTGAGGTATATTTTCTTTTCTTTGTTCGGAATGTCCCAACAATATTTAGAAAATACCCTTTTTATGAATGAATTCGTTTTTACCCAATAAAAGCTCATCTTGAAAGGATTTAGATATATGTAAATTTAAAAAATGCAGCGCTATTTATCAAACAGTGCTGCATTTTTTTAATTGCTATATTTTTCGTATATTATTCTTTTTCACGGCCAAAACGTTCAAAAACGTTTACATAAGTATTAAAAGTTACTTTCTGTTTTTCGTAGAATACTTTGTCATTGTTTCTTTTCATAACTTCTAATAAGCTTCTGTAGCGCTCAATATCAGTAATAATTTCCATTGCTAGATCTGTTTGATCAGCAGGAGTCAGGGTTGCATAATAGTTTAGATTCTCTCTGTATTTTTGAACTAATTTATTAAGTAAATCATGTGCTTTTGCAGTTTCGCCAACTTTATAATATCCGTTAGTAAAAGGTTCTACAAGAGAGTAATATCCAAATTTATCCAAAGGCATTTTTGTAATCGCTAAGTTGATAACATTTTTAGCTTTATCAATTTTACCTTCTGCGATAAGCTGATCCATTAAACGGGATAAATTCGTGCGGTATGTTATACTGTTTCTTCTGGTTTCAGGATCGTGATAAATTTTTTCACTTTCGCTATTACCCCAATCCCATTTCATTACAATGTCGTACATTTTATCGGCATCAATTTGTCCCATATCCATTGGTCCGCCATCTTTTGAAGGAACATTTTTGATAGGAACTAATTTGTAAACCATTCCGTCTAATTGTAAGTAGTTTTTTAACCAAAGATAATCTTCGTCATCAAAAGCTCCACCACTAAAGTAAATTGGTCTTTTCCAGTTGTTATTAGCCAGGATATCCAACATCATTAAACGGTTTTTGTATAAAGCGCTTCCTTTGATGTCAATATCGATATAAGGTACAATAGAGTCGTAGTATTTTGGATTTACAACTTTGTTTTTAATGATTGTATTTTTATCAATATTAACTCTGATTTTATTTGTTGGATAAAAATGGATCGTTTGTCCGTTTTGTAATCCAACAGTAGATTTAGGGTTTTTGATGAAAGACATTAAATCTTTGATGTCCCAACGAGTTTCTACTTTTTGAATATAGGCTACATAATCCAGTTTATCTCCCACATATTCATCATGAGTAAATGATATTGGTAGCGGTTCAGATTCGTATGATTTCGCTTTCATTTGATCAATATACCAATCTGTCATAAATAAGCTCGTATTCACAATTTTTACATCAGTTCTAATATGCTCAATTTCTTGTGCATACCAGAGCGGGAAGGTATCATTATCTCCAATGGTAAATAAAATAGCGTCTTTGTCGCAGGAATTTAAATATGCTTTTGCCATTGCAACTGCAGTATATCTGTTTGATCTGTCGTGGTCATCCCAGTTTTGAGACGCCATTAAAACGGGAGCTGCTAAGAAAGTTGCTGCAATGATAATTGGACCGGCAATTTTTGGTGCAATATATTTTTGAATGCTTTCATATAAGGAATAAACTCCAAAGCCTATCCAGATGGCAAATACATAGAAGGATCCTACAAGTGCATAATCTCTTTCACGAGGCTCAAAAGGGCGCTCGTTTAGGTATATTTTTAAGGCGATTCCTGTAAATAAGAATAATGCCAGAAGAACATAAAAGCTTTTAAGATCTTTATTAGCATGATACATTATCCCGATTAAGCCTAAGATAAATGGCAGGAAAAAGTAAACGTTACGTCCTTTGTTGTTTAGAACATCAGATGGTAGTTTGTCTTGAGAACCTAGGTGAACAGAATCAAGGGCTTTTATTCCGCTGATCCAGTTTCCGTCAAGATTATCATATTTTCCCTGAACATCGCTTTGTCTTCCAACAAAATTCCACATCAAATATCTCCAATACATATATCCAAATTGATATTCGAACATAAAACTGAAATTATCCGTTGCCGTTGGTTTTTCGATAATTAAATAATCGCCATAGCTTTTTAAGAATTTAACGTAACCTTCATTGTCGATTTGTTTTTGAGCAAATGCTCTTCTGAATTCAGAAACTGTTTTCTCAACTTCATTACGCAATTGTGCGGTAGCTTTGTTGTATTCTTCTTCGCTTAACTGACTAGCGTCAATACCGTATTTTGCTAAATCCTGTTCGTAGTCGTAATTAGGGTTTATTCTGAAATTAGGTGGATTTGTAAAGCTGATATAGTTTTGAATATGTCCGGTTTCTGTACTCCACATTCTTGGTAAAAACGCTTTTTGATTATCGTCTGTATTTTGAGTGGCGTTTTTAAAATTATTGGTAATGATATATTTACCTGTTTTATAATCTCTTTCGTAATTAGGTTTTTTGTCTGAATAAGGATTTTTGGCATCCAGACCAGCAAAAACTTCTGTGTATTGAGGTCCATAGAATAAAGGATTTACTCCATATTGCTCGCGATTATAATATGCTAAAACCTCGGTAGCATCAGATGGTTTGTTTTCGTTGATTACAGTATTTGCATTGGCACGAACCGGTAACATTAACCAGGTTGAGAAACCAATAAGAATGAATAAAATACAAAGAATAATAGTGTTATAGAAAATTAATCCTTTTTGTTTGGTGTATTTTAATCCAAAATAAAAGAAAGCGATAAATAAAAGTGCTACAAAAATGGTTCCTGAATTAAAAGGCAATCCCATGCTATTTACCATGAAAATTTCCGTTTTTCCAAATAATGCCATTGTTAATGGTAATAGAAGTATGAAAATAAACAACAAAATTCCAACTACCACAAGATTGGCTATGATGAAATTTTTAATGGTAACTTTTTCGTAATGCTTAAAATAATATAGAAAACCTATTGACGGAATAGTCAATAAAGCCATAAAGTGCACACCAAATGAAAGCCCGACAACAAGAGAAATGATTAATAACCATTTATTTCCTTTTGGTTTGTCCATGTCTTGTTCCCAGCGTAATCCAAGCCAAAAAAGCAATGCAATTAATAATGATGCCATTGCATAAACTTCGGCTTCAACGGCATTAAACCAGAAACTGTCAGAGAAAGTGTAGGCAAGAGCTCCAACAAAAGAACTTCCTAATATAACAATGGAGTTGTTTTGATCAATTTCGGCAAAACGGGCAACGATTTTTTTCAAAATCATTGAAGATGACCAAAACATAAATAAAATGGTGAATGCGCTTGAAAAAACCGACATCATATTTACCATCACGGCAACATGTTGAGCGTCTATAGCAAACATAGCAAAAAAAGCACCCATCATTTGAAATAGGGGAGCTCCCGGAGGGTGTCCAACTTCTAATTTAGCGGCTGTAGCAATGTATTCGCCACAATCCCAAAAGCTCATAGTAGGTTCAACGGTTAGTGTATAGGTAGTTAAAGCGATTGCAAATGCAAACCAACCAATAATTGTATTCCATTTATTGAAATTGAATTGTGCCATATTTAGGTGTTAAAATTTTGTATGTTTTCTATCCTACAAAGAAAATGTTTTTTTGTTTAAAGAAGAGAGCATTAACATAAAATTCTATAAAACTATTTGATTGGAGTAATGTGTTGTTTGTGAAATACTTGTGTGGGTATTGCGGATTTTGAAGAATAAAAAATGAAAAAAAATGAATTTTTTTTATTAAAAAGTTTGCGCAAACTAAAAAAAGCTTTAAATTTGCACTCGCTTAACAGCATTGCTGGTCTATGGTGTAATGGTAACACAACTGTTTTTGGTGCAGTCTTTCTAGGTTCGAGTCCTAGTAGACCAACATAAAGCCTCTCAATCGAGAGGCTTTTTTTATGGAATAAATTTAAATGGTCTTTGCAGAATTTTTAAAAAAAGGGATCAATTTTAAAACTTTTTTTGATTTGGACTTTTTTGTAAAAAGGTTTTGTTGTATGGGATGAAATAAAAAATTTGTGTAAACTAAAAAAAGTTTTAAATTTGCACTCGCTTAACAGCACTGCTGGTCTATGGTGTAATGGTAACACAACTGTTTTTGGTGCAGTCTTTCAAGGTTCGAGTCCTTGTAGACCAACATAAAAGCCTCTCAATTGAGAGGCTTTTTTTATGGAATAAATTTGTTTATTGCGTTCTTTGCGATTAAATTGGATCAACACGAAAACCTGTGGAGCAGTAAAAATTAAGCATAAATATTGGTTAATCTAAAAAGGAAGAATTCTACATTTTTAACACCTCTGAATTTTGATCTAAATGCTTTTATTTTAGCATTGAAAGATTCTGCAGACGCATTAGTGCTT